>Ga0193738_1000338_pt1 | contig 27633 bp, 24 predicted proteins | sample L2a1metaG_FD_144927 | JGI IMG/M metagenome (GOLD analysis project Ga0193738, IMG submission 144927) | Soil microbial communities from a riparian zone of the East river system, Colorado, United States - L2a1 | ecosystem: Environmental > Terrestrial > Soil > Riparian zone | place: USA: East River... | reverse complement strand
GTACCATTACTGCCGCTGCCGGTGATGGAATACATAATTTTTTTGATGCCTCTACTATAACTGTTGATAATACTTATAGTGGCGGACATACTGGTGCAGCTTATGCCGGCGCAATGACTCGTACAACTTGTGCGCATTCATCAGCAACAGTATTTTCCGGTTCTACAGCTAGTATAGCTTATAGTACCGCAAACTTTGTTAATGTAACAACTGGCAGCCAAAATTTACATTTAATAGTTGGAGCAAGTGCTACATTATTAACTGGTGGCACAGATAAAAGTGGAACATACACTGTAGATATTGATAATCAAACACGTACTGATTGGTCGATTGGAGCAGATGAATTTGTCGAAGTAGTTGCATCAGCACTAATCGCATTACATCATATGTTTAAATCACGTATGTTTAACACTAAATTTATAAGAACAAAGAGTAGTAATTAATGGAATTTGTATCATTAGGCGATTTAGTATATTTTGGTATTACAACCCATAGTCCATCGGGTATTGCTGATTTAGTAAATCTTGATGAAACTCCTCGTTATTTTATGTATAAAAACGCTAGTGATACTATAGTATTACAGGGTAACTTTATACTACGAGATGGACTGAAAGGAACATATCACGCGAGCGGAACTATATCAACCGGCAATGGTTTTTCTACTGGTGACTATGTAGAAGTTCACGCATCAGGAAAATATAATGCCGTGGTCAATCGTGACATAATCAAAACATTTGTTATTGATGATACATATAATGCTAACTTAGTTAAAATTTCTGGCGTAGACGCTGGTAGTAGCAATTATATTAATGATAAAGTTTGGCAAGCTAATTTAACTCAATATACTGGAAATAATACGGCAGGCTCAGGATTAAATAAAATTATCGCGGACGTTTACTTTGCCAATATTAAATTTGTTAAAGATGGAACAGTACCGAGAGATGAATACACTATTCACTGGTTTAAAAATAGTCAACAGGTTGGACATAGTGGAGTGACTAATCCTGCTCTTTCAGTATTTAGAACAAATATTGGTACGGCCTTAATATCTAATGCTGTACTGAATTACAATAACGAATTTAATGGTTCAATAAGATATAATGAACCTACTAATCTAGCAACATCGGGCGAACCATATTTGGCTGTAACTAGTGGAGTTATAGATGGTGCGGTACGCGTGTGGTCTAATTTGGTTGGTTTAGATTATTTATAATTAAGAAAGGTCAAAAATGGCAAATGTTTCTGATTATTTAGAAAGTGGTTTACTCAACTATCTATTTCGTGCAAATACAAATAACTTTACACGTCCTTTAGAAATCGCAGTAGCTTTATGTGGTAACACACCACAAGATAGCCAAGATGGTAATACTATTCCAGAATTACCAAATGCTAACGGATACGCACGAAGTAATTTGGGCGCTCCAACGAATAGTATTTTTGGAGAAATAATCCAAAGTGCCGGTGGTAGTGGTTATATTAGAAATTCAACTACAATTAGTTTCGGTCCTGCGACTGGTAACTGGGGTTGGGTTTCTGGTATTGCTATTACTAATAGTGGTGTGTATGGTGCTGGTAGAGTATTATATCATGGAATACTTCCAACTCCTAGAGAAATACTTGTTAATGATACTTTTAGTTTTAGTGCAGGTAACCTCGAAATATATTTAGCATAATGTTATATAACAAATTTAACGAATTTCTTTGGTACGAAGACAATATTGGTGCAACAGTATCAGGGGCGGGTATGGGGGTATCTACACCGGCTCATGCGTCAGTACACACTAAAAATACTACCGCAACTGTATTAGCTGGTTCCAAAATATTGCATGACTGTTATTTTTTATGGTTAGGATTTGGTGAGTCTAGCGCAGTCGGCGGAAATAGTAAATATTTAGTTGACGTATTTTTTGATACTAATGGTGGCACAAATTGGGAACCACAACCAAGAATAAGTAATTTATACCTACATCAAGCCCATTTTACTGGTGCTGGTTTTTATCAATATGCATTTCCATTATTTATAAGAGCAGGAACAAGTATAGGTGTTGCGGTTCAATCATCAGTTACAGTAGCACCATTAAGAACTGTTGTAAGAGTTTATGGAAAACCGTCTGCTCCGCAGATTATAAGTTTTGGAAGTTATGTACAAACTTTAGGAGTTACTGTTGGTTCTACTACTGGTTTTACGTTAAGTCCTGGTACTTCAGCTTGGGGTTCATATACCGCATCTTTAGGCACATTATCTAGGGATGCGTGGTGGTGGCAAGCTGGTTTAGGATTTAATGATACTACAATAACTAGTAACTGTTATATGTATGAAGTAGCTTGTGGAAATGCAGTTACTAAAAATACGTGTTTAACTAATGCTATAGTAACTAATACAACTGAACAGATGGGTCAAAGTTGGTGCGGTTTAGGTTTGCCAATTAGATTTATAAGAGGTGGTACTAGTGTATTTGTTAGGGCTTCTGGTAATGGTGCCATTGATACTACACCAACTTGTGTCGTTTATGCATTAGGAGGATAAGATGCCGTTATATCAACAGTTTTCTGGTTCTGGTTTAATAGCAAATGTTGAGTGGTCTTTAACAACTAATACTGCTGGTCCAGATTTTGCAAATAATGGTAGCGGCGTTTACCAAATTTTTGTTAATGCTAGCGGTATGCTACTTGGCGATTTATATACAATTAAAGTATACGAAAGAACAACTAATATTGCTGGTGATTTGGCGTTGCCAGTTTTTGACCAATCATTATCTGGACCAGTAGTTCCGCCGGTTTGGGTAACTCCCTCATTAATATTAGGAAATTTGTGGGATGTAACTATGGTAAATAGTGGCGTGCCCGGTAGAAATATTTTCTGGTCAATACGAAGAGCTAGTTAATGTCGTGGTTTTTTCAACCTATTCCCGCAGTCCCAGCATTAACTGAGACTGAAAGTGGACCAAATGCTTATGAAGGACAAATTAGTTTGGCCGGAAAAGGTTTATTTGGTTTACGACAAGGGGTAGCAATTGTTTCTAAAAGTACTGTTTTAGGACAGGGACGAATTAGTAATAATAGTAGTAGGACGGTCAACGGAAAAAGTACATTGCTAGGCCAAGGATTATGGTTTGGTGAATCCACTCTAATTCGTCCAATAAATCCTCAGTATCCGCCAATTCCTTTTCGATTGTTACCGGCGGTTTTAGCATCATTTGAAGATGAACATATATCTCCTCGCGAGATAGGTGCTAGAACTGGAGTTATTTATGAAGGACTTATTACTTTAGTTGGTAAAGGTTTCCTAAAAGAAATAAATAGTCGCAGTATTACTAGTAACAGTACACTTTTAGGACAAGGTAGATTAATAAAAACTCCAACTTTAGCCATAAAAGGTACAAGAGCATTTGTTGGTCAAGGTTTAATGACTGAAAGAAGTTCTTTAACTATTTTACCTAGGGAAACATTACGTGGTCAAGGTATATTAGGATTACAAAGTAGTCGCGGTATATTTAGTAAGGAAACCTTATTAGGACAGGGCTTATTAGTATTACAAAGTAGTCGTGGCATATTTAGTAGAGAAACTTTACGTGGACAAGGATTGATTTTTTATATTCCCACAAGAACCATTGATTCTAGTTTAACATTGTTAGGGCAAGGAAGATTATTTGATAGACCAACATTAGCAATAGCCCCATTTTTTGGAATATTAGGTCAAGGTAGAATACTTTCTGTTTATAGTGTATCAGAAGGTGGTAGTTCTCAATGCTTTTTAGTTGGACAGGGACGATTATTAGCTAATGGTAGTATTCAAGTAGTAAGTAAATCAACATTATTAGGACAGGGATTACTTTCAGATATTGGTACACGAACCATATCTGGTCAAAGTAATTTATTAGGACAAGGTAGAATACTAGATATTGGTACAAGAAATGTTAATGGTATATTACAATTAGCTAGCCAGGGAATATTACTAGAACTTCCTAGATTACATATTGGTGCGAGTTTTGGAGTATTAGGCGAAGGTTTAATTTGGCCTCTTGGAGTTAGAACTGACGGCGGCGAAATTATATTGACTATGGTAGGTCAAGGCCATTTAAATATAAATTATGACGCTGGCCGTATTATTCCAGTTTTAAATGATTTCTATATTACCGAAATGGTTATACCCGCCTTTTATATACAAAACCTTAATAGTATGACATTAGATATAACTCAACTAATCACTCAAACATTAAAAATCTCTGAACAGAAAATTGACGCGTTATATATAACCAATTTAAAATCTGATGAGACACAAATATAATGGCTTCCGAAATTCATCTATACGATAAAGGTATTCAATTTCTTGGAACTGTTAGGGACCAAGATAATAATATTGTTGATATTTCAACTGCGGCGGTTAAACAATTAATATTTAAAAAACCGAGCGAAGAAGTTGTCGTTAAAAATGCCACCTTTTATACTGATGGTTCAGATGGTAAATTATATTACATTACCGGTTCTGGTGATTTAGATGAGTTGGGTAATTGGCAATATCAAGTCTATATTGAACCCGGTTCTAATTGGTATCATTCTGATATTGTTAAATTTAAAGTAGAAAGAAACTTAAACTAACATGGCATGGCAAAATGACCTTACAATTATACTTCGCGCATTAATCAATGACTTAGATTCATCTACTTATACTGATGAACGATTAGAACAAATATTAGTTGTATCTGCTCATTTAATGCGAACAGAATTAGACTTTATTCATGTTTATAATATTGATGTAGAAGCTGTTACTATAAGTCCTGACCCGGTAGATTCACAGGATTATGCATTTACTAATTTAACTACATTAAAAGCGGCATGTTTAATACTGGCGGCAGAAGTCAAATTGGCCGCTGCCCAATCATTTAGAGTTCAAGATGCTGGTGCAGTTATTGATGTACAAGGCGTTTATAAAGCCAAGAAAGAATTACTCGATTTACTTATACGAGATTTAGCTAAAGCTAGGACTGATTATGTTTCTGGTAATCTTAGTTCCTTTAAAGCTATTTTGTCTCCAATTACACAAGAATCAAATAATACAGATATCATTTTAGGTTAAGGGTTATAATATGCCATTAGACGTAGCAACATTTCCAAGCGGTATGAATCCAATAGTTAGATTTGCAGGAATAACTTGTTCTGCACTTGCTCGTGGTCCCATGGCGCGACATGATGAAACATACTTTGTTCCTCGTCATATTACTCCTAGCGGGCTAGAAGTTAAATATACAGATAGATTTGATGACCCAAGATATTATTCTGGTGATACAACTGCCTAATTATGACATTTTCTATTCCACAAGAAATATTTGATAAATATTTTGAAGTATGTGATTATTTATTAGAAGATAATAATTTTAGTCGCGTATGTAAGATATATTATCCGCCCATAAAAGAAGCATGCGTTAATTGTACTACTAATTTTGGTGGTGGTGCATCATCTAACGTTTATCAACACGGTGGACCGGCTCCATTTAGTAATACTACTTGTGGCTATTGTGGTGGAAATGGATATAGAGAAAAAGAAGTTACAGATACTTTACGTTTACGTATTTACTGGAATAAAAAAGATTGGATTAAAACTAATAGTACTTCCGGTTCACAAAAATTTGCTTTAGGTGAAGATAGTATTGTTATTGGTGGTTCAATTGCTCAAATTATTGGTTCAGTAGATGATATTGTGAAAATTTCTCGAATGAGAGAAATGCAAGTTATTAGTGAACAAAAAGAATTAAATCATAGATATATTTTGGCGGCTGAACCATTTTTTCACGGTTTTGGTAAACATAGATATTTTGTGGCATTTATTAAGCGATGTTAACAGCTAGTGTTCGTCTAAAAGACCCAAAACGAGCAGAACGAGATTTAAATCGGCTATTTATATCTATTGTTAATAAAGGTATACGAGCGAGCGTAAAACCAATTCAGGAAAGTATACGAATAATAACATCACGATTATTACGAAAAAGTTTTTTTGCTCATGCATTATTTCATGGAAATTTAGCAGGACATTTAGGTATTCCAGCTGGACAAGAAGCACCACGTTTATATGCGGTTATTGATAAATTTGTTAATAGTATACAAGTATCATATGTTCCACTTAAATTAAGTGGTAATAATATTACTAATGGTGTATTAACTATTGGTTTAGGTAAAACTGATTTTGAAGATTTAATTAAAATGCCAGATGCTTTAATTATAACTAATAAATTTGATGTTCTTAATTGGGTAGAATGGACATTAGTAAAAGGTGATACTATTGTTATACTTGGTTATGATGTTAAATTTGGTCAAGGTTTAGGTCGTAGCGGTCAGGCTATTATGATTGAGTTAGGTAATCGTTCATGGCGTGTTCCGCCACCATTTGATGGTGTTCCAGAAGATAACTGGATAACACGAGAAATAGAGAACGGTCTTGATGAATACGTATCAGTTATAGAAACAATTGTTAATATAGAAATCAAAAAGGCAGCTACGTGAGCTTTACACAATTAAAAGGCTTTGATTCACTTGGTCAGTATTCATATGATGAGATTTTAACTCAGAATCTGATTATGTTTTTTGATTGGGGCTTTATTAATAAAGGCGGCTATGTCAATGTAAATATTCCATCATCTGGCGCGTATGGTGGAGATTTTAGTCGTCTAAGACCAGTACAAGACCCAAGATATAGTAATGGGCAGGTTTGGGAAAGTATTCGCGCTAATTGGTTATGGGAGAGTGGTTTAGAATATGAATCGCCAATTAATATTTCTGGCGTATTTGTTAATTCTACATTTGTACCACAAAGTGGTGGTACATTTTATATTGATTATCCAAATGGGCGAATTATTTTTAATTCAGCAATTTCTCAGAATAGTACTGTTAAAGTAGAACATAGTCGAAAATGGATTAGTGTTATTCCATCACAAAATGTTCCATGGTTGAAGCAAGTTGAAATGCGTTCACATAGAGTGGATGATTCTAATTTTCTAATTGGTTCTGGTGATTTTGCTTTATTACGCGATAATAAATTGCAATTACCAGTTGTAGCCATAGAAACAGCGGGCGCGACCTATCAGGGTTATATGATAGGGGGTAGTCAATATTGTTATACGCGTGTTAAATTTTATGTTATTGGTGAAGATAAATCTACAGTTGACCGATTAACACATATTATTTCTAGTCAAAATGATAAAAGTATATTTTTATTTGATTCTAATAGCTTGGCCACAAATAATCGTTTTCCTCTAGATTATCGTGGTTCTAGGGCATCAGGTTGTCTAAGTTATCCACAATTAGTTGAATATAGTGGACATGGTGGTTATAGACTCACAGATGGTCTATTAGGCGGAAAAATTAGTTTTAGTGATGCACAAAGTCAACCTGTGCAAGAACTTACAACAAATATATACCAAAGAGTGGTTACAATAACAACGGAAGGCATTTTGACGAAAATTTAGGTAAAATGTCGTATTATATTATAGAGGCACTACGCTCAGATATTAAGTAAAGGTAGAAGATACACATGGCAAATAAAAGATTATTCTATGCAGTTTATGCGGCGGGCATCGCAAGAGATGGCTCGGCTTCATATACGCCTATTCATGGTTTACAAAGTGTAGGTCTTACTACTACTTTTAACCTAGAAGAAGTTTTTGAGATTGGTCAAGTTAATATTTATGAGCAAATCGAAACTTTGCCAGATATTGAAGTGACACTAGAAAAGGTATTAGACGGTTATCCACCAATTTACCTTTTAGCTACTCAGCAAGGTACTTCTTCAAGTCTTGTAGGTCGTTCAGTAGCTAAATGCAGTGTTGCACTCTCAATTTTTAATGATACAAATGACTCAGCTTCTGGTACACCAAATACCGAAGTAAATATGAGCGGTATGTATGTTTCGTCTCCATCATGGAATTTTCCGGTAGATGGTAATTTCACTGAATCATTAACCTTAGTTGGTAATCACAAACAGTGGAAATCTGCTGCATTTACTTTTAGTGGTTCTATCTTTAATAACTTAGACCAGCCATTAGCTGTAACAAGCGGTGTTGGTGGTGTTAATCGTAGAGAAGATTTACTATTTACTCCAACCGGTAATGCTTGGACTGGTACTAACTATACTATTCTACCAGCAGGACAATATGGTGGTATTCCTGGCATTAGCACATCAGGTACTAATGATAAGACCGCTGATGTTTATGGCGCACATATTCAAAACATTAGTGTAAGTACTAACCTTGGTCGTACTAATCTAAACGAATTAGGTCGTAAGAATCCTTACTTCCGTTATGTTGAATTCCCAATCGAAGTTACTTGTGAAATTGAATGCATTAATATTAACGGTGACCAAGTCAGTGCCGCAGAAGATGGTGTTGTTCCAGGTAGTGGTACTAACTTAGAAGATAAGAGAATTAAATTAGTTTGCCGAGAAGGTACTATTTTAGATTTAGGTACTAGAAACAAATTGGCTTCAGTTAGTGATACCGGTGGTGATGCCACAGGTGGTAATCGTAGTATGACTTTCTCGTTTAGTAACTTTAATTATCTAAATGTTACACACGTTCAAGACCCAGCTTCGTTAGCTTAATCCTAATTAATTAGGACAAAAATGGAATTATTTAAGAGGGAATATTTATTAAACAGGATAGTTGCCGGTTATATACCCTATCGGGTTGGCGACTCTACATTATATATTCGCTCGCCTAAGCAAGAAATTTTGTATTATGCGAGCGAAAAGTTTTGTGGGGTATATGCAAATGCAATAGCCGAAGGATTAATGACTGATGAAGATGCGTATGCAATGTTAATTGACCTAGGAATGTGGACAGAGGAAGATGAACGACGACTTAATATTGTTTTTCCAAGACAGTTAGAAGACTTCAAAGAATTACTTTATAAGTCAATGTTTAATAGTGATAAGCGGAAAAAGTATAGGGCATGTATAGATATTGCTAAAAAAGAGATAGCACGACTATATAATATTCGCCATTCTTTTGACCATGCTACCGGCTTAGGTGTTGCTAACTATGCAAAATTTCAGTACATAGTTGAGAAAAGTACTTATTTACCTAATGGTAAAAGATATAATTGGGAAAAATCTAGTCCTTATTTGGCTATGATATATTATCAGGATAAAACTATTTCTGAGGAAACTATTAGAGAATTGGCACATACACAACCTTGGGATAGTATGTGGATAGCTGGCAAATACTGTGGTAGTTTATTTGGAAAACCGGCTATAAATTTAAGTCTAGAACAACAGAGATTAATTAGTTGGTCAGCGTTATATGATAATATTCGAGAAAGTCCAGATTGTCCTTCGGATGAAGTTATTGATGATGATGATGTACTAGATGGTTGGTTGATTATACAGCGAAAAGAACGAGAGAGTCGTCAAGCAAAGACTCAAGGGGAAAAGTTAATTGGTAATGATAAAATTGCTAGTGCCCAAGAGATTTATCTTCCGGCAAGTAATTTAGAGGATGCTAAGAAGGTTGACCTGCTAAATGATAACTTTTCTAGAAGTATTAAGAAACAGCGATTTGCGGCAATTGAAAAACATGGTCAAGTAAATGAGACATCACTACCTGACATTAAGCAGGATATTATGATAGAAATGAATAAAATGATGTCTAATTCAATTAAACGGGGTAGATAAGATGGATGATTATTACGAAAATTTAGCTATTAAGCGAAAACGGGATGAACAGAAGGATAAGGAATATAAAGAAGCATCTAAAGAACGACTTTTAAAAATAAGTTGTACTAAAGTTAGAACTACAATGATTGGCGCATTAGATTCAATTGAAAAGAAATTAAGTCCGCTTTGGAATGTAGAAGAAGGTAAAAGATTAACTAATGACCAACTTCGATTAAAACAATTATATGAAGAAGTTAGGAATGAAATTCTTGATAGAGGAAATACTCAAATTAGAAATTTAGAAACAGAATTTCAGCAATATGAAATAAACTGGAAACGATACACTTTACAACTACCAATTATAAATAAGGAACGAAAAGATGGCTAAGATGGTAAGACTTGAGTCTAAGGATAATGAAGGTAATACAAAAGTATTATTTATTAAGAAACCAACTCATACTGAATTGACGGAAGCTCAATTTTATTCTTCTTCAATATTTAATAAAGCAAAAAATGCTGGAGCTTGTCTAAGAAGTAAGCTAGATGAATATTTAAAGAAAGAAGGTCTTTGGACAGATGAAGACCAGAATAAAGTAGACGAATTAACTTTTAAAGTTGAAAATAATTTAAAGATATTAAAAACCGGTAAACATATAACCGGCGAGAAAGTTAAACTTTCAGAGGCTCGTCAATTAGCGATTGAGACGAGACGAGATAGATGGCGTCTTAATTTACTATTAGGAAAGAAGCGGGAACATGATGCTTATACTGTAGAAGGACAAGCAGAAAATGCCCGTTTTGATTATCTAGTTTCTATGTGTGTTTTTGATGAAGATGATAATCGTTTTTATTCTAGTATTGATGATTATTATGATAAACAAGAAGAATTATATTCAGTTGAAGCGGCTACTAAATTAGCCTCAATGTCTTTCAATTTAGAAGATAATTGGGAAAAGAAATTACCAGAAAATGAATTTTTATTAAAATATAAATTTGTTGATGAAAATTTACGTTATGTAGATAAAGATGGTAAATTTGTTAATGCAGATGGTCATCATGTAAATGAAGATGGTGCATTGATAAATTCTGATGGTAAATTAGTTGATAAAGATGGTAAAGTAATTGAAGACGAAGTAATTGAGGCTGAATTCTTAGATGATGTGTATACTGTAACTACAGTATAATTAAAAGAAAGTCAATAAATGGGTATGAACTTCCACGCTAACGCGGACGAAGTCCGTACCCTTTTTTATTAGTGTAAAATATGCCAAATAAATTCGCTATCACCGCTGATGTTCAGTTTCAAGCTGCCAATGCCGCGTCATTAGTAAGACAACTTAATCAGCAATTACAAGGTATTAACGTAAATGTAAATACAAGAATTGCACCACAATCTCAACGACAACTTGCTCAAGTTAATTCTAGTATTGCGCGCGTGGGAAGAACTGCTAAACAGTCAGCTAGCGAATTAGAAGGTTTCGGTGTTGCTGCCGCTCAATCTTTACGTCGATTTGCCGGTTTTACTTTAATTGCCACTAGTTTCTTTTCTATCTTTCGTAGAATTCAAGAGAGTGTTGGGGAAGCTATTGCTTTTCAACGTGAAGTAATTAAAATTTCACAAGTTACTGGTGAATCTGCTAAGGATACACAAAAATTAGCAAATACAGTAACTCAACTTGGTACAAGTTTAGGTATTAGCTCTCGTAAACTTTTAGATGTTTCTCAAGTTTTAGCTCAAGCTGGTTTAACTGCAAGGGAAACAGAAGTAGCATTAAAGGCTCTTGCTAAGACTGAATTAGCTCCAACCTTCGATAATTTAGAGAATACTACCGAAGGTGCTATTGCTATTATGAATCAGTTTAAGTTGCAAACGGAAGATTTAGAAGGAGCATTAGGTTCATTAAATTCCGTTGCAGCTAAATTCGCCGTAGAATCTGGTGACATTGTTACGGCTGTTCGTCGTACAGGTGGAGCGTTCCAAGCAGCAGGCGGTGAACTTAATGAATTGATTGCACTATTTACATCTGTTAGACAAACAACTAGAGAAAGTGCAGAAACTATTGCCACTGGCTTTAGAACTATCTTTACTCGTATTCAACGTGGTCGTACACTTAACTTCCTAGAAAATCTTGGTATTGACCTTCGTACATCAGAAGGATTATTCGTTGGTCCATTAGAAGCAGTACGAAGATTAAATGCTGCTTTACAAGAATTAGAAAGTACGGACCCACGATTTGCTCAAATCGTAGAAGAACTTGGTGGTTTCCGTCAAGTATCAAAAGTCATTCCATTAATCAAAGAATTTGCTATTGCTGAAAAAGCTTTAATTGTAGCACAGCAAGGTTCTGATTCTTTAACTAAAGATGCCGCGAAATCTCAACAGGCATTAGCTATTCAGTTACAAAAAGTACGTGAAGAATTCGACGCATTAATTCGTCGTATGTTAGATGATAAACCATTTCAAAGTATTATTGGTGTTGTACTTTCTTTATCCCGCGCGCTAATTAAATTAGCCGATTCACTTCGTCCTATTAGTGCATTATTATTAGGTATTACTGCTATTACTGGTGGTCGTGCGGCTTTAACTATTGGTCAAGGATTTTTTGGTAAATTAGCTAATTTTAAAAAGTTTGCTAGTGGTGGTGTTGTTGGTGGAGTTGGTGACCAAGATAGTGAGCTTGCTGCTTTAACTCCTGGTGAATTTGTTATCAATAAGAAAGCTGTACAAAGAATTGGTGTTGGTAATCTTAAAAAATTAAATGCTGTAAGCAGTGGTGTTTCTAGATTTAATAAGGGTGGTTTAGTTGGTTATAATGCCGGTGGTTTAGTACAGAAACAGGGTCTAAATATAGGTATTACTGGTTTAGCTGTAGTACCTGCGTTACTTAGTACTTTTAATAATCTAAATTCTGAAACTAAAGAGATTATAGAAATCTTTACTCAGTTTGGTGGATTATTACTTGGTTTTAATGTTGTACTAAAAGAAACTGCTAATCTAGTTGGTGTAAGACGACAATTAGATAAATTAGTAGCGGTTAAAGATACTTTTGAAAAACCACTTAAAGATGCTGGTGTTGAAGTAGCAAATATTATTAAGAAAAATGCTGTTACTAATTTTGAAGTTAATACCGCGCAGTCTCAATCTGTGGCCGCTCGACAAAATTTAGCAGCTCGTGGCTCAGGATTACAGCAAAAAATAAATGTACATAAAATTGGCGCACAATTACATCAAGATAAAGTAAACAAAGAATTAAATATACAGGCATTAGAACAAAATGCATTAGATGTTGCTAGAAGTACTGGTAATATTTCTGGTGCAGCTAAAGCACAACAAAATTTATTTAAATCTAAAAAGATTGAAGATAATGCTAGGCGGAATGTAGAATTTCAACAGCAATTAGTATCTCAAGCTGAATCAGAATTGGGTGGATTATTTCAAACTGCAAAAGTAGCAGATGAAGTTAGAAATTCATCAAGACAAAAACAAAAAATAGGTCAATTAGAAGAACGACAAGCTAAACTTAATTTAGATAGTAGAAAAAGAGAATTTGATGTTATAAATAAACAAATTGGTAGACAAGAGTTGATGGTTAATGGTTTAAGCACATTAAATACTGCTATCTCTATTGCTTCGGCCGCTGCTATTACTTTTGGTCAAAGTTTACAAAAGAGTGGTGAAACTCAACTCAAATTAGGCATTTCTGGTGGTCGTACTGAATTTCAGCGTGGTCGTGCCGTAAGTGCTGCTGGTAGTGCTGCTGGAACTGGTGCTGCTATTGGTACAGCTATTGGTGGTATTATTGGTTTAGCTGGCGGACCTGGTGGTGTAGTTGGTGGTGCTTTAGTTGGTAATGCAATTGGTACAACTTTAGGTGCTATTAGTGGTGCTATTTTTGGTTTTAGTACTAGTATAGCAGAAGCAGATAGAATTTTATCTCAAGTACAATTTGATAGAGACATTGATAAAGTTAATAAGTTATTGAATTCTGTTGCAAACGGTACTTCTACTGCAAGTACAAGATTAGCTGAATTTTTAGTTAGTATTGAAACTTTAGAACGTGGTTTACTAGAAGCAGATTTAGAAAGTAAAGAAACCCGATTAGCACAAATCTCATCATCAACAGTTGGTATAAATACTTTTCTAAATGATTTAGCTAAGAGTTCTGATAATTTTGAAGAATTTAAGGTTAAAGCTCGCGGGGCAATTCTTACTTTATCTGATTTTACTAAGACACCAATTTCTGAGACCGAAGGTGCGTTTAAATCTCTAATTGAAACAACACTTAAGTTAACTGCTTTTGGTGAAATTCAGGCTGAGTCACAAAAACGCCAATTAGAATTAGTACGAGAAATAAATAGATTTACTGGCTCGTTAAAGGATTCTATTGATAATTTATCTACTTTTAATTCTGCCTTAAGTCAAATAGAAGGTTTTTCTACTGGTCGTGGTAAAACAACTATTTCAGATAGAAGTGGTATATTAAATAGACCAGAAACAGTAACTAATCCAGAATTATTTAGAAGTGTAGTTAATCAGGCCGCGAATGTCTTTGGTGGGCGAGCTAACACTATTCGTGATGAAATCTTAAGTGGTCAAGAAGCTATTAGTAGATTACCAGATATTTTTGCAGCAGCTACTCAAGCTGGACCATTTGCAGAAGGTGGAGATTTCGTAGACCGTCTAGATGATGCATTACGTGGTATACCTGATTTTATTCGTTTAGCCGTAAGAAGTCGCGCTGCAGAATTTATTGGTCCAGAAGCTAAAGATGAAAAGATTCTTAAAGCATTTAATGATGATTTTAGTGGTACTAGTGGTAAATTAATAGAAGGCTTATTAGACCAACAAACTAAATTTTTTAGTGAATCATTATCTATATTTAATGACCAAACGCGTGAATTAATCTCATTATATGATAAACGTTTAGATATTGAACTTAAAAATATTGATAGGTTAAATAAAGTTGTTGATTTACAAGAACAGCGCGAAGAGTTTGCTGCTGGTTTAACTGGCGGTAGAGTTGGATTAGATGCATCTAGAGCCTTTGATGCACAACGACAACTTAATATTTTAGGTGCAGGTAATGCTGGGCTAATTAATAGACCATCAGCTATTGGTGATGCATTACGTAGTAGTCAAGAAAGAATTTTAAATTTAAATTCAGAATTACAAACAACTGGTGAATCAAGTAAACGAAGCAAATTACTTAAAGCAATTGATACTGAAGAAACAAAAGTTACTAGATTAAATCTAGCCTTAGAGTTTTTAACTGATGCTTCTGCTAGAAATGCGGCTGCGCAAAGAGAGCTAGAAATTGCTCAATCTAATAGACGTACGCGCCTAGGTATCGCTGGTGATTTCGTATTTGGCGATGTAGGTCGTAGACGAGAATTAGCTAGAAGTGCTATTGCTACTCGCGCTATTGCCGGTGGTGCTTCACCAACTGAATTACCAGCAGAGCTTCGTGGATTAGCAAAAAGCTTTTTAGAATCTTTACCAGAAGGCGTAGAATTTGGTTTCTTAGGTGGAAAGACTGCCGATACAGTATTAAGAGAAGCTGTTGCTGCGGGTTTAAGAGAAGCTGGATTTTCTAAAGAAGATATAGAAAGTATTACTAAAGCTGGTAGTAGAGAAGAGAAGTTAGCCGGATTAATTAAGGTTGGCTTTGATACTGCTATTACTGCACAAAATCAAATTATAATTGATGGTAATAATCAGCAAGTTCGTATACTAGACTTAATTCGTGTTAATACCGAAAGATTCGCAACTGAATTAGAAAATAATAATACACGGTCAGAGATTACTGCTGTTGGTGGTCGTCTTACTGATGTTCGTCAACAAATTGGTCGTGCAGTAGAATCTCAATTAAATGTAGATATTTTGAGAAATGCATTATCTGATTTAGGTATTACTGGTAGTGGTCAAGACCAAGCTCTAAATAATATTATCAGAAATAGAGATATTATTGGGTCATTATCACCACAATTGGACCAAATAAATATTCTTACTAGAACTACTAATGATTTTAATAAAGCTATTAAATTTGGTGAAGGTGTTTTTTCTAAACCAGAATTTGGCGATTTTATTGTACCTCAAGAGACAAGAAATGAAATTCAGTCAATTGAATTAGGTGGATTGTTATCACAGTTATCTGTATCTACGGTTCCTTTAGATGATGATAAAATAACTCCAGAAGAATTATCACAGATTCGCGCTAATTTTATTCGTAATTTTGGTGATTTTGGTCAACAGATTTTTCAAGATGTACGTTCACGCGTTACAGCAGAAAATGGATTAATTCCTATAGACCAATTAAAGAATTTTATATTTGAAAAACTTAAAGAAACTAATCAAGATGTATTAAACAAACGTCAAGATGTAATTGGTTTAGCTGAAGGTACTGCATCAAATATTGGTGTTGGTTTAGGACAACTTGGCAATTTAACTGCCAATAAAAGATTTATCGAAGCATTAAGTGCATTACCAGAAAATTTTGATTTATCTAAATTAACAGAACAAACTATTAATTTAGAATTACAATTTTCTACATTATCTTCTAGATTAGGCGTATTAAATGAACAATTAAATATTTCTCCTGAATTTGAGGTTAAACCATTAGGTTTTAATAAAGGTGGTACTGTACCGGGCCGTGGTAGTAAAGATACTGTTCCAGCAATGTTAACACCGGGCGAAATGGTCTTAGATGCAACAACTGCTAAAAAAGCCAAGAGTCCAAATATGTTAAAGAAAATAATTGAATTTCATCGTAACTTTATACGCGGAACAACTACTCTTGGTGATATGATATTTGGAAAAGATGATGCACAGGGAATGGCTACCGGTGGTCAAATTCGTTCTCGTAGAGCAAGACGCCAAAGAATATTAGAACGGCGTGAAAGTAGAAGAAATGTTTTTCGTACTAATGCTCTTTTTCCTCCTGCTGCTCCTAAAACTTCTTTAGTTGGAAAAGAAGCGAGAGCAGAATTTACTAGTAGATTAGAATCTATTAGAGAGAGAGAAGCTAGAAAGCGTGAAGCTTTACCAACTACTGGTAATATTGCTAAAAGAGAAGGTGATAAGTTTAAATCATTTAGAGCATCAGAAGCTGAACGTATATCTGAATTAAAGAAAAGGTTGTCGGCGGCTAGTGTTGTGCGTAATGAAAGGAATGCTGAATTATTAAAAAGATTTCGTGGATTTAATGCTGGTGGTTCTGTAAGCGATACTGTTCCAGCTATGTTGACACCCGGCGAATTTGTACTTAATAAAGGCGCTGTTAGTCGTATTGGTGTAGGTAATCTCACTAAAGCTAATAATAAAGGTCGTCAAGGTTTTGCAGAAGGTGGTATTGTTGGTGGTGGCGGAAATTCATCTATTGGAATGAGTTCAGATGCTGTGAATGCATTTAATAATTTTAATTCTAACATTAATAAATTAACACAATCTATGGATAATTTTCCTCGTGAAGTAACAATGTCAGTTCGTCATACAGTAGAAGTTATTCATAATGGTGCTGAAATTTTTGCTAATATGCAAGATAATATTGTCAAATTAGTTGAAGCTACTACTAATGATTCTATTAATCGCATGATTAAAACTAAATTTCCCGATGTAGGAACTGTTAACTAATGCCTAGTATACTTGTACCAAATAGTGGTTGGCCAAGTTTTTGGTCTGGACATGCTGCAACTGGTAATGATGGTAATACATTAGGTAGTCCACTTACTGGAGTTGGTAGTGTTGCTTATTATGTTAAAGATGGACCTAGTGCGCCAAATGATACTACTCATTGGAGAAATGGTAATGTTCCTGGACCTGGACCACAACTAGCTTGGTTCTCGGTTAACATAACTGAATTTTTTGGAATACCAGTATTTGCAAGCGGTATTAGTTTACGTTCGCGTGGTTCGGGTGTTGTGGTAACTTTGACTGATACCGAATTGTGGTTTAAGAAAGTATATAACCCAATTCTTGGAAACGATATACAAATTACTAGTAATACGTTATCTCATAGTATTGGTGGTACTTCTAATTATACGAATAGTGGTTTTAGTCAATTAACTATTATTGAAGAAAATAGAGCATGTTTTGAATCAGGTATAGTAACAGGAATTGTAACCTTATCTGGATTATTAACGTTTTCATCTGTTGGATTAGGTGCAGACGTATCTAGAATTACAGAGCATGAATTAGAAGTAATTTTTTCCGGTAGCCCACCAGTCGGTCCATCTGGTGCTAGTGGTAGTTTAGATTTATATATTTATGGACACTCTACCCAAAGTGGGTCATTGGATTTATATATTGGGTCTAGTACCCCAAGTTCTGGTTTACTTGATTTGTATATTGACGGGGTTGATGGTAATAATTCAGGTGTTGACTTATTTATTAATGGTTATGCTAATAGCAGCGGTTCGTTAGATTTATTTATACTTGGTGGAACAGCAGCTTCTGGTTCTCTAGATTTATATATAGCAGGACCAATAGAATCAAGTGGAAGTTTAGACTTATATATTGGCGGCATTAGCAGCAACAGCGGGACAATGAATTTGTTCTGTGAAGCTAAAGGTACGATATCTAGTGGAACATTATCACTTTATATTAATTCGTTCGGAAGTACTTCTGGTGTATTTAATTCTACCGATTTAGTTTTATGGAATAATCAACAATTTGATAATGCTTATGTAATGAATTTGTACAGCCAAGGACCATCATACTATAATAGTTCAGGTTCCATGAACCTTTACTTGGAAAGTAGTAATAGTGGGGCTTGGTCATTAGATTTATTTATTCAAAATAGTTACGCTAGTATTAGCGGTTATCAACCATTATTTATTCAGGCTCCATCTGGAACATTAGGAGTAGTTCCTATTAGTGGAACAATGAATTTAATAATATGGCGGGATATGGCGGATTGGTTACCATTATATTTATCTACAATTGAAGGGATTAGCGGTAATTTTCCACTTTTTATTGACGGAATTACATCATCAACAGGTATAATACCTATGTATATTTCCGGCCGTCACGAACCAAACAATACAATGATGCTTTACACACACGGATTTTAATAAATGGGCACAGTTTCTTACGACTCAAAAAAAATTATACCAGCTCCTTTTGTTGCCATTAATAAGGTTTATCAAAAATCTGCTAATGGTGAAATATTAGGTAAATTATATAATATAGTATTGAATGGTACATTAGTTTCCTACAAGGGGAGTCCAACGTCTTCGGGTACATTTTGGAATCAATCTGGATATCCACAAGACGAAACTATTCCAGAAATATCACGACTAGGTGCATTACTTCGTAAACAAAAAGCACTGCGCCAGTTATTTAGTGATGAAGGTCGTTCATTAGAAATCCAAAGTTTGGATGGTTCAGAACCAACTAAGTGTAATCCTCGTGTTATATCTATAGATATTCCACAAGGACAATGGTTTACACAAACACCATATACAATTACACTAGAAGCAGATGTAATTTATCCAATAGAGGTACAAGATAGCGGATTAAACTTAATTTCTGATGCAAGTGAAAGTTGGAATATAGAAACAGATGACCAACCAGAAGGATTTGGTCTACCACGAATATATCGTCTTTCTCACAGTGTGAGTGCTGTAGGTAAACGTTTTTATAATGAAGATGGTTCATTTACTAAACATCCTTGGGAATATGCACGCGATTTCGTATTACCAAAACTTGGCTTTGATAGTACAATGGCATTATCGAGTGGTGTTAGTAATTTACCTAGTTTTTATGGTGGATTTAATCATACGCGCAGTGAAACTCGGGATGAACAAGGTGGGTCATTTACTATTACAGAAACTTGGGTATTAGCTAGCGGAACAGCGTTAGAAGATTTTAGTGTAGAAACAAATAAAGATTCTGCATCATCTTTAACGCGTGTTAGTGTTCAAGGAACGATTACCGGTTTAGAACAAAGAGACAGTGATTTAAATTTAACTACCAGTAAGTATACAAATGCATTAAGTAGATTTACTATAGCTAGTGGATTAGCTTTACCGCGCGCCCAAACATATTCCGGCTATACTCTTAATATCATTCCTATTGTTGAACGGATTGGTAGAAATCCTGTTGCCGGTACTATTAGTTATGGTTTTGAATATAATGACCGTCCTAGTACACTAATTAGTGGCGCACTTAGTGAAAGTATTACAGTAGTTGATAGTTTATCTATCCAGACTATTGCATTGATTCCAGTATTAGGAAGAAGTAGAGGTCCAGTAAAACAATCATTATCAACACAAGACGCTTTAACTTGCCAAGTTAATGTTGAATTAGTTATGCCGCGAGCTAATTTTGGTGGTGCTACACAATCAGAATTACAGTCAGCATTTTTTACTCAAAGACCAGATGTATCTGGTATTATACGTGCAGTAGACCCAGCTAATCGTGGATTTAGCCAAAGTTTTACAACAGTTAATAGAGAATCATGGGATGCCTTTAATGGACGTTTTACGAAGGAAATAGTCTTTACATATGAATAAGGATAAGTAATGTCAGATTTAACTCAACAGGTATTTTTTGGTGCGTCAATACGCGGATTTAATGTATCTGCTGGTTGGGGTTCTCAATTATCTCAATTAACTATTGACTTGGTTGAAGACCCAAGCAATGGTGATGCATTCTTACCTAATCCCATTGGTACACCCGCCTATTTTAATTACCATGGTTTTTCGTTCGGTGGTATTGTACAAAAATACTCGCGAAGTGGTAGTCAACAGGGCGACCCGCTCTATCAAGTTATTCTAGTTGACCCGCGTGAAATTTTAGATGGAGTTCAATTAATTATTGAGGGATATACTGGTCCTACTAATTCTGTTCCAAACTTATATAATGTTTATGGTTATTTAGAATCAACTTTTGGATTTGGTGGTAGTAGAGTTAATGAAACCGGTATGCCTTGGCAATTACTACGAGATGGATTTTTAGCATTAAATGTTACTAGTGGTATTTTATTTCGTGGACAAACGTATTATGTAGATTTAACGTCATTACCTAATTTAGCTTCAGATTATAGAATTGGTGGTGGAAGTAATATTAGTGTAATGGATTTTATTTCTCGCGTATGCGAAGATAGTGCTTGTGACTTTTTCTTCAGTTTAATCCAGGGTGTACTTGGCGAAAATATTATTAAAGTATATACTGTTAGTAGAGCTATTCAACCAATCTTTGGATTAATTACTGACTTTATTAGTAATACAGAAGGCGCTGTTGGTCATGAGATTGGTTTAGAATTAAGAAATGAAGTAACATCTAAATTCTTAGTTGGTGGACCAATTTGTCAACTATACTTTATGTATGATGATGAGGGTGATGAGGAAAATTTAATTGATAATACAATTTTGCCATTTTGGGGTTTTGATGCAAACCGCAATATGATTACTGGTACTTTCAATGAAGAAGATGAAGATAATTATTCATTTACTCTAGATTCTCGTAGTGTAAATGTTGTTGGTGTCGGAGAATTTTATGAAACTGATGTTGGAGAGATGAGAGCTGCAATTGGTGGACAAGCATCATGGGAAAGTTACATTTTAGCTCATGAAGGAGAAGAAGGTCCACATTTTAATAAAGCTACTCAATTAGGATTAATTGGTAATGTTAAGGCGGCATTAGTAGGAGTATTAGCTGATAAAGCATCTACTGTTGAATCATTTAAGAAATTAGACTTACGAGATTTAGCGCCATTCCTTGGAAAAGGTATTATTGCGGCTTCTAGTGCCTTAGAAGAAGGCAGTTTACATGAAGAAAATATCCGACGATTATATGGATATGTTGTATCTTTTGCTCAAGAATATTATGGACGAAAATATATTGTTGATTTGCCAGATGTTAGTGTAAAAAGAGATGTAGATACTAACCAATTAAGTTTTAGTTTAGAACCAGTAGAAGGTGGTTTCTTAGAAGAAGAATTAATTGATACGGCGGTCGGACTTAAACTTTTGCCACCAGATGTTAATGCTGTAACAATACCAGATGGTCGTATTGGAGCTTATGTTCGTTTTGATGATGTAACAAATTTAGATTTAAGTGCTTTAAACGAAGATGATTTTGTTTTTGGTGATGATTGTATATTTATTAAGTGTGATGTTGAAAAACGTGTTTACTTTTTAAATGATAATGATATTACTGCACCAAAAGCAATTATTACTTTACCTTGTCCAATATATCCAAAAGCAGAAAATGGAATAGATTTGATAGGTGTATTACGTCCTATATTAAATGACCATGCTGATTCTTTGGGAATGGATGAAACTGCTAGAAAGGCAGCTATTAAAGAAATAGTAGGGCGATTTGGTGGAGAACAAATTTTATTTGGTTGGGCAGGTTTAGCTATAACACCAAACGTGGCTATTATTCCATTACAGTCAAATATACTTACCTATGGTCCTTGGTCTGCAACTGGAGCTACTGGCGCTGTAACATTTGAACAAGACCCAACATTAAATCCTTGGAATTATGGCTCTTTTGAGGCTATGAATTTAGTTGGTCAATCAAAAGTTGTAGACGCTATAAGTGAACAACAAGTATCAGAAGCTGGAACTATAGAAGTACCTGATGCGCCAGCATATAGTCTTGGTGCAGAATTACTAGCTGGTGGACCATATATTACAGGTATTAATTGTAGTATTGGTTTGAATGGTGTAACTACTGTTTATAGAATGGAAACTTGGACCCAAAGATTTGGAAAGTTTTATAAACAGAATGCAGATAGAGTTACGCGTTTATCGCAGCAACTACAAGGTCAAAGAAGATTATTAAGAGAATTATTAAAAACACCTGCTCGTGGTAGTAAATTCTATGAGAATAGAAAAAATGTTATTATAGATAATCCACGATTAAAAAATACATCGGCTTCTACATATATTGGTGGCGAGATTATTAAGAATGAAGATAATCAGTTAGGCCGCGTTAATATTTCAATAATACCACAGTATCATGCCCAAACCCAATTAGGCAATAATTATGATAAAAAGGCGTTTATGTCCTTGGATGGACTATTTGTTCCTTTTTCTACTAGTACAAGTGCCAGCGGATTACCACATTATGAAACTGCTACAGCTAGTGGTGTTAGTGGTAGAAGTAATTTAGAATTAAATCCTTTTGGTTCTGGTGGCAATATTAGAGTTATTGCAAAGGGTAGTGGTTTAAATGAAACTACTGACTTAGTAAATGATATTTCTAGCGAACAAAGAGGATTAGCTTGGCGTGGTCCACCAATTTTAGCTGGTTGGGGATATGATACTAATGGTAAACCTGTTCCTAATAGTAATGAAACTACTCCTACTGATAACTTTTTAACTAATTATCAAAATAAACCTGACCAGTGGAAGTGCGGCCCATTAGATGTAAAATGGGATAGGACTAGAAAAGTTTGGGCTACTGGTGGTTCTTCATTTAGAGTAGCTATATTAAATACGCCACTATTCCATGGAGTATATGCAAGCGGACAATTTGTTACTCCTACATTTGATTTTTCTGAATCTTTAACTGGATGGGCTAGGGAATCAGGTAGTATTAAAATTTATGATGGGCTTATAGGAGAAGATAATAATATATTATATCCAATTAGTCCATCTGGCGCGAGAGTGTTTATTAGTCAGGAACAGTCAAGCCAAAAATGGTTTGTAATTAGTGCGAGTGTATTTTAATGAGATATGTTAATCAATTTATAAATCAAGATTATTACAATCGTTTATATGAACACCCTCCTAGTGGACTAGGATATTCTGTATTACCATATCAAGGGAGTTGGAATAAATATGGTCCAAATTTGAGTCTACCGTCTGTATTTAGTGCTAGAAGTTATTTTGCTTATAATGGTTTACCTGAAAACTGGAATAGTGTTCCACAAATATTTGTAGGGAGTGCTCCATACTTTCATAATCGTGGTCCCGTTAATAGTGTTTATAAAATAACTATTAATGGCGTACAAAGTTTTAGTAATCCAATTGAAGATGGATTTTGTCAAAATTGCGAAGAATTAAATAGGGAATGGTTAGTTTATTATGGACAAAATGGTTATGCTCAGAGTTTAGGAATTCCATTTAATTCTCTTTGGGCAAACTCATATTATTATGATAGAGCTTTTGGTCCATTTGGGGCCAACACTAACATATTTGGTACTACAAATGAGGTAGGTAATCCGTTTTTCCTTATGATGGATGGGTCCGGATTAAATTTGGCGGCTATTCCAGCTTGTGGTTTTGCTGGATGTAATATACCTGATGATTTTCTAAGATTAAATAGTTTTGATAATAGTGGAGTTTATGGTGTTGCCGGTTTAACTACTGGACACAATTTTGTGACTCAAAAGAATCATAAATTAATATTTTTTGCAAAAATTGGTGATGTAAATATTACTAAAATTCGAGATTTTTTTGGAACCTTTCATGATAATATAAATGTTTCTAATTTAACTGGCCCAAAAATGCTGGAGAACACGTTTACTTTATTGCCACATATTTCACCTTCGGGGTGTTGTGACCTGTCTAATGCTAGTTTGACTATAGAACCAATACGAGATAGTTTATTTGATATTAACAATACTTTTATTGGTCGTTCTAGATATACACATCTACCTCGTTTAGTGGGTCAAAATTTAACACAGAATACTATATTTTTAAACAATTTATATAATGTTAGTTTCACATCTTTTGCTAGTCCGATTCCGTGTAATGATAGAATCTTTCATATGAATAAATGGGCCGGCGGCTTACTAAATCCTCAAACAGTTTTTCCAGACGCCTTTGATTTAGAAATGATTGGTATAACTGGCGTTAGGTCAATTATCCAACAAATGGATTGTAGTGATTTTTATAATCAACATTTTAATATGGTAAAAGGTACGGCATATTCAAGTGGTATTGCTGCTATACCAATAGTTTTGAGTGGAGACTATCCTTCTTGTATAGCCAATCGTTATTTTCATTCAAGCTTGCCAAATAATTTTGAAGATGGTACAGTATTTATTAATAATGAATTAACAAATTTTTATAATATTAGTGATTTTGGATGTGCAGATTCAATCCGAGAATTACACGAAGGAACACAAGGTAGATTTTGTAATAATGCAATATTTATGGATTTATTATTATATTCATCAGGTACTAGTAAGTACAAATTAGAATCTAATATAGTATTTGGAGAATGGAGCAATACAACTTGGGGGAGCGGAGTCTTTCTTCATAATTTTAAATTTAGAAAAACTATTTGTGATGATTATGACCCGTCTAATAAATGTACAGAACCTTTTACTATGGGATTACCGGGAACATCTGGTTCTATAGCTAGTGGATTAATTTCATGTTATAATGATAGTACATGGAATAATGGAAGTTGGACTCTAGACAATTTTTCTCCACAACGACCAAATACAAATTATTTTAATAGTAATTCTCCTGCTATTCCTTGTGATTTTTCTAATGCTGATTTTATTTTAAAACCGAGTAAAATTAATACCGGTGAAACATTAAATAAATGTTATATGTGTAATTATTATTGTAAACCCCAAACAATTAATCTTACTTTAGTAGCAAGTGGCGTAACCTTCGGTCCATATTCATATCAAAATATAGGGCAGTCTGGTGGCTTTCCACTTTTAAGTTTAGATAAGTGTGTTTGGTCTTTTAATAATAAAATGATAACATATTCTACAGAACTTGCCTCAGTCGGGTTTGAACCATATGGCATGCTTCCTGAATTTTCAGTTGAAGCTACACAAGAGGGCAATTGGTTTTTTTTTCCTATTGTAGAATTAGAAGCAAGAAGATTAACAACATTAACTTGTGATAGTATAAATATATCAGGGGCGGCACTATACAGTGATGGTTTTGCTCCAGCTGTAGAATTTTCACTTAGTGGCATTATAGAATTCGAGGATATAATTTGTGAAGACTTGTCAATTTATACCTAAAGATAATAAATATATTTGTGAGAATTGTGAATATATTACAAAATATTCCACTCTTAAAAGAGAGTGTATACCTTTACAAGTTCCTAGTATTGGACAACGGTTGAATAATTTTGGAAAAGCTTTAAATGAACATATAAAAATGGGCCAACCAGTTGTTAATCAAGAAGAAGTAAATAATAGATTGAAACATTGTCATCAGTGCCCATTATTTAAATTTAATAATAATATGGTTGGAGGAATTTGTACTCATAATAGTTGCGGTTGTAATATAACTGATACTGTTGAATTTTTCAATAAATTAGCTTGGGCCGACCAATCCTGCCCTATAGGCAAATGGTAGGCAAATAACGTAAATTTCCACGAAAGTGGCGTATAATATTATAGACGGTCCATCGACCGATTTCCAAAAGAGGTAATTAAACATGGCTTCAATACAATTCAGAGCAGATGACTGGGGTATCCAAAACCTAAATGGTTCTGGTCTAGGCTTTTATGGCTCAACCTTTGGTAATTCAGTCGAAGTAGGACAGTATCAAACTACTACTTGGATTACTAATTCCAATGGTACAGCCCAAGGCCCACAGGTAAATAACATTAAATGGACACATCCAAATAGTGGTTCTATTAATGGAGCGGCAGATAAAAATCTATTAGATATACCTAATCACGAAGCTAGTCTAAATATTAGGTTTAATCACTCAACTCTGGTTAGAACTCAGAATGAGAAACTACGGATTTTCGACCGTTCTAATATAAATAACCCGGCTAGCGGTGTAACTTGTAAAGTAGCTGAAGTAGCACATCCAAGTACCACTCAAACCGGTTCATTAGGTTCTGGTAATTCGAGTTGGGAAACACCAACCGGTTCTTCTGTTATTATGTCATTAGATTTTTCTAGTCCTGGTCATTCAGGACACCGACCAAATGGTACTAGTACTCAAGATTTAAATCATGACTTCTATTTTTCTTTTTCGGCTAGTCCTGACTCAATTGGAAGTAAGACCCAATTTGGAGCATATTTTTCATTAGAATATCTATAATACTATAAATATAAAAATAAAAGAAGCCACCCGTACAGGTGGCTTTTTTCGTTTCTAATAAAAAAATTATGTTAGTGGCTAATATTACATTTATCAAGAATAAGATATAGCGGTTAAATTAGTATCGTATACTTTGGAATTGTGCAGCCGCATATTAGACTAAAGACAGTCAGCGCAAAAAATAAGCCGGGTGTTTAGTCCGGCTTTATTTTAATAGTTTTGAGGAAACTTATGTATACCAGTATCTAACGAGACTATTAAACTCATTGACCATCTATACACGCGGTAAACCCGTGGTAACTTTTGACATAAAACATTTTAGCGACGGCTTAAAGCTTTCCGCGCTAGCTTCCTTAATTCGGAAGCACCGCGTTCACGAAGTACACTTCTAACACGACCACTAATCTCAGTATAATTCATGAGACAGTAAAAGCTGTCAGCCGATAAATTACCGGCGGCAAACTGCCTTACATTATCTTCACCAACTACACTGATTACATCCGTCCAATTAATTACATTTGAGTTCATTGTTTTTTCCTTTTCTTATTCTGATTTCTTTTCTGCTGGTTTACCTGTTACAATATCTACCTCAACCTGCTTCTCTTTATCCCACTTATACCATTTTCCACCATCGCGTGGGAAAATCTTTCCATCTTTACCTTTATTCTGACCAAACCGACGCTTAGCAAATCTTAACGCTGGCTTCGATTCATCAATACAAACTAGTTCTAAGTAGAGATTTTCCTCCTTATCAGTTCTAGTAACGAATATAGTTTTATCACTCGATTCTTTACCATTGCTGCAAACATTGTTGCCGAAGATTTCCTCAAAACGAGCAATCTGCTGAACTAATTCAACCTCTGTTCCTTCAAACTCTGCACTGAACCTACCATCTGATGTCTTATAACCGATTTTCATAAATCAATACCTTTCTAAATTAAAATGTCCATTTATCCATGTCTAATGAAATTGCGAGAAAGCCTCGCAACACAATATGCTTTTTACC
>Ga0193738_1000336_pt1 | contig 27805 bp, 36 predicted proteins | sample L2a1metaG_FD_144927 | JGI IMG/M metagenome (GOLD analysis project Ga0193738, IMG submission 144927) | Soil microbial communities from a riparian zone of the East river system, Colorado, United States - L2a1 | ecosystem: Environmental > Terrestrial > Soil > Riparian zone | place: USA: East River... | reverse complement strand
TCTTCTATGAATATAATTATATTTTCATCTAATCCGCCATTTTTATTTACATTTTTCATATGATGTTCTGTTGTAAAAGGTGGGATCTTTCTTTTCCCTCTTCTTATTATGCGGATTCTGTTCTGCTATTCCGATTTCTCTTTTTTCTTTCTCCGCTTTTACAATTATATTTACGTCTTCGTCTTCTGCCATTGATTTAGAGTGAACAACAAATATTAAGAAATGTGTCACGAGTTGAGTTCAAAATCTGATCGGAGGTATGAAATGAGACGGAATGAATGTATTAATCGATTTTATCTTTTAACTGTTGTCAGGATTTCAATCGTTAAATCAAATGTTGCCATATTATTCTATATGAATGAAACAATAGATTGGGAGAAGGTCATAAAAAAAGAAGCAAGGGGACTGGACGACTACGATTTGGGCGAGGTTCAAGAAGTAAATGAAGATATTGTTATAACAAAGAAAGGAGTTGTTGATAAAGACAGATTTTATCTACCTAGAAATAAAGTAAACAAATTCGATGGAGAAACAAAGAAAGGAGTTGTTGATAAAGACAGATTTTATCTACCTAGAAGCAAGGCTTTAAGGTTCGAGGAAGATAAACTGTGGTTCGAAGTTAGTAAAGACGAGGCCAAGGCATACAAGCACGATTAGCCAGAAAGTTTTTTTACATTCTTTTGATTTCGTTACTACAAACTTAAGAATATCCAATCCAAAATTCTTGATTTATATTTGAAAATAGGTTAATAGGACTATTATTGCAAGTCTATATATGCTGCTCAGGGTGGAGTTACTCTTCTTGGCAGGGTCCCTTTTACCCTCAGACTTTGGAGAACAAGTCATGGCTCCCTTATTACTCTCAAATGTTTGATTAAGTAGAGATATATTCTACTTTCTACAATATTCCTAGTGAATCGATGGTAAAGAATTGGAATAAAAGAACTCCTGATGATTTTAAATTTACAGCAAAATTTCCCAAAATAATAACACATGAAAAGAAATTTAAGAATGTAGATAATGATTTAGAGTTATTTTACAAAAGGATGAACCATTTAAAGATAAATTATTAGCGTTACTAATACAATCACCACCATCCTACAAACTAAAAGAAGGGCTGGAAGATTTCAGTAGTCAAGGTAGGATTAGTGGCAGCAAATAATCATTATGGCGGTTATGGAGCAGGAACTGTTGATATCTTTCGAAAGAATATGGATTTGGAAAGTTTGTCGTTTGAAAATGTAGATACTGACAAAATAAACAGAGACATGGAATCGGAGACTAGGTTTACCTTCAATGATACAAAACAACCTAAGAAGGGTAAACAAACACGCATATCCGACTTTGTTAATTAAGAAATTGGGCCAATAAAATATGAGATTTATTTTAAGACATGGGCTCAACGATATATACTTTGTAAAAGATGGAGTAATCTATATGTTCAAGGAAATATAAAATGTAAAGGAATTTTTAGTCTCCTGTATGGTAAGGGGCTTTTTTCGGCCAGTCCCGTATTTGGCCTTTCCCCTCTACCGCAATAGTACTTCGGGGAACGGGACCGAAACCCGAAACACCATTTATACAGAAGTTGATAAATAAAACACCCTATACTATAATAAGATTATATTATGATTGATGTAATCTCAACGCTACTTCTTATAATAAAAAATAATGAAGAAAATAGGTGACAAACTTATCGAATTCTATTGTAACAAGTGCTTTGAAAGATGGATAATTTATAAAAAAAGTTAGATGATTTGGGTCAGTCGTCTTCTTCTTCTTTCTCTTCTATTTCTGTTTTTTCTACAGTGTTTCCAAATTCATCTTTCTTTTCGATTTTTGTTTCCTTTTTCTTTTCGTCTCCCATGTTACCCCATTGCACAACATGGCTTAAAAACAGAGACCGATTGTACTTTAAATTCTCACATTTATTTAAAGCATTATGCAATTAGGATAACATCTAGTACTTGAGAAAACAACCTTGTTCAATAAATTACCAGAAGGCCGTACCCAAAAATACATCGTTTAAAAAGCCATTCCTTATGTATCTCATGACAATTACAATATTTTTTATTCCGGATTTCTATTTTAAAGATATTTATGGTTTGTTAACTGAAGAAGGCATTTGTACAGATGGAGTTATGACTATAGGGAACGAAACCCAAATCCTCAATCAATCTGCTGCGGAATATATTAAAAATTTGTCAAGTGATAATCGCCTAATGGGTGAGGTTTTCTGTCATGCCATGTTAAATGAAACACTTGCAAAATAAAACCTAAATTAACGTATTGCTCACAAAGCATAATAACAAGTGCGCCGGTGGGATTTAAGCAAACAGATTCCCACCAGCGAATGGTTTTATGGGTGATATTCGTCCGACGTTAATTATATTTGGGCAACAAATTATAAAAATAATTCAAATTTGGCGGGAGAGTTTGCTGGATTGCTGGATAAAAAATATCCCACCTAATTGTTATATCAGTTAGAAGTAGAGTATCAGAAACTAAAAAAATTAGGGAGTGTATACCGGTTGTTCAGGTATCAAGGGTTGACTTGATTGATTTCCAGTTTGGTTGCCTGTTAGATTACCTGTTTGATTTGTTGCGAATGTAGTATTCACTTGTACAAACGTAGCAAAAGCGTGCGTTGTTTGCATTGTTACTAAAGCAGTCATAATTGTGAAAACTGCTATTGTCATTGCCATTGTTAGTTTCGTGTAGTTATTTATCATGTATAGATTGTACAGTTCTATTACTTATAGAGATTAGCATTAGGAAAACAAGTTAGACGGTTGTAGTCGAATTATCGTATTCTACCTTTAAGGGCTACTAAAGTCGAAATCAAGAGTTCTCCTCCCGTGCTAAAAAGTTTAACTGTTAATTACAATAGAATACTACCTATGTTATGAACACAATTAATTACGAAATAGATATTACCGCACCAGTAGGCAGAGTATATGAATATTATACTAATCCAGACAATATTAAGAAGGCATGGCCGCAGGATATCGTGAAGAAATCAGAATCCGTATCGGGTGCTAAAGGGGAAGAAGGCTCCGAAATAAAAGTGGAAGGTGAATACATGGGAAGAGAAGAAGAAATGATCCTACAAGTTACTGATAAGGAAGAAAGCAAAAGATTAGTTACTGAACAAAAGGAAGGTCCTTTTAAGTTTTGGAAAAGTACCCAGGAGTTTAATGAGGATCAAGGCAGCACGCATGTAAGACATTCAATCGAATACGAGTTACCAACATCAGGAAAAATTGCCAGTTTTCTATCAGGGGAACAAGCCAATACTAAACTCGAGGAAGGTTTACGACAGGCCGCACAAACAGTAAAGCAAAAATTAGAATCAGGCGCCTAGTCTTCCCTTTTTTGTTAATGTTTGTTCGAGCGGTTGATTTTAGATATACCCGTAAATAATTTTAACCCAATGTACTGTATGTTTAAAGCTAAATTATGCAAAAGCAAGTCAAGTCATTAATTTAGGTATTCTAATTTATTTCACAATGTGTCGTTGGAGTTGGATTAACAAACTATTTCGGCTAGTATAGTATTATCGCTCGGTAAACTTTTAAGAAAGTCATCTACAGTACCACTCGTATTTATTACTTGATTGGCATACTTTGTTAGATTTTCATTAGTGCAGGTGCCGTTTTCATAAAGTATCGCGTCACTAGGTTGAAGATAGAGGCTCAAAAGAATTAGAGAAAAGATCCCAAAAATCATACAAAGCCAAATCTTTAATGGCATTCTCATTTTTAGTATATAAGCACACTCCTAAATAATTCGGACGGAACATTTTTCGGAATTTTGTTCCTACAGTTTGTAAATATGTGACTTTAAGATTCCTAATAACTAAGAAGGAAATCTAAAAAATATTTATCCAAACAAGTATTATCGGAATAAATCTGCAGATATTCTTGAGTCTCAAAGTCAAACCGTTTTATAGTTTGCTTGATGATATTTAATATGAAATCACTATCATGTCGAGACACTGGATTTGATTGTGATTATGTCGTCCAAGCAGAGAGTGACAACGAAGTCTTTGCACAGGGTGAAGAACACGTATTCAACGCGCATGGAATGACAAAACAGGACTTTAATCTCGCGTTTAATGAAAAATTCAACTCCTTTATAAAAGACAGTTCCTGAATACTATCGGTCAGGTATCAATTGCGCTAGAGTAGAAAAATTCACTAATTATGTTATGGTAACATGAATCGCATGTCAATAATACTATTTCAATTCATGTATTCTAAACTCTTAAGTCGATTACAGAAATCCTCATCATGAACACTGTTGATACAATATTCACCTACTGTCGTGTTACCACTGCGAAGATCTGCTAAGGATTGATTCCATAATGCATTATAGTTCTCAAGTTTACTAGATTGGTTACTAAAAGGAGTCTGTGGGTAAAGCAAAACAACAACTAAGGCTATCGCCGCTATAATTAAGATTATCACTATCGGCTTACGTAATATAGTGCGAGCACCCGCCCCAGTCTTTTTAACTATCTCGCTAGACATACCTTCATCGGCAATTTTCGCTGCCTTTTGTTGAAGGTTTTCCTTTGCTTCTCGCAAGGTTTTCGTCGACTTTTTAATTATTTCTTCACCCTTGTCATTTCCTCCTGCTTTATTATATTCACTATTTTCGCTTTGTTCATATGTTTTGGTATACGTATCTTTGTCTGTTGTCTCTCTTGCGGTTTCCTTAACGCCTTCTGCAGTGTCTTCAACTCCTTCCTTAACGCCTTCTGCAGTGTCTTCAACTCCTTCCTTAACGCCTTCTGCAGTGTCTTCAACTCCTTCCTTAATGCCTTCTGCAGTGTCTTCAACTCCTTCCTTAACGCCTTCTGCAGTGTCTTCAACTCCTTCCTTAACGCCTTCTGCAGTGTCTTCAACTCCTTCCTTAACGCCTTCTGCAGTGTCTCTAAGGCCCTTTTTTACTTTATCAAAACTGTCTTCAGACCTGTCCTCAGTCATGATGAACTCTTAGCAATAAGTTATTTAACGCTTCAAGGTCGGAGTAAGACTCTGGAACTATATCACTTGTGGTAACGCAACAAATCCTATTCCAAATTTTTTTGTTGATCATCAGGTTGAAATATGCGGAGTCATCTTGATAGGGATTTGTGTGATTAAGGAGAGTAAAAGTGGATTTATTGCAGAATGTTCAAATCCAAATCCTGAATGACAACCAAATCGACAACTTTTTGATTATTCTATCGTCTAGTATGGGATTCCAAAGTTAGAACTCTAGCGTTATCAGTTCTACCGAACTCAAATTTGGTATTTGACTAGTGTGAAAGCCTATATTCCCACCGAACCCGTTCTTCTGTCAACTTACCCAAAAAAAAGAGCATTGAATAAAAAAATTAATAAGCGCTGGTGGGATTAGAGCCGTACGAGATAACGGACGAATATAATCCCACTGCTAGCATAACAATTGAATGTTATACTAGAATTAGTATCGTAAACAAAGTATTAAAAAATTACACCTATGGGACTTATTATAACTCGTAAAACTATCATTGATTAATAAAACTTAGATCTGATGGGCCCTGCAAGAGTGCCATCAAGCATGGCCCACCAGCTTGAGAAAGTTTGGGTTTTCAGTAAAGTAATACCTCAATAAAACCTCAATAAACTATAAGAAAGTTAAATGCTGACAGTTGGGAACTATCGCAAATGGGTTTTCGTTTGCATTTCCCATCCAGGAATAGAAAAGGCCCTCCCATCAGTGAATCCGTTACATAATTATCGTGAAAACATTATAAAAAATTTACTTTTCATTTCGGTTCGTAGCATCATATTAAGAGAAATATGATGATTGGCCTACTTAATTTGACTGTGGGCAGTTGTTTCTATGATGGGGGAAATACGGTAATAGTGCCATTCATCATGTTTGGATGATATTCACAATGGTAACCTAGTCCCTCTGCCTCTTCAGTATTAAATTTGAATTCCACAATATCTCCCGGTTCTATATCGCCGCTCTTGGCAATTTCTGAGGTCTTACCATCGGCATTAGAGTCAATTATTAATTCATGTTCCTCATCTGTAGGATTAGATATTTTAACGGTATATTCATTATTTGCAACAAGATCTAATGTAGGATTTTCGGCTCCGGCACTGTCAGTCCACCTATACTGCTCCTCGCCCACTTCTGTAGCATTTAGTGATATCTTGTTATTTTCTGAAACTGAACTAACATCGGAACCACTAGCAGAGGCTGATGCTTCAGTTTCATTCTCTTCACCAATCGTCTGACTAACAACTAACTGGAAAGGTACCGTCACTGACATTCCACTAAGAATCAACAACACAACAAAAAGAGTGAATCTCTTTACCATATTTTATTATCTGGTCAAGTATAGATAAGTCTATCTAATCTATTATAACAAGATTAAGGGGCAAATCGATCAAAAGTAAATGTTTTCTAACTCAATTTGATTTAGATTCCTTGCCCAATTCTTTTTTGATCCTTACAACTTGCTAGAAGATCCAATTTAAAACCCGTAATTCAATTAGTCTCATATAAGTCTCACATAGTCTCAAATTGTCATTGGGAAATAAAGAAGGCCAAAGTACGTGTTTTAGGAGAATCCGATTAAGGTTTAAGGATCTAATGGATATGAATTTCAATTGATATCTTATGTGTGATTTGGCACCTCTTTCATCACTATGTATTTGGGCTCATTTATCAAAAGAACTTGCCTCATGCAAGTAATAACCAACTCCATCTACGGCTACGAGGCCGCCTATAAAGAGGAGAGGATTAATGACGCTATAAGGAATAAATCTAAAATAACTAGTTTGTTCCTCATTTTGGTTTTGGTTTTGGTTTTGGTTTTGGTTTTGGTTTTGGTTTTGGTTTTGGTTTTGGTTTTGGTTTTGGTTTTGGTTTTGGTTTTTTAGTCTTCTTTACACTGGCACTTGCCTTATCTTTTACGTCCACTTTTTGGGTCTGTTTTAATCCTTTTTGCTTATGACCGCAAATATCGCATTCATAATCCCTAATGCCAGTTTCTCTAAATTGGTCCTTTGGTTCTGTGCTAACTCTAGCCGTTACTAAAGGATACAGATGACCCATTTTGCATTTAGGACATAACTCTAACCCAGACACAGAATTATTAAACGTAAGGTTGGTATTAAATATTAAAAATAAACTTTTCTCCGTATTGCGAAGGAAGCCACGCAAAAATTGGGTTTAGGGCTGAAGCAAAAGATATAATCGTTGTAGAAACAATAGTTATTTCTGCTCAGCAATAAGAATATCTAATTAAAATACAAAAACGTTCTTTTTTCCTTAAAGAAGACCAATCTTCTTCTAGGTCTTCGACAGGCGAATTTATTAGGCATGCATTCTTAACAGGTGTCATTGGATTTTTGTAGACAGTGCAGAAAGATCTCATATATTCTAATTTCCATATTCTCGTCAGCATTAGTTACCGCATTATCCGTTGCAAGTGGTATTGTATTATCTAGGCAGGTAGTAAAGCAATCACTGTGAAGAACTGTTTAATTCTAGTTGCTCCCGCTGTAACGCTTCTAGCAGTAGTAGCGTTATTTTCAATCCCTAATGTAAGTGCTATAGTCGTAAATAATACTGATTTTTCAATAGACATACCGGACAATTGGACATATGAGCAGGGAATATTTTCGGGGATAGCATTAACTCCAACAAAGTTCGGGGTACTTCTTGTCAATCATAGCGAACCGCTAAGTGAAAAAATAAAAGATGAAGGTGCATTCGCCTCGTTTACTAAGGATAGGAACTTTCCAATTAAGAACGCTGGCTTCGATGTGTATGTAAAATACAAAATCAATATACAAGATGGCATGAATGTCACCTCCAAAGAGAATGTAACTCTTGACGATGAAGCAGCAGTAAAGATTCAGGGCGATGGAATAACATCATTCAGTGGCATTAAGTTTGTGGAGTATATGTTTATGAACAACGAACAGCCTTATTTGATAGGATATATGGCGAATGTAAAAGACTTTAAAAAATATTTACTAGAGTTTGAAAAGATAGTAAAGTCATTCAAGTTTGTAGATAAATAGGTAAGCCTTCCTGGAACCATACCTGAGAAAAAGAAACCAGTTCCGACAATGTAGTATATTAAATGATGCCTTGAGAGTCAAAAAAGTTGAATTTCTTCATGCGTATAACCTCTATCTCGTCCGTTGGTTTCATTTCCTGTTTTCTCCGAGTTATTAGTAAATTTCTTTATTTTGTTCCAGTTTAATACAATGTCATTAATTTCACAAGCGTGTTTTAGCGTAGCAGTTATAAGATTCTTGTATTGCCTTGAGACTTTTTTATCAACCAAATATTTTATAATAAGGTTTGACATCTCTTGTTGCGGTAACTTTAAGAACGATAATAAATCGATTCTGTAATGATTTAGAAATTTCTCTAAACAGAATTTGTACGATGTTTTCGTATAGTCGGAATGTAGTGAATTTATGAAATTAAAGTACGCTTTACTTTGTACAACCAGCGCTTTACTTTGTACAACCAGCACTTGCATACTCTTTACTGTAGGTTCTGTAATATTAGTTAATTAAATCGCCTCTATGCATTACTTAATTTGTATTAACTCGTTAACCTAGGATGTAGGAAAAAAGAATCAATAATTTAAAGAGGGTTTAGATCAAAACAAGATCATCCACTGAGGATATCATAACAACTGCTTTATTCCCTGCTAGGCCTTTCTTCATTCTACTTACCACTTCTTCTACATCCGAGGAATTAACAACAGTAGCAATAACTTTTCTAGAATTATACGCGAGTTCAACTGTACCACTTCCTCTACCTGACGCGACCCTTTCTTTATCTTTGGTTACTCCCTTTACATCGTAGATTGTGGCCTCCAGATTTAGTTCTTTTAGTGAAGAAATGATATCACTGACATTCTCCGATTTAACGAGTACAGCAAGTCTCTTCATAGTCCTCGATTCTTTTCCTGGCTCCTGTGCGTATGTTACTTCAAATGGCAGGGTCGTATTGTCTTTAACCATTTCTTTAGAGTAGCAATGCGAAGTATAAAAAGTTGATGTAATTAAATTTGGAATTAAGTGTGACGCAAAGAAATGATACCTCTTTTGATATAATTGACATTATGAAGATTCAAAACTGTTGTTATTACATGTAAGTACAGAGTCGAGGCCAAAAATCCTGAAAGCCAATTAGGTGAGATGTAAAACCAGGTTTCCAGTATGACAGGAAACGGCAGAGCTTAAGCAGTTCGTACATAGTTATACAAAATCTTGTTCTCTGTTCTGTAGAGAAATAACTATCCCTAGAGAAGGTCAGAGTTCTGGAAATTGACGATATACGTGTAGAGAAAAATCATTCCAATCCATTTTATACCGATATAGTAATTTGTGGGGTAAATTGTAATGAATATGAAATATGATATCTAAATTGCTAATTTATGGTGCTGCTGCATCTACGCTTATAGCAGGAGTACTACATTTGGCTCTTGTTCCAATGTTTCTTGGTCAAATGACACCTGAGGTAACGGTATTCTTTGTAGCTTCTGGTCTGGCCCAGATTTTCTGGATTTTGCCCACTGTTAAGAAATGGATAATGCCCTGGTATTATATCGGCATAGGTGGAACAATAGTCTTGATCGTGTTATGGATAATATACATACCTGGAAGCGGACATCCAATAGATCTGAATAGCGCTGCTATTGAAGCTTTCCAAATCGCTTTCGTAATCTTGAGTGCAATAATAATTAAGAAAAGTAAAGAAGAATCGATCAAGTCTGGAATGTAATATAACATCTTTACTCTGAGTTGAAACATTCCTAGAATAACCACTAGGAAGTGAATTTCAATCCGAATCCTATTGAAAGAATTAATTCAATTTTACATGAATAATCAAAATCGCAAAAATTTAGATTCTCTAAGAATCATTTTCAAGGATTGATAAGAAATTTCCTGCAGGATCTTTAAACCATGCTATCTTCGGTTTACCCTGGAAAACTCCCCGGTCATCCGTTTTTAGTTCACCTTTCTCATATATTTGAAAACGAATTCCCATCTTGGTGAGTTCATCCACTGCTCTATCAACGTCATCAACTACAAAATTAAGTACAGTAAAAGTTGCAGGAGTATGAGCGGGTTTGGGGTAAATGAATACATCAATACCTCCTTTAGTTTGCAAGATTAAACCTTCATCAGACTCTGATACTTCAAGTCCCAAGGTTTGTCCATAAAACCTCTTTGCTTCGTCTAAATCCTTAACTGAAAAACTGGAAAAAGCTTTTGTGTTTCTAAAATCCATATACAAGAATTAGCAAAAATAATTATTAAGGGTTATACAAATTTTGCATTCATTTGGCCAGTATTGTTTTCCATATGGATAAATGCTGTAATAATTGGCAACATGATTTTGGGAATAATTTTTGTCTTGTTCGTTTTTAATAATATTATTTTACTGTATAGATCTGCAACAGTATTTGCAATTGGTAACGGTCTCATGTACCATTTTTTATGATTCTTTCATTTCCCGCAGGAACAATTTACCCGGGTGCGATGCAAGGACTTGCAGTTAGGCAACTATTATTGGATTGACTATTTGTGGAATCTTATTGACTATTTGTGGAATCTTGTATAGCTTGTTTGGGTCAATAACTTTTCTCGTTAGTTCTATAGTAATATTTGCTATTTCCATATTGTCATTTAGAATTTTAAAATGAGATAGCATGCGCTGTTGTCTGTTCAAATAATATGAAGTTAGATCTCTAGCTAGTATTTGTTCTAGTCCTGAAGGTTGCTTACTAAAATTGTCTGGGGGTTTGACCTTTGCAAATCATAACACCTTGGGCATGTCATACTTCCGAACCAGTATTTTATTGAATTTGTTTTCTTTTCACATAATTCACATCTTGCAAAGTTGAACATATCTGATATTAAATATCTTCTTATATAAAACTTTTCTAGTAGATTTACATTGATGGAACTCAAAAAATTGGTTTGAGAACTTAATTTTGCGATACAATTGACACTAATTACCATACGATGTCTTTAATAACCATTTTAATCAATGTAGTAAATTGTTATTGCACAAATACTAAAGGATGAATATCTACCGTCATCTCATACGTATTTACACCCGACCTAATTTCTTTTGATTTCTTTTCTAGAGCTATATCTTTGCTCAATATGGTCAAATGTGCTATACAAGAATTATTCTTCTTGATATGCTTTTGTTATGGCGTCGATATCAAGCTTGTGCATCTGTAGCATTGCTTTCATGACTCTTTCGGTTTTCTTTGAATCTTTATCCTGTAGCATCTTTATCATAGCAATCGGAACAACTTGCCATGAGAGTCCAAATTTGTCCTTTAACCATCCACATACCTGCGCATTTTTATCACCGCCTTCGGTAAGTTTCTCCCAGTAATAATCAATTTCTTCTTGCGTATCGCAATAGATCTGAAATGAGATAGCCTCATTAAACCTGAATATTGGTCCTCCGTTCAGACCTAAAAATTTCTGTCCCTCTATTTCAAAATCAATTGTCATTACACTACCTTCCTTTTTCTTATGAATCTCATACCCTTCCTTTCCATATCTAGTAACGTTACCAACTTTCGAATTCTTAAATATTGATACATAAAATTTCACTGCGTCCTCAGCGTTATCATCAAACCATAAACATGGACTAATTTTTTGCATTTCAATATTATTACCCATTCATACTATAAATATATACACTAAACGAGACAATGTGACTATACTCAATTGTATCGTGCGTCTTCCAAATCTTCAAAAAATTAGTTCTGTAAGCTTGTTCTCTCTATACAACTAAAAGAGTTTCAATCATCCTACATATCCTATCTGGCCATTTCAGGACTTTATGTCTAATTTGTTTTCCTTTATGAAAGAATTAGGGTTGAAGGCATTGAAGAAAAATGGAGCGCCAGAAAATGACAATGGCGAAACTGGTCCCTGAGTCATGAATGAATATTTTCTGCTCTTTGAATTAAATGAACTTGCAGGGTCGGTAAATGTCCTATACAAATCGATAGCTTTTTCATCCGACACAAGTTCTCTAAGTGTGACCAGATCGTTACCTAGTGAGAGTCCAAATCCAAAGAACATGATTCGTAACTGCTGAAGTATATCTCTGTGGATACTAGATAATGATGTACTGATAAAAAGCCACCCTAATCCATATTTCCTAGTGGTCCTGACCGCATCAAGCAAAGTTGATCTCAATTGTTCAAGATTTGAGTCGCTGAATTCATCTTTCCTTGCGTATCTGTGGGCTTCGTCCAAAACTACCAGCGTATTTAAGGAAGTATTCTTCTGCCAAGTTTTTTCACCCAGACTGACCAGACCTTTAAGCAATCTCTTTAGTATTAATGACTGAATAGTTTCATTCCAATATCTTAGCTGCATATTGTGAGCAGTTTGTTCAGAAAGATCCACAACAATAAGTGGCTTCAATTTCCAAGAGAACTTCTCTAAAAGATCATCAATTGTTACGGCCCCCGGTCTGTCTTCAAATAGACTACAAATTGGAACCCAATACTGAGAATATAAATTATCCAAATTTCTTTCATCCATATTAGAAACTAAGTTATTAAGTCTCTTTCTTGGTTCTGGGGTTGAGAATATGAGAAGTTGAATCTCTTCCTTCCGCAATTCATTCATGAAAAGATCAAATGATTCCCTTTTTATCAATTTAGTCAACGTAGTTTTGTTTCTAAGCTTAGGTATCAGTGCATCAACAGCAAACCCTTTATTCGGACCTTTAATTGTTAATTGATGAAAGATTTGTGACTCAAGTAAGATCTCTTCGAACAAAGACCATCTATCTAGAACAAGATTTCTAACATTTATTGATACGACCTGTTTATTTAGAAAGTTCATTATTTTTTTCATATCAAAATTAGAATCAGAATTCTGATATTCCCTGTATGTGTTACTACTATTATCATTTGCAAAACTTTTAGAAAACTCTCCAACAGGATCTAGTACCAGCAAACCCATCTGACGGAATTTTGAATATGCTGTCAGAATCATTTTTGCCAGCGTTGATTTTCCCGATCCGGTTATCCCAAAAATTCCAAGATGGTAGGCCTCTCCTGCACCATTTTCACCGTAATCAAAATGCTTAAACCACATTGGCAATTTGGTTTTGGAACCATAACTATTTCCCAAATAGAGCAAGCTATTTTTTTGCTTTTCTAAAATGGTACTTAAAATGTCATCATCTACCTGATAAACATACGTTCCTGTTGGTGGTACTGTACCCAATAAACTGGGTTCGATTAGATCATCGGAACTTGTGAATATTGCGCTACAAAGTAGCTTACCTATATGAACATCCTGTATCCCACTAATAGGATTAACAGAGCCTCTTTTTCTTGCTACAGACTTTATTGTAGGATCCTCTAATAAAAAGTTCTTAAGGACAATTTCTATAATTTGACCTATTGCGTAATGATTTTTTGAATCCTGTAAATATCTAAAGATAGCCAACTCTCCAACAAGCTGTCTTGTGACGGAGGATTCCAATATGTCAAGTGCAAGTTCGATTGTTGAAGATGGTGAGCCAATTGTTCCTATAATGGAACTATTTTTTAGAAAATAATTAATCTTTTTGTCTATGGAATTTTCCAAACCTACTTCCAAAACCACTATCCACCATCAGTTCTGTATGAATGCATCATAAAAAATATATCCTTTTCATTGTTATCCGATAGTTCGGTCATCTGTTTCATTATTATTTGCTTATAGGCGGGAATAGCTGGAGCCATGTGCTTGGCTATCCTATCAGCCATATAAAGTGGAAATGGTTCCATTATAGAAGGGGTCTGGCATTGATTTTTTATGTTGTACAAAACAGTATTTAATTTCCTTTCATCGCGAGCAATTGCTAATGGCATTTCAATCCTTAGTGCAGGACACCAAGAATGTGGTTTGTAGTAAATAACTGAAAGGTTTTTTATTCCCGAAATTACATCTTGCATCAAAATCTTTAGCTCCTCGTCCTCGTATGGTAATCTTATGTGCCATCCTTCTTCACTTGTAAATAATTTTGGACGTGTAAATTCTCCAGGATCTAATATCAAAGTGAGGATTGCTCTATCATCATAATTTTCGGGCCAGTGAAGATTCTTACCTATGTCATTCCTTGAAGTATACTTTGGTATTCCAAGATAGTATCTATCCGTGACTTTAAACTCCAAAATTTTCTTATAAGAAATTAAAAAATCTTTGAAATCTTCCTTGATTTTTTCTGAAGATTTTGTATTGAGAGTTTCAATGAAACTGATAGCCTTGTACATATGGATTAGTGCTGTTGTAAGAGAGCCATCTAGGTACACTATATCATATTGTGCATTTGCTGCTAATTTGATTTCCATTTCTACCATAATCGCTCTTGCTGCTATCATATTTTCAGGATTGTGCTTTTCAGGATTGACAAATACATCATGACTTGGGAGGATACGCTTTCCATTTTCTTCGTTCATACCATTTACTGCCACAGCTGCAGCAAAAAGCAAATCCGTTCCCAAGAGACGATCTACAGCGTATGCACCGTCTACACCACCTGAAATTAATTGGTCAATATTCCTAAATCTAATATCATTATCCAGTAATCCTGTTTGTTCTAGTTGTAGACGAAATTTCTGTCTTTTTCGATTAATCTCATGAATTGAGCTTTGCAGTATACCTCCAATTTCGTTAGTTTTCTGTAACATCTGTTCTACTAACGAGGCAGGAATCTCAAGAAAAGATGGTGATTCGACTTCATACATAGACATTTACCAAATAATTATCCAAATTAAAGAAAAGAAGGCAACATTGAATAGATTTCAGAAATGGAGTTGAGTTGATCTTAATCTGGATTTTCACACTCATGTATGTCATATAATCAGGATGAACTTAGCTTTATGCCTTTCTAATTGCACCATAGAATCTGCTTTGGCCGTATCCAAATCCACATTCTATCAATATACTATACTATTACATTTTTGATATACAACAGATTGATAAATCTAATCAAAATTGTCTATTCTCACAAACTTTATTATCTTTTAGACTCAATCAGAATAGCAATGAAGTCCAGATTAACAGTAAACAAAGCCTGTAAAAATGGCTTATTTGTAGCAGGTATCCTTTTGATTTTTGTTTCACTAATTGGTTTTACAAATCAGAATAATGTTATTCGGGCGCAAATGGCAAACGAAAAGGGATATGAATTACAGGCGATGGGAGGAGGTGCGTATGCAGTTTCTTCAACAGGCTATAATAGTATGTTTTTAGTAACGGGAGATGGTGTCATTGTGGTTGATGTCCCTCCTAGCATAGGCGAAAAGATAAACGAAGCAATAGCTGAGGTCACTAACGAACCCATAAAGTATCTGGTTTATAGTCATGCCCATAAAGATCATATTGGAGGTGCCCATACGCTTCCTGCAGGAATAGAAATAGTTGCACAAGAAGATACTTTAAATTTCTTGAAAATGGCAAACGATACTGAAAGACCGTTACCAACACAAATATTTGATAATGAAACAACAATAACCCTAGGAAATGCAACTTTGCAGTTATCTTATGGTGGTCCTTATCATCAGAACGGAAATATTTTCATTTATGTTCCACAACATAAAATATTAATGGCAGTTGATCAGTTTTCCCCAGGAGGAACACCTTGGAAACATCTTGCTACAACACCCCACGTCCCCTCATACATTCAATCTTATGACCAAGTACTAAATTATGATTTTGATACATATGTATCCGGACATGGTATTGGTACTAAAGATGATGTACAATTAGAAAAGGAATACGTTGCTGATTTGAGGAATAATGCGGGTTTTGCTATAAGTAATGTAAATTTTACTGAAGCAACCAAAAATGCTGATAAAAGCAATAATGCCGCAGTAACAGAGGCGTACTTTAATGCAATGACAGACGTCTGCGCAGATAGAACAGATAGAACCGATGGAAATTGGAAAGACAAGCTACAAGGTGTAGGCGTTTGGACAGACGAACACTGTGAGAAAATGATAATTAGTCTAAGAAACGACTAACTTTAGTTAAAATATGGACCGAGTCCAACAAAAAACTGATTTGTTATCAGGAATCAGCTTTTATCTCATAACTTACATCTGTTTATCCAGAGGATTAAGATGATGAATTTTTTCCATATAGCCTCCTTGACGATTAACTCTAAGGAAGCCAACATAACGGAGATAAATGATACATGTTAAGGGTAATTATTCCTATTTACAGTAATATTGAAACCCCTATGATTAACTCGTATATCATCAAATATGGAATCATTTCAGTATTCACCTTCAAGTCAAATAACTGTAGAGAGTGAAAAACTCCATGATTTACTTATATAGAATGAAATACCTCTAACTTAGCGATGAACAATAAAGCATTGTTGGGTATCTTTGCTATACTCGTAACGACCCTAGCGGCAGTAGCATTCGCAGGATTGACTATTATTTCTTCAGCAACGGCACAGGAAGATAATGGAACATTGACCGGAAATTTGACGATGGGTGCTGCCAATACGACAGACACAAACATGACAAATGGAACTGGGAACATATCGGGTATTGAAGAACCAGGATTTTAATAGACAGAGAAAGTCAAATGCTTACAGAACTATAAGCAGCTTTCTGCGACTCTAACCTTTTTTTATTGAGGTGCTATTAAGGGAATGAGAAAGACTGGGATTACTACGATATCTTTCCTTAACAAATTTTTTAACCAACTTGCATTTGGCTCAGTCGACAACGCTACCAAGATCTATATAATAGTCTATACTGTTCTTGCCCTGATTGTAATAGATACGAGCCTTAATCAAAATTCTGAAATGCGTTCCCATCTGGAGACTTCAGGGTTCAGCGTTCCATTATTTGTTTGTATGGGAATTGTAGTTATTGGTGGCCAATTATACATTCTACAATTTGTTAGACACAAGAGCAGTCAAATTCGTAAGAAGGCTGCATATCTTCGCATTTCATATAATATAGTATTTCTTATTCAATACTTGGTAGTATCAATTTTTGTATTTGTACTGATCCAGTTAGTCACTACTCAACAATACTCCCCCATAGCTCTAACAATAGTTACTACGGTAACATATGGTTTGACTATTGGTCTTATGGGAATCTTTACCATCATATTTTTCTCATGGTACAAATCAAATAGGAATTCAGTAGTAATTTTGATTTATGGCTTGTCATTTGCAGCCGTGGTCATTGCATCAGCTATTTTTTTAACAGGTAGTCTTAACCGGCTTGTGGAAAAACCCGCTTATATTTCCATTGATGTAACTCCCTCGGCAAAGTCAAAGCCAGGTTCACTAGGGTATGAACTTGCTAAAATGTATCATTATGCCGATATTGTTTCCTTTCTTTTAAAATGGGTTGCTACGGCATTACTTTTGTATCATTACTCTCAGAAGATGGGAAAGGTCAAGTACTGGATGTTGATAAGCCTTCCTTTAGTATATTTTGCAGGTACCTATTTGGACGACTATAATCTATATGAACCTAATACAGAGCTCGGCGCGCTTTACTGGGATCTCTATACTTCCTTAAACTCTACTGCAGGAGGAATCTTGTTTTACATAGGATTTGTTGTCGCTGCCCGACATTTTCATGAAAATATGACTGTTAGAGACTACCTGATAATGTGTGGATTTGGTTTCCTACTATTTTTCAGCGCAGGTCAGAGCACTTTGGCAAATACTTTATACCCTCCATTTGGTCTTGCAACGATGTCACTATACGGATTATCAACATATATGATACTACTGGCGCTTTACTCTTGTGCGATTTCAGTATCTGAGGACATAGAGCTACGTAAATCCATAAAAAAATCCACGCTTCGTGAATCAAAGTTTCTTGAAAGCATGGGCTCAGCACAGATGGAAAGGGATCTGACAAGAAGAATGGTGCTACAGGCAAGAGAAGAGCTAAAGGAGCGTATACAAAGGTCAGCAGGAATCAAGTCATCATTGACTGACGAGAGTCATCCTTGACTGACGAGGATATAATTAATATCATAGAGGAAGCCGAAAGGGATGCTAGATAGAAGACATAATAACTTAATTACGGAACGTATCTAAATTATAGTAATTAAGAGTTAGTTAAGTTCCTCATTTAGAACTAATCTTTCTTAACTACCTGCGTTATCTAGCAAGATCTATTTGTCTCTTTATTATGGGTTTTAATGCTTAGACATATGGAAGGCTAAACCCAAATTCTGCGCCTTTCTCATTATCGTTATTTTTACCCCAAATTCTGCCACCATGAGCAAGAATTATTTGTTTTGAAATGTACAAGCCGATACCTGTGCCAGTATCCGACTTTGTGACGAATTTGTCGAATAATTTTGGTAGAATCTCTTTATCAATTCCCTGACCATTGTCAATAACTTTAACTTCTATTTCTCTTTCTTGATTTAACTTGGCTACTTTAACAACTATGTATCCATTTTTAGTAAACTTATTCGCATTTGATAATAAATTAGAGAGAACCTGAGCTATTCTGGATTTATCTACATTTAGGGATAGATCTTCATTGTCTTTATCATACATTACTTGGAGTTTATTGCCTCTCTTCCCATTATGAATAGTAAAGGTAAAGTCGTCTACTGCATTTTTTATCAATTCCCTAAGGTTACTTTTCTCCTTGGATATTCGAAAAGTGCCGCTTTCTATCCTTGCAATATCTAAGGTATCTGTCGTTAGTCTTTCTAGTCTTGCCGTGTTACGCTTTAATCGCTCCATATAATCATCTCTATTTTCTGGATTTGAATCCATCATTTCTACGAATCCCATAATAGATTGCACAGGAGTCCTCAATTCATGAGCAACTACGTTGACAAATTCTTTTTGAAGTTTATCATGTTTCTTTAAATTCTCATATGCTACCTTTATCTTTTGGTTTGCTCTGTTTAGGTCTGTATTTAATCTCTGCATTTCTACTGCCTTTTCACTAAGCGAGCTATTAGCAACTTCAATTTCATGCGTCCTCTTTTTAACTTCTCTGTTCATCTTGTTTCCCCATTGCGACATGATAAAAATTAGATAACTCATAGTTGCGGTAAACGCTAGAAGGACAATTACGTTCAATAGCAGTTCAGTATGCAACAGGTCCTGAACCGGGGACAGAATTTGAGAAAATGGAGTAGGAATATTAAGATAGTATATTGGTTTAGACTCTACATAAATCGGACTACCACTTACGAGTCTTGAGCCATCGCCTATGTCAAATTCTGCAGTATATACCTGTCCTGATAGGATTTTACGGAACATATCATTGACTAAGGGTCTTCCGCTATCCGAGATGATCTTTTGGTTCTCTGGAGAAAACAAGCTCTTTCCTATAACACTTCTCGGTAAAGGATATCCCGCCAGGAGTGTCGCGTTTTTATCATAAAAAACCAGTCTCAATGTGGTAGTATCTAACACGTTACCATATCGCTCAACTAGGTCTAAGGTTGGGATGCTAATCCCTATCAAACCAACATAACCATTCCTGCTGAAATCAAAAATTGGAACTGTGATAGCTACTTTCCATTTGCCATCAATGTTATAACCTGATGATAATTGAGTTCTTTTTTCGGCAAATGAATCTTGAATAAAACTTGTGAAAACATTCTCGCTATTTGTAATGTTAAATGATGTCACGGCGAAGGACTTTGTAGTATTATTGCTAACTGATCCTCCAAGCATCTTAATGCCGGTGCCATCCCTATAGACAATGAATAATTCGTCAAATGGAGCAATTGACCTGATATCTGAAAACACTGTCTGAGTTTGGTTTAGCAAATCATGTCCTAAAGGAATACTTAGTCGGAGTGTTTCGGATAAAGCCTTTATTCTTTGCAAAGACCTATCCAAGTCTGACCCAATATTTTGAGTAATGCTCTGAACTAACAGCTCTTGCCGAGCTTTTTGCTCTTGAAGAAGCCTATTAGAAATATTTTCTTCATGCAATGATTGGAGATAAATGAACATTGCGTATGCCGAGATTACCGCAAGTGCAACAAGAATATACGGTCTCCTTCCGGCAAAAGTATTCAATACACTTTATCATGAACTTGATAATATAAAAAAGACCTAAAGATGACAAATCTCCATGGCGGCCTATACTTTAATCATTTTATATCTTGTTGCCTGTACGTAATTAACGCAAAACGTATATCTCAACCATCATACGTTCGTTGGTGGGAACTGTCTACTCAAATCCCACCGACGCAATTGACTTTATGCCTTGTATACTCAACGTTTGTATTATAATTCGATAGGAGATATTCGAGAATGATTACGACTTTCGGAGAAATTGGAACAACATTGTTTGTAAAATGGTTTTATGTTCATAACAAATTAATTAATCACTATTTTAAAAGCTAAATATATCGGTTTGAATTAAATTCTATTCTCAGCAATAAAAAATGTGAGTGTAATAATGAATTGGCCTAAAAAAACAAGGACTCATAGGAATTTTATTGTGCTTCTCATTATTAGTATATTTTTTGTTCCAATCTTACAGCAATCAATATTTGCTAACCACGGCAAGGAGATTGATCTCAAGTTTAGTGACGCCCAGTTTTTAATATTTCCAGGCAAAAACATACTTCAAGTTAAGTTCACCACTACTTATTCTGTTTCTGACTCTGAAACGGTTGGTAAGCAAATTAATGGAGTCATGGAAATATCTACAGATAACGGAACTTTAATTAAAACAACTTCAATTCCCAATGGATTTAAGGCAGATAAAACTGGATTTCAGCAATTTGTTACCAGTCTGCCAGATACTTCCCCAAAATCAATCACTGCTATTGTGTTGTTTACAGATTTAAACAAGACTTCGCCAATGTCAAACTCTATAAATAGAAATTTGATCCTGAATAAAACACAATAAAATTTCATCGTCAAACTCTGAGGTCCAAGAATGTGAACTAATTTTTTTGGGTCCGAATACCTTATGTTAATAATAATGAAAATGATACTAACAATCAAGATTAAATTGCCAAGACAAAGACGTCGGGGCGAATTTGATTTTTCAGATTAGTCAAAATTAGAAATTTCTACTTTCTTTATAAAAAGTACTTTACCTTCCAACATATAGGAGTAGAAATTAATATCAATTTTGGTTTATTTGATATTAATCATTCATTGAATTTTACCCGAAATGACTGCGACCAAGATGGCGCTTAGAAATACTATAGTTAAGGCAAGGATTAGACGTCTGAATGTAATTGGATTCATAAGTATCTGTATCTATCTCACAGTCAATACCGGACAATTAGCTAGTCTTACAACATCCGAAGTAACACTGCCTAATACTAGACTCTTGAGTATAGATTTTCCTCTGGGTCCAACAACGATTAAATCAATACGCTTGTCTTTGGCATAGTTTACAATGGCATCAGCAATTTTATTTGAAGCGATAATATCGGTTTTTACCTTTATAATATTTCCTGTATCGCTGTGTTTATGATGTATTTTTTCCGATATTTTAGAAAGATATGCTTGCGCTTGCTTCTTAAGATCAATTACATGGCTTGGAATAGTTGCAGTGTCTAAATTGATCTGTGTTTGGACTACGTAAATGACTACCAGTATTGCGTCATAATCTTCGGCAATTCTAGTTGAATAATACACTGCTTTATCTGCCGCTTTACTGGAATCGTTTATGGCTACAAGAATTTTGGAAAATGTTTTCTTTCTCGTTAATTTATCCATTATTAATCTCCTGTCTTTTCTTGTCAGTTGTTACTAAAAAGTGATGCTTTTTTGGTGACCAACATTCCTAAAAATCACTCAAGAATTTTATATCATGTGAAGTAAAACAGAGGTAAACTGAATGGTGGAAAAGGTGGATTTGTTTTCCTCTTGCAAAAGAGGAAGAATTCTATTCAACTATTCATCCTTTTCATAACAATCTAGATCGTAATGGCATCGTTAGAATTAGATGATCCGGCCGTCATTTTCGTAATAGGTCTAGTCATTTCGACGATTATAATTTTCGTTGTAACTAAATTATTTAGAGAAAGGACAAACATAGGAAAAGCATTCATAACAGCTCTAATAGAACGCTAGTTTGGGTTGTTACATACTATCTCTTTGGTCATGGATTGTTGGCAACAGTAGTTGGAGGCATAGCTTGGTTATTTGCATTAAGGGGAATATATGGCCTTAGTTGGACTAGATCTGTAATTGTTGCGGTTATTATATGGATTGTCTCCTATTTCGTATCAGTTGCCCTTGATTTACCCACCACGACTGGTCCGCTATAAAAAAGAAAAAAATAAAATTAAACCCAACATTCATCGGGGTGTAATCTCTGACCGGTCCCATGACTCCTTCAGGCAAGCGAGTTTAGATTAATAGTCCACCTGGAAGTGAAGTGGGGCATGGCACTGATGCAACATGCGGACCAGCTGTTACCGATGAACTTAATGTTCCGGAATATCATTACGAGTTGAAAAGGAGCGAAAGGTCCAGCAAACATATAGCATTCAATTGGTTCTTAGAAAAAGTAATGTTAGCACGTTTATTAGAAAGATTAAGTTGTATTAATACCAATTTCAACGAGTATTTGGCTAGGAATAGACAATATTTAGCAGGCCTGAAGCCCCGGGGTTCAGATCAATTTGAGAGCAGGAATTTGAGAGCAGGATACACCTATACATTAAAAAACCCAGAACTCTTAAACAACCTGTGAGTCGTCGTGACGATATCCAGTTATTAGAATGGTCATCGTGGATAGATTTCAATCGTACTAGCATTGATGAAGTTCCACAATCGGAAGGTGTCTATAAATTACATGCAAATATGAAGATTTTATTTATAGGAAGTACCAAGAACCTTAGACAATCCCTTATACAAGACCTAACAAATCCTTGCATCAACGATAGCGCTAGGTTCAGCTATGCCAATACAGAGACAGCAGATAAAATAGTAGAGAACCTTTTGGATGAATACCGAAACAAGCATGACGGAAAGTTGCCGTTATGTATGGAACAATGAATGTATGTTCTCAAATGAGTGTATAATACTTGTTTAACTAACATATCTGGCTAACACATTTGTAAATGTGTGTACCAATTCTCATTTTTGTTTTCTTATATGTTATCACCATCTATTTTTACCTCATATTTTGGTACTGCCCTCGTTGCAGGAGGCTTTGTTGGCTCACCAGTTCTAATATCAAACTTTGATCCATGCCACGGACATTGAACTTCAAATCCTTCAAGTGTTCCCTCATCCAATGGCCCGCCAACATGAGTACACACATTTCCTATGGCATAATAATTCCCTTCTGCATTGATAACACAAACTTTTTCACCATCTAGTTCCACTGCTTTCATAGATGAAGGCCCTAATTCTTTTGATTCAGCAACCTTAACAAAATCCCCAGACATTTTCTATCCTTATTATTCCTCAGTATAGTATATAATCAGTTGTAGATACGAGCAATAGGATTGAATTGTTATGATGCGGTCATCAATATGAAGAACGCCATGAGTTTTAGAGACACCTTCTGAAGAGTCTTATGAACACTACGAACGCGCCCGATATTACAAAAGTAAAGTAAGTTTAATTTTGTAATTGGGGTCTTGCACCCAGAAGTGACCCTACAGTTGGTGTTTCTTCAAGATCAAGATTGATGGTAAGCACGTTTGAGATTGACTTTGACTTTGTTATATCCGTTAATGTAACATTAGCCGTTACGCTAGTCAGCGACTTGTCTTGAAAAGTGGTCTTAAGTGTTTCGGTACCTCCATCACTCTGAGCAGTAAAACCGCTCGGAAATGAAGTAGTTTTTAACAGCGTTCCGTTAGGAGCGAAGACCGCCATTACTGCATTTATAACCTGATTCTGTAGCGATTCGTCTTCAACAGTATACTCGATATTTACCCGCATTTGGTTTGCATCAGTATTTGTCAGAGGTGTGAAGCTTGAATTCCCTGCAGAAATGGTTATGCCTTGAGTGCCTTGTGCGAGTGCGGACGGTGCAGATCCCAGAACAAAACTCAAACCAAGCATCGACAATCCAAGACCTAATATAATGATATAATTAGTCAACTTTGCCATAGCCGCTTATTCAACCACATTCAATTGTTCAACATCAATAAAAAATCTTTCCTTTTTAAAACCAAACAACAACGTACTTTCGTTCTTTATTGAATTTGGTTGAGATTGTATGATAACCCAGTAATGGGTAATTCAGCTCTCAATTATCGCTGTCGTTTCATCTCTCTCAAGATACAAATTTCAGCCCGATTCTGATCAGAAATTAATATTATATTTGACCTGATATTGTCCAGAGACCCTATAGTGAATTCCATTCAAATTACGATTTTGCCTCATAAATTAAATTAAATGGTGTCTGACTAGCTCGCCTAAATTTTGTGAATCCCGCTGTCTTTACTATCTCGCTTATTTTCTTTTCGCCTGCTTGTGCGCCTAATGCTGGACCGTTCTCTGCCAGAGAATTTGGAACACACACGAGAGTAGAAGCAGCATAAAATGATCTTCCTACTAGGTTAAGGTTATCTTCTAGATTCTCATTGGCCATCTGTTCAACAATCATACATGTTCCGTCTGGTTTAATAGAGTCTAACGCAAATTTCATGGCTCCGATTGGGTCTCCCATATCATGCAGACAGTCGAAGAAGGTAATTAGATCATAATCATTACCAATTGACTCATCGCTTGCAGGCACAGAAACAAACTCTACATTACTAATCGTTACTCCAGATGTTTCTTCCTCCTTTCTTAGTTGATGTTTAGCTTTTTCGATAGAAGGTCCATGGTTATCAAAGCCGTAAAATTTAGAATTTGGATAAGCCCTGGCCATAAGAATTGTTGATATACCATAACCGCACCCAATATCTGCAACTTTAGATCCTTTCTTTAGTTTTCCTCAACTCCTTGAAGGGATGGAATCCACGAATGCACCAAATTACCAACATAACTTGGTTTATAAAATAGCGCGCTACCCTCAAAGAGATCGTTATGATGATCAGCCCACTTTAATCCTTTTCCGCTTTTGAACATTTCTACGAATTTATCTTCATCCTTAAAATAAGATCTTATTGCTTGATATGCTCCTTGAATATATACGGGGCTATCCTCATCAGTTAAAGCCATCGCCTGTTCTGGAGGAAGAGAATATTTTCTGTTTGCTGGATCATATATTATATATCCTCCAGCAACTTGATTTGCCAACCATTCTCTAATAAGACGCTCGTTGGTGTTAGTTGCTTTTGCTAACTCTTCGGATGTAATGGGTTGTCCTAATTGTACCATGGCTTGGTATAAATGAAGTCTATCTCCAATAATTATCAACATTGCACTTAATGTGCTTGTAATATCTTGCATGGCTTTTAGCATGAATTCGCTCAGTTTTTGTTCATCAATTTTAGGAGAATTAAAATTCGCTTTCATTTTGCAAATGTGATTAATTTTGCACGATATTTTAATTTAATTGATTCAAAACGAAAATGATATTGTCAAATTCAAAATCTTGGATCCGTCGATACTGATTGTTACCCAAGTCACTAGCGATTCTAAAACGAGGTTCTTTATACTATTGGAGATCAAAGCTTTGGACTCTATTTGTTTGGGAATCTAAATCACTATTATGCAAAAATTGGAGAAGGTTCATCGAGATAGTTCCCTTCAGGTATTAAGGTTCTTTCTTATTTAGCCAATTCTAAAGTTTGTTGCAGATTGTTTACAAATACTTAATAATAATGGAAAATGTCTTAGAATTGAATTTCAATGGTAGAAATGATTAAGAAGAATCTCATCAGCGGAGCAGATGAAACAAGAAAATTTGAAAAGGGTAAAGTAGATATTGCAACTTTTAGTGATGTCACGATTGGAAGAGCCGAATTTGAGCCCGGCTGGAGTTGGGAGAAATGTGTCAAACCGATAGCAAAAACCAATAGTTGTGAAGCACCACACACTCAATACGTGGTAGCTGGAAGAATGAAAGTTGTTATGGACGACGGTTCAGAAGAGGAATTTGGTCCTGGTGATGTTGGAATTATTCCACCTGGTCACAATGCGTGGGTAGTCGGCGATGAGAAATGCATCACAATAGATTTCACAGGTATGACGACATATGCAAAAAATCAATAACTGAATATCCAAGTCCCATATTTTTTCAATTCAGACGGTGAATATTATGTGACGTTCCTTCTTTTGGTATATATTTTTTAACAGAGGTCAGAACATTTCCCACTATCCATGATTTGCTCGTGACTTGTCGTACTCATCGTGACGGCGAAACCATATTCCAGTTTCGTTACGTCCTTTGGGAGCGCGGTCGAGCCATTGGTACATTCCCCAAAGCACGTCAAGACCTCGTGCATAAGTCGAATAGGTATGATATACCACACCATCCTCTAGTACGAATGCACTCATGCCCGGTCTCTCGCGTGTATATGTGAGTACGTCGGTCCCTGCCATGGCGGCGATCTCTGCCTCAGGCCCTTGGTCATCTTGTGATCGCCATTTTCTAGCAGTTTTTCCTGCAAGTGAATCACCTGCTGCCTTTTCTTTCTCATAATTATATTCAATGCCTCCCTCACGCTGCTGCTCCTCGGTAAACCAAACATTAAAGTCGAAATTAAAGTCGCTGCCGAGTGATGATGCCCAAGGGAATGTCCATCCCATTCGGCGCTTGTACGCCTGCAGCTTTGCAAGAGGGGCGCGCGATACAGCTGAAAGTGCAACATCGTGGTTAGCTAAATGTACTTCCAAGCCATTAAAACCGTCGGCTATTGCCGAGCAGGCCGGACATCCCGCCGTATAATCTGGTCCAAACATGAAGTGATAAATAAGTAACTGTGATCGCCCCCGGAATAGGTCTGCTAGTGATGCGTTCCCTTCTTTGGTCTCAAATCGATAGTCATTTTCTATCCTAACCCATGGCAGCTTTTGCCGTCGCCGGGCAAGTTCATCACTTCGTCGTGTGAGATCCTTTTCGGCTTCTAGTAGCTTGAGCCTTGCTGATAGCCATTGTTTACGTGTCCCCGTTTTGTGTTTCATCTATGCCTCTCTCCAAAAATACTATTTTCCAGTGCATTTTCAACTCCAGTAATTATACGGTTACCGTTACCCTCTACCATATATTGATCATTACCATCTATAGGAACTAATCCTATGTCAACTTCAGGATCAGACATTCTGAAAGGCCTGTTATGACCGTTATTCCACCTTACAAACCCTTACAAACACGCTGAATATCACCATTGGAGTTATATGTCTTGTGTAGCATATATTAGTTTGATAGTGTCTTAATTCCCCCGTAATCATAGAAATGTTGAGTTGAGACAATCAATGAATCAAAAATGAGTTATGAAATTAGAATCATATTATATCCTCTATGAAATCAATGTTAAATCAAAATTTTAATTTGTCATTAACTTGATCTCATGAATTTCTCATTTTCTTACTTACGGAAAAGACATTATAAAAACTGAAAATATTACTCCGGCACTGTAGAGATTAAAACGACTATTCTTAATATAACCGAACTAATTTGATTTACCCTGGCCGTGAACGAATTCTGCAGGATGTAAATAAAGGAACTTGCCTGATTTGTATCCCAAGGTTGTGTAGATTCTGGCATCTTCTTCTGGTTCAAGTGCTTCGTATTTAACACCTGCGGCACTAATAGAAATATATTGTAGACACCAGTGGTCATATCTGCCTACAGGTTCGAAGCGAACATAGACAGGTATTGTTTAATATCTTCTGAATCTAGTCT
>Ga0193738_1000335_pt1 | contig 27854 bp, 19 predicted proteins | sample L2a1metaG_FD_144927 | JGI IMG/M metagenome (GOLD analysis project Ga0193738, IMG submission 144927) | Soil microbial communities from a riparian zone of the East river system, Colorado, United States - L2a1 | ecosystem: Environmental > Terrestrial > Soil > Riparian zone | place: USA: East River... | reverse complement strand
ACTATTTCCGGGGACGGTAAAAGTTTCGTCGCGGTAAATTTGAGCCTGATCATCGCCATGGCCGGCAAAAAGGTTGTTTTGTTAGAACTTGACTTAACTAATCCGACTTTAAGTCGCAAATTAAATATTGCGAACAAAGTGGGGGGGATAGCAAGTTTTTTGCGAGGGGAAACTCATGCTAAAGATATCATCAAAGGTACGCGCGCCCATAAAGGGCTTTTTATTATCCCATCAGGTGACTTACCAGAAAATCCTTCCGAATTAATTCTAAATGGAAAGGTTCAGGAACTTTTTGCGTACCTGGAAGATAAATTTGATTATATAATAGTGGATTCAGCACCAGTAGGTGCTTTGTCTGATGCGTACATCTTGTCGCCTCTTTGTGATTCAACACTTTACGTCGTACGGCATAACCATACTCCAAAAGCCGCGTTACAGTGGCTGGACAAAAATAATAAAATTAACAAATTGAAGAATTTAAGAATTCTATTCAATGGAGTTCAATCCAGGGGATTTGGTAAAAATGATTATGGTTATGGATATGGTTATACAACGGGTTATTCAAGTAATCGAAAGGCATATAAATTTAGATGACCGTTATGCTCTGACTTCTGTAGTACACATCGTCAAAAATCATGAACATGATTTCCTAATCTTTTACCAAAGGCCTTTTAACGAACCAATTGGAATTTAAAAGGGCGATTTGAACCAACTATCATAATGAATTTTTTCACAGTTCCTGCTTCTATCATAAAGAGCTATATAAATAACGGCCATTTACGTAGCGTCAATGCCAAGAAGAATATAATAGCATCATTTGCAATAAGAGGAGGAAGTATTGCAATCAGTATAATATTGTTACCAATTACACTTCATTACATTAATGCTACAGAATATGGTATTTGGCTGACCCTTACTTCTATTATCGGCTGGTTTAGCTTTTTCGATATTGGTTTCGGCAACGGACTTCGAAACAAATTTACAGAGGCGGTGTCGAAAGGGCAGCATGAGCTGGCACGTATCTATGTTAGTACTACTTATGCCATTCTAACTATTATTATTTCCATTGTGTTGGTCGTCTTTTTTTTTATCAACCCCCTAATTGATTGGGCGCAGATCCTCAATGCTTCGGACGTTATGATTCGTGAATTAAGGCTACTTGCACTAATAGTTTTTGCCTTCTTTTGTATACAATTCGTGTTACAATTGCTAACAACCATTTTAACAGCGAATCAACAGCCGGCGAAAGCATCTTTGTTCAATTTTTTAGGAAGTCTACTTTCTTTATTAATAATATTTTTTCTTACAAAAACTACCAAAGGCAATCTGATCTACCTAGGCGCCGTTTTTTCCTTTGCTCCTGTATTTGTGCTTGTTGTTGCAAGTTTCTGGTGCTTCCTCGGCGAATACCGCAAATATATTCCTTCAATAAGATATGTAAAGTTTGCTTTTGCCAAAGATCTAATGAGCCTGGGATTGAAATTCTTTATAATTCAGATCGCCTTTGTTATTTTTTACCAAACAAGTAATATCATCATTGCGCAACTTTTTGGTCCGGAGGAAGTCACGAGCTATAATGTTGCGTATAAATATTTTGGCATTATCCCTATGCTTTTTGGGATAGTACTAGCTCCCTTTTGGAGTGCCTTTACTGAAGCTTGGCATAAAAACGACAAAGCATGGATGGAGAGCACTATGAAAAGGTTTAAGCTACTTTGCGTATTGGTACTTGTGCTAGCCATTCTAATGTTTATTTTTTCCCCCATTGTTTATAGAATTTGGGTCGGAAAGGAAGTGTATGTTTCGTTAAGTGTTTCTGCGGTAATGGCTGCTTATGTTGTGATAAATGCATGGAATGGTATACATAGTAATTTTTTAAATGGGATAGGAAAAGTCAAACTTCAACTATTTATTTCACTTATCGGTAGTGTTATTAATATCCCCTTAGCAATATTCTTTGGCCAAAACTTGGGGATCTATGGTGTTGTTTTATCTACCACCATCATTAGTTTAATTTCTGCCATCTTTCTTCCTATTCAATATCATAAAATAATGCATAATAAGGCTCGTGGAATTTGGGCTAACTAAAGGAAATGAATGTTCTAATATTATCTACCCAGAATCCTTACTTAACATCTGGAATAGTGGCCTATAATCTTTACAACGGAATCAAAAGTAAAGGTCATAACGCAAAGGTGTTAATAAGGTATTACGGAAAATATGATGAGGCCGACTTCATGAGCATGGAAACAAGGCTTGATGTTGTTAAAGAGAGAATAAAAACCAAGTTCAAAAGATTGATGGATCGCTTTCCCCTATTGAGTAATAAAGTAAGAACCGACCCTGAATATCATGTACAAGATTTTGACCAAACACGGGAATACTACAGTACGAAGAAAATTTTGCGAAGGATAAACTTCAAGCCCGACGCCATAATTTATTTATTTCAACAGAATTTTTTAACCGCTAAAAATCTGTTTGAGCTTAATAAAATAACAGGAGCTCCAATTTATTGGTTTCTTATGGACACGGCTCCATTAACTGGTCTTTGTCACTATTCCTGGGATTGCACTGGTTTTACAAAAGGATGTGGAAGTTGCCCCGCATTGTATTCCAACATTGAAAATGATCAATCTGCCATCAATTTTCGATATAAACATAAGTACCTAAGTAAAACTGACATACATATCATTGCTCCAACAGAATGGCAAAGTAAGAAAGCAATTAAAAGTTTATTATTTAAAGATAAACCGATACATAAAATTCTATTATCAATAGATTCAAATGTTTATGATTATATACCTAAAATACAAGGGAAGAAAAACCTTGGTATACCTGCTAATAAAAAAGTTATCTTCTTTGGATCAACATCAGTTGATCATAAAAGAAAAGGAATGAAGTATCTGATGGAAGCTTTACATATTCTTAAAAGTGACTATTACAAGATATCTGATAATGTATTGCTTCTTATTGCAGGTAATTTTGAATCCGATACAACGTTTCCATTTGAATTTAAAAATCTCGGATTATTAAAAAACAGTGAGCAAATCGCAGCAGCCTATCATGCTGCAGATGTTTTTGTATGTCCCTCTATTGAAGATGCTGGGCCCATGATGATCAATCAATCAATCATGACCGGGACGCCAGTTGTCTCTTTTGAAATGGGCGTGTCAGAAGATTTGGTATTAACCGCAAAAACGGGATATAGGGCAGCCGTTAGGAATAGTATCGACTTGGCAAAAGGGATAGACTGTGTCTTGTCACTAACAGACGATGAACACGAGAAGATGTGCGAAACTTGCAGGACCTTCGCAATTCATAATTATACATTCAATATTTCTACCGAAAAAATTATTGAACTTATGCGAAGGAGTCTAAAATTATGAAAACCTTTAAGAACGATAGTATGCCTTGTACGATTGAAGGATTGGTTTGGGATTCGACCTTCTTTAATTATAAAGTCTGCAGAATTAACGGGGTAATTTCAGACCGCAATCAACTATCTGACATTCTAGACGAATTAAAAAAACTTGATGTTGACTTAACATATTATTCTTCCCCCGTTTCACTAGATTACGATCTGAATTTTTCTCAATTCTATACAATTAAACCTGTTGACAAAAAAATTACTTACTTGAAAAAAGCGATTGGGAATCATCCTTTTAATGAATGCGTAACTGAGTTTAAAGGGGCATATCCAGACAGTACCTTAATAAAACTTGCACTCGAAAGCGGCATATATTCAAGATTTTACATTGACAAGAAAATAGGTAAGAGTAAATATGAAGCGTTGTATAAGGAGTGGATCATCAACTCAGTAAATAAGAAGCTAGCGAAAGCAGTTTTAATTTATTTAGACAAGGAAGTAACTGCGGGTTTTGTAACGCTTGGCGAAAAGAATGCAAGGGCAGATATTGGAATTATCTCGGTTAATCGTATTTACCGTGGTAAAGGCATCGGTAAAGCTTTAATGCTATCGGGTGAAAAGTGGTTTCTGAATAATAATTTCAATCTTATCCAAGTAGTGACTCAAGGGGAAAATTTACCTGCACGCCGATTGTATGAAAGTTGCGGATATGAACTCCACAAAGAAGAATTTGTTTATCACTTATGGAAGAAATGATACCTTTTAATAAGCCTTACCTAACAGGCAAGGAGATGCACTATATGTATCAGGCCGTTTATTCAGGTAAAATTTCCGGCAATGGAATATTTACACAAAAATGTCAGAGGTATTTTGAACAAACTTATGGTTTTAAGAAAACGCTACTCACCACTTCCTGTACGGACGCCTTAGAAATGTGCGCAATTCTTGCGAACATCACTAGCGGTGACGAAGTAATCGTACCGTCTTTTACATTTGTTTCAACTGCGTTGGCGTTTGCTCGCCAAGGTGCTAAAATTTTATTCGCGGATAGTAATCCTCAAAATCCAAATATTGACGTTACGCTCATCGAAAAACTAATCACTCCAAAAACCAAAGCAATTGCAGTTGTACATTATGCCGGTATTGCGACCGATATGGATGAAGTTATGTGGCTAGCTAACAAATACAAGTTGCTGGTTATCGAAGATGCGGCTCAATCTATCAATTCCTTTTACAAGGGGAAACCGTTAGGATCAATAGGTCACTTTGCTGCCTTTTCCTTTCACGAAACGAAAAACATTAATTGTGGAGAAGGTGGAATGCTAGCAATTAATGACGAACGGTTTATAAAAAGAGCTGAAATAATATGGGAAAAGGGAACCAATCGTGCAGGATTTTTTAGGGGCGAAGTCAACAAATATGAATGGATGGACACTGGTTCCTCATTTTTGCCCTCCGAAATAAATGCTGCCTACCTTTATGCACAAATTGAAAATCTAGATATTATTCAAGCAAGGAGAAGAAATATCTTTGAAACATATTATAAAGGGTTGGAAGCGTGGTGTCATCAAAATGATATTCAACTTCCCTACCTTCCAGAATATGCAACGAACAATGGACATATGTTCTACATAGTTTGTAATTCCCTTCAGTATCGAACATCACTACTAGATCATTTGAAGATTAACGGCATTTATGCTGTGTTCCATTATTTAAGCCTTCATAAAAGTTCGTATTACAAAACACTTTATGATGGAAAGGAATTAGTAAATAGTGATCGATATACCATAGGGCTGCTCAGGCTTCCCTTATTTTATGAACTAACTGATATTGAAGTAGACAAGATTATTGATTGTGTAAAATCATTTAGCTTTCATGAATAAATTGTCGCAAAATTTATTCCTTCTATTATACCCCTTTTATCCTTTATTAGCATGGGGCCTCCAATTTTACTTTAATAAACCCATCGAATTTTTTGTCACCATTTTATTCGCTCCCCTTGCCCTATATTTTATAATATATGTAAACAAGAAACTCCCCACCTACCTTATTTTCTTTATAGTTTTTGTTATTTTCCATTTGTGCTCTGCACTTGTAAATAATACTCTTCCTAAGGATGTTAACAAAATATACTTTTTGCTTTCTGATCATCACTTGCTTGCCTGTTTTCTTTTCATCGTAATAGAATACACAGTTTTTGATGAGGATTTTATTGGCAAAATGAATAAACGCATTTTGCTTGTTGTGATTCTTTCTTTAATTGTTAGTTTAATACAAATTAAAATACCCACGTTTTTTTTTAACACGACTAATGATGAGGAGCTATTGTATCTCGGCGAAAATAGGAATTTCTCAATATATAGTTGGGTAAATCTCAATTCATTAGGAATATCCTTTCCATGTTTGATCTCGATATTGGTCAGCACGTATGAAGGCCGGAAGTCAACTTTAGCGATAGTATTTTTCTGCGGGCTTATAGTTTCATTTTTAACCAGGGCGCGATACGTAATGATTTCTGCGATTGTCGTCCTGTCACAACCTCTTTTCAATAAGAGGAGGTCAATAGGAAACAGGGCTTCACTTGCGATTACATTTCTTGTCGGAATTCTTTTTATTGGACTTTCTGCACATCAGTTAGGATATGATATAAATGAAGTTATTAACACCAGGATCTTGGAAAAAGACTCCGACATGGGTTCGGCAAAAGCAAGAATTTTATCCTATGAGGTTTTTTTGGTGGTATTCCCGAAAAATCCCTGGCTGGGCGTTGGCCCAGAGACGAAAAAGGATGTGGTTGACCTACTGGGGGGTGAAGCACCCCTTATTCATGTCGGATACTTATCCTATTTGTATTTTTACGGACTAGTTGGCTCCCTGTTCTTATTCATTGCCATTTTTTTCCTATTGAAGGGAGCGTGGACAATAGGGAAGAAAAATAATTTTTGGGGTAGCTTTTACGGATTAATCGCTTTTTGTTTAGCAAACACTACATTCGTTTACTTCAACTTTAGTGAAATGGGAATTGTTCTATCGGTAATTTATATGAGATTCTATACGCATAAATCGTTTTTGCCTATTGATCATTCAATTTAGCGCGCGACTGATAATAAAATCACGATCAATGCTTATGCAACTGGCAATAAGTAGTATCACAAAGTCCACTAGAGTCGTTCTTTATTGATGAACGAAGAGAACTAAGACCAAAACTAAGACAATGAGCATTATTATTTTTGGCGATTTATTCACTTTTCCAGAGGGCAGTGCAGCCACTAACCGAGTTTACACGTATGCAAGAGGCTTTATCGAAAATGGAATAAACGTTCACGTTATATGTTTTGAAAACAGTTATTTGGATCTAAAAGCCGGGATCGTTGATAGGATGTATTATTATCATCCATTTCCTCCCAGGAAAAGAAGTAAGTATTTTATGGTACGCAGTTGGCAAAAGGGCTTAAAGTGTATCAACACGATTTTATTAGTGAGGAAAATAAATAAAGCGGATAAAACCATAGCTATAAATGGATGGAGTGATTTGCTGTTCACACACCTATTGGGATATTTGTTATCTAGAATTGCAAATACTAAATATATCATAGAATGCAGCGAACATCCGCTAAAGGATTATCAGAGTAATGCATTAAAGAGAGGACTTGGCAGTCTCATTTTTCATCTTGAGGCATTCTTTTCTGATGGGGCGTTCTGCATATCGCATTTTTTAATAAACTTTTATAAAGCTAACGGAGTCGATAGTCGAAAGTTATTTCTAGTACCGAGTACCGTGGACCCAAATAGATTCAGTATTTTAAGAAATAAACCAGTTGATTACAAGTATATCGGATATTTTGGTTCTTTGACATTTGCAAGGGACAATATTGACATGTTGATAAAAGCCTATGCTGATTTCAGTAGAAATCATGGTGATATACATCTTATCCTTGGTGGATTTTGTTCGGATACTGAAAAAATGAATATTATTAATCTCATAGCTACACTAAATATAAAAGAGAAAGTATTGTTGCTGGATTTTTTGACCAGAGAAGAAATTCTTCAATATGTTATTCATGCTGATATCCTCGTCATGGTACGGGCTAACGAACTGCAAGGCCAAGCTTCCTATCCTTCAAAGCTTACTGAGTTTCTCGCTACATCGAAGCCGGTGATTGCAGTTAATGCTGGCGAAATTTCCCTTTATTTAAAAGATGGAGAAGAGGCGTTTCTGGTTCAACCGGGAGACATAAACGGATTGGTTGAAAAGTTAGACTTTGTATACAGTAACCCTATCATTGCTACCAAGGTTGGGCAAAGAGGAAAGAATTTGACTGAAACAATTTTCAACTATAAATACCAGGCGGAAAGAATGGTCGGCTTCATAAAATCACTTTATAATGACGGTTAGTTATTTTTGATTTGTAAGACATTAGCATTGAATATTTTATTCTTTTTTTTGGTTATATCTCTTGTGCGATCAAAGGCTAAACTATGGCGGTGCAGAACTTCAAGTTTTCTTCTTGCAAAAGCATTGGCTCTAAAAAATAGATTCGTAAAGCCACTCTTAACCCATTTTTCTTATATGCAAAAAATACCTAAAACTTATTCTAGTTTAAGTATAATCCTTGTTGAATTGCAGGCTTAAACTTTTCTTTGAGCCGGGGATCGGTTGTTCGGTTGCGTAGCCATGCATCGTCACCTTTTTTTGCATTGCCCAGACACACTGAATGGCCCTTTTGATTAATCGTTGCGATAATACCGGATTCGCTTCTTGGCTGCTTCTTATGCTCCACCAGAATCACATTCAACTATCAGTTTTTTGATAGTGTTTGATGGAAGATACCTTTAAGTTCATTCGATAATGCCTTTGAAAATATGACTGCGCCCTTATAATTCAGGTGAGTGTTATCTTTAAAGAAAGCCACCTTATTATAAACTGAGTCGTGCTTTGAATAATCGATATAATGTGTGTTACTGTATTCAGAACTGATGTTTTTTATCTGTTGAGAAATTGCATCATAATTACTGGTTGTAACGTATACAGGAGAATTTACCACAACCACTTTAATATCATTTTCTTGGCAGGTATTGAGCAGATGTCTCATATGCGTAAATTTCTCCTGCGGAAATGCATTGGGCATGCCCCGGTAGACAGTCTTCAGAAGGCCGGTAGTATCAATAGTTCCATATTTTGGACTAAAACCTCGGAATGTATCAACGTTGTTTTTGAAAACTCCCAACATCAGCGATGCAATGGTCGAATTGTAAGGATAGATCGATGAAGCAAATTTGATCTTCTCAGCAATTTTGTTGTGTGTGAGCGCATTGAAGATTGCAGAATCCCGTTGGTAATAGGGTAATAAGATTTTGATTTTTTGTTCAGTATCTGGCATAAACAGAGAACTCGGTGAAACTTCTACAACTACTAATTTTGGTTTATATCTTTTGAGCGATTCCTTGAGTTGAATACCTGAGAATAGTAAATCTTCTCCTCCAACACCACAGTTATAAACGGAGTAATTCTCACCCTCATTGATAATATTTGGTACAAAATGATGCTCTGCGCGACTACTTCCTAAAATCAAAACATCTTCCCTGGTTGAATCCATGGAATAGCGAATTTTGGAAATCATGAAGTCATTAGACTTGAAGTAGAGTTTCTTGCATAGGTAGCCAATACCTTTATCAGCTAAAAATATTAAGGCTATGAAGAGAAGAGCTTTTAGAAAAATACTTTTCATTTAACTAGAATTGGAAATATATAAACTGACTGCTATCAAAAACTCCAAGCATTAGTATCAAAATGACAAGTATACCATACGCTAATTGTTCTTTGAACCAATTAGCGGACTTGAACGGAAGTACTGAATGAAGGGCAAAATATTCCTGGCTGAATTCAATAACCAATAAAAAGAGGATAGCGGCGATGCAATAGGCAAACTGCTGAAGTTCTCCTATGTAAAGCGGTCCGCTGAACGTAAAAATTTGTGAAACGATGAGAGATGCATCATGAATGCTGTTGGCACGAAAGAAAATCCACGCAAAACAGGCTAATACAAAAGTTGTCAATATCTGGACAACGCTGTTAATATTTCTATGCTTGTTGAGGTGCAGCGCTTTGCCGATTCTCGCCCGAATATCTCCGGTAAGAATAGCAAACACCAAATAGAATCCGTTAATCGCTCCCCATATAATAAATGTCCAGTTTGCACCATGCCACAATCCACTGATTACGAAAACAATGAATAAATTAAAATACCATCTCGGGATAGAAACTTTATTTCCTCCAAGAGAAATGTACAAGTAATCTTTAAACCAGGAGGAAAGGGAGATGTGCCAGCGTTTCCAGAATTCTGAAATGGATTTTGCAAAATATGGCCTGTTGAAATTAGTCATTAACTTAAAGCCCATCACTTTGGCGGCTCCGATGGCGATGTTGCTGTATCCTGCAAAATCACAATATATCTGAAACGCGAAGAATACTGTTGCCACAGCCAACGTCATCCCGCTATGTTTTTCAGGATTATTATAGGTCGCATTTACATAAATGGCTAAGCGATCAGCAATCACAAGCTTCATAAAAAAGCCCCATAACATTATTTTTAACCCCTCGATTACCCTCGTAATTTCAAAATAATGTTTTTCATAAAATTGATGAAGCATGTTTTGCGGCCTCTCAATTGGTCCAGCTACAAGCTGTGGATAAAACATTACATAAAGGGCATAAACCCCAAAATGTCTTTCAGCTTTTTGATTGCCGCGATAAACCTCAATGGTATAACTCATCGCTTGGAATGTATGAAACGAAAGGCCGATGGGTAATAAAATACTCAGGTAAGGAAAGGAGTTTTCGTAACCTAATGCACCTAGAAATGCCGATAAATTATCATTGAGAAAGTTGTAGTATTTAAACACAGCCAGTACTGCTATGTTGGCAAACAAACTTAGTCCCAGGAGGTAATTACGATTTCTTCCCTTTGCATTTTCAATCCAAATGCCCGCAAAATAATCGACAACGATTGTCCCGCCGAGAATCAGAATGTAAATAGGTACGAATGCCATATAAAAATAGCTACTGGCAACGAGCAACATAAACCAGCGATACTTGTGAGGTAAGCCAAAGTAAAGCGATGTTACTATAATGAAGAAAAGGATGAAATGTAAACTATTGAAAAGCATATACTGGAACTACATGATATTTATTATCAAATACTTGAAGTGCTGATTGTATTTCCAGCACGTACTCCAAAGAACGATACGGCGTTGAAATGAGTCTCTAGACTTTCGATACACAAGTTGGTGCAGTTGTTGTCACGATGTAAATGATCCTTAGCATGAAGTGTGCAGCTTCCCGAGGTACAAACAGGATAGTCGTACCCGGAGGAACTTCCAGTAAACAGGTTATTACAATCATCGGTCATACGTTCAAATCCCGAGTTAGCCATAGGCTGACCGCGACAAGCCTGCATTTCTGGATACGACACGTTTACTCCGAACTTCTCCAAAAGCTCGAGGCTTGCAACTGGCATCTGAGAATAGAATTGATCGATGTAGCAGGGTACAAACCAAGCGACCTTCATAGCTATCCTTTCTCTACATGATAAGGTAAGTATAATGCTTATTGCCGAACAATTGCAACTTTTCTGACTTGATGTAAAAAGATTTCAACTCGTACCGCATCGCAAAAAGTGAGATATGAAACTGTCAAGTTCATTTGGATGTACCACAACATACGGCTACACGACGACTTACGAAGTATTAGGCACGGGAGTTGCCGCTGAAATATGGAAAACTCATGGCCGCATCAGCCAAAAAGAATGATTGGTTTCATTGAATCTCTTCGCAATGCTGATTAGTTATTCCAATTTTTTTTCGCATTATTTAGACCGAATATCCTAAATAGTATTGTTGGTAGATAAGCTAATGAAATTCTGTTTTTTTGGTAATATCTTCGGTGCGATCAAAGGCCAAACTATCGGTGGTGCAGAACTTCAAGTTTTCCTTCTTGCAAAAGCTTTGGCACTAAAAGGCCACGAAGTGGTAATTATTGATCCATATAGTACTGAAAACATCACCACACCCGAAGGCATTAAGCTAATAAATGTACCAAATTGGAATAAAGGTATCAAAGGCTTTCGAATGTTCATGTATCGCATTCCGGCGTTACAAAAAGCCTTTGCTTTGCAAAATGCTGACTTCTATTATGTAAGAATGCCAAGTTATATACATCTCATTCCCTACTTGGTGGCAAAGAGAAGCGGGAAAAAATTTATTCAGGCTATCGCTTCCGATATCGATGTTTCAAGTAAACGAAAGAAATTCCAATATTTATACAAATCGAACTTCAGCTTGTATAAATTTATAACAGAGAGCGTGCCAAACGATCTAGTATTTGACTACCTTTTGAGAAATGCCGATTTTGTAATGCTACAACATAAAGGTCAAAAGTTTAAGTCCATATCTTCCAAAAACAACCAAGTTATTTTTTCCAACATCATCGACTCGCATAGTCTTCCAATGAATAAAAGACCCTCCAAAAGCTATTTTCTACATGTTGGATCGTTGAATATTGCAAAAGGTGCTGATAGGCTCCTTGAGCTTATAAATATTCTGGATGACTCGATTTCTGTTTTAATTATTGGGTTGCCAAAAGGACGCGAGTCAACAGAGATCTATGAAAAACTCGGCAAGAAGAAAAATGTTAGTCTAATGGGAAGAAAAGATCATAAGGAAACGCTGACCTTTATCTCAAATGCAAAGGCATTAATTAATACAGCCTATTATGAAGGATTCCCAAATGTCTATTTAGAGGCATGGGGCATGGGGATTCCTGTAATATCATTAAGTGTAAACCCAGAGAATATTTTTACTACATATCAATTGGGTATTTGCTGTGATGGCGATATAAATCGAATGAGGACTTGTATTGAATCCAACGAAACTGAGCACATTAATCGCGACAACTTAAGAAAGTATGTTGAAAAATATCATGATTTTGACACAGCGGCAGATAGATTTATTAATGCACTTTCAGTTAGTCTTGTTGAGCGGTCGAAGTAGTTTAATAATTTAGTTTTATGCGGATTCTATTGTTTATAGACACATTGGGTTCTGGTGGAAAGGAGCGGATGGCAGTAGAGTTGATGAAGGGTCTTAAATCTAAGAATATAGATTTTGAACTAGTTGTATTTAGCGAGGATATTCATTATCAGGAAATCTTGAATGCAGGCATAGTCATTCATCAAATAGTACGAAAGGTAAAAAAGGACATTTCGGTTTTTATCAAGGTTTTTGCAATCTGCAAAAAGTATAAGCCAAATGTAGTTCATTGTTTTGACAGTATGTCCGCAGTTTTTTTAAGTCCAGTAGTAAAATTGTTGGGTTGCAAATTTGTTAACGGACTGGTTATTAACACACCGACTAGGACAGAGTTTTTTAATAAGCATTTATTACGTGCGCGCTTGACTTTTCCTTTTTCCAACATCATTGTTGGAAATTGCGAAGCAGGGTTGGCGGCTTACAAGGCGCCGAAGCGAAGGAGCGTTTGTATCCATAACGGATTTGATTTTAAGCGCGTAGAGATATTGCTACCCAAGTCAGCAGTTAAAGTTGACTTGGACATAAAGACGAAGTATGTTGTAGGGATGGTGGCCTCATTTTCAGAATACAAAGATTATTCAACTTATTTTGCTGCCGCTCAGTTGTTGTTAAAAAAAAGAAGGGACATTACATTCCTGGCAATAGGTAGAGACACGGATTGCGAGCAGGCTAAGGACTTTATTGACGAAAGCAATTATGAATATTTTAGACTGCTAGGTTCCAAAACTAATGTTGAATCGTTGATAAACGTAATGGACGTCTGCGTATTATCAACCTTTACTGAAGGAATTTCGAATGCAATCATGGAGTATATGGCATTATCAAAACCTGTGATTGCCACACGCGGTGGAGGTACTGAAGAAATATTGGAGGATAATATTACTGGGTTTTTAGTAGGGCCAAGGAATGCCATTGAACTCAGCAATAAGATAGAACGCCTGATCACAGATGAGAAATTACGACTAAGAATGGGAGAGGCTGGCAAACGGTCAGTGCAAAACAAATTTTCTATTCATAAAATGGTTGACCAATTCATTTTAACATATAAAGAATTAACTGGTGTCTAGTAGTAGGAAGAAATTAGATAGGGTGAAATTTTTACGGTGAGTCATGAAGGCGTCAAATAAACTAAGAATTGGACTACTAGTTGATGATTTCATTATTCCCTATTGGGCATACAGTATTGTTGAAAAGATAGAATCCAGTGAGTTCGCAGAAATTGTATTAGTTGTTAAAAAAAGAAAATCTTCAGTGAAAACTATTTGGCAAAAAGCAAGAAACTCTTTGCCTGTGCTCTTTTACAAAATATTTAGACAGTTAGAGAGTTATTTTTTCAAAGTTTCGCCATATGCCTTTGAACGTAAAGACTTGCGAACGTTGATCAGTATAGCGAAGGTTTTTGAGGTTGATTGTATCGAAAAAAAGTATTCAGACTACGTAACGGAGGATCAAGTAAAAGAAATTAAAGACTTCCATGTTGACGTTTTTATACGATTCGGGTTTAGGATTTTAAGAGGGGAAATGTTAAAGACCGCCAAATATGGCATCTGGTCTTATCACCACGGGGACAATGCAGTAAACCGTGGCGGACCCGCCGGTTTTTGGGAAGTCATGCGACGGGAAAGGGAAGTGGGTTCGATACTTCAGATATTGACCGAGGATCTGGACGGTGGACACGTTTTGGCCCGCTCTTGGTCCGGTATACACCGACTACTCACGCCAACGGTTAATGCATATTTTTGGAAATCCTCCACTTTTATCCTAAGGAACCTTAAGGAATTGTACGAGTTCGGCGGTGAGGCATTTATGGAAAAAATTAGACTTGAAAACGACAGGCTAAATTTTTATTCGCACCCGCTTTACACGATACCAAGAAACTTGCAGTTTCTAATACTTGTGTTCTCGAATGTATGGAATTGGGCTAAACTTAATTGTTGGAAGCTATTAAATTTTGAGCAATGGATTCTCTTATATGCTTTCGATCAAAGGGGTATTACCACGTCAATTTTTAAGTATAAGAGAATTACCCCTCCAAAGGATAGATTTTGGGCCGATCCCTGCGTAATATTTGATAATAATAAATTTTATATTTTTTTGGAGGAATTCATTTACAAAGAAAAAAGAGGCCATATTTCAGTCATTGAATTAAACAAAAATGGAATCCCGGGCAATCCTAAAGTTATTCTCGAGAAATCGTATCATTTATCTTATCCGTTTGTCTTCAAATATCAGGACAATTACTACATGATACCCGAAACATCAGAGAATTCGACCATTGAGCTTTACCAAGCAAGAGATTTTCCATATAAGTGGGAATTTAGAATGAACTTGATCGAAAATATAAGGGCCTTTGATACTACATTACTCATAAAGGATAATAAATTTTGGCTATTTACAAATCTTAAAGACATAGATGGTGCCAGTCCAAGTGAGGAATTATTTTTGTTTATGTCCGATAACTTATTTAGCAATACGTGGGAACAGCATCCTTGCAACCCGATAGTATCTGATGTTAAATCTGCGCGTCCCGCGGGAAGAATGTTTTATCACAATGGAAAATTATATCGCCCATCTCAAGACTGCTCCTATAAGTATGGCTATTCCACGGTAATTAATGAAGTTCAAATACTCAACGAAAAGGAATACAAGGAATACAAAATTTCAGAAATTTCACCAAAATGGGCGAAGGATGTTGTAGCAACACATACGATATCATTTGACCAGGATTTGTCAGTAATAGATGCTTCAATAAATAGAAAAAAGTTTACTTAGAATCGCAAAGATATTATCATAATAAATAGCATATTGGTGGTAATACAATACCACCTGACACATTTCAGTAGAATAATATTCTTTCCCCAATATATAGTTCAAATTCGGTACCACTTTAGTGGCTATCTATTGAAGAATTATCCAAAAAGGGACAATATTATCGATAATGAATATCTGAGTGCTCTAGAATTGTATCCTAAATATGTGTGGTTTAACGGGTTTTTGTGATTTCAATAAACGGCTAAATAAGGACCACCTTGAGAAGGCGACGGATGTATTACGACATCGGGGCCCAGACAGTGGTGAAGCTGCTTTTTTTGAGGCTGCTGATGCAAGTATTGGCCTTGGTCATAGGCGTTTATCTATTTTGGATGTATCGCAGAATGGTAGTCAGCCTATGTATAGCGATGATAAAACTATCGTAATAGTATTCAATGGTGAAGTTTATAATTTTAGAGAGATTCGCAAAGAACTTGAGGTCTTGGGCTACTCATTTCATTCTGATTCTGATACAGAGGTAGTTATTAAAGCATATCAGCAATATGGAATAAATGCAGTCCATAAGTTCATCGGCATGTTTGCCTTTGCAATATATGATGTCAAAAAACAGATCATTTACCTTTTAAGGGACAGGGCCGGCGTAAAACCATTATACTATTTTCATAAGAATGATTGTTTGATATTTGCTTCTGAACTCAAATCCATTTACGCCTACCCAGCATTCGAAAAAAATATTAACGAACAGGCTGTATCACTTTTTTTTAAGTATGGTTACATCCGTGCGCCCCATACTATATTCCAGAATACCTATAAGCTCAGACCAGGCCATTACATTAAAATAGATATTACAAGTAAAAAGGTTGAGGATATAAAATACTACGACGTTTTAGATTATTATAATAAACCTAAATTAAAAATATCGGAAGAAGAGGCAACAAATGAAGTGGAAAGGCTCTTTATTTCTGCTTTTCAATACAGAATGGTAAGTGATGTCCCCGTTGGAGTTTTTTTAAGTGGTGGATATGATAGCGGCTTGGTGGCCGCAGTCCTGCAAAAAAACAATATGCAACGAATTAAGACATTTACGATTGGTTTTAATGAACCCAAATACAATGAGGCTCCACATGCTCGGAAAATGGCTGAATACCTGGGAACAGATCATCATGAATATTATTGCACGACCAAGGAAGCACAGAATATACTCCCATCTCTAGCAGATATTTATGACGAACCATTTGGAGACAGCTCTGCAATCCCAACAACCTTGGTAAGTCGTTTTGCAAGAAAACATGTTACCGTCAGTTTGTCCGCAGACGGTGGAGATGAAATCTTTGCAGGCTATACGAGGTATTTACATTTGAAAGAACTAAATGATAAATTAACTAAAGTACCAAATTTTCTATTGAACTCTGTGAGATCCATTCTGAGTTTATCGTATTGTGGTATTCCTCGACTTAAGAAATTCCATAAAATAGGGAGGCTTGCTGAAATCTTAGACACACACAAAAAAAATGGTCTTGCGGATATATATAATCAGCACTATAACATCCGGGAAATAGATCAATTGTTGCCAACAATCACGCAAACAGTCGGACTTCTTGATGATATTGGCAACGTAAATAATGAGAATGATTTCATAAATACCTGCTTGGCGCTGGACTTCAATACTTATATGGTGGATGATATATTAGTAAAGGTGGACCGGGCTACCATGAGTGTTGGACTCGAAGGACGTGAACCATTATTAGATAACAGAATTATTGAATTTGTTTCACAGCTGCCTTCACATCTAAAATATAATAACGGTCAACAAAAGTATTTACTTAAAAAGATTACTCATAGGTATATTCCTAAAACATTAATGGACAGGCCTAAAGCCGGTTTTTCAATACCAATGAATCAATGGTTTCGCAATGACCTAAAGAGTTACTTGTTTGAGTATATTAACGAAGAAGAATTATCGAAGCATAATTTGATAAATATAAAAAAGGCAATAAAAGTCAGGGATGAATTCCTTTCTGGTGATGATTTCAAGGGGACACAGGTCTGGCTGTTGCTCGTATTTCAGATGTGGTGGACTAGATGGATGTGAGGCCCTGCGGCTCATTGAAATGATATGGTCTCTTGGATGGACGGTACGGTTTTTCAATTCTACAAATTTAGTGTGGATTAAGTAACATTGATGATTGGACACAGTATTGGTAAGTTCCATAGTCATGTTCAAAACTTCTTTTTGTATTTCAAAAATAAAAATGAATGTGTGGCATTTCGGGATTTTTTCATTTTGACGTAGAAAGAACGGCGAGTTCGGCCTTGTTAAAGAAAATGACTGATTCGATTTCTCATCGTGGACCAGATGCTGAAGGATTTTTCATTAACAATAATGTTGCTTTAGGACATCGAAGATTGGCTATAATAGATATTTATACGGGCCAACAACCCATGTGTAGCGAAGACGATAAAATTGTTTTAGTATTTAATGGTGAGATTTATAACTATTTAGAGCTAAGGCAGGAACTCATTTTGCTTGGAAACAAGTTTACTACCACCTCAGATACCGAAGTAGTTATCAATGCTTACAAAACTTGGGGAATAGAATGCCAAAACCATTTCAATGGAATGTGGGCATTTGCGTTATGGGATGACACCTTAAAAAGATTGTTAGTTTCCAGGGATCGGATCGGTGAGAAACCTTTATATTTTGCAAATTATAATGGCTCGTTCATATTTGGATCAGAAATAAAGGCAATAATTGCTTACGGTGTCCCACCGAAACCAAGGATGGACATGACTGAGCTTTATTTGACTCTAAGTTTTATACCAGCTCCCTACACCTTTTTTGAGCACATTCATCAATTGATGCCTGGCAGATATCTTCTCGTAGATAGAAACGGTATTAAAGAAGAAACATATTGGAATCTTCCGGATATTGCGGAGAACGATCTCGTTAAGGACCGTTATTTTATTGAAAAAGAGTTTGCAAGACTTTTTCACGACTCTGTTCGGATTAGAATGCGGAGTGATGTGGATTTTGGTGCCTTTTTAAGTGGAGGATTAGACTCGTCGTGTGTAGTTAGTGCGATGGCTAAATATACATCAAAGCCCATCCAAACCTTTACTATTGGGTTTGAAAATAAGGAATTTGATGAACGCAGCTTGGCAAACTTGGTTGCTAGTAAATACCAAACTGATCATCATGAAATCATCGTGAATCCCGAAAATTTTGATGATGCATTGAATAAAGTATTGCTTCACTATGATGATCCTTTCGGAGATGCTTCGGCCATTCCTACGGGGCACATTTCAAAACATGCAGCTCAACATGTAAAAATGGTTTTGACAGGAGACGGAGGTGATGAAGTGTTATCGGGCTATACAACATACCAAGGGGAAAAATTCGCAAATCAATTTCAAGTATTACCTTCTGCGGTTAGAAAATTACTTCCTCATTTGGCAAGAATAACTGCAATGCCTTTCCGAGGCAACTGGAGATACAAACTAAACAGAATATCCAAGGTTTTGGAATCAAGTAATCAACCATTTGAAAAACGGTTGCAGTCAAAATTTTGCTACACCGCACCAGAAATTCTAGAGCAAATTATCTCAACGGGATCAAAATCGATTTCCTTCCTAGAATTTTATGAAGATTCGATGAAAGGATGCAGATTTAAGGATTCGTTTTATAAGCTTATGTACTTTCAGCATAAGGTTACCTTACCGGGAGATATGTTGACCAAAGTAGACAGGATGAGCATGGCTTATTCTCTTGAGGCAAGGTTGCCTTTTTTAGATCATAGGATTATTGAATTGTTGTTTAGTGCCCATAAAAGTATAAAGACAAAAGGCTACACCAATAAAATTATTTTACGGAATGCAATCGCTAATCACTCGCTTCCAAAGGAACTATTGGCTGCCCCAAAAAAGGGTTTTAGTGTACCCTTAAGAGATTGGTTTAAGGAGAATAATTTACATGGCAAAATAAGATCTCTTCTCTTAAATGATCACGATGGCTCAACCTTTACTATAAATGGGATCGAAAAATTGATAAATGAAAATAAGAATAGCAAATCAGATGTTGGCAACTTTATCTGGGTTGTTATAGTGCTCAAAAAATGGATGGATTCAAAAAAATAGATTCATAAAGCCACTGAGTTTAGAATATTAATTACTGTAATTTTCTTCTGAAATTAGCGGAAGATCTTTACGAATTTGTAGTCGTAAATCCCTCTCTTGTTAAAGGAGCATCAATCCACAGGTACACGTAGTTCATTATAATTGCAGTCTGTTTTAACTACGTGGCCGAGTAAAGAAATTTGAGTATTTTGCATATCCAAACGGTGACTTTAATTCAGATTTTATTTCTATTGCAATCCAATGTGTTTTAAGTTTTGGTTTAATACAATTCCAGAAGAAGTTCAGGAGGGAAAAACAAAACCCTATTTAATCCGCAGGTGTTCAATTAATGATTTGGCCATTTTTGAGAATAATTCCAAGATTTAAGAGTACGGCAGAAAGTCTTTGGTTATTGACAATGCCTAGTTTTTATAACAGCTATAAATTATTAGGTTGACCATGTCTGATATAATAAAAATTTTAATGGCAGTGCCTTCTAACAAGCTAAAAATGGGCGGACCAACTACGCATTTGCCGTATCTGGTGGAATATTTTGAACAAAGCAAAGATTTCAAAATTCGAACATTTGATTATGGAAGTAAAATTGACGGCGGCTCCTTGATTACCAAAAAGGAAAATCTTTTTGGTAAACTCATCAATTTATTTTTGGTTTTTATCACATTCATATCCCTTGTTATTGTTTATCGGCCACATATCATTCATATCAATACTGCATTTGATAAGCGATCGCTCCTGCGTGACGTCCCATTTTCTATTTTTTGTTTTTTATTCAGACAGAAATTAATTTTCAAAATACATGGGAGCAGCGATTTAATTAATACTAACGACCAATTGTATAGGTATTTAATTAAACTGTTCTTTTTAGGGGCTAAAAAAGTGGGTGTGCTATCTGAAATCGAGCAGAATGAATTTATTAACAACCTAGGAAATTCCGAAAAGCTAACTGTTGTAAAGAATATTGTCGTTAAAAGAGAAATTTCATCGGATTTCGGTTTCCGAAAAGACCCTCTTAAAATATATGCTTTGTTTGTATCACGAATAGTGGCTGGTAAAGGACTAGGGGATTTAATACAAGCGCTACCTCTCATCTTAAAAGCTCATTCAAACTTTATTTTAATAGTGGCCGGAAATGGACCGGAGATGAAAACTTGCTTGGATCTTGCTACAAAATTAGAAGTAAATGATTCGATCATTTGGTTAGGGTTCATAGCAAATGATAAAATTCCTTCAGTAATATTATGCTGCGATATTTTTTTATTCAGCTCACATTTCCCAGAAGGAATGCCAATGTCCTTGGTGGAAGCGCTAATGTGCGGGGTGCCTATCATCACCACGAGAGTACGTTTTGCAAGAAATTATTTATGTGAAAACACGAATTGCTTGTTTATTCAAGCAGGTGATGTAAAAGATATTTCAGACAAGGTGCATTATTTAATTTCCAACAAAGAACTTCAGGAAAAAATGAAGTGCGCTAATCCTAAGTTATTTGAGAATTTTAGTCAGGCAAAAATTGGTTCAGAGTTTGAAAGCATCTATAGACATATGCTACACAATTAATCTTAGACAATTAAAGAATCGGGTTTTGACGTAAAAGAATGCTCCAATGCAAGAGAATAATGAACTTCTTTTCTCCTACTTTTTAAACACCGAAAAATATCCACACGTATAATGTAGTAATCATCATCAATTAGATAAATTAAATTAATTATTATAATGTGTGGGCTAGCAGGCTTTATGGGATTCGCTGATAATATTCAACTGGCTTTAACGGCGAATTGTATTCAAAGGCATCGCGGTCCAGATAACCAGTCAGTCTGGAGTGATGATTTTGTCGCTTTGGCTCATCAACGGCTTTCAATAATTGACTTGACCGACGCCGCTAACCAGCCATTCGTCAAAAAACATCTTGTTATAATTTTTAATGGGGAGATATATAACTACAAAGAACTTCGGCAAAAACTCCAATCAGAAAAGGGGGTGACGTTTAGTACTAATTCTGATACTGAAGTGATTCTCGAAATGGTCGATCATTATGGAATAAATTCGCTGAAGCATCTTATTGGAATGTTCTCTTTTGCTATTTATGATAAAAGTAAAAAGTCTTTATTCGTTGCACGCGATCATTTTGGAATAAAGCCTTTATTTTATACGCTCATAAACGGGGCTTTTGCGTTTAGTTCCGAATTAAAAACATTGGTTCGCATTAAAGGCTTTGATAAGACGATTAACACAAAATCATTGGTCAGTTGTCTGAATTACTTGTGGGTTTCAGGAAATGAAACTATGTTTAATGAATGCCATAAATTACCTCCGGCCCATTATCTTACGTTCAACCTCGAAGAAGGTGTTAAGGTATTCAAATATTGGGAGCTTGATGATAAATCAAAAAGAGTTGTAGTCAATGAAAAAGAAGTGATTGATGATGTGGCAAGGACAGTCGAAGCTTCTGTAATACGTCATATGATAGCTGATGTTCCGGTGAGTAGTTTTTTAAGTGGTGGCCTGGATTCTTCGCTCATTTCAGCAATAGCAAAAAAAGAAAATTCTCAGCTATCAACTTACACCATATCAATATTAAATAAAGATCAGAAGATTGAAAAAATGGGTGATGACGAGAAGTATGCAAACATCGTAGCCAAAACTTTTCAATTAAGTCATAATGTGATTCAGATTAGTCCCGATATATTAACGGAACTGCCGCACATTGTTCGTGCTTTAGACGAACCAATCGGTGACCCGGCAGCCATAAATACTTATCTAATTTGCAAAGCCGCAAAACAAAAAGGGGTAAAGGTATTATTATCAGGCATGGGTGCAGACGAAATATATTTAGGGTACCGAAGACAGAAAGCCACTCTTTTGGCCTTAAAATATAATAAACTACCGACATTTGTTAAAAATATTACTGCTTGGACTGTTAGTATGCTACCAGTTAAAATGTTCGGTAGAGGCTTTAAACTAGGCAGGTGGGCCAAGCGCTTTATAAGCTTCTCCACAATGCCTATAGATGAAGCTTACATGAGAAGTTATTCTTATTACAGTACAAATGAACTAAGGGAATTGTTAAATGGTGATTATGAGTCTTCCATTAAGGCAATTAGAGATGAACATAAGATCCTCTTTCAATCGAAGTATAATGATGATCCTATTAACCAAATATGCAATGTGGATACTCAGATGTTTATGTTAGGGCTAAATTTAACATACACTGATCGTGCATCGATGGCGGCATCTGTTGAAGTTAGAGTACCATTTATAGATAAAATTTTGGTTACCAAAGCAATGCAGTTGCAGGGAAATCTTAAATTAAGACGTGGTGTATCGAAATATATTTTGAAAAAGGCTGCTGAGAAATATTTACCAAACAAAGTCATATATAGGCAAAAAGCTTCTTTCGGTGCACCGATTCGATCCTGGATATCGAACGATCTGCGAAGTATGGTAGATGACTTGCTCTCTGAAAAAAGCATAAACAAAAGGGGATTTCTAAATTATTCCTTTGTAAAAAAACTTATTGAAAGCGACCGGAGCGGCCATGAGGATAAAGCCTATCAAATTTATCAGCTATTGACCCTTGAATTGTGGTGCAGAGAGTATTTGGATAAAGATTACGATAATTGTAAATAAAAATTCTTTGAAACAACTCATACAAAATTTCAAGACTGGCCAATTATATGTGGATGACGTGCCCCTGCCATCAATTTCTCCTGGAATGGTGTTGGTAGAAAACAAATTTTCGTTAATTAGTTCCGGCACAGAACGAAGTACTGTGCAAGTAGCAAAAGCAAATCTGCTGGGGAAAGCCAGACAACGTCCGGACTTGGTTGCGCAGGTCTTGGCAAATATCAGGAGAGAAGGTCTAGCGGCAACTTTTAACAAGGTTAAAACGAAACTTGATTCCTTAAAAGCAATGGGGTATAGTACTGCGGGCACCGTGCTCACTTCTCTTGATAAGCAAGGGCACTTTCAACCGGGCGATAGAGTCGCTTGTGCTGGTCAAGGTTATGCATCTCACGCCGAATTGGTAACTGTGCCAGAAAATCTGGTTGTTAAAATCCCAGATAATGTTTCATTTGAAGAAGCTGCCTTCACCACTTTAGGTGCAATATCTTTGCAGGGCGTAAGGCAAGCAGAACCCCGATTAGGCGAGAAATTTTGTGTAATCGGATTGGGGTTGTTGGGGCAGATAACCGTGCAGTTGCTAAAGGCTAACGGTTGTGATGTTTTTGGAATCGATTTATCCGACCGTTTGATAGGCCTGGCGAAGGAAATCGGCGGTACAAAGTCGGTGCACCGAAATGATCCTAACCTTATGGGTGCATGTGAAAATTTCACTAATGGTTATGGATTTGATAGTGTCATTATTACAGCTGCAGCACCCACGAACGATCCGATTGTTCTGTCAACAGAAATCTGTCGTAAGAAAGGAAGTATAGTGGTGGTAGGCGCTGTGAAAATGGATGTGCCACGTGACCCTCACTTTTACAGAAAAGAACTCGACTTAAGAATTTCCTGCTCATATGGCCCTGGTAGATATGATACAGACTATGAAGAAGGAGGTGTGGATTATCCATTTGCTTATGTACGATGGACTGAACAAAGGAACATGCAAGCTTTCCTGGAAATGGTTTCAAAGGGATTGGTTAATGTAAAGCCCTTGGTAACACATACTTTTGATATTGACCAGGCTGAACAAGCGTACGAGATTGTTCTAGGAAAGAATCCTGAGCCCCACATAGGTATTCTCTTAAAATATGCCGAGCATAAAGAAAAATTTTCCTCCTTTAAGCAAGTCGCGAACCTGCCGATAAAGCAATTGAATGTCGGATTTATAGGGGCCGGTAGTTTTGCGCAAAGCTACCTTATTCCGAATGTGAAAGCATTTGGTGCTTCGTTGGATACAGTGGTGACATCCAAGGGTATAACTTCAAAAAATGTTGCTGAAAAATTTGGTTTCAATTTTTGTTCTTCGGATGTAGGTTATGTGCTTGGAAAAACAAACATCAATACCGTTTTTATTGCAACGCCGCATTCATCCCATGCCGAACAAGTGATTCAGTCACTTAAGGCAAATAAAAATATATTTGTAGAAAAACCATTAGCCATCTCAGAAGCGGAGCTAGATTCAATAATAGAAGTCAAAGCTATGCACGATCTTCCGTTGATGGTTGGCTTCAACAGAAGATTTGCACCTATATGTGTAGCTGCAAAAAAAGTGTTCGAAAATATCGGAGAACCGCTCGTTGTAAATATCCGTGTTAACGCTGGCTTTATACCAAAGGATCATTGGACGCAAATTCCTGAAATTGGCGCCGGGCGCATAGTTGGAGAAATGTGTCATTTTATTGACCTTATGCAATACTTCACGAATGAAGAACCCGTAAAAGTGTATGCAGATTGTATTCAATCAAAAAACGAAAAGCTTAAGCTCGACGATAATATTTCGGTAGTTATTAAATTTAATAATGGATCTTTAGGTAATCTCGTTTATGTGGCAAATGGTGACAGGTCTTTACCTAAGGAACACATTGAAATATTCAGCGGCGGTAAGTCAGTAGTTATTAATGATTTTCAAAACGGTTCGTTTCATTATAATAATAGAGCCAAAAGGATTTCGTCTGAAGGGAAAGGACATCGGCAAGAAGTAAAATCTTTTTTAACATCCCTTATCGAAGGCAAGGAGACTCCGATAACTTTTCGTTCTATCTGCCTTACGACGCTCACTACATTTAAAATAGTTGATAGCTTGAAAACCGGGTTGCCACAAAAGGTCCACATAAATGCGTGAGGTAGTCTTAAAGTCCTTTCTTAAGCTTGAGCAATATTGTGCAAGAGAACAATTTAGTGGTTGGGATCCTTATGATGGCCTAAGTAGTAAAGTGTTTAACGCAATTCCCTTTCTACCCAACCAACATTTACCAAAATTAATGTGGATACAATTGATTAAGAAGATGCCTGTGAATATGCGTCCCATTCTAAAAATTGAAAAGGGAATCAATCCAAAAGGTTTGGCACTTTTCATATCGGGATATTCCAAATTAACTGGTTTGAAGTCGTTTCGATATGATGCAAATAACAAAATAAAAGCCCTAACTGAGAAGGTACTTTCACTTCGCTCATCAGGATATTCTGGCAACTGCTGGGGTTACAATTTTGATTGGGAAGCCAGAGCATTTTTCCAAAGGAAATATACGCCTACGATTGTGGCTACCTCTTTTGTGGCAAATTCATTAATTGACGCGTATGAGGCAACGCAAAATGAATCTTATCTTAGAGCGGCAATTTCTTCGAAGGACTTCATCATAAAGGATTTGAACCGTACTGTTAAGAATGGAAATTTTGCGTTCTCTTATTCACCTTTTGACCAAACCTCCGTTTTCAACGCATCGCTACTAGGCGCAAGATTATTGAGTCGCATCTACCGCTATACGAACCAAGAAGAGCTAATCCAACTGTCAAAAAAAGCTGTTGCTTATTGCTGTGAGCATCAAAACGCTGATGGCTCGTGGTTTTACAGCACGTTGCCATTTCATCAATGGATAGATAATTTTCACACAGGATTTAATCTCGAATGTATTTCGGAATATGGTCTATACTCAGGCGATAATACCTTTCAGAGTAGTTTTGATAAGGGTCTTGAGTATTATCTGAATAACTTTTTTGATGGTGAAGGTCGATCAAAATATTATAATAATTCTCTTTATCCCGTGGATATTCACGCTCCGTCACAATTAGTGATCACTTTGGCTAAAGCGAATTTGTTCGATGCGAATCGGCAGCTGGTGGATAAGGTTTTGGCGTGGACGATCAAAAATATGCAATCCCGCGAAGGTTATTTCTTTTTCCAGAAAAGGAAGTACTACACTAATAAAATTCCGTATATGCGCTGGTCCCAAGCCTGGATTTTCTACGCGTTCACATACTACATTCTAAGCACGTACCGAGCAGATGAAAATTTGGTTTGACCTTTCGAACTCTCCACATATAAATCTATTTCATGGTTTAATCTATGATTTCGAGAGCTCCGGTCACGAGATCGTTATTACTTGCAGACCATTGGCCATTCAGTCGATTTGCTGGGGATCAAAAAGGTTTGTCCTATATTGACAGTGTATTTTTAAAAAGAAGTTATTTACCATGATTAAAACTTTATTTAAAAAGTATTCTACATACTCCAGGCGACAAAGGTCTCGCATTTTTCATTCTTATTTTAAAATAGGGCCTGAAACAACAATTCTGGACTTAGGAGGTGGGGATGGTAATCTAATAGCTTCCATGGTGAAAAATAAAAAAAATGTATGTATCGCTGATTTTGATAAACAGGCATTACAAAAAGCTGCAAAGATGGGTTTTAACGTAATTGAACTTGATGAGAGTGGTAAAATTCCTATCGTTAAGAATCAGTTTGACATAATATTTTCTAATTCCGTTCTTGAACATGTGACGGTGGATAAAAAAGATGTATATCAGTTTAAGACAAATAAAGAATTCTATAAGGCTGCAATTGAAAGGCAAAAGCTCTTCGCAGAAGAAGTCCGTTGTAAAAGTGACAGATATTATGTACAAACTCCATACAAATACTTCATGATCGAAAGCCATTCATGGTTGCCGGTTATAATTGTTTTTCTTTCCAGAAGGCTTCAATTTGCGATATTAAACTTTACAAACAAATTTTGGGTTAAACGAACCAGTCCAGATTGGAATCTATTAACATACAGGGAAATGCAAGATTTATTTCCTGACGCCAAAATCATTAAAGAAAAATCCTTTTTTATGGTCAAATCCCTCATTGCTATAAAAGCATGATTTCTCCGTTACGTACTCTATTTTTATGAGTCATCAAAATGGCTATTCTTTGGACCGTCGACAATATGCAGTCCGAGCAAGGATTTTTTTTAATCAAATTAATAAATACTTCTCCTCAAAGATACCTTATATGCGTTGGGCACAGGCCTGGATGTATTACGCTTTTGGCAACTTATTTCTACGAAGAATCCAAAATATTCAACAGAATTAATTAGCTTTCAAATCCGATAGCATCACACGTTATTTTAACCTACAGCCACAACCTAATCAGCCTGCCGACATGAAATCAACACGCGTAAGGATTTGCAACATCCCCGTTGACGCATTAACGATGGGTCAAACAATTGAGAGAATTGATAAAGCAATTCACGAAAAAAGCACCATACACCACGGTGTGATAAATGCGGCAAAGCTAGTAAACGCTCTGAGAGACAAGGAGTTAAGGGAATCTCTTGTGGATTGTGATATCATCAATGCGGACGGTAAGGCCATAGTGTGGGCGTCCAGGTTTCTGAATAGACCCGTGCCCGAGCGAGTTGCAGGTATCGATTTAATGGAGGCGCTGGTGAAGCGTGCTGGGGTAAATAATCACAGGATTTATTTCTTTGGCGCCAAGGAAAGTGTTGTTAAATGCGTAGTACAAAAATATACAGACATCCATGGACCAAACATTATAGCAGGGTATACT
>Ga0193738_1000334_pt1 | contig 27934 bp, 23 predicted proteins | sample L2a1metaG_FD_144927 | JGI IMG/M metagenome (GOLD analysis project Ga0193738, IMG submission 144927) | Soil microbial communities from a riparian zone of the East river system, Colorado, United States - L2a1 | ecosystem: Environmental > Terrestrial > Soil > Riparian zone | place: USA: East River... | reverse complement strand
CTACTGGTTTTATTAAAAATGCTTTTACCGCCTTTCCTATAAAGTTCAGCTCATTATCCTTTACATTATTTTTCACCGGAGCTTGCGATCTTAAAAAAGAAAGAACCGCAACCAGGTCTTCATCACTTAGATTGTGAAAAGGCATAAAATCAAACAAGGCTCTTCCATCACGGGCAACACCGTACCTGAGTGAACGTGCAATCACTGAATCCGGTAATTTACCAATACCGGTTTCATCATCGGGTGTAATGTTTTTTGAATAAATATTACCGATCGGAAGTTTAAATGTAAGTCCTCCTATTAATGGGAGGTGTTCACCATTATTTATTTTTTCCTGGTTTTCCTCAGGTGAGTGACAGCCGGAACAATGTGCTGGTCCGAAAGCAAGATATTTTCCTCTTTCTATAATTGCGCTGTCTTTAGTTGCTTGCAGATTCGGGAATGGGGCATCAAATTTTTTGTTTTGCAAAGAAAAAACAATGATCACAAAAATTACTATGATACTTAAAATAGTAATGGCTGTCCATTTCAAGATTTTTTTAAACAGTTTCATGTTTGGTGGTTTTGGTGGATTGTTGTTTCTAAAACTCTCAGGTGAAAAGATAAATCATTCTGTACTTTTACCAATATTTTTTAAAAATTTTTGATCTGGTTCAATAATTCAGGAGCAAAACTATGAGACATTTCCAAAGAATTTTTATAGTAAATCTTTTATTGTTTTTTTCTGTTGTTTCTGTCTCCCAGGACTTGAAAAAATTTAATCTTTACAAGCCCGATGAAAATGCAGAAACGAATATTGCCAATGCAATAACTGAATCAAAAAGATCAGGAAAACATGTTCTTATACAAATCGGTGGCAACTGGTGTAGTTGGTGCATAAGATTTCATGAGTTTGTTTCAAAAGATGCACAACTTGATTCATTAATGAATTCAAACTATATAGTTTATCGTTTGAATTACAGCAAAGAAAATTATAACGTAAAGCTTTTAACGAAATACAATTTCCCCCAACGTTTTGGATTCCCTGTTTTTTTAATACTTGATAGTGAAGGAAACCTGTTGCATACACAAAATTCATGGTATCTTGAAGATGGAAAAACATCATATGAACGAGAAAAGATCAAATCGTTTTTTACTGAATGGAGTAAAAGATCATTAGATCCTTCTCAATATAAAGAGCAATAATGGAATCAAATTTTCAATTATTTTCCAGACAGATGACCAGTCCTTTAAAGTTCAGGATGTTTTTACTTTCTAAATTGCCAAGCGCCTATTTTTCAGGGTTAAGAGTAAAAAGTCTTGATGAAAATAAATGTGAAGTGTCTGTTCCTTTTAAATGGTTTTCCCAAAATCCTTTTCGCAGCACATATTTTGCATGCTTAAGCATGGCCGCAGAAATGAGTACAGGTGCACTTGCATTGGGACATTTATATAAAAGAAAGCCTGCGGTAAGTATGCTGGTAGTAAAAACTGAAGGCGAATATTTTAAAAAGGCAGTTGATAAAACTACATTTGTTTGTGAGGATGGATCGCAAATAAAAAAAATGATCGAAGAAGCAGTTGAATCCGGGGATGGAAGAACAATAAGAGCAAAGACGATCGGTAAAAATAAAGCAGGGGAATTAGTTGCGGAATTTTATATTACCTGGTCATTTAAAGTAAAAAGCAGGGAGACTTAGAAAATTCTTTTGCGTAATGAAAGATTTATGCCGATCCTAACACCTCCTTGTGGTATCGGAGCACTTGCTCTCAATTCCGGTTCAAAACCCCATGACGGGGAAAAATACCAGCTTTTCGAGATGCTGATCGTAGGTACAACTGTCAATCTTTGCAAAGACTCATCGCCATAAGCAGCAGGCAATGTTTTTTTAAATTCTTTCAGATTAATAGAATATTCAAGTGCAAACCCGGCTGTAAAATTTACCAGACGTGATTCGAAACGGTATAATAAAGGAAGTTGGATGACTTTTTCATTAAAACGTTTGGTCGTATAGTTGTTCAAACTGTAGCTTTCCATGTAATACTGGGGATTTAATTTATAATAAAACCCTGATTCTATTCCGCTATGATTAGTGATCATATAAAGAGCCTGCACCCCGATTCCGGGGGCATAAGTTCCCTTGTCTTCAATTTCATTGATCAGTTTAACTCCGAGCTCCGATGATCTTTTTTGTCCAAACGCATGAGATAGCAACAGTAAAATAATGGGGAGGATGAGCAGTTGCCTTTTCATATCCAGTAGTTTCTTATGGGCAAACGCAGATTTGATTTCTAATATTGCATACGTTACATTTAGGTTGATTTTATAATTTAAAAAATCTCCTGGACGAAAAGACTAAATTTCCCTTTCAGGGGCGGAGGCGGTATGAAAATAGCATTTCACGGAGCAGCAAGATGTGTAACAGGCAGTAAGCATTTAATTACTTTAAGAAATGGAAAGAAAGTATTGCTTGATTGTGGTATGTTCCAGGGCATGGGAAAAGAAACAAATGCACTTAACCGTTATTTTGGTTTTGATCCTATGACCATTGATGCGATGATCCTTTCTCATGCACATATTGATCACAGCGGACTTATTCCAAGATTGACAAAAGAAGGTTTTAAAGGTCCTATTTTTTGTACACCAGCGACTAAGGAACTAACCGGTGTTTTGCTCGAAGATTCGGCTGAGATACAGGAAGACGATATTAAGTATGAAAATAAAAGAAGGGCAGCAGCAGGTCAGCCTTACCTTACTCCACTTTATACGATCGAAGATGCAAAAAAAGCACAAGATCATTTTGCAACTGTAGAATATAACCGCTGGTTTGATGTGATCGAAGATGTACAAGCAATGTTTACGGATGCTGGTCATATAATCGGAAGTGCTTGTGTGAGTCTGCGTATAAAAGAAGATGGGCAACAAAAAACGCTTACATTCAGCGGAGATGTTGGTCGCTATCGGGATGTTATTTTAAAATCTCCTGAAAATTTTCCCCAGGCAGATTTTCTTTTACTTGAATCTACCTATGGAAATAGTTTACATGAAGAACATCTTACAACACCTGACCAGTTACTGCAATGGGTGGAAAAGGCTTGTGTACAAAAAAAAGGAAAGTTGATCATGCCAGCCTTTAGTGTCGGCAGAACGCAGGAAATACTTTATGCATTAAACCAATTAGAAGTAGAAAACAGGTTGCCTGATCTAGACTATTTTGTCGATAGTCCTTTGAGTATCGAGGCAACAGAAGTTGTAAAAAAATATTCCGGGTATTTTAACAAAAGAATTCAGCATGTGATGCAATCAGATAATGACCCTTTTAATTTTAAGGGACTAAAGTATATAAAAACTGTTGCGCAATCTAAGCTTCTGAATTTTCGTAGTGAACCATGCGTTATTATTTCTGCAAGCGGAATGGCTGATGCAGGCAGAGTAAAACATCATATCAGCAACAACATTGAAAATAGCCGGAATACTATTTTAATTACTGGTTACTGCGAACCAAACTCTCTTGGAGGAAGATTAATGGCAGGTGCCAAGGAAGTAGGAATTTTTGGCGTAGTACATGAAGTGCATGCCGAAGTGGCATCCATTCGAAGTATGAGTGCACACGGTGATTATGAAGATTTGAGTCAGTGGCTTGCCTGCCAGGATCCAAAGCAAGTGAAAAAACTTTTTCTTGTGCACGGAGAATATCAAGTGCAACTGGACTTCAAAACTCGCTTACTTAGAAAGGGTTTTGATGATATTGATATCCCTGAAATACATTCTGAGATCGGGTTGACATAGATCATCTACTGCAACATCGATATTTTACCATTTCCTTTTTCTTTTTTTCACAAGTCATTAATAAACCCGGGGCCAAAAATTGCGTTTATAGTGTGAGAATTTAAAACACTCAGACTATGAAAAAGATAAATTTGAAAACAGCAATTGTGGCGGTACTGAGCATAGGATTACTTGCCGGCTGTGCAAGTTCCGCACATATTGAAAAAGACGAAACCGTAAACTTCAGTAAGTATAAAACATTTACATGGCTTCATGGTGAAAGCGGCAAGTTGGAAAATCAAAGCGACCTTATTGAATCAAAGATCAGGAGCGCAGTAACAAAAGAATTTGAGAAGATCGGTTGGAGAGAGTCAAAAAATAAGCCCGATGTGATTCTTGATTATGATGTGCTCGTAGAAAGGTCAAGCAAACAACAAAATGAGCCCATTTATAGTCAGCCTTATAGCAGGATGATCTATAACCCGTATACAAGACGTTATGCAACGATCTATTATCCTTCTCAATTTTTAGGGTATGAATCATATGAAAAAGTGATCAGGGAAGGAACGATCACTGTAACAATGCTCGACGCAAAAACTGATAAAACTGTATGGCAGGGTTGGACAACAGCCGAAGTGAATAATCGAAATCTTACAAATAAAGAAATTCAAAAAGCTGTGGTAAACATTTTTAAAAAATCAGAGCTTGCAAAGCAATAACTTATATCCATGAAGGACGGTTTTGAACTACACCGTCTAGCCTTAGGCTAGACGGTTTTTTTATATAAAAAGTTTTTGTCGTCAGGCTGCTGAAACTTATCTTTGCCGCCCCTGAAACAAAGAGGCATTAGGCTTCAAAGTCTTAGCGTAGAAGGCCCGTTCGTCTAAGGGCTAGGACACCACCCTTTCACGGTGGTGATACGAGTTCGAATCTCGTACGGGCTACAAATCGAATCCCTGCAACTAATTTAGTTGCAGGGATTTTTTTTGACAAATTTTAGGCTTAGTAAACAAAAAATGATCAAGGACTCGATGGATGAAAGAAAATTGAGCTGAATAGGCTGGTCGGTATCTAATAAATGAAACTTGTTCAGTGCCTGAAAAGATCAGTTTCCTCAAATGGTAATTGGAAAGATGAAGAAATCAAGGAATGGGGGAGGTTGGCGAGAAGTTATTTGAGTAAAAGTTTTAAAAAATCTACAGACTAATGCTTCCTCATTTTCGAATTTACTTATTATCAAATCAATTGGGCCAAAATTGATAAATGTTCCTTTAGTTGCACTTTTTGAATCGTATCAGGGTTGTAATTTCCACCCAAAGCTATTGCTGGTACAAATGCAAATACTTCATCATACTTAGGTGCTCCTAAACGCTTAACTGCTTTGTCATAAATTTCCTTATATAAAATATTTTTTTGGTTCCCTTTATTACAGAGCGAAAATTCAATAATTAAATCAAATCTTTTCCGAAGATCCGATGATAGATTATGAACAACTGATTTTGAATAAAAAGTGTCTCCTTTTAGATAGTAAAAGGAGCCAAAAGCGGTTCTCATTATCACATGACATTTTTGAGGCTCTTCAACCCAATCTTCAATTATATCATAATAGTCGTTGGGATTTGTTGTAATCAATAGGCCATTCATATAATTTGCAAAACCTCGTGTTTTCCACTCTTCTATTACAAAGTCGGGAAAAATATTTTCAAACTGCTTGATGACATCAGAACTTGCATTTTTTAGAGTGGCATTGAACTTCAATAAATCAAATGGATTTGACATGTTTTTATTTTACTTCATAGTTAAGAATGACGTGCATCAGAGTATTTACTCTGTCGGTTTCTGGAACTTTATCTCGAACTTTTTTGTCTAAATCTTTAACTCTACTTTGCCATTGAGCACCTAAAGAATAATCAACTCTTGCATCGCCAAGTTCCGTCTCAACAATATCTGTGCCCGAACCTCCTGCTATTTGATCAACACGATGGATCACTACTTTTGAATTCCCATAGTCCTCCATTAATTTTTCTAATTGCTTTTTATTGTTTTGCAATTGAGGTTGTTCTTCAAGTAACTTTAATCTATACTCGTCAAGTAATCTCTCTCTTATTTCCCTAGCTCGTTTATCACCTTCAGGATCCCTTCCTTGAACATTTGCTGCGCCCCTTTCTTTTAATTCCTTTATTCTTGCGAGGAACGCATCTCTGTTGCTCAACCACTCGCTTACTTTCATTTTGTTAATTCCATCTCTTTGTTGATACAATTGCGCTTCAAACTCATCTTTGTCTAAGGCTTTTTTTCCTTTCGAAGCTTTTTTACATTTGAATTTAGGAATTACTTCAATTGCAGGCTCAATTCTTTTAAGCCCATTTTTTTCCTCTTTTGGATGCGATTTTATTTTTTTGCCTGGGCTTGCAGTATAATCATAGTCCCAGCTTTCTCCTCCGTCAATAACAACAAAACTAGTAAACACTTTATGTCTATTCTTAATAGTTGTAGCAACTTTTACAGCCTCCTCATGTTTTATTTTACCAGATGTCAAATACTTTTGTTCTTCAGTTCTTAGGTCTATAATGGCGGCATCAATTTTCTTTTGCTTTTCAGGATCATTTGTTGCAACGGTTTCCTTCTCGTCCTTTTTACCCACCAATTTTCCAGCCATCTTTTTTATCCATGCCACTATCTTATCCAACACCATACTCACCTTTCCACGGATCGTTTCAAGTACTTTCTTGATCTTATCAGTAATACCGGAAAGACGTAAGAACCTGGCTAAGAAATTAATTACTAAGGCCAATGCTTTTGCTAATCCACCTTCCAATGCTGCAGCTGCGGCTCCAATATTACCCATTGCGATCTCGCCAATAGAACCCAGAAAATCTCCAATCATTCTTGCGATATCTTTCGCCTTTTGTATAAAGAACATAACAGTATCATAAATAGCAATGATGGCTTTTATAATGCCTGCCCCAGGTATAAAAAGTGAAATGACAGTTTCAATAGCTTTATAGATTATTGTGGTTTGTATCCAATTTTTCACCGCATCAATAAACGTGGTTTTCATTTCATCTGCCATATCTTTCATTTGCTCCCATGCTGCAGCCGGCCCTTCTGTTACAAGAGTCTTGACAAGTGTGAATGTTCTCTCCAGTGTTTCTACTACGGGCAGTCCTAATGCATCTACCATTCGTTTACGCAATGCCCCATAAGTAAGTCCCAAAATATCCAGCACCAGCATCAGTATACCTTTTGCATCCCACACTTTTGGAAGTGTAACACCTTCCATTGCCCCAGTAAGCCAATTGAAGATTGCATCTTTAAGATGTTTGAGAAAATTCTTTCCAAAATTCTGGAAGCCGGATGACGCAGCTTTAATAAGATTCTTGACAAAGACTATTGGCTTGGTAACGATCGCTTTTATAATGGCAATGCCTTTGTCAATTATTCCCATCACTTCATCAGGCGAAACACCTGCTGCTTCCAATGCCCACTTAAAGAATTTCTTTGCAGCCCAGAGTAAGAAGTTGCCGATCTTACTTAACAGGCCACTCATAGCTTCTTTCATTGCTGCGATCTTCTTATCGATCGCTTCCATTGCAGCCTTGCGTTTATCAGCAAGTTTCTGTTGCAATTTTTCTTTACGACTATCTATATCTGCCGAGAGTGCTTGTAACTTTTTACCTACTTCAGCCTGGGCTTTTCTTCCTATATCAAGTAATTGTGGACCAAGCTTAGATACAAAAACAGCAATTTCAGTTTTGGTATCTTCAAGTTCTTTTTTACACGCTGCTATTACTTCATTATTTGTTTTGGTAATGCTTGCAATAAGCGTATCGATCTTTTTTTCAAAATCAGCCCGGGCTCTGTCAAAGGCTTGTTTTACTTCGGGAAAATCATCGATACCGCATAGTTTATCTTTCAACCATAAAACACTACCACCAAAACGATCATAACGTTTCGTTTTGAATCTATTTATATCAGTGTTTACCTGATCTTCAAATTCCTTAGTTGCTTTTTCCTGTCCGGCATCAAATTGTGCCAGCGAATTTTTTTCTAAAGCATCCAGTTTAGTGGTGATGCTTTTTTGACATTGCTCGTATCGATTATTAATGAACTTACCTACTTCTTCTCTTTTCTTTTCCAGGTCAGTTTTTGTTTTGTCCTGCTTGGTGCCTGTGTCTGATAATTTATTTTGCCTGTTTTTCTGCATATCTCCCCTGGCACTTTTTTCTTCACTATTCATTTCGGCATTAAGCATTTTATGTTCGCTTGATGCCATTTGTTTTATTGCTGCAGGTTGAGCTGTTGCTTCTTTATTCAAATTTTTTCTTTCCTTGTTTGCTTCAGCCAGATCACCTTTGTCGACCATATCCAATTGCTCCTGGCTCACCTCTTCCTTTTTCAACAGGTCATCACTTTCCTTCAAGTATTTACTATTATCTATTACTTCTGCTTCTACAGGTGGTATTACACCGGCGCCAGGATTTATATTTTCAACCGGCTGAGCTTGTTCCATTGGAGGCAATTCAATTCCTTTTTCCGCAGGAGCAGGTGGTTTTGGTTTACTAATGCCGCCAAATCCAGATTTTACATCAGCAACATCTTTGTTCACTGTTTGCATTACAGTCCTACCAATTTCTTTGCTCTTACCCGAATTTTTAAAACCACTGATCGCTTCGAGTGAAGTGGGAACAGATCTTCGTATTCCTTCCTGGAGAGCTCTGCTTGATTCATCTTTTGTTTTGGCTTCAACTTTATTGCGTTGCAATTCAGTTACCTGTCCCTGGTTTGATAATGACTGGCTTTCTTCAAGTGGAGTGTCCTGTGCTTTTTCGCTTTCACCGATCTTTTCAGCAGCTGATTTAGTGGTTGCATTGTTCTGAGCTAGTTTTCGGGACTTAGCTAGTTTTGCTAACAACAATGCATTGGTAGTTTCGGGTCGTATATATTTTAAAACTGGAGATACAACTGCATTCGGCTGTTTGGCGGCAGCAGCCGGGGCAGGAGCAGGTGCAGGTTTTTTAACGGCTTCCATTTTAAAATACTCAATTACTTATTGAAAAAAAATTGCATGACAATTCATGCAAGTACTTTTCCTTCTTTTAAAAATTCTCGTCTGATCCCTTGTTCGATATCATTAAGCCTGATCACTTTTTCATTTCGCTTCAATGTCATTAATGATGAATAACGAATTATGTTCATGATAGTGCCCCCCGTTAATTCATACTTAGAAGCAATTTGCCTGATGTTCACTTTTTCATCAATAACAGCAGCCTGAGGGAAAGAATTATTCCATAATAAAAATCGTTGCTCTGGTGCCGGAACAGGAAAATAGATCACCGATTGAAATCGCCTGTTAAATGCATCATCAATATTTGATTTAAGATTGGTTGCTAATATTACAATGCCATTAAAGTCTTCGATACGTTGCAATAAATACGACACTTCCTGGTTGGCAAACCTGTCATGCGCATCGCTGACTCCGGTTCTTTTTCCAAACAACGCTTCAGCTTCATCAAAAAATAGTATCCAATTCTTATGCTCTGCAGAATCAAATATTCTTGAAAGATTTTTTTCCGTTTCACCAATGTATTTTGAAATTATCATACTCAGGTCGATACGGTAAACATCCATCTTGCATTGTTTGCCAAGTAAACAGGCAGTTAAAGTTTTACCTGTACCGGGCGGCCCATAAAACAATGTTTTAAAGCCTGGCTTCAATCGTTTGTTCATGCCCCAGTCATTCATTAATACCGTCGAATGATCTACCCATGCTTTTATTTCATCTATTTGTTCAAGAGTTTGGGTTGGCAGCACCAGGTCTTTCCATTCCATTTGAGTAGTGATGAGTTTGGCAGGGAAGTCAATACTGAAATAAGTTTTTCTCTTTTTGCCTGTTGTCCATTCATCAACAAGTTCCTTGGATATTGACAATATGCCACTCATCACTGGCTCGTCATTCGCAACACGGTTTAGTGTAATTATTTTATCAGAATAGAAAAAATGTTCCTCTCCAAGCAAATACATGAAAGTGAGCCTGTCTTGTAATTCTTTTCCTGCTAAAAGAAATAAAGCAGTTTCGCCTGTAGGAAGAAACCCGCTATGCGTACTTCCTTTTAATCCTCCAAATTCAGTATAGCCTCGTTCATACTCGGTATTCTTAAGGAAAAAATGATCAAGCAATTCTGGTTTAACATGTGGCGCAACTGCCAATGCAAGAAGAATGCGTTCTGCAAGACTCATTTGATAATCATGAATAAGTTTAACATACTCTGCGTCCAACTCAGTATGAACAGGTGGCACCACTTCAAACACTGAAGTAAAATCGCATGGTTGATCAAGATGAATATGTAAACGTGTTATAATAACTTTATCCAGCCAGTCAAGTTCCCGCTCTAATACAGCAGCATTAATATGTGTAATATTATTTACCATTCTGTATCAATGTAAGTTTGCATCCAGTCAAAACGAATTGTTTTCCATGACCATGGAACATGCTCCAATAAAATATCGTATCCCTTTTTTTCCACTTGTAATAGCCAATGGCCTTCACTGTAAGATAAAAGGCCATCTCGTAAAATGAATGAGCCCTGGAACCCTTCAACGGAACTATTTTTTAAAGCGGTCCAATGAGTGATGATATCATTTAATAATTGATCGGCTTCCTGTCTCTCCCGGTCAGTGAGTTCTACAGAGAATGGAATTGGTTCATCAAGATCTAATCCCATTAATATTTTATTTAGCTGAAGCGTATATTCAGGTGCGGCAGTTTCACCTGTTGCCATATAATGAAGGAGAAAAATTCCTTTGAACTGTAATTCTTTGGTTTTAAATTTTCCATCTTCCAACCATTGTAGCTCCTTAAATAATGCCGGTAAAAATGTTGCGATCAAAACAAGACCTGCATTTTTGATGAATTTTTTTTCCCCGCTTGTTATTATAGAAAGATCATTTGTCTGCATTTGTTGTAAGGTCCTTTCTACTGCGATCTCTTTCTTCAAAATGTCAAAGTAACTATGAAATTGCTTTGTTACCAATGTGTCGATCGATATTTCAAGTTTATCCAACTCGATGGATCCTCCAAATAAGATCAATATTTTTTCCTTCAATTGCGATCTCAGTTCTTCTTCAGTTCCAGTTGGTAGTTGATTTGTGACCAGGTCAATAATTATTTGAATGATCTTTTTACTATGATCTGTTTGTTTTTTTTGCTGAAGATCTTCGTCGAATTTTTTAAGATGGTTTTCAATGTTGCCATTTGGCTGACTCTTTGAGCTAGTGATCAATGAGCTAATTTCACCTGGTGTATCAGTTTTTTGAAATTGGGAAGGGGATGTCGAGGAATAGCTAATGATATTTTCAATGATGGAAATTAGCGATGCCATAGCGGGAATTAATCCAAATATCTGTTCAAGCGCATTTTGATCTAGCTGATAGATCAACCTTTTTATAAACTGTTCGTTGGATATATTTTCTGAAATAATTGTTTTTAAATTTGAAACATTCGTTTTAAATAATGAATTGATCGTTTCAGATAAAGAAAATTTCTTTGGATGATCAGCCCACCATGGTAATGTACCTGTGTGTAGAAAATATGCAATGGTTTTTGCCAGGTCATGAATCTCATTTTCTTGTATAGGGTCGTCGTTTATTTTTTTTCTATCAATAAGAACTGTTTGTAACTTTTCTTTAACGTGACTATGCAATCTTTGCGGAATAAGTTCACTTAAATGAGTAAAAGGGATCTCGCCGAGATCAATTTCAAGTTTATTTATCCTTATGATCTCGTCGTGGCTAAAGGATTCGTTCAAGGCGGAATCAATGGCTAAATGTATTTTAGATAGCAGGTCATCATTCATTTCTTTTTGTAAAGTAAAAGCCTGGTCGGCTTCAGCATAGCTAAATTCAAAGATCTCTTTGTTTATGATATTATCTGCCTCTTTAATCGTCATGTGCTTCTGCGTTTTCTTTACAAGGCTGATCACAATTCTTTAATCCTTTTACTGCTTTAATTAAATCATTCACTATACTAATGTCTGGCACATCATTACAAGCCATTTCTACCAACCATTCATACCAGGTATTTTCAAAGACCCGCATTTGTTCTATTCCAAGCCAATACACTTTTGCATGAATGTGAGCAGGCGTTTCTGATTGGATCGTTTTTTCTACAAAATGCCTGAAGCTTTTATCACGAAATCTTTTGGGCCAGCAAGGAAGTACAAAGGAAACTCTAAAGGAATAAGGATCTTCGTTATGGTCACAGGCATCTTCGCAGCAATAAAGGTCATGTTCATAGGCTAAATATTCTTTCAGCCATTTGATCTCTTTCCAAACATCAGCTTCACCAGCATCTATACACGAGTTGCGTTTCTCACCTTCTTTAATATCTTTCTTTTTAAAAAAGGCATTATTGCCCATTGTCGTATAACATGTTTCGCTTTCTAAAATTGCTGTTCCTTTTTCATTGAGCAATCTGAAGAAATATTTTACAGGCGTCTCATCATTTTTCCAGATCTTGAAATTTGCAAATTCACTCCCATATTCCCTTATCATGCTCATGAATTCAGAAGCTTGCTTGTATTCATGAAAAGTCTCTTTTGCGATGAGGATGTTTTCTGGCGCTGCGATACGTTTTAATTCTACCTGCCATCTTTTCTTGTCAGTACATTCATGTATTTTCAAAAATTTGATCTCAAATTTATAGCGGGTTGGTATGTTTGGATTATTGTTGCCAATATTCAGATCACACTTATTAAGGCATACATCAAGAAGCTCGTATAGAGTAAAGGAATCAGGGTTGGGGCCCGGTGGTTGTCTTCTCTCTATCTCGAAATTATCCTGTTGTTCATCACCTTTCGGCCGGAGAAGAATATGTTCGATCATGTGCATACCCTCTTCATGGCAAATACGTTTTAACGCTTTCATTGCTTTTTCCATTGCCTCATCACGCAAATCTTCTGTTGAATAAAGTGGACTTGTCGCTATTGTCTTTTTACGGGTCTCATTACCATCTCTAAGAACAAAACTATATCCGCCGCTATAATGTTTTTTTCTTCTTGCATGTTCTTCTTTCTGCTCAGGCATCTTTATAAAATTATTTTTGCAGCATCCGCTTTCGATAAAACAATGCATAAAATCATCTTCACAATCTGATCTTATATCTTCGGATTCAAGAAGCCATGTTTTTTTATCATAACCGTCATATAGTCTTATTTTACCTCTGCCAGCAGAAGTCGTATCGAAAAATAAATTTTCAGGTGTAATGTATTTGCGTCTGAAATCTTTGAATCCCAGCAAGCGACTAACTCTTCTTTCTACTCCTGAAACATTGCAGCTTATTATTTCTTCATCTTTATTTTCGCCGATCGTATCTAAACATTCTTCTTCTAATTTATAATTGTAAGCTCTTCCACGGTTTTTGCTGATACCTATATAGTCAGAAAGTAGATCGGTTTTGTTCTTAATGATCCTCTTCAAATGATCTTTGGGGTAAAGAAAACGCATCAATGAAGAATATTCATTCAATTCTTCGCTGAAACGGGCAAGCAGGTGATCGAGAATATTGTTTCTCCTGGTTTCAAAAACAGGAAAACTTTCTTTCGGGGACTCATCTTCTTTACCAGGCAGACTATTGAATTCTGTGAGCACTTCAATTTCCTTAATATATCGTTCGCTGTCAACATATAAATGGAGATAACCTGCAATCTGTTCTTTTAATTTTTCAGGGTCATCAGGGTCATGATCAATTATTTTTCCTGCAAAGCTTGTATGAGTAATTTCATTAAATGAAAAAAGTTGTGTCGCATTATTTAACTGTGTTAAAAAATTCATGAACAATTGTTCGAATACGGCGAGGTATCCTTTTAATTGCAATGCTTGTGCAAGCCGCTTGTTGTCATCGTATACAGGCAAACCGTCTTCACTTACTTTATATGTTTTTGGTAAACTGTACTGGATCGGATAATAATCCTGCAAATTCATGTTTTCACCAATTGGTACTGTAAAATCTTTGCTTTGTTCTTTCAGTTTGTTATTCCTGTCAAGTATTTTAAGATCATTTAGCAGTTTATTAAAGCGTTCAGTATTTATAGTAAGCCTGTTGCCGGATTTGAATATCCTTATCGGTGCAGGTTCAATGACGTTCAGGCCTGTTTTTTTATCTTTATCATTGGCATGTTCAATGATGTCAGCAATATTTAATCTTCCAACCAGTTTTTCTTTTTTCATACCGGCTATCCACTCATCAAAATATTTTTCATTACTGCATGGATCATCTTTGTCAAAAGGCTCCTGGTCATCAGGATTAGCCAGATCATCCGGAAATAAATTATCGTTTACTTTGAATTTACTGAGAGCAATGATGCCTTCAATATCTGCAACACTGTTGATGATATCTGAAAGCCGCATATCTCTAAAAAGATCTGTTTTCTCCAATTCCTCGTCTGGTATGAATCCATGTTTCAGAAATGGTCCTTCAAAAATTTCTTCCGCATGTTTTCCTTTTTCTAGTAATTCTTCGAGTGTATAAAATTTTTGACTGGGTGTAAAATAGTTTTGAATACGGAAACACATCTCTGCTAAAACTCTTTCTGGATCAGCATCGTCTTTTATGATCACATCTGTTTTCAATAAAAAATCCCTGTATTCAGCGGCGGTAATACTCACAAAATCTTCACATAAACTGCGATTGCAATGAAGCTTTTTTATCACGTCTTTCCTGATATCACCTTTCTGTTTTTTTTCTATTATATCTTCTTCATATTCGATAATGATCTTGTAAAGGCCGTTTAGTTCTATGATCTTATCATTTTTGTCGTTACCATCGTCATTAGGCTTAAAAGCAAGCTTTACCTGTATTTTATTTTCATCATTACAGGGATTTGGATTTTCATCAGTGTAACTATTCCTGACAGTATCAAAATCAGGGTAAGTTATATATATAGGAACTTCGCAACCCTCACTGACAGTGATCCAGGCATTGCGAACACCCGGTATATCGATCAGTAGTTTTCTGTAATCATTTATGGTGACAGGATTCGATGGTAATATCTGTCTTGCGGTATAAAAAATATTTTTCCATGAATTTTCATCAAGATGTTCGGGGGCCAGCAGATCTTTCATTTCAAAACCTGTGCGATAAGAGAGATCTGTAATGGCATAGCACAATGCTTCCAGCAACGTGATGCCCGGATCATGTGTATTATAATCCGTCCAGATATCCCCACTGAGTCTTTCAATATGTTTGATCCCTTCTTTTCTCAAAAAATCGTAATCCTCTGAGGGCTTCAACAAATTTACTTTACTAATAACGATCGGCTCTGCCATGGCTTTTAAGTTTTACAATTAAGAACAATTACATTCATCATTGTTTTTTGGCTCATCGATAAGGTCTATACAATGTTTTTTCACAGAAGTAAGGATGGCACGGGAGGATGATGCCTGTATCTCGGTTTTGAAACGGCTTGTTATTTTAATATCATCGTCTGAATTTGTAAAATCAACTCTTTGCAGGGTGGAACAAAGAAGATCTCCCGATGTCTCTTTTTCACAACAATCGTTTATAATATGGATCATCCTGAAGCAGGTGATGTAGTCAACATAATCAAGTTCTTCAATAAAGTTGATGATGTTTGAAGCGTATACTTTAGCATCGAATATGACATCCTTGGTTTCATCAAATGCCCAAGGAGTCAGGTATTTGATAATATCATGATTTAGCTGCCTCAAGTATCTTCCTTTATCAGTGCCTGTATGAAATTTTACCTTAAAGGAAGTTTTTACTTCTTCAAACAATGGGTTTTTTGCACGAACATGAACAAAAGGTGATGTTAGTTTCCTGAGATACTCCTCTATTTTGATCAGGGTTCTTCTGCCTGTGCGGGGCTTTAAAATATCAACTGCATTTTTGTTCCTTAAATTAGAAACTGGTATGATCAATACATGACCCGGCGATATTTGTTCACAGCAACATTTTGCTTCATCTCCTTCTTCATGCCTGCAAAGACAAACCGGGTCGGTATTGGAAAGACATTTTACTTTATATATCCATGGGAAATGTTGTAGCACGAGATGTTCATAATCCCATGGTGTAATTGCCCGATGTTTATGACGAAGCCTTTCACTTGCACGGGCATAAAACACATTTCCTTCTTCACGCATTTTACGATCGAAAGATTCAAACGGCTGTGTGATGAGTTTCACTTCCGGAACTTTTGTAACAAGTTTTGCGATCGTTTTTGCCGGTAATGGATTACGATAATGCTCCGGGTCATTTTCCTGGTCAAAAAATACTGCTTTGTTAGCTTGAGCAATAATGTCGATGATCTTAGGAATTTTATCCGCTCCGATATCAACGCTTGCACACAACCAATGCAAACCTTTTGTGATAATTGTATTATTGGTAGTTGCATCTTTTGGAAAATCGATCAATACAATTCCTGTTGCCTGTAAACCGTAAGTGCTGTCAGAGATAATATTTTCAATTGGCAAAGGACGCCATTCATTATTTATTAGATAAGACCAATTGATATGTGGCGGTTCATTGTCATTATCTTCTGCGGTACCATCAGCAATCTTAAAAAGCAAGGAAAGATTTTGTGATGGAACCAGGTCTTGAATTCCTATGTAAAGATTTCCCTGTTGATAAACAAAACCTTTGTATTGGTTTTCACCTGTGAAGTTGTCATTATTGGTTCCGAATTTAATTTGTGGAAGAACATATCCTGTATCAACTACTAGGTGATCTTTTGTCTTGGTGTATTCGATAAAATTAGCATAGGGAAGATTACCTGGAAAGTTATTCTTTGGACAAGTTTCTATTATGCCAAAAGGATAAATATGGAAGTATTGTTCTATACCCGCTTCGAAATCCTGTGAAGAAGAATAGCTTACTTCCACATTTTTTATAATAAATGTTTTTGGAAGTGTAATTGTTCCATGACCATCATTAAATATGGTTGAATTCACTTCGTTAGTCAGATCAATTTTCATAAACCCCGAACGACTTTTTTCTTTTGAAGGGAAATCTGAAAAATTGATCTCACGATGATTATCAAGAGTAATATTTTTGGTAAGAATACCAATGGGAGGCTTAAATTCGAATGGAATTCTTTCGTCATTTTTAGCGATAAACTTCCAGCTTTTATCATTTAATAAAGCTATGTTAAGTGTAGCAGGGACATCACCTGGAGCCCCAACACCCCTTGGGTTTTTAAAAAGAATCTCTTCATTAATATCAAATTTTATTGACAGCGCATTTAATTTTTTAAAAAATATCTCTTTACTTCCAATGTAAAATGAATATCCCTGCTTAGGTGATTGTGTAAAGGGATAAATTGCTTTGGTGGGATCAAAAGTATTCGAGTCGTTTTCGAGTAAGATATTCCGGACACCAGTTACCGTCACAGTAATATTAAAAGGAGAATTGACATCCGCCGCTTTTATTAAAATTTTGTTTTTTAGTGCCTCATATTTTGAGGAGTCTTTCAGGATAAATTTTATAATAGGAAATGCCGTATCATATCCTTCGCTATGTATTGCTTTATCGTAAGCAACGATTGCCTGTTCAGCTACAGGTATGTTAATTTCAATTTCCTTATTTGTGATAGAGTAACCAATGGTATCATCAGTAAAATTATTCTGATCTTGTTTTATTATGATCCAACCTTTTTCTCCTGTGATCAAAACATTCACAGCTCCATTTAAAGACGAAAGATCTCCTATAATCGCCAGGCTTTCTAAAGGAAGCTTAATCGATATTTTTCTCAATCCTTCTGCAAGGAATAATTGCGGTGATGCGATCGCAAACCCCAATTCCGCTTCTTTTCCAAAAATTATTTCGGCTTGACCTGGAGGCTTTCCTGTTTTAAAATAACCCAATGTTGGCCATGGTGTTTCAGGTATCTTAAAGGGAGTGCCGTTTCCCTCTTCAGAGTTGGCAACAGGTGATGCATAGATATTTTTAATTACTTCCCTTGTAGTATCACCGGTTTTTTCCATCAATATGTTCTGGAAAATTGTTTTTACCTCTTTAACTTTTGCCTTATTAATAACAAGATCACTTTCTGTTTTATAGATCATTTCCTTTCCTAGACCATCTTTTCCTGCAGTCAATGGTGTTCCTAGTTTCAAGTCATACTCCGTTGCTTCTTTGGCAAGTTCATAGATCAGGTAAACAGCATCAGGATTGGCAGGTCTTTCATGTAAGTGCAAAACATCACGATAATAGAATTCAAGATGACGACGGGTTATCGAGTTCAATTCTTTTTGGGCATAACCAAAAAGTTCAATGAACGCAATGAACAAAGCCATGTGAGGCTTATGCTGCGGATAATTCTCAGCTGAATATGTAAAGTAAAAATTTGTTCTATCGGTTAGTTCCTTATAGGTTTTCAGAATGATCAAAAAAATATCATCAACAAATAAGGCAGCATTTGATATCTTTTTTTGACGATTAATACCGGTGTAGATATCATCGTTGCCTTTTATATCATCATATTTTATATTCCACGGGTATGCTTTGAAATCTAAATAATAATTTCTTAATCCAAGTTTTCCTTCGTTTAAAACTGAATAGCCTCTTCCATAAGAAATAAGTTTTTCCAAAGCTGGTTTTAGCGTTGAATGTATCTTTACTTCGATCTCATTTTTTAACGGATGATCAGGTATGCTGCGTGAATACCATTTATTGAACCGGACAAAATGATTGATGATGGTGATGAACAGATCTCTAAAATTTTCAGGAGTCGGTTTGCTATCAGTTTTTTTTCTCTTGTCTTCAAACTCCTGTCTTAGCCAATCCAGCCTGTTCTTATATTGAGCTATTGAAGCAATTACCGTGGTTATATCCTTTGTAAAAAATTCTTTCCAGTTCTCAATGGGTTTTGCCGCACCTTTTTCGTCATCTTTTTCACATTGTTTTGATGATTGATCCTCCAGGTCAACCGGTTTATCTGCATCATAAAATCTAACAAGCTCTGCGTAATGCTTTGCAAATACAAGCAGATCTTCCGGCTTGCGGTCATCAATTAAATTACGTGACGTATCAAGAGCTGGCAGGAATCGTTGTCCTTGCCCTTTGCCGTCCCGTCTTACCTGGTCGTCTTTACATTTGTTTGCCATAATAGTTACCGTGATAGATTAGTTGCTTCAATAATGTAATATGGATACACATAATTATAACGGGTATTGGTTGTTATCACCCTGAGTCCAATAATATCGATCAGTATCTTTCCTTCTTCATAGTCATATTTGAAATCTACTTTATCAACAATGATCCGCGGCTCATTTAATGTTACTGCATCTTTAATGATCTTTTCAAGCATTGTTGCCGTGGATACGTTCAGTGGTTCAAAGATGAATGGCTCGAGATCACAACCATATCTTGGTTGCATGATTCGTTCGCCAACCTTGGTTGAAAATAAAATATCAAGACTGCTTTTGATGTCTTCAATGTCTGATATCATTTCTACCCCATAGTATTCTTGTCTGAATGTTGGTGGAAAATTCCAGCCGGTTCCTAAAAAAGTTTGTTTTATTTTTTCCATTTTTATCCTCCTATGATTACAGTGGGACAACCAATTGTTATCATTCCTCCATGCGCTGTTTGATCACCTTGTCTTGCTGCCGGTTTATTACCGATCATTACAGATGATGATCCTTTGATGATCGTATCCGGAGCCGAGGCACAAGTACACATATTACCTAAGGTAGCAGCGGGCATACCGCCAATCATCACCGTAGGTAGTCCCGGTGGCAACACCGGGCCTCCAACATGTGGTTTCGGGCCGTCCGACAGCGGGCATACATGCATGTCTCCAACTCTTGCTGCTAATCCCATTTTACTTTTATTAATTAATGTTTACTACAGTGCCTTTTAATACTGCCTGGCCAGAACTTGTCAATTCGATTTTAGCTGTGCCTTCTGCTTTTATTTGTCCCGTAGCTTTTAGTTTAATATCCTTCATGCTTTCAATACTGATACCATCACTGTTCATTGTTATTTTATTATTCAGCTCGTCTTTCAATATAATAGAGCCATCCTGGTCGCTGATCACAATTGATTTTTCTTTTGGTGTAATGATGGTGATACTTTTTTTATCATCATCAAAAAACAATTTCATTTTACTGCGAGTATAAAATCCTTTTTCATTGTTCTTGTCGCTGGCTGTAACAGGAGCAGTATTTGTTTTGCTATTCAGCATTCCGAGTACAACTGCTTGCCTGGGATCATCGTTGATAAAACCCAGCAACACTTCGTCTTTAAGTTCCGGAAGAAAAAATGAACCTCTTTCTTTACCTGCATCAAGTGTAGCTACCCGTGCCCATATTCCATCTTCATGTTCATCAATCAATGGCACTTTTACTTTGATACGGAAATTACCTTCAGGGTCCTGTTCCAGTTTTGTAACAATTCCTGTATGTAAACCATTGATACCGGGTACTAATCCTGAAGAAGGTTTTTCAATGATGTCTTCTTTTTTATAGAACCATTCATTATTCCAGCCGAATTGAATAACAGTGAACCAATTATTAACTGAGAATTGATGTTGTACACCGGTAACAAAAACATTTCCATTAAAGCGATCACTCATTCCTTTAATAGTTATGACCGTCCCGGGTTTTACTTTTGCGTTACCAAGCACTTTTATTTTGCCACAGATCTTTGATAGTTTATTCTTCATTGAATAGGCCGTGGCCCATTGATTCAATTCCTCGTCTTTAATATCACCTGCATGATGAAGCGATAGTTCTTTTAGCCCGATCACTTTCGAAAGATCATCATTGTTTAAATTACCATTGTTGGTAAAGGAGAAATTTCCTTCTTCTGATTGCTCAATTTTTTGATCGGCTGCATTCCATGAATAGGACTTAATGGATTTGAAATGTTGCCGGGCATCCATTTCTGTTTCAAATTCAAAAATGTTATCACCATAAGTTGCAGTTAACACTGCATCAGAACCAGCATCCGGGTTTTTAATAATTAATTTATCAAGATCTGTGAATGCGAGCATAGCATTGGCTTCGGCACGCTGAATGATAAAATCCCAGTCGGTCACATAATACTGCACCATTTCTTTGTGTGTCAACTTTGTACTTGCAACTTCATTGGTAACACCAGCTGATTTACATATTTCGGTTATGATGTCACCATCTTTTTTGTCAAAAAAATATTTGTTTTTTCTGCCAATGGTTAATTTTACAGCTTTGTTCTTTGCTTCAATCAGGAGATAAGAAGATGCTTTTTGTTTTGCCCTCAATGCATGTTTTGTAATGATCCCTTTAAAGACCGATTCAACTTCACCATGGTAACCGAACTTGATCTCAATTTCATTTCCTGGCTTAAATGTTTCCGAATTACTTAATTTGAATTCTCTTGATGAAACATCACCATCATGTATTACTATTGTAGCCGTTGAAATTTTATTGTGAAGTGTATTTACTGAAATGGCATTTACACGAGCTTCACCGCTAAGCGCTGTTCCGTTGATCAGCACTTTTTGTGAAACCACATCAGTGGCTTGCTTTACTTCTGGTGTTGCATTTGTTGCCATTACGATAATGGTGGAAAAATGAGTTCAGTTCCTGCGATCAACTTTCTGAAATTTTTCAATTTGTTAATGCGGGCAACCTGTAAATAATATTTTTGATTACGATATGTTTTGTATGTAAGTAATGGAAGCAGATCACCTTCCTTTACTATGATTTTATGAGTTAAGTCGGGTGACGAAAGCATGCTTTCTCTTGCATTTAATTCTGAATCGGCTCTTTCAATAAATGTGGCGTTGACTTTTGCTCTTAAAGGCACACCTGCCATATTAAATAATGTGTAGGTGATATTGGCTGATTGAAGAACACACTCCCGTATAAAAGTTCCCCATTGTACAAGCAAGTAATTTGGCCGGTGTGTTTTTCCATTCATACTAGTGGTTACCTTATTAAATTTTGATACTTGATCTTTGATCGGAACCGGCGCTTTAGATGCTCCTGTTGCATCCATCATAAATTCTAGTGTGAATGTTTCGGGCTCTTTGTTTTTAAATTCGGGTTCTCCTCCTGCTGTGCCAGGCGCCTGTTTGGTATCAAAATTCAGTTTATGATTGACCGTGTATGTATTGGGATTAAACATTGCTTCAAACACAATGGTGCTTGTAGAAGAATCTTCCGCTTGTATTTTTCCTGTTATCTGCAGATTGGTCAATTGTTCGGGCATTAGCGTTCTTTTTTAGATTTTATTACTTCCTCGATCAGCTCAAGTATTTCAAATTGCTTTTGTTCATCTTCTTCATCACTTTTTCCAACTGTTTGTGTTCTTGCAGTCGCATTCTTATCATCATTGGTGATGATAGCCCTGATAATTACTTCGTTGATCTGTACTGGCATATTATGTTCTTCTAAAATATTGATAAGCTAATTCGATGGTTTCAACTGCAATTGCATTTTCTGTTGCTTTCAGATCTGAGATCGCCCATTTAACCGGCCATGCTTTTTCGAAACTCCATGTGATCATTGGCTCATGATCCTGGTCGAGCAGTTTTACCAAAACTGTTGTTGGCATAAACTGAAAATTCTCTATCGCATTTTTAAACCATTGTATCAACCCGGAATCGATAAGCATCCCCCTTTTCAATACTAAATTTGAATACTTTGCTCTTGAAGGCAGACGGTGTGAAAACCGATTTTCACCTCCTTCGATAACTTCCTCTATTCCTAGTTCCGCCGTTAACCCGCTTACGTCCTGGAATCTTACATCATTCTCTACTACCCCTATCACATCAAGGAACTCAACTTTAAAATGATAGACCCTCGGGATCTCATAAACTGGCATCGTTAGTTATTTTCAAGAGTTAATCCTTCGTGTGCAAGCTCAATGGATTCAACAGCAACTTCATTACCTGTTGCTTTTAAGGCAGGACCTTCAACTTTTACCGGCCATGCCTGCAATACTTTCCATGTAACAACTGGTTCATGGTTTTCATTAAGCAGGTTGATGGTGAGATCACGCCTTTCAATCGTGTTAAGTTTTACTGTATTCAACCATTTGAAAAAATCATTGTCGCCTTTGCTGATACCCCGCTTCATTACAATGTTTGTTACTTTACGAAGTCCCGGCATTTTGACTGTATTGTAATCAGGGCTTTTGCCATCACGATATTCAATGAGCTGTATCTCCTGCGTCAAGCCGGTAACTTCTGAGAATCCTACATTAGTGCCGCCCCAGTCAACAGTGAAGTGAAAAACGGGGATTGGATATTTTGCCATGAGTTTATTTTTTTAGTGGTTAATTTTTTTATCAGGATGTTTGTGCTTTATGTGTGAATTGAATAATGATGAATTCTGCCGGACGGGAAACTGCCATGCCAACCTTCACGATCATTTTTCCTTCAAGAACATCATCAGAGGTCATCGTTTCGGGCAAACCAACTTTTACAAAAAATGCTTCTTCTGGTTTCGACCCTGCTAAAGCTCCTTCGATCCATTTTACCAACAAATAACTTTCTATCATTCCTTTAACTTTCACCCAGGTGTTTTTTGTGTTTGGTTCAAACACTGCCCATATGGTTGATTTTTGAATCGACTCTTCTACCATATTAAAGAACCTGCGAACATTGATATATCTCCATTCTTTATCATTTCCATCCATAGTACGAGCACCCCATACTGCTACACCTTTTCCAGGTATAGTTCGTATTGCATTGATGGATTTTCCTCCACCAGGATCAACATTCAGATCTTCTTGTTGCTCTTGTGAAATTGGTATTGCCGGGCTTAACACAGATTTTAAAACAACATTTGCAGGGGCTTTCCAAACGCCTCTTTGATTGTCAACAGTTGCATAGACACCAGCGATAGTGCTTGATGGAGGTAATGTTACACGTAATGATTTGTCTAACTCACTTTTGACCTGCTGATACAACTGGTCATTTGTTGATTTGATGCCACTTATTTTACCTGCAAGATCCTTTAATGTTTCATTATCCAGTATTTTGGAATCTTTAAATTCAATTTCACCCAATTCATATTCATATTTAACAGCAGTATTGATCCACGGATAATAGGCTGCCGCATACCTGAGTGCTTCTTTATCACCGGTCACTTTATCCCGAAAAGCTTTGGCATCCTCATTAATATTGAGTTTAGCAGCATAAATAGTATCAACGATCACAACCCTGTCTTTAAGTTCAGATGCTTGTTTGATCATAGCCTGAGAAAATGATGCATGATCGGCTTCAAGGAAGACTGCTTCAGGTGCAACAAGAATAGTTGGCTCATCAAGATTCCTTACTGTAGCGAGACCCGCAGTGAAATCGGCTATCGCAGGTTTATCTCCTTTCGCCTCTCCTATTGAAACAATATAACATTCCCCGCCTCCATTATCATAAAACATTTGCATTGCATAGTACAAAATATTATATCCGATCTTATCCGATGGAACAACCTCAACTTTATACCCAATATGTTTTTTATATACATCTGGTATATTAGGGTCTTTAAGGACAGGAGCGGGGTCTTCAGTTACTTTAACCGTCGCTAATCCATTTGATTTTGGTGCTTTTCCAAAATATTTTTCAAAATCGTTAAGTGAGCTGATCTTTAGCGGCTCTGTGATCTTTGCGCCATCTTTTGTAGCAGTTACGGTATAGCCAATAAAAGCTGGGATCGCAGTTTCAACTTCAGCAACAGAAGGTGGAAAAAGTGTAACTTCTTCTATGTACACACCGGGAGATTTGTAGGTCATAGTAGTTTGATTTTAGTTATGTTTAATTAATTAGGGGTTTCAAAATTTATCTGGTATTGATTCGCAACCGGGTTTGCATCTGTCGGCAGCACTTTAAAGTAAACTGTGCCATAAAAGGCTTGATCATTGATCATTTCTTTTGCAAATATTTTTTCCGTTACCAGGCTACTTGGCGGAACGGTATCTTCTGAAATATTATAAATGTTTTCACCGCTTTGAGCAAGATCGATCTCCTTTTCTTTTATAGTAGATTCAATGATCACATCATTTATCAGTTCACTTCCTTTATAATTAGTAACTTTTATGTTTATTGGTCTTACTACATGATGAATGAAGTAGTTGAATTTTAATGGATATACTTTTCTTTTTTCAGGCACGATCACTGAGTTCAACGGCGAGTTGAAGTAAAACATCTCATCCTTATCATGCAAGTATGCATCATCAGTAATGCTGTAAAAAAATGGGTCATTTATTTTTAATGTGAAGGAGAATTCTTTGTTGTTTAACAACGCATGCGTGGTTGCAAATGGTCCTTCAGTCGGAAAAAATAAACTCCAGTTATTCTTTTGCTTTTTTGTCACCAGTTTGAGATCATTGATCAGTTGATTTGTTTTTTTATTTGGAATTAGCTCAAAATTCTCAAACACCTTGTCAGAAAAATATAAGTGATTAATTGTAAGGGAAAGCAATATGTCGTAAGCGGTAAGCATGATTTTTTAGTACATTAATTTATTCGTTGAAGATCGTTGTCGAGTATCTTGATAGCAGGAACATTAGCGCCAAATAATCCACGATCCATAATTGCAACACGAACTTTATACATTGCAGATGGAAGATATTTTGCCCCAAGTGATCCCCACAGTTGATTTTGTTGTTCCAGTGAAAGAGAGAATAATTCAATACTGATCTGTTCTATCTCAGGTGCGGCAGCTAATGCAGCATATCTTCTTCTGTCAAAAAAGGATGTCCCCTGGAAAAAAAGCATTGCAAGCGATAGCCGTTCTAAGGCAGCACTATAATTGTCACCGCCGGGATTTGCTGCTAACATGATAAGCATGTTTAATCTTATTTCAGGATTCGCAAACTGGATCTGGTCGCCATTACGCCTGTCACGTGGCAGTTGAGCTTTTAGCGCTTTTTCTTCTTCAATATTTACTAACATCAGTGCAATTTGTCCAGCATCTATATTGAGCTCCCCCTTTTCATTTACAATAGACGTAAGTAATAGGTTCTTGGGACTACCAGGCTGATTCAGTACTGAACCTAACTGATCTGTCAGAAATTGAAGCACTTTATTTATCATACAAATCGGGTTAACCAAATATTGAATTAAATAATAATAAAAGAGCCCGTATAAATAAGGGATTTAAAAAACCGGGGATTGTATGAGATTACTAGTAGAAGTACCGGTATTGTAGAAAGAGAAATACTATCATAGAGAAAAGAAAGTAAATTGGATGTTTGCGGTTTTGCTTTGAGAATAGGAAGAAATGATTATACAACCTTTAGTTTTGGTTTCATCATGTCATCGTCTATGATCCCACACCGAAGTGCAAATAATACAAGCCCGGCAATATTTTTCGAATGTGTTTTTTGAAGAAGATTTAAGCGATGCCAATCGACAGTTTTTTCAGACAGGTATAAGGAATCTGCAATTTCTTTTGAAGTATATTCTTTGCAGATCAGGTACAGAATTTCTTTTTCACGGTTGCTTAATTGTTCATTATATTGGCTCTTTCTCATTGTATGCTTATTCACCAGTGATGTGATCAGGCTTTCGGAAATTTGCCTGGAAAAATATAATTCATTATTACTGACCTTTAGTAATGCAGTTTTTATTTCATTGGCATTTGTGTTCTTTATGATATAGCCCGACGCACCGGATTCTATCATTTCAATTACATGTTTCTGGTCTTCAAAAACGGTCAACGCAATTACTTTTATATCAGGAAATTCTCGTTTAATCAACCGAGTAGCTTCTGTGCCATTCATTACCGGCATGTTTATGTCCATCAGGACAACATCATAGCTTTCTTTGGTTATTTCTTCAATTACTTCCCTGCCATTCTCTGCTTCCTGTACTTTAGATACGAAATCAAATTGCTTTAATACAGATGCCAATCCCAACCTGAAAAGCAGATGATCATCTGCAATGAGAATTTTCATAATAATAGGTTTAAGCTTCAACACATATAAACAAAAAATCAAAAGACATGGCATCCAATGTTGAATATTGATACCATGTTTATTATTATTATTTACATCAAAGCCAAGGGTAAAATCAATAGGAAACGAATCAGGTAATTTGAAGATAGAATAAAGGACTTAAGGTTATATCCAGGTTTCTGAAAAGGAAATTACCGATCAATATTATTTGTACCAATACCTTAAAAGGGGTATTTTCTAAAGTATAGTAAATTTGGTTGTAATGTTTTTTCCGTAAAGGAAAACTGTTTCTATTAATATTTTGCAGTTGATTCTCTTCAACTCCAACAGTTTTAGAGAGTTTTTAAATATTGGGTGATAAATTTTTCAATAAAAAAATCCCCCGATTATCGGGGGATTTGCACATGTACTTTTATAATTATAGTTTAAACCCAATTGTAAAACTTAACACACGGTGTTTATTGTTCTCATCATCTGAGCTCTGACTTCCTGATTGCAATTTTGCAAGGCCCAAGCCATAGTTAACTGACAACACTGCTTTTTTTAGATCAATACCGGCTGTTCCATTCAAGCCATAGTCAAAACGTTTCATGACACCAAAACCGACGCCTTCTTCATAATTCAATGTTGTAGGATCGTCATTGCTCCATTCAATATTCATTCCACTGTTGAAGGCCGTGCCGAAAATTTTTCCTTCCGTTTTATTTTTACCTGCAATGCCAATAGCAAGATAAGGACCTGCGCCGGCAAAGAAATTAGGGCCATCTTTTGCTCCAAACTTAAAGACGAGGTTTAAGGGAACTTCCAAATAGATCGGATTTGATGTTGCTTTAAAATAATTCGCATCAGTAGTTTCACCGCTTTGTGTTTTTGATCCTTTGCCTGTAACAAGTAATCCTGGTTGTAATGATATAAATTGGCCAAGGCTAATGTCGCCGATAAAACCGGCCTGGAAACTGGTAAGAGTTTTTGCATCGTCAATTCTTCCATTTTCTGATATTGTTACATTAGCAAGATTCACACCTCCTCTTAAAATAACAGAAGATTTTTGTGCATTGACGTTTGATAAAGCAAATAATGATGGCAGGATTAAAAGAACATATTTTTTCATAATTGTACGTTTTATTTGAGCCTTAATAAACAAACATTTTGCCAGAATAAATGTTTGAAAATTATTCTTCAATAATCTTTCAATTAAACAGGATACTAAGATGTTCCAACGTTTTGAAGGTTTAATCGTTATTTAATTATTTCTTTCAACAATATGCATGTATATAACTTTC
>Ga0193738_1000332_pt1 | contig 28129 bp, 23 predicted proteins | sample L2a1metaG_FD_144927 | JGI IMG/M metagenome (GOLD analysis project Ga0193738, IMG submission 144927) | Soil microbial communities from a riparian zone of the East river system, Colorado, United States - L2a1 | ecosystem: Environmental > Terrestrial > Soil > Riparian zone | place: USA: East River... | reverse complement strand
CCCATAATTTATCAGATTCGCGCGGAGGGCGCAAAGTGTAGTTCTTATCAGGCGTAGTCGCGCGTTGCTTGGTTGTAATGCATCAGAACTTTTAGGCGCAAATTGTCAAGGAATGTTGGGTGAAAGTACTGATGCCCTTTCTGCAAGCGAAGCGCGCGTGTCTCCGCGGTCTTCGCGTCTAGGTGAACCATATGTGCCTGGTGAATTTGGCTCACGGTGCCACACACCATGAAGCAGCACTGATGCATTCAAAAAACCTTTGCGTTAAAAAAATGCATTTGTATTCTCAATTGAATGGGGTCAATTTCTCAAACTTTACAAAGTAGGATTAACCACTAACCATTAATTTTTACGATTGGTCTTACTTCGCGAACAGCCAATCCTTTCATTACCAATGGACATGTCTGAGCAATGGACACTGCTTGATTTATATTTTCAGCTAGGATAATGTCATAACCACATATGCCTTCTTTCGACTCAATAAACGGTCCATCGGACAACACTTCGTTCTTACTAACATATCTTCCGGTTACGGCGAGCGGTTCGCCTGTAACATAATTGCCAGATTCAGCGATCGACTGGATCCATTTCAACATTTCAGGAATGTTTGAAAATCTTTCTTCATCGGTCATCTTGCGGAGTCGTTGCAAATCCTCCCGGACGATTAGCATAAATTTTTCCATATTACTTTGGTTTTGTTTTCGAGATCAATAATGATCCCATCTAAGACAACAGATATATCTCAATCCGTACATCGCTGCAAAATTATTTCGACTGCTTCAATGATCTGGGCGGTTTAAACCCGCACTCTTTATTATACCGGCCACGGTATTCCAGGGGCGACATGCCCGTGAACCGCCTGAAAATGTCTCTGAAAGCTTTCTCATCAGAATAACCAACCGCATACATTACTTCAGAAATAGATTTGCCAGTGTTTTCAAAGGCTTTTTTCGCTGACTCAATTCTGACTCGCTGATGATATTCCGCAGGCGTATTGCCTGTCGCTTTCACAAATCTGCGATCAAAGTTCCTTCTGCTCAAGGCAAAATTTTCGGCGATCTTTTCAAAAGACATTTTTTTCTGGACGTTCTTCTCCAGCATCTCCTGCGTCTTTTTTATCACATCATCATCGTGTTCCTTCTGTCCCCTAAAAATAGTAAACGGCGACTGGCTATGTCGATCCATGTCAATTTGAAAGATCTTAGAGCAAAAGATTGCAGTCTGCCTGTCGTAATATTTTTCGATCAGGTATAACAGCAGGTTAAGAAATGAAAATGCCCCTCCATTGGTATATATTCTTTTGTTATCAGTTATCAGATGTTCAGTAACAAGGTTTACTTTTGGGAACATCGTCCTGAATTCATTGGCTGCCACCCAGTGGGTGGAACACGTTTCATTGTCCAGCAAACCCGTTGACGCAAGCAGGAATGCGCCCGTACAAATGCTTGCGACCTCGGCACCACGATCGTACTGTTGTTTTATCCAATTTGCGAGTGCTGCGTTGCGTTTTACATTTTGTGCATAATTCTTTAGCGCGGGAATAATGATCAAGTCGCTTTTTCGTATGTCCGTTACCTTTTCACGCGGTCGTACAACAAACAATCCATCATAGAATTCCACGCTTTTGGAAAGTCCCGCAACGTGGATATTAAATACCGGCTCTTTGCCTTGCTGAACACAAAATTCATTCGCGCGATTTAACAGCTTATAAGACCCCACAATGCTTGTTAGATTATTCTGGCCGTCCGGTACAACTATGGTGAGATGTTTCATGGAATTTTTTAAGTGAAGCTAGCTGATTCTATTGTCCAAATCAACCCGCTACATTGTCCATTTGGCACCCCTCTTCCGACGAGCATTAGTGGTAGATTTATCTGTCTAAAAAAGAACTATGGAAACTCTCATCGACTACCAGAAAACGCTGAAAATCCCTGCCTCTGCGCAGAACGTTTATGAATGCATCACAAAATGCATCCCCGATTGGTGGACTAACGACATTGCTGGGAACAGCGAAAACATCGGAGACAAGTTTACGGTCCGGTTCGATAAGTTTTATAAAACGATGCTCATCGAGGATCTTGAACCCAACAAGAAGCTCGTATGGAGCTGCATTGATTCTTACCTTGATCTGAATATTAAAAACAAGAATGAATGGACGGGGACAAGAATAATTTGGGACATTTATCAAACGGACTCATCTACAACAATCCGGTTCACGCACCAGGGGCTTACGCCGGAAATAGAGTGCTATGATGTCTGTGAAAAAGGATGGGACTATTTTCTCAACAGCCTTTCATCAATGCTGGAGAAAGGCAACGGAAATCCTCACGTGAAAAAATCATAAATCTATTCCAACAGTTGACAAAAGCAAAAAAGTGCGTACATCATGAGCTAACTTATGCGTACATCATGAGCTAACTTAAAAGAACGCAGCATTATAATTCTTTATTTGGAAATTGTGTCTACGTTCCTGGAAACGGACAGAGCTGTATTGAAAACGAACGTCTGGCCCGGAGGTAGATTACATTTAAACCGTGACTTACTAATCACAGCATTCTGGCATGATTGTGTTACGACGCAACGCAATCCGTGAGTAATACCACGTTTAAAAAAACCGAATGATCCTTAAGTATATCCAACTTGCGCTGAGACACATCTGGAAAGATAAAGCCACCAGCTTGCTTAATATTTTTGGCCTTGCATCCGGCATCGCCACTATTACTCTCCTCTCCTTTTATATATACAAGGAAACGAGTTTCGACGCTTACCACGATGAACCGGAGAATATTTACCGAGTTACGCTTGACCTAAAGATTGGCAATCAGCAAAGCGCTATGGCATGGACCTCTGGTGCTCTCGCTACGCGGCTACGGGATCTTGCGCCTATAACTGACGCAGTCCGACTGTTTCGTTACCGCTCTCCGTCTGTGGTTTTGAAAAAGGGAACATCAGAAAGTTTTTCCGAAGAAAATTTCATCTGGGCCGATAGCAATGTATTCAATGTATTGAAATTTACATTTGTCAGTGGTCAGCCAGCCACAGCGTTGTCAAGACCGAATACCGTCGTTATCTCTGAAACAACATCAAAAAAATATTTCGGCAATGGAGATCCTGTTGGCAAGGTGCTCTACAATGTTACCTTTAAGTCCGACTTCGAGATCACAGGCGTGATACAAGACATGCCTGAAACATCGCACTTTAATGCCGATATGATCTGTTCATTGCAAACCCTTCCCAAACTTTGGGGTGATCAGATGTTAACCTCGTGGGGTAATAACTTTTTGTATACATATATAAAGACCGTTTCAGGAACAGACCGAAAAATCCTTGAAAGTAAAATCAGTGAGCTGGTAAGTAAGAATCTTCCTCCCTCTAACGAAGTGACGTATCATTACACCCTTCAACCAATGACCAGTATTCACCTTCATTCCAAACTTCAAAATGAGTGGCGATCCAATTCAGACGTTGCCTACGTCTATATCCTCGCCTTTGTTGCAGTATTGGTATTACTGGTTTCCGTTATCAACTATGTCAATCTTTGGATTGCGCGTTCAGAGCGTCGCACGCACGAGATTGGTGTTCGCCAGGCAATCGGTGGTGGAAAAAACGAATTGGCCTTTCAATTTTTCTCCGAGAACATTGTTCACGGCATTTTAGCTTTCGCGTTGGGTGTTGCATTAAGCGGATTGCTGCTTCCACTTGTAAATGATATTCTTGGAGAAGATCTGGAACTCGCGCAAGAGACAAGATTTAAGATCTGGGCAAATACAGCAGGTGCTGTGTTCTTACTTATGGCTCTCGCATCCTTGTATCCGATCCAGACGATAATACGGATAAAACCAGCGATAGCCATAAAAGGCACAGTCGTGAAACTGAGGCAGGGCATTGGCCTATGGCATGGATTGATCGGCTTTCAGATGATGATCACAACATTGCTGATAACCGGCGCGCTGCTGGTTAACCGGCAAATGAATTTTATCCAGGAGACACCTGTAGGTTACGATGCCGAGCGCCTTTTAAATATCACTTTGTTATCTGACGCTTCGCAGCATAATTATGAACGGTTCAAAAATGAGGTCCTCACAAACCCTCGCGTAAAATCGGCGAGCGCCACTTCGCACCAGCTCGGCGGTATGCTCTATCAATCTGGATATGTTATCCATAACGGAAGCGAGAAAACGGAGGTCTTATGGCAGCGTATCCACGTCGATCATGACTTTTGCCGAACATATGGGATTGAGATTTCAGCGGGCCGTGACTTCGACAAGGCCACAGCGGCTGATACTACGAATTTTATTGTTAATGAAACCGCGACCGGCCACTTAGGGTTGAGAAATCCGGCCGATGCAGTAGGCCTCGATGTCGATTACGGTGAAGGTTTACGGGGTAAAATTGTGGGGGTGATGAAGGATTTTCATTTCAAAACACTTCATTCACCCGTAGAGCCGCTTGTCATCCACATTGTTCCAGAAAGATTTCGAATGATTACACTTAATGTTGATCAGGCTGAATTCCAACAAACAATTATGTGGATCACAGACAAATGGAAAAACTTTGATCCTGATGTACCTTTTGTCTATGCATCCCTGGGTGACTTTAATGAGAGGAACTATGGCTTCGAACGAAAGTTTGGAAGGCTTATCATGTTTTTCACGGTCATTGTCTCAATACTTTCCGCTTGCGGACTTATAGGTCTAAACCTCTATGTGGTGAACCTGAGGAAAAAGGAGATCGGTATTCGGAAAGTATTAGGAGCTCAGGTTTCGGATCTTCTGATCGGATTACTAAAGAGATTTGCAACAATCACACTAATTGCATTTCTGTTGTCCGTTCCCCTCAGCTGGTATTCATTGACAATATGGCTGAACAGCTTCGCTTATAAAGTGAATATCACCGCGGGATTATTTATTGTTGCTGGAATAATTACAGCGGCACTTTGTCTCTTGTCTGTTGCACTACCTTCATTCAGGGCCGCAGCTTACAATCCGGTAAATGCGCTGAAAGAGAATTGATTTTCGTAAAACGATTGTACCGGGGGATGTGGCTTTTATCCCAGGAATAAGGTAGAGAAAAAGCGGGATGTCTAGACGTACTGCAAGATCGCTCTCTTAAGATGTTCTGTGGGTACCACACCCGATTGTCGCCATACAACGTTACCACCCCTAAACAAAATCAGCGTGGGTACGCTTTGCACCTGGTATGCAGATGCCACTTGCGGGTTCTTGTCAACATCAATTTTTATTATCCTTATCATATCTCCCACTTCCGACTTTAACTGAGCCAAAATTGGCGCCATCATCTTACAGGGCCCACACCATTCTGCGGAAAAATCAACAAACGTCGGCTTTTCACCGTTGATCAAATCAGAAAAACTAGCCTGCGGCATAGCATTAGTATTTATTCAATGCTCATAACACGCCTTTTCATTCTCAAGTTCGGAGCGCGTGAAAAAATCTTTCCCGAATCGCCATTTATGAATTCATATCAACCGTGTGCATGTATTCCAGAATAGATATGCATTTATCAGCAAGTTCGGAGGAAATAAGGTGCATATTTATGTCCCAATTGACGCATACATGAGAAGACTAAAGCTTGCCCTGATACTACCAGCGTTATTCGCGGTCGTATCCTGTAATAGTAGCGACGATGATCCTGGTAATTCAGCAGCGGCGGTAGAAAATGCTGTTAAGGCCGGAACATGGAGGATTACCAGATTTGAAGACTCCGGCAATAACGAAACTTCGATGTTTAGCGGATACAATTTTGCTTTTGATGCCAGTGGTACGCTGACGGCCAGCAAGGGCGGCAATATCTTTATAGGTACCTGGAGCGTTACCGACGGAAAGAGCAACGATGACAGCTCGAACGACCTGCATGTTAATATCAACTTCACCCTCAACAATTCTTTCGAAGAATTGAGTGATGATTGGCACTTTATTTCGTACAGTTCCGCCAAGATCGAATTGATCGACGTTAGCGGCGGCAATGGCGGCACCGATTACCTTACCTTCGAACGCAACTAACCGGTCCAAGTGTTGAGCTCCGGTCGCGTGCGTGGGTCACTTGGACCTTAAGATGCACAATGTCTTGCGTGCAAGCCTTCATACTTCTTGCCTTTTTTTCTCATGCGGAATTTATTTCTCACAATCTACATGCATGAGAAGTTAGACCCCATGTAAATATCAAATGACGCTATGAGAAGCCTCAGACGCTAAAAAATTTCCTGGCATAAAAATTATACTCTTACAAGTGTTGCCTCTTTAGGGAGTGGCGCCTGAACTTGAGTTTCGACTTAAGCTTCTAGGTCTGAGAACATATCCCTCGAACTTGATCTGGGTAATACCAGCGAAAGGAAAAGAGGACCAACCAGGGGCTGCATTAAAATGCAGCCCCTGTATTTATTTGGGATTGATTCTAATGTTCAATTACTAAAAAAGGAGGTAATTATGTCACTGGTAAAGCGATCCGATTGGCCTCATGGCAGCTCGATTCTTGCCGATCTCTTTGATAATGACCGCTTCTTTAATTCTCCGTGGCTCAGTGGCCGAAATACGCCAGCTGTCAACATTAAAGAGAATAAAAAAAACTATGAGGTTGAACTAGCAGCACCCGGATACGATAAAAAGGACTTTAATATTTCAATCGATCACGGTTTGCTGACCGTATCTGCTGAACGTCGTGAAGAAAAAGAGAATAAAGAAGATAATTACACTCGCAGAGAATTTGGATTCAGCTCTTTTTCACGTTCGTTCAATCTTCCTACAAACACAAACGAAGAAAATATAGACGCCAAATACACTGACGGTGTGCTGAAATTGACCATTGAAAAAATTGGCGAACCTAATGGTAAACCTCGAAAACAGATTTCAATCAAGTAAAGGTTTATCTGTGAAAGACCTGGATTCAGAATTCAGGTCTTTTTTTGCTGTCTCTGAGCAGTCACTGAAGTCTTAGACAAGTTTACCTTAAAATAATAAATATGAGCCACGAACGATTTCAACGATGCATAGATGCGTGTCTCGCGTGCGCTGCAGAATGCAAGCACTGTGCATCCGAATGCCTTAAGGAAGATAGTGTCAGAATGCTGGGACCATGTATCCAACTAGACATGGAATGCTCCCTGGTTTGTGTCTCAACCGCACAACTATTGATGATCGGAGGGGAAAATGCATCCTTGCTTTGTAACGCATGTGCCGAGATATGCCTTGCTTGTGCTGATGAATGTCGGAAGCACGACATGGATCACTGTCAACGTTGCGCTGCAGAGTGCAGGAGATGTGCAGTAGAGTGCCGTGAGATGGTGGAGCAGCACGCGTAAAAATTCATGTATGTATTGACCTCATTCAATACAACTCGACATTAGTCGATTATCATCAACATCAATATTCCTCGTCTAGATCACTGCAGAAAAATCCGAACTGATGGTTGTTACAGAAAAAACACTCACACACTATCAATTGAGGACATCGCGTGACTCCGATCCGCTATTGGAAAATATAAAGGTCAAGTATGCTTCACTTTGCACACTGAAAATATTGATTGGTGTGAATCAGAAAATTTGACAACCAACAGCGAACCTCTAAACATCCTCACTATGTTTGAACAATATGAAGCCGATGCGAACAAATTCGTGAGCGAAGTCTCTCATGAACTAGGCAACGAAGGAAACCACCAGGTCAGCATTCGAATACTGACCAGCGTATTGCATACGATCAGAGACCTGTTGACTGTAGAAGGTTCACTGCATCTCATTTCTCAATTGCCTCTTCTGATCAAGGGTATCTATGTTTCGGGATGGCATTTGGGTGCAAAAGAAAAAATCAAAGACAAAGACCAGCTCATTGAACAGCTATTGCTACAGAATACACGAACTGGTCCGACAGACTTCGGAACCGATGAAAAAGCTTTGAACAACCTCATGGCTATCATACGTGTGCTCCAAAGGCACGTTTCGCCCGGAGAAATCTCTGATATAAAAGCACAGTTCCCGCTTGAGCTTAAGAGTCTCTGGACTTCGGGAGCACCAGCTTGAGCACACACTCTATTACATTGACACCCATTCACGATTAAACCTTACCTTTATCTAACCGCTAACAACTGACAAATGAAAGTGCTCATCTTCGGAGCATCCGGCGACACCGGCCGCCTACTTGTTTCGTCTGGACTGCAACAAAAACACGGCATCACTGCTTTCGTACGTCATCCAGAAAAGCTAAATATCCACCACGAAAATTTATCGGTTGTCAAAGGAGACGTGAGTGATTATGAAAGTGTTGAATCAGCAATCGAAGGTCACGATGGTGCGATCTCAGCACTAGGGGCATCAACACCATTCAAACGAAATCCTACGCTGGTCAAAGGAATTGACAACATTGTGACAGCAATGCATAGACAAAAGGTAAGCCGCTTTATTTATCAATCATTCTTTGGTGTCAGTGAAGATCGTTCGGAGTTGGGTTTTGTGCTGGATAAAATTATGCCCCTTGTGATGACGAATGTTATCAAAGATCACGAAGCAAAAGAACTGAGCATAGTTAACAGCGACCTTCAGTGGACAATAGTCCGGTGTTCAATGCTGACACATGGGCCTTCAACGGGGAAATATCGGGATGGCGAGCATATAACGTCTCCTTTCCTCTTTCCTATAATCTCGCGGGAAGATGTTGCAGACTTCTTGATCAAACAACTAACTGATTTCAGGTATAACTATAAAAAGCCGCGACTCATGTATTAGGGTATAAGGTATAGGGTATAAGGTATAAGGTGGCCCGCCAAGGATGCAGAAGTTCCGCATTGATCATGTCCTCATTCATTGTTGTTTCATTAATCTGTTGCATGACCCACAACAACCCAGACCGTACGTTCGGTATATCCATAAGCGTACAGTGAGTCAATAGGATCTACCCTTTAAGGACGCCGCTGAATGGGAATACTCTTCAAAATCAGGGCAATACGAAAATTTACGGTCTCCTGTAACCTTCGGCACCATATCTGGTAGTAATAAAGGCAACCTTCGAACGGAGGTACCTTATACCCCATACCATATACCGTATACCTTATTCCCTATGATCCGCCATAACATTCTCATCGCCTACAGGAACTCTCGTCGTTACAAAAGCTCCTTCTTTATCAACCTCGTTGGATTATCAACGGGCCTGGCTTGCGTAATCCTTATCTTTTTATGGGTGAACGACGAGCTTCGCATGGACCAGTTACACGCTCATGGTGATCGATTATACCAGGTGCTTGAAAATGTCGATCAGGGCACCGGCATGATCACCCGATATTCAACCTCCGGCCCAACAGCGGAAGCACTGGCTACCGAAATGCCGGAAGTCGAAATGGCGATTACATCAACGTTGCAATGGGAAAGGTCATTCGTCGCCTCAACAGAGGATAAAGATATCTCAGCCACGGGTGTTTATGCGGACGTAGATTTCTTCCGCATGTTTTCATACGATTTGTTGCAGGGTGAGCCGAAGCAGGTGCTGTCGGATAAAAAAGGTATTGTCATCGATGAATCGCTTGCGATAAGTCTTTTTGGAAAAAGTGAGGATATCATCGGCAAAATGGTGACGCTAAATCACGATAAGCAATATCAGGTTAGTGGAATCATGAAGGATATAGGTCTCAATTCTTCCCATCAATTTGATTTTGTCATCAGCTTCGAAGCGTTCAGAGAAGAAAATGAATGGGTAAGGACCTGGTTCAATACCGCACCACAAACCCATGTGCTCCTAAGGCCAGGAACGGATATAGCACAATTCAATAAAAAGATATTTGACCTGGTGAGAACAAAAACTGAAGGCAAAGCGAACCATCGCTCGCCTTTTGTCAGACTTGAATCAGAAGGATACCTGTATGGACGTTACGAGAACGGAGTGCTTGCCGGAGGACGAATTGACTACGTTAAGTTGTTCTCCATCATCGCAACATTTATTCTGCTGATCGCATGCATTAATTTTATGAACTTGTCCACAGCACGGGCTTCGCGTAGAATTAAAGAGGTCGGTGTGAAAAAAGCGATCGGTGCGATGAGAAGAAATCTGATCTCTCAATACCTGGGTGAATCTACGTTAACCGCCTTGTTTTCACTTGGCGTCGCTCTTCTGATCGTATGGACGCTGCTGCCGAAGTTCAACGAGATCACAGCTAAACAACTTACGTTAAGTATTGATCCAACGGTTACCCTATTTGTAATGGGCATCGTTATAGTGACCGGTCTGATCGCCGGAAGTTACCCTGCCCTGTATCTTTCAAGGTTCAGTCCTGCCGCCGTACTAAAGGGCAAACTCAGCAGCCTGACTGGTGAAGTATGGGCACGCAAAGGACTTGTGGTATTTCAGTTTGTATTGTCAATCATGCTGATAGTATCGGTATGGGTGGTGTACGAGCAGATCAACTTTATCCAGACAAGAAATCTCGGATACAATAAGGACAACATTATCATCTTGAACCGGGAAGGTAATATCTCTCAAAAGCAGGACGCTTTCTTCGATGAAGTCAAGAAGGTGCAGGGAGTTGTTGCTGCTTCAGCATCGGGCCACGACATGACCGGACACAACGGTGGGACTTACGGCGTAGAATGGACGGGTAAAAATCCCGATGACCGGACTGAATTTGAACGCGTTACGGTCGACTACGGAATGATTGAATTATTGGATGTAGAGATGAAAGATGGGAGATCTTTTTCTAAAGATCACGCCGAAGAGAATAAAAAGATCATATTCAATGAAGCTGCCATTGCGTTTATGGATATGAAAGATCCTATTGGAAAGAAGGTAAAACTGTGGGATGAGGACAGGGAGATAATAGGTGTTGTCAAAGATTTCAATTTTGAATCCTTTCATGAGCAGGTGAAACCACTATTTTTCTTCCTCGGACCCGAAAATGCCGGCAACATCATGATAAGGATTGAACGTGGGCAAGAGCGGGAAACCGTTGCTCGACTGGAAAAATTCTACAGTACATTCAATCCAGGATTTCCTTTCAATTACCGATTTCTCGACGAGGATTACCAGGAACTCTACACTGCCGAGCGTCGTGTCGCAACGCTCTCGAGGTACTTTGCTGTTCTGGCTGTCCTTATCTCTTGTCTCGGTCTATTCGGTCTTGCAGCATTCACTGCTGAAAGACGAATGAAAGAGATCGGCATCCGCAAGATCCTTGGTTCAAGTAATCGCGGCATAGTCTACCTTTTGTCAGGCGAATTCACAAAAATGGTGCTCATAGCTGTTGCTATAGCTTTACCGGCGAGCTGGTACATCGTAACGTTGTGGCTGGAGGGCTTTGTCTTCCGCGTCGACGTTCAATGGTGGTTCTTCGCTTGCTCCGGTCTTGCCGCATTGTTAATCGCCTGGCTTACCGTTGGCATCCAAACTTTTAAGGCTGCGCGGGTTAATCCAACGGAGTGTTTGAGAAGCGAGTAATAGCAGTGAGCAATGAGCAATGAGCAATGAGCAATGAGCAATGCCTGCCCGCCGTAGCACTGTCTCAGTGCGTGGGTGGGAGCAATGGTCAATGAATGCCAAACCATTAAATCACTTTAGTACGAAATAATCGCTGCACTTATATTCAGACTGTGATATTGGCCAGCCCGTTGTAAATTCTGTGTAGTCGTTGATCGTGCAAAACCAATATGTAGTATTTGATCTCAGGCTGTCAAAGTCAACAGTGTATTTATAGATCCATTCCTTTCGGCCGTTTCGTTCAGAAGTCGTGTCCGTAAGTTGTCTGAAATCGATCGTTTCAGGTTGAGATTGAATTATCTGGTATCCTTTTCCTCTTGGTTGTTCCAGGTAACCGGCGTAGGCCGTGCGCGAATTAATTACCAGGACGGTATCATAAAGAATGTGCGCCCAAATAGTTGCTGCCGCCTTACCGTTCTGTGAGACTGAATCAATAAAAAAAGCGGGACGATTCGTTGGGACCGAAAAAATTGAATCCGGAACAGAAAAAATTGAATCATAAGCCCAGTCAGAGGGACCCAAATCACCCCAACCAAATTCAAATTCGTAGCAGGCGGACATGGATATTTGCATCGCAAGACCCAGAACAATTTTCAAAAGGAATTTTCTCATAGCACTTTTTTGAAAGTTCGTTTCCAGTTGAGATCTGTGAAGTTGAACTTTTAGAGCCAATGGGATTATCCCGGATCTTTCAATTACTAGCTGATTTAAATCGACTACCTGAAATCAGGGAGCAGGAATTATTTAGAACATTCCCGAGTTATCAGTCTGGGGAATAGAATTTAGAATTTAGAATTTAGAATTTAGAATTTAGAATTTCTAACTTCTGTCTACCCAGGCTACGGACGGCCAAGCACAACTCTTCTCTTTATAACGGCAAAGATCCACACCACCACTATCCATCCTGCAAGCGCAAACTTCAACGTTGATATCAATGCGGTAGGAAAATAGTCTTCTATCGACCGGATGTTATGCAACATGATCGAGTTTTCGGCGAAATCAAGAGCACCGCTAGCAACGGCCAGCGGAATATTTAGACGCAAGAGATTATTCAATACGCGGTTCTGTTCGCGATTCATTTGATGATTTGAGCAGTTGATCATCAGCAATACGTAAAACACCAAAAAGGCATAATCGAGCCATATACTGCTCTTGACCGTATACATTACTTTCTTGTCCTCCCACGACCGAATGATTGCAGGAGCTTCTTGCTTATTTGCAAATTCAAAGGCCTCAACGGTAGCGACCTGCGCAGAGCGTAGATGATAGCACTTCATCCCCAGTACAACCATGAGAATAATTGTTCCGATCCATAATAATCCTCTGAACCACGGCATACCTTAGAATTTTTTTACAACATAAACATTGGGATACGTCGGCGCGGCGGACTCATTTATACATTTAATGAATACGTCACCGATCTTCATTGCGTGCTTGGGCTTTACATGCAATTCATCTACCCATCCTTCCGGCCCAACCAATCCGCGCGAATCGATATGAAATATGTTCGAATGACTTCTTTCTTCCCTGAAAAGTCTCCCAATGTCAATCATCATTTCATTGAACAGGTAGATCATCGCGTAGATGATCTTGCGATGAAGCTCATTATCATCTGGAATACCTCGCATCTGCAGTGGTTCCTTAAGCCATCCCCCGTGCCCAAGAAAAAAACGAATAAATGGAATATACCAGTTTATCGGATTAAATCCGATGCCCTTTGCATGTGATGGCCGCGCGTAATCATAACCCTGGGTAATGATTTTCATGCCCGAAAATTTACCAGGCTCATTTTTTTTCCCGAGTATACCATCAATGAGGAAGTAGTACTGTAAATGAAAGAACATCAGCAGCGCAAAAAAATCCTTTGAAAGGTATTTGCAGCCTTCTTCAAACTCTGTTGCATCTAATTTCGTATGAACTTCGTTCGCTTTGCCGATGATTTCCTTCGCCCATTCATTTTTTTGGTATTCTTTACTTTCTCCACTTGGATCGACTATTGCGGCAAGCCTCTTCGAACCGACGAGGTCGTTTCCTCCTCCGCTTATAAGGAAGATGTCAGGGTGCAGCAGTGAAAGTTCCTCAACGTATTCCCTACCCGTAAGCATGTTCAGGAACCAGTCGCCGCCAGCTGCAAGACTGTACAGTGCGAAATTCTTCTCCATGCGGATGCGGTCGATGATGTCCGTGAGGATAATGGGATAGTTGAACCATGAATCCCCTTCGGCAAGGATGACCTTTTTCTCTGTGTCCTTAAGGTCCCTGAACCCGCGTCTGATCTTTTTGGCGAACTCGTAGTTCCTATTGTTATTCTTTATTAAGTTAAAACGCCGTAACATTCCATCGACCGCCGACAGGTCAAAAATATATTTTTCATTGAGGTCATAGATACGTTGGATGATCACGGACAACTCTTCCGCCGTGATCCCCTTTCGTTCGTCCTGCTCAACAGAAGGGTCGCCCTCGCGTAATTCGATAAGGTCTTTTTTAGTGATGTTGTTGGAGAGAAGACAGCCGATAAGTTCTGTTCTCCTTTCTCCCGATTTTGTGAACTGCGGGTCGATTGACCTTAAATTTTTCGTGATCGGTGTTCTTTCGAGTCGCATTGTATCTTAGTTAGGTAGCCACCAAAAATAAACCCATCCGCCACCAGGACAGGCGGCGGATGGGCTCCATAGATTAAAGGACGGGAATTGTTATGATTAAGGCAAGCGGGGGAAACTTTATCCGTTAATGGTTAATCGTTAATCGGGGTGTGAGTGTGGGGTTTGGGCATGCTAATACAGACCATGGAGACAATCCAAATAGGCACTGGTCGTTGGGATGATAACCAATGGCGCCATGCAGTCATTACTTACCATAACGCGACTGTTGCCATCTACACAAATGCAGAACTCAATACGTCACACGTCAACTTAGGTTGATCCGAACTTGCTATCGGTGCTTCCCTGGTGTTGTCGACGCGGGCGATTGAGTCTATCGGGTCAGAGATATAATCGTGCAGAAGAAATTCGACATTCTAAATTCGTAGTTCGACATTTCCCTCACACTCGCTCGCACACTCACGAGTAACTACTAACGTCTAACATATCTGTGGCGTGAAGGGCTTTAACCTCGATCTCCCCGATCCGCCAAGTGGCGGACGGGACGCATTTATCAGCGACTATGCTATCACGCCACCGGCACTGCCTAAAAGAGTAAAGGTTTTCACTCCTTCATTTTGTGGCTTGCCCTATGTGGAGATTTCTGGTAACGCTCCCGATCCTCCCCGACGCGTCGGGGCTGCTTCTACTTAGTTAGCTTAACCTCCAGCCAATAACATTGGCATATTACAATATTATTCTAGCAAATTCTTTTCCAAACAATTTAGATTTAAACGTCACCCGAAAATAATAAAGACTCCCCTGCGAAACCTTGCGTCTCTGCGGTTAACACACCCACACCCACACTCCTCAACGACTCTCAATGCTTTTACAATTTGTAACAAACAATCTCCGTCGGACTCACTCTATAATACACGTGATTGAAAATCTGATCGACATCATACTCCGGCTCTTTATCATTCTTAATATCTATGGCGCTAAGAATTTCACCGTTTGCCTTACTAACCTGTACTAGCTGATTGCCTTTCTTTTCCTGCTTCGTCATCATAATCACGAAGGTCGGTGTGGACTGAGAAGCTTTGTAGCGAGCGTTAAACATTTTCATCGCTTGACTGGAATAATTGAAACCTGCATCGCTCAAGTCGGCAAAACCTTTTGACAATTCCTGGCCAACAACCTTTCCGGTAGGGTCTGTTGTTTTTTGTGATGCATCAGCAAATGCTGCTGAGTAAGCCGCGGCTGCTGCTCCTATGTATGCTGCACGGACGGCCTGTGCAGCGTAAAGCGCTCTCACCAACGCCGGTTCCCTGGGTGCAGGATAATATTTTGCATATGCAAGATTGCCGCCCGCATCCACTTTCACGATATTCTGTTCACTGTAAACCACAAGTCCTTCGTTGGCTGCGTCAATGAAACTCGGCAACTCTTTGCCCTCAAATGTGAGCTTAGCGGAAGTCAGCTTGCGGTTAGTGCCTGCTATCTTGTCTACTTCAATGATACCGCCCTCTTTCGGTGAGTAGACATACGCCTTGTCGCCTTTTTGTCCAACTGGGAACGGTCTTACTTTATCTCCCGATGATGGTCCCCCTGCTTCAATAGAATTTGGCCAGACCAGGGTTCCGGTATTTACATCAAGAATATTGATCTCTCGTTTAGTAACAAATAATAAACCTTTCGGAACCATTTCGCTGTAAACAAGGTCGCCTTTTAGCTTGACTGGTTTTTCATATTTGAACATTCCTGTAACCGGATCGAGTACATTCAGATAATACTCTTCAGCTTTGTTATTAAACGCGTTGTCAAATGCCGTAGTCATCAAAATTCCTTTTTCCGTGTGAATGTAGCTCACTACGCTGCCTTGCGCTTTGTTTCCTTTTCCCTTCTTACCCCAGGTGGTCAGTCCACTTTGATAGTCGATAAAATTGACGGTAGGCTTTTGTGATGACTGCGGACACACGATAAACCCTTTTTCAAGAGGAATTACCTGGTTCAAATGATCCTCTTCCTTTGCAGGCTGCTTCCACAACGGTGCCCCTGTTGCACTGTTGAATGCATAATACTGATTTATATAATACTTGGTCGGTTGTCCAGTTTGTGTGCCTGAGCTTGTTGTAAAACCGGATCCAGATTGAGTTTCACTTTCCACGCCTACGAAGGTTACATCCTTCTTGTGAGGAGAAAAGAACACTTTAGCTTTCAGCGACGGTTGAACAGCGTTCTTCCAGGCAAGCTCACCGGTAGCTGACTTCAGCTTCATCACAAACATCGGGTGTGTAATCAGAACAAATTCATTATCCACCTCAACAGGTTCGCTGGTGAGTTTTTGTAAGCCACTCATTTGCGCTCCAAATGTTTCAAGTGAACCTAAAATCCCTTTTGACTTCGGCGCGTCAGGCTTGAACAATTGGTCGTTCACCCAAAGCTGCTTGCCCGATTGAATGTCGTACATGAAAACGGTGGCGAAAAGGTCTTTTAAGTCGACGCCCTGTTTAACACCCAGGATCAATAATCTTCCTGACTGGGCAAGCACATGACGACTAAGCACACCTATCCCTTCTTTTTGTGAATCAAACAATACTTTGCCGTCTAATACTTTGATTATTGCTTGTAATGGGATCGATGATTTCTGATCGACTTTGTAGGTGACAGTGAGAAATTCTGTTCCGGCGACTTCTTCCATCATAGAAGGATTCAACGCTGCAAACGACTTATTCTCCCAGGCGATCGTACCGTCTGCCGGATTCACTCCATACAAAGCATTGTTGGTACTGACGATGATGGTTCCAAGGGAATGAATGCGCTGCCAGTTCACAGGACTTGTAAACTTAGCGGACCATGCCGGTGCAGTCTTGGGCTGCGCATGAACAATAAAAGGAATTATCCATGCCACGGCAAGAATTAAGCATGATTTTCTCATATATGTTGGTTTAGGCGTGCTCGTAGTAAGCGGAAGGTATTTTGCATTAACTGCTTCAAAGTTAGCACTTAAGCCATCGATTTTTTCTATCCGCCGTATGGCGTTTTTGTTAATTAAGCGATTCCCCGGTCGAGTCGAGTGAGTGCGTTTGCCTCAGGCGTACACGGACTTCTTTAATCGCAGAGACCACAGAGGACCGCGCAGAGAGCCGCAGATCTACACAACTTGTAGACTACACGCATTTGCATTGGTATTCCCCTGGGTAACCTCTGCGTCTTTGCCCCGAGCTCTCGGGGGTGAACACACCCGCGCCCGCACTCATACGCAAACGCCATACCCATTTGCACAACCTATCTTCCGTCCCTCCCCTCAAAAAAAAAACAAAAATCCCGGTAACCTTCCCATCTTTCGAGAGTATATTAACTACATTTAAGTAAAATATATATGACGTGAACCGACATCAACTAGGCGAATTTGAAGAAATCGTTATGCTAACCGTGGGCATCCTCTACAAAGGAGCATATGGCGTAGCTATCATCGATGAAATCGAACAACGCACCAATCGCAATGTGAGCATTGGCGCATTGCAGACCGTATTAAGAAGACTGGAGAGCAAAGGCTATCTAAACTCCGAATTTGGAGAAGCTACCAACGCACGTGGTGGAAAACGGAAGCGCTATTTCAGTCTTACTACCCTTGGCTCGCGTGTGTTGCGCCAAAACCAGGAACAACGCCGCGAGTTGTTCAAGGCAATACCACGAGTTGCATTTCCCAAACAATGAACCACTCATCAGACATACAACCTCCGAAATTCTTCCTCCGGTTCTTCCGTTGGTTCTGTAATCCTTCGTTTGCAGAAGATATCGAAGGAGATCTTAAGGAAATGTTTATGCGCGATGCCGCATCCGGCAACGTCACGCGGGCACGACTCCGGTTCTCACTAAACGTACTTCGCCTCTTTCGTCCCGGAATAATTAAGAGGTTTGACAATCAATCATCATTCATAAATCCATCACCCATGTTCAGGAATTATTTCATCACCTCGATCCGCTCACTGGCGCGAAGCAAGGGTTTCTCTACTATCAATATAGTCGGACTCTCAGTGGGTCTCGCAACATTCAGTCTGATCGCATTCTATGTTTACCATGAGCTGAGCTTCGATCGCTACCATAAAAATGGTGATCGCATCTTCCGCATTGTGGAAAACCTGAGAACGGAAAATGAGCTGTTGCTTCAGTCGACCAGTTCGCCTCCCATGGGACCTCGTATGGCAAAAGACTTTCCGGAAGTGGAAAAATACGTGCGCTTTCAGAATTGGAGCCTATTGGCCGAACGCAATGGCATCTCCTTCTACGAACCCGATTCTTATATCGCCGACAGCACCGTCTTCGATGTCTTCAGTTTCAATCTTCTAAAGGGCGACAAACGCACCGCCTTACGCGAACCGTTTTCCATTGTACTCACCGAACCTATGGCCAAGAAATATTTTGGCAATGAAGATCCCGTTGGCCAGATGCTCAAGATGGACAATGATAATTATACCGTAACTGGTGTTATTGAAGATGTTCCTGAAAATTCACACTTCCGTTTTTCTAACCTGATTTCGTTTTCAACGTGGAGCCGCGATGACAATAACAAGCGAGGCGAAGAAAACGGCTGGTTCTGGAATGGTTTTCACACGTACCTGTTGCTCCGCGATGCTCAAGCCGCTGATAAGGTGCGCGCCAAGATGAAAGGTTTCATCGACAAGAACATTGAAAAGGGCGGGATGTACTACGAGGACCTTCCGCTGCAACCACTCTATAATATATACATGGCTACACAGCGTTCGTGGGAGAACGGGACCAGGGGGAGCATGAACAACGTATACATACTTTCCATTATCGCCATCTTCATACTGTTGATCGCTTGTTTTAACTACATCAACCTCGCCACTGCACGTGCATCGCGGCGACTGAAGGAAGTAGGACTCCGTAAGTCGCTTGGCGCACAACGAAGAATGCTGGTAATGCAATTCCTCGGTGAGTCCATCATTGTCACGGTTATCGCATCGATGCTTGCCGCGCTTCTTGCCTGGATCGCACTGCCTGCATTTCGGACTCTCGTGGAAACCCGCCTGAGTTTAACGATCCTGCCCGACCCATGGATGGTGGTGGGTGGAATGGTCTCGATGGTTCTATTTATCGGAATACTGGCCGGCGCTTATCCAGCGCTGATCATCTCGGGTTTTCAGCCACTACAGATCTTTCGTCCGTCTACGAAAGGACTCTATAGCCATCACAACTTCAGGAAAATTCTTGTTTCCATGCAGTTTGTCATCTCCATCACGCTGGTAGCCGGTACGTTGCTTGTACACGACCAGATCGAACTGATCAGGAGCCAGGATCTCGGGTTCAACAAGAACGCAATGCTCTTGCTTCCCACTAACGGTGACACGGCCATCAATAATCACCTGGAGTTCATAAAGAATGAATTGAAGGAATTGAAAGGGGTTCGTTCCGTCACCGCTTCCACGAATGTTTTCGGCCGGTCCACCAACAACCTTTACACTCAGATTGAAATCACCGACGGCAAGATGTCACCGACGAATATCAACTATAATTTTGTCGATCACGATTTCCTCAATGCCTACGACATGAAACTGATCGCTGGACGCAACTTCTCCCGCGAAGTAAAAGCTGATGACACCACGGCATTCCTCATCAACGAAACCGGCATGAAAGATTTCGGCTGGACACCAGAGCAAGCTATCGGTAAAAAAGTACAGGGCCGATTCCTGGGAAAGATTATTGGCGTGATGAAGGATTTCAACTATCGCTCACTCCATATGAAAGTGGAACCGATCATGTTCGCCCTTACCAATTGGGTGGGCCGTATTTCGATACGCCTCGATGAAAATGATATTCCGGCAACTGTCGCGCGTGTACAGCAACGGTGGAGCGAACTCGTTCCCCACCTTCCATTCGACTTCCAATTCCTGGATGCCGAATTCGATCGCCAGTACAAAGCCGACCAGCAGCTAAGCAAAGTCGTCAGTGTCTTCACCGGACTCTCCATCGTTATCGGATGTCTCGGGCTACTTGGACTTGCATCCTTTGCCGTAGAACGCAGAACCAAAGAGATCGGTGTGCGCAAAGTATTAGGAGCGTCGGTAGCCAGCGTAGTTATGCTTATTGCACGCGAGTTTGTTCTGCTCATCGTTGTCGCTCTCATTGTAGCAACGCCGATCACCTGGTACCTAATACAAAGATGGGAACAGAACTTTACATTGCAGGCTGTGATAAATCCTTTACGGTTCCTCGCCGCTGGCATCTTCGTCTTCGTGGTCGCATGGCTATCGATTAGCATTCTCTCCTTCCGAGCGGCAACTGCCAACCCAACAAAGGCCCTAAGGCATGAGTAGATTCCGGCTGAGTTTGCCCGCCGAAGCGTTTTGCGAAGGAGGGCGGTTATCAATCCACTTAGATTCTTTATGGCAGGTGCGTTTGTTTTTATAGTGGCTTGGTTGTCGATAAGCTTGCTTTCGTTCCGTGCAGCGACTGCCAATCCGACGAAAGCACTTAGACACGAGTAACGTCATTGCGAGGAGTAGTTCTTGACTTCGTCAAGAACTTACGACGAAGCAATCCCCTCCTACGGAGCACGCACACGGAAGGCGCACAAATGAAACAGAGGAATGGAGAACCAATTCTGTTATTCGTTTGTGCGGTCCATAGCATGGGGTTGGTGCATGTTTTTTCACCGCAAGGACGCTAGGAACGCAAGGTTTTGCAGGGACTTTTCCTTTATTTTTCTGCGGCCTTTTCGGTTTTATCTTCGCGGCCTTTGCGTGAACCTGGATTTGAAATTTCCCCCAGATAACAGAATTCCTATATCTTTAGGCGACGTATAAAATTTTTTTGTTCACTATACTGTTCGTTAAGCTATATGGAATTAGGCATCGGCATGTTCGGCGACAATCACTATGACGAACAGGGAAAGGCACAACCTGCGGGTACGCGACTGAGGGAGTTGATTGAAGAGATAAAACTCATGGACGAAGTGGGCATCGACTTCTTTGGGATCGGTGAACACCACCGTCCCGACTATGCGGTGTCGGTGCCGGAAGTCGTGCTCGGAGCCGCCGCTTCTGTTACGAAGAACATAAAGCTTGGTAGTGCAGTTACCGTCCTAAGCTCGTCAGACCCGGTGCGAATATACCAGGGGTTCGCTACCGTCGACCAGCTGAGCAACGGTCGGGCTGAACTCATGGCCGGCCGGGGAAGTTTCACTGAGTCCTTCCCTCTTTATGGATACAACCTCAATGATTATAATACGCTCTTTGATGAAAAGCTGGAGTTGCTGTTAAAGATCAACAAAGAGAATCCCATTACCTGGAAGGGAAAATTCCGTGCCCCGCTACAGTACCAGCAAGTGTTACCACGGGCCGTGAACAATGATCTCAACATCTGGATTGCTGTTGGTGGTACTCCTGAGTCAGTAGTCCGTGCCGGACGGCTTGGTCTTCCGGTAATGTTCGCGATCATTGGCGGAAATCCAGCGCAGTTCAAACCGCTGTTCCAGTACTACAAGGAACTATACGAACAATTCAATCACGATATGAAGTCGTACCAGGTCGGCGTACATATGCATAGTCTCTTTGGTGAAAACAGCAAACAAACAGCTGACACATATTATCCCATCTACTCCTCGCAGATGAACCGCGTGGGCGCTACTCGCGGATGGCCGCCTTTTTCCCGCGACCAGTTTGATTCCGGCCGCAGCAAAGACGGCGCCTACCTCATCGGTGACGCAAATGAAGCCATCGACAAGATCCTTCACATGCACGAAATGTTCGGACTTACCCGCTTTTCAGCACACATGGATGTAGGTGGTCCGTCGCATGAACTGCTGATGAAGTCTATCGAGATCTATGGAACTAAGATTGCGCCAAAGGTGAGAGAGGCGATCTCCGCCCCCGTCGATCCGTCATCCTGAGCTGGACGCGCAGTATGATCGACATCATTCGCCCTTACAATTAGAATGCTGATAGTCGGACTATCCGCGTAGCGAAGGATCTCCATCAGATTAATCTTCTGCCTATAAATTGACAACGGCGTAAACTTAATGAGATCCTTCGCAGCACAACAGGCTCGCAGATTCGCTTATCTCACATTCTTTTGGCTGATGCTTTTTTATTACCGTTTCTTGAGCTTACAATGACGTCCCTCGAACTACCTGATTATCAATCTATACTAGTGCAGCAACAAATTAATTTTGCATCACTCTTGATCATGACCTTTCATCCATTTGATGATTAATGCAGGTCACAAAGGCCACGAAGAACCACGAAGGCCACAACGCATTTCTCTTTGTGATGCGCCACCGCTATAGCTTTAGCGCACGCGGTCGTTGTGCAAACTTAGTGCCCGTCGTGACCCTGCATTTTTATTTCGCGATGCTACTCCAAATGCATACTGCAAAATTTCCTTGATTGAACGCTAGAGAGCATGTCTTTTAACATTTTTTCCGTGACCCACGTTGTCTAACTCCGGATGACGGTTGTTTTTTGATCATCCAACTTCTACTAATCGGAATAGATCAATGATTCGCTTTTATATTCTTGGCCGCCAACCTCACCGTCTCCTCGATACGCTTTTTGCGAGTCTCGTCCTTCTTTGCATTCAGGATCCATAAAAGTATTATTTTCTTTGAAGATGGAGAGAACGTCTGGAAGTGCTTAAAGGCAGTTTTATTCTTATTAAACATCTTTTGCAGATCTTCAGGTATCGCCATCTTATCAATAGTCGTCAACGCTTCCCACGTACCGGTTTGTTTCGCTAAGTCGATCATCTCCTGACCCGCGGGCATCATCTTTTTTTCTTTGATCAGTTTCTCAACGCGTGTACGGTTCGACTCACTCCACATACTTTTGGGTTTACGTTGGCCAAAGAACTGATACGCGCTTTCGTCATCACGCTTGTGCTTGACGCTGTCGATCCAACCGAAACAGAGCGCCTCTTCAACTGCCTCAGCATAGTAAACACTCTTTACTTCGCTCGACTTATGAAAGATGATAAGCCAAACACCTTTCTCGGACTTATGATTTTTCTCCAGCCAGCGTCGCCATTGTGCACGAGTCTTGGCGTGGATGGCGGGAATGTTATTATGTAGTTCCATAGGAGTATTGGGAAAATAAGATGTTAGGTGTAAAGTTATATGAAGTAGACAATCCTTTTTGTAACCAACCTGCATTTCAAGTCCCCTTTAGGGGATTTAGGGGTGGTTTGCTATTCCAAGTAAGAACAGCTTAAATTTATAAACATGAAGGTGTACTGGTCAATGCCTCACGGCTTAAAAGATCATTATAAGCGTGAGCTTGAAAGTTATCAAACTGAATTTTTAAACGGCAATCTTCAGGTTGCGTGGAGACACCTGGAACGGGCTCATATACTTGGACAGCCGTGGCCGAAAGAACATACCCAAGTTCATTGGATGATGCTACTGTTTGGCGTTCGTATTAAGAACACACGTGAAATCATTGGTCAGATTCCCAGACTGTTGGTTGGAGGAGTCAAGTCTTTCGTAGGACACATCCCAGTTGGCAATACGGGCGGTGTTAACGTGCCGCCATTAAAGCAAATGGAAATTCCGCAGGACCTTCAAGACCTTTTGACAGAACATCAGAGGAAATGATCACTGCATTTCAAGTCCCCTGAAGGGGGATTTAGGGGATGCATTCAAGTCGCCTCTAGGGGATCTAGGGGTGGTTTAAGCATTCCAATCTCCTGCTTAATAAAATCCTTCGTCCCTTCCGGGCCCGACAATTCAAGCCACGTATATTCCGAGTTGCCGGCGACGTTGAGGGCAAAAACAAAGAAGTCACAGCATAGCCGTTCCGTTTTGATGAAGTTGTTCAACAAATCAAGTACTTTGTCCGAGCCGTCGAATTTGTACTTGAAGCCGGTCTGGGTTTCGGTTTGATCGAGTACGAGATCCTTTAACTCCGCAATTACAGTTCTTTTTCGTTCATGCAGTTCTGGAGTAGTGAGCTTGCAGGTGAGTTGAGCTTTTTCTTTTAATGAATCCACGGTTGTTCTTTTGATTAAGCCTTGAGTTTCTAACTATTAACTCCGCATTCCGATAATGAGTTGCCCGTTGGCGCATGATTTTGAATTGCGCATGTTATAGAACAGTGAGCATTATGTAATCGCAGAGAAAACGCAGAGTGAGCTCGCAGAGAGCCACAGAGGAAAGCCACGATTGAAATTCTGACAATTGTCTTTTTTTCTGCGGCCCTCGGCGTTCTCTACGATTAAAACATCTGCGCACGCCATTATAAACTAAGCAGTAATTGGCTTCGAGTGATACACTATTTGTGACCAAAATCGAACTATCTTCTTCGAAACCGAACGACATTTACCCAAAAAACTCCCGAAACACACCTCCTTGGGCGTGGCACAAGCTTTGACTTAGCTATCGAAACCCTATACTTATGATTAAGAGCTACGTCCTGCTTTTCATGCGAAATCTGAAGCGTCAAAAGCTGTTCTCGACAATAAACCTGCTGGGACTGACCGTAAGTATCGCCAGCACCTTAATCATCTACCTGTTCGTATCCCATGAATTAAGTTATGACAGCTTTCACCCGAATGTAGAAAGGCTGTATCGCGTGAACCAGACTTTCATCTGGTCGGAGGATCGAACCAATCAATTCTCAAGAACTGGTCCTGGAGTAGCTCATGCGATGATCGAGGAGTTACCTGAAGTTGAAATGGTGTCAAGCTTCCATACGCCAGGTGATTTTATTATTACTTATGTCTCGCCGTCGGGTGAAGTAATCGCGTTCGAAGAGAACAAAGTTCTCGCCGCCGATTCCAATTTCTTTAAGGTGTTCAATTATCCGTTGATAAGTGGTGATGAGACTTCAGCTTTGATGGAAGCCAATTCACTACTCATGACCCAATCAACCGCCAGGAAATATTTCGGTACTGAAAATCCAGTGGGTAAGATGGTACAACTTAGCGGGCTGAATGGCGGTCAAGGACAAACTTTCCAGGTAGCGGGTGTGTTGGAAAATACTCCGGACAATTCTACGATGGAATTTGAAGTCCTGCTGTCGATGAAAAGTTTTCCGCAGGTAGGGTTGCGATACTGGAGTTGGGTATGGACCCAACTCGAAACATTTGTACTGTTGAGGGCGGATGCCGATATCGATAAGGTACGGGAAAAATTAAAAGCGATTCCACGTAAACGCGCAGAGGAGTCGATAAGGGGATCGATGGGTGTTACCTATGATGAATACATCAAGTCAGGAAAAAGTTGGGACTTGTTCTTGCAGCCTATCACCAAACTTCACATGCCTGATGATCCAGTGATCGGTTCATTCCCGAATATTGGTAATCGCAAGACGGTATATTCCTTTATTGGCGCCGCCATCTTCATTGCACTATTATCGTGTATCAATTTCATGAACTTGTCCACGGCGCAATTCACACGAAGGATCAAAGAAGTAAGCGTTCGCAAGATCCTGGGGCTGGGTAAGAAAGAATTGAGTTTGAGTTATTTCTTTGAAGCTCTGACATTTTGTTTCATGGCATTGCTGGTGGCGATCGCATTGTCCCAGTTGTTACTTCCAGGTTTCAATCTTATCACGGGAAAAAATCTCACTCTCTCGCTATTCAATAATCCGAAACTTATCATTTTGCTGGTAACACTTACTGGACTGATGGCCATACTCTCAAGCAGCTATCCAGCTATCTTTCTCACCGGCTTCAATCCGGCGCGTGCAATAAAAGGAAAATCAAAAGTAGGACGTGAAGGAAAAAACTTCCGCAATGGCCTTGTAATATTTCAGTTCAGTGTTTCGATCGTGTTGATGATCTGTACCGCGGTGGTGTTCCAACAACTGAAATATGTTTCAGAAAAAGACCTCGGTTTTGATAGAGATAATCTGGTAGTACTGCATCACGCGGAGGCGGTGAAAAATGGAGAAACCCTCGTGAACACCATACGAAACATTCCAGGCGTAGTTAGCGCCTCATGGTGCACTTCTGCACCACCGACGGTCTACGGAGGCGATACGTTTTCTGCTGAAAATACTAACGACATGAAACTTCCTCTTAACTATACCATGGCCGATGAAAACTACATTCCGACGCTCGGCATCAAATTGCGCTATGGGAGAAACTTTGAGACTGGCAATCCCAGTGACTCGATGCGCGTAGTGCTTAATGAAAGCGCCGTGTATCGCATAGGCTGGACGATGGACGAATCTGTTATTGGCAAACATGTTACCTACCCAAATAGTGGAACCACCGAGGCGCGGTTTGAAGTGGTCGGCGTGATTTATGATTTTAACTATTGGTCCATTTCATCCCCCATTGAGCCCCTGGCTATTTTCAACCCGAAAAATAAATACATAGGCGACGGAGACAGAAGATATCTAGTTGTTAAGTTGAAAACGCAAAATGTTGAAGCATGGAACGCGACGTTACTCGCACTAAGCGACAAATGGAAACAACAGGCGGGAGATACTCCTTTTCAGTATTCGTTCGTTGATGAAAACTTTGCAAAGACCTTTTCCTCACAACAGCAGTTTGGCAAAGTGCTGACCGTGATGGCATCGCTTGCGATTCTCATTGCATGCCTTGGTCTTCTCGGTATGATCGTTTATTCACTCGAACAACGTACTAAAGAGATCGGTATTCGTAAAGTTTCCGGTGCTTCGGTCTACAATATCCTGGTATTGATCTCAAAGGGATACACAAAACTCATACTGGTTGCATTCGTTATTGGTGCACCTGTTGCGTACTATATAATGAATTTCTGGCTGATGGATTTTGCCTACGCAATTAAACCATCCGTCTGGATATTTATTTTAACCGGAGCAAGCATTCTTGTGCTTGCGGTGGTGATCACCTGTTACCATTCACTAAAGGCAGCTTTGACAAATCCAATTGATGTACTTAGGGATGAGTAGCACCCCCAACCCCCTCAATCCCCCTCTAGGGGGAAGGTAGTCACTACATTAAGACAAGAATATCCTTAAAAATTGAGTGTTCTGCATTCAAGTCCCCTAAAGGGGATTTAGGGGTGGGTGTAACTTTACAACAAAATACCGTTTAGGATTAGATTTCGGAACGCACCGAAACGTTAATTGCTATTTTGCATCTCATGAAAGTTCGTCAAAGTGTCGGAGTTGTATTGATCCTGCTAGGCACTGCATGCATTGATGCTTGCGTGGATCGACTGAACCTCGACATTGGAGACCAGGCACCCTACCCGGTGGTGATCGATGGATTTGTTTCGGATCAGTCTCCTCCATATAAAGTACTGGTTACCAAAGCGTATGATATTCAATCGAAAGAATCTCCAAGGGAGCGAATCTCCGTTAAGAAGTTGGTCCTGTTTGATGACTTGGGCACGCAAGAAGAATTGTTCGAGGTTAGTCAGGGCGTCTATCAGACGAATGGAACGATCCGGGGAAGGGTAGGCGGCGTTTACAAACTCTACATTAGACTGTTGGATGGACGTGAGTATGAGTCGATTGCCGATACACTTCATCCGGCAGGAACAGTGGACAGAGTATACTTTCAATTCAGAGAGGACCGGACTCAGCATAATACTACTAATTATGGATTTGATGTGTTCTTTGATGCGTCACCTGAAAACCGCAAGGATTATCGACTTCTTTGGAAATTTGTTGGTACTTATAAAGTCAGTATTGATTGCTGTACTTGTTGGCCATACCTGTACAATCCAATTCCAATAGTCAGTGATGGTCAGTTAATACAATCAGGTCAGTTTGTTCGTATTAAAGCTGCCTATGTGCCTATCACCGGATGGACCTTCATGAACAAAGTTCATGCTGCTGTGAATCAAATGAGCTTGTCACGTAATGCGTTTGAATTCTGGACGGCTGTAAAGTCACAGCAAGAAGCAGTTGGTAGTTTGTTCCAACCTGTCACGGGAAAAATTCCAACTAACTTCAATCAACTCAGTGGCCAGCCGGGCGAGATGTATGGAATATTCTTCTCCACGAGTGTAAGCAGTAATTCTGTATACATTACCAAGCGCGACGTTCCTGATCAAGGATTCATCCCGGAGCTGCAACTGGCGCCAAACCCCGAGCCCCCTGATGAATGTATTGACCAATTCCCGCG
>Ga0193738_1000331_pt1 | contig 28147 bp, 19 predicted proteins | sample L2a1metaG_FD_144927 | JGI IMG/M metagenome (GOLD analysis project Ga0193738, IMG submission 144927) | Soil microbial communities from a riparian zone of the East river system, Colorado, United States - L2a1 | ecosystem: Environmental > Terrestrial > Soil > Riparian zone | place: USA: East River... | reverse complement strand
AACAGGGCATTTTAATTTATCATTACTATCCCAGGATTGAATGGATTGAATATTCGGCCGGTAACGTGTAGCCAATGATAAAGCTGCTGTATCAATAGCTGTTTTATATTTGGTATTGCCAGTAATACGATATGCTGTACCAAAACTGCAATACATCATAAAGCCAAGATCGTGATTACCGGTATAATGTTTTTCCTTCTCCAGAATAGCCAGCCTTTTTTCTGCTTCCTTACGGATAGTCTCGTCTTTTGTGTATTCGTAAATGAACAACAAAGAGCCAGTATAAAAACCACTGCACCACCATTTGGTATCGCTGTTCACCCACTTGTTCTGTTGTGGATCATAATGCCGCGGCATGCTGTCAGACGGGGTATGACTACTTAATAATTTGTATTGCTGTGCAGCCAATTGCATATTCTCAGCAATTAACTTATCCATAGGCTGCTGAGCCTGAATGTTGGCGTGCATTGTAAATGCCACAAAGAATAATGTTATTGCCGATCGAAAAACTTTGAAGTATTTCATGATTATTTGGGGTTCAATTGTTATTGTATTTACTTTTTATTACCCTGATCTTATTTATAGGAGTAATTTTTAAATCACTGATTTTTCCATTTTCAAAAGATCCTTCAATAGTTGTCTTACCAGGGCCATTCACTTTAAAGCGAACATCCCATTCAGCTGGCCATGCAGGGAATAAATACACTTCGCTGTCTTCATACTGAATGATCATTCGCTGCAAAGCATTTACAGCAACATTGCCATGATCCTGATCCGGGGTCCAATCATAATTCGGTCCCCAAAATGCAGGGAAGCGAAAATTTTTATCCCAAACAGAGAAACTTTCTACTATCATTTTCCTGGCTTCATCTGTCAAACCAACATAAGCAGCCTGAATCGAGTTTTGCTGCCAACCACCATTTTCTTTATGTACCCGGGCTTCGAATGTTTTTCTTGCAAGATCAATCTCCGGTTTGCCGATACCAAATGTTCTATAAGGAAACAGTGCATAGAGTTCGGGGTTCTCACTGTTTTTACTATCCTTATATTCTGCAGCTGGTGCAAGAAGTGTATCTCCATTAAAAACTTTTTTAGGAATGACAGGTACCTCTTTTAGCAATTGCTGCCATTGCTGACGTTGTGTTTCATGAGCAAAGCCTCTTGGTAATACCAACATTTTTTCTGCTACTTTTCTTATTCCGACTATTTCAGGTAAAGGATTTGTTACGGAATGAAATGTTTCCAATGATATTGCCGGGAAGAAAAGAATTTTTCCATCATCACCATGTTTCCAATGATGGTAAAAGAAACCAAGGACCTCTGAAACAAATGGAACAACTGTGTCTTTTGCAAATTTCTTATCGCCAGTAAAAGAATAATAATCCAGCATCATTAAAGAAAGTTCAAGGCCACTTTGCCAGTTGTATCGTATATAATTATTTACGATATCTCCATCCGCAAGACTATCTCTATTGAATCCATAGTTAGTATTTGTATATGTGCCCCAAAAGTTCATTGTCTCGGGGAAAAAAGCACCATCATGCTGATAATATTTCTTAGTTGCTTCTTTTCGCAATGCCAATGCGTTCATATACATTTTAAACAATGGAGTCATCATCTCAAAATCGCCGGATATAAGCATTGACCAATAAGGTAATCTTGTATTTTGCCACCAGTAAGGGCCTCCCCATAAACGAAAATCTGCATCATTGCCTGCATACTGACCAGATCTATTGTATGTATCTACTGTAAAAATTGAGCCGTTAAACTTTATTGGTGAATTTCCTCTTCCACCACATGCATTTATAAACCGTTGTAAAATGTATCCCTTCGTTACAGCTTCTGCCTGCCTGCGAATAGCTGAATCTTTTGATGTAATGAATATGTAATTCCTGTCCCAGAATTGTGACCACCATTTATAATGAGCCTTTTCACGATTTACTGTTGGTGCTTTTTTTATTGCTGCTGCATTTTTTAGAACTTCACTCTTCCACAAAGCAACTGTACCAGTTTGTGTTAATGGATAAATATTTATCTGGAAATGGTTGGATGGTTTTTTGCTAACCAATGTCGTATCTGATCCATTGACCAATCCATTTCCCTGGATACATACTCCGTATGTTCTATTTAATAGTGGATCGTCCTTGTCGCTTTTAAATTCTTCCAACGATTGTAATCGCAAATTGTTTTTCCAAACCGAATAGCTGTTGTGATGACAACTGATGATCTGATCTTTGTTACTTGAAAATATTGTATCAGCTTCCTGGTAAACAGGTGTAACAAAATTTTTGTTTTTGTCAACATCACTAACTCCATAGAGTCCGCTTGTTTCAGTTTTAAATATTTGCTTTCTGGTTTTTCTCCATGTTTCAAAAAACACTTTTGCATTTACTGGTTTTTTACTGTCAATATCAACTTGTATTGTCGGGTGATTAGCATCCACCCAGAGTTTTATTTGTGCATCACCATATTCAACAATGATCTGACCTTTCTCCAAATCCAATTTTTGTGAAAACAACTTATTATTAAATTGAGTAGGGGAAAAAGATATCCTGACTTTTCCCAATTTCAGTAAATGCCCATACTCATTCCACGCATCTGTTTTGGAAACATAAAAAACCAGGTCACCATTCTGTTCTATCCACGCATTCACACCTATATCACCATTTCCCAGTGGCATCGATCCCTGTGAATTTATGTCAGGCGTCTTCCACACAACATTGTAGTCTGTCAATACTTTTTTTTGTGCATTGAGAAGGCTGCTGATAAAGATCAGCACTCCAAAAAGTGTATTAATTTTTTTCATTGCTCAATGATGAATACTATTTCATCATAGCTTTTTATTTATTTCTTTGAATACCAATTTTATTAAAAGGAATTGCCTTAAACCCTGGCAGCATTTTAAATATTTCTGAAGAAGGCTTTAATTGAAAATTCATTTCCTTATAGTTTTCAAAACCGGGATCACCGGAAGTAATATAATTCCTGCCGAAATAAGACCATTCTGCATTTCCGTTATGTACCAATTTTATATTAACAAAGACATTGGTTTCAATAAAATTTCTTTTGGGTAATGCAGGAGTATCTTCAAAATAATTTTTGAGTTTGGGATAAGCTGTTGCATAGGGTGTTTGTTTATAATTTACAGCCTCCAATCTCTTTTGAAAAATGCCTTCTTTGTCCAGGTTTCCTTTCGCCCAACCCATCAAACGATTATCAAGATGAAAAGCCATTGGTGATTCAATAAAAATATTATTACGGTATACATTATCACTACCCCCACCAATTAAGACGCTACGTTTGCCAGCGAGGTAGAAAATATTACCTGTTACTTCCATACCACAGGCACCATCATCATGATATACTGATACGATGAGTCCATGATCGTTTCCAATATGATGAAAGAAATTGTATTGAACTTTATTTCCAAATTCACTGGGATCTCTTCCATAATATATGGCTCCCATATCATCACCATCAGTTACTGCATGATGAATTGAATTGTATTCGATCAAATGATCATTGCCATGGAGAAGAATAGCACTGCCGGGACAATTAAATATCTCACTGTTCCGTATCACATTGCCAACACCGTCAATATTTATCCCTGCTTTGTAGGAACGATCCAAACGATTAAAATCATGGATACTGCAATTCACTACCTGGTTGTTTCCTTTTTTTAAAGTCAATCTATCACCACCACTTAAACTAATGCCTCCTGCGCCTGTATTATAAATTTCACAATTAGAAATAATGTGTCCTGTTCCTGCTTCACGATCAAATGTGGTGTGTTTATATACATAGTTCATCAGGCTTCCGAGTTTAGCAGAAGCAGGTTGGCCATCACCTTCATGCGTTAATTCCGTGAATGGTTCTATTCCCTTTCCAATACAAACTCCAACGATACCAAGATTGCGAAAAACACAACTGTCAATTTTATTGTCATTCCCTTTTTCAATATATACTCCCATTCCACGAGAGCATTCGAAGTTTATTCCACTGAATTGAATGAATGAAGTATTTTTTAATTGAACCAATGGTGCCTCCAGCATCGACACTTCAATTGTTTTCAATTCTCCTTCCGGCCGATAGAAATATAAAACACCAGAAGCCCTGTCGATATAATATTCTCCTGCTTCATCAATTTCTTCAAGCAAATTATAAGCGAACCAACGTTGAAAATTTTTTCCACTTTCAAATCCATACAATGTCTCTTGCTTTGTAGAAATAATTTTATTCTTTAAGTCAAGGCCTGCGATTTGTACTGCATCATCAGCATAGCCGTAACGAAAAAAACCGGAGATCCAGATATCCTTTGCCTCAGCCCAACGATTGGGTTGATCAGTTGAAAAATGAAATTTTCCGCCGCGATGAGAAAAATCTCCATTGCGTGGTACTGAACCAGCATCCAAAACTTTTCCTAATGGAATTAGAGAATCATTAGGATAACGAGCTAAGCGCATTGCACCTTTATTACAGAACAATTCCATAGGTGCAGGCTGATAAGGTCTTGCAAAACCACGGGGAGTCAACGTTCCAAAATCTTTAATGCCTGATTTTTTCAGATCGATCTGAAGAATTTTATTTTTAGCAGTTACTGGAAATCTATTTAAAACAAGATCGTCTTTTACTGATGTTGCATATTTAACTGGTATGGAAATGCCTCCTGAAAACGATACCCTTTCATTATTATATGAAGAATAAGTAATGGGATGATCTTTAGTACCCGAATCAAGGCTGTCAAATACAGCACTGTTTTTAAAAAAATAATCCCCGCCTCTGAAATAAACTGAAATAGAAATGTTTTTTTCTTTCGCTAAGATCTTTCTTACTTCCTTACGGGCTTTTTCTAAAGTGGCAAAGGGTTTTGCGATCGTACCAGAATTATTATCCTTTCCTGATGCTGACACATATATTGAATGACTGTTTTGGCTATAACCAACAAGACTCAATAAACAAACTAAGAAACTGAAAAGTCCTTTTTTCATTACACGAATTTTAAATCCTATTTTCTTTAATCAAGAAATCTTATGATTACTAAAAACTTTTCATCCTCCTGTTAAAGAATAAAACGCCTGTTCTTTCCAGATACAGGCGTTTTATTAAACTATACAATCAAAAAAACGAAAGTTAATACCCGGGATTTTGCTCCAACACTGCGCCTGTATTCGCTTCAATTTCTCTTCTTGGAATAGGCAACTTACTCACCTTGCTTGGAGCAGTCAATCCATTTGCAAGAAGATAGCCATTATACTTGTTCAGGTACTCGATCAGCTTTCCGGTTCTCATCAAAGTACTTAACCTGAATTCTTCACCATACAATTCTCTTGCTCTTTCATCAAGGATGAGGTCCATGTTTACATCTCCTGCAGCGACTGGAGTTGCCAATGCTCTGCCTCGTACAATATTGATATCTGCAGCGGCGGCGGCATTATCACCTTTCAACATATTGGCTTCAGCACGCAATAAATATGTTTCTGCCAAACGCATGATATACCAGTCTTTCCAGGTTCTACCATTGTCATTTGGTCTTTTGCTCGTAGCATCTACCGCCAAGCCTTTGGGCACTGCACGCACAAATTTTTTGTAATGAGGGGTCATTCTTGGTTCCCATAGTGTAAGTGTAGAAGCATCTACATTATTTTTTGTCATTACCTGGCCATAAATGGAACTCGTTGGATTCGTCATATAATAATTGCGCTGAATATTAAACTCAGAATTCCTCATATCCTTGCTAAAGTCATTTTTATATTTCCAGATCAGGCTATCAGCATAAGCAGTGACGATCAAAGTAGCGACAGGCCTTCCAACAAGTGTATCCATTAACCAGTTCGATTTTCCACTCACATCTTTTGCCTGCCATGGAATAGGTCCCCACCATCTGTCAAACACGAAATTGCCACCACTTGTACTTACATCGAGGTTGTCGCCACCTTTGATAGTAGGATCCTGTGAGATATTCCAAATGGCTTCTTTGTTGCCTTCCTTAAAATTAAAGTTTCCTTCCTGGAACAGATCCCAATAAACATCGCCCCATGCTGTAGCTGGTCCCTGGTAATCGTATCCCGAAAATGTGAAAGTCCTGGCTACACCAAAACGTGCAGTCATCAGGCTGTTTCTACCATTAGTAATTACAGCGGTAGCTGCAGCAATAGCGCCAGTGTAATCTTTCAAACAAATATTTATCTCTGACAGCAAGTGATAAGCTGCTTCACGAGGAGCTCTTCCACCCTTTAACTGATCAATGGTTGGCATATACTGAACAGCAAATTCAAGATCAGCTTTACACTGCTTATACACTTCTTCTTGCGTAGCTTTTACATAATCAAACTTTGGTGTTTTGGTCTCATTGAGAATCAATGGAACACCACCCCACATGTTGGCGAGGAATTTATAAGAGAATGCACGGAGAAATTTTGCTTCTCCAACAATTGCGTTCTTTTCATTTTCCGAAGTCCATTTAGCCTGCGGTCCTTCAGCCCTTTCAATAATTGTATTTGCCATTGAAACATGCCTGTATAAACGGCCCCACCATTTGCTGGCAAATCCATTGTCAGCGTTCATAGTAGCCCAGTTAAAATGCTGGGTCTTTTGCGCTGATGTATTTGATTCCACATTGGCCAGATCCAGATCCATACCAAGCATATCATAATTGGCAGCTGCATCTGCCGATGCATACATATCTGTTCTGAAGGCTAAATAGATACCAGCAAGGGCTGATTCAAATTGTGCCTTATTAGTAAATGAGTTCTCAGGAGTGTAAAAATCCAATGGAACTTCTGAGAGGTCTTTTTTACAGGAGCTTACAACCACCGCTGCAAGCATTGCTGAAATGATTATTATCTTTTTCATATTTCGATTTCTTAGAAATTAATATTAAAATTTACCATCACGTTGCGTAGAGATGGAATGGAAGAAACAGTGAGGCCATTGCCTGTAGCTGCATCCAATCCGATCCATTTTGGTGCATACGTTCCGAGGTTATCAGCACTTAATGAGATATTCAATCCCTGGATGCCATACTTTTTTACAAATTTGGTAGCCTCATAGCTCAATGCCAATTTCTGCAGCCTGATAAAACTTCTGTCGTAGTATTTCGGTGCTCTCACTGTGGCCTTGGTAATATAGCTTGGTCTTGGAAATTCAGCATTAGGATTGTTTGGGGTCCAGTAATCATAAATAGGATGGTTCATATCGCCCCTGTTGGCATATCCATCATTCCACGGAGTATTGCTGCCATTGATGAAGTAGTCGCCACCACCCCAGATCGAGTTAATGAAAACCATCAATGACCAATTGCCATATGTAAAAGTGTTGGTAAGGCTCCAGCGGAAATTAGCACCTGAATTACCCATGAATACGCGGTCAGAATCTGAAGTGATCTTGCCGTCATTATTTACGTCGCGTAATTTATAAGTACCGGGCTGGAATCCTGCCATGATAGTACCACCGTCTTTATCAGACTGCTGCCACATTCTCTCAACCTGGTAATTGTAAACGGTACCCAATGGTTTACCGATAAACAGGTTTGAAGAAACAATGTCATCTTCTTTGCCATCTCCATCTTTGTCACCCAACAACTTTGTTACTTCATTTCTATTGAGCGAGAAAGCGGCTTCGCTTCTCCATGAGAATTTCTTATTGGTGATATTAACAGAACGAAGGTTGATCTCAAGTCCGCGATTCTGAATTTCACCTGCATTAGCTGTGATGGTAGTAAAACCAGAAGCACTTGGTAATTGCAATGTGAAAGCAAGGTTGTTGGTACGGGTTGCATATCCATCTATAGAACCTGATAACCTGTTTTTCAGGATACTGAAATCAAGACCAAAGTTGAGACCAGTTGTTGATTCCCAAACCAGGTCATCGTTACCCAGTGAGCCAACAGCTTGCGTGTATGTGTAGTTAGCATCACCCTGGTAATAATAATAACCATTGGAAATTCTGGCCAACGTGCTATATGGGGCGATAGACTGGTTACCATTGGTACCATAAGATGCACGCAGTGCGAGGGAATTGAATACCCTGGAGTTTTCCATGAATTTCTCTTTCGAAATATTCCAGTTAACACCTACAGATGAGAAGTCGCCATATTTGTGATTGTTTGAGAAAGCTGAATAACCATCATGACGGATCGTACCAGTAATAGAATACTTACCATCAAAAGTGTAAGTAAGACGTGCCATCTGACCAATGCTCTGCGTCTCAGAACCGGAGGTTGAAACTGACTGAATAGCACCTGCTGATAAGCGATAAGTACCAAGCTGATCATTATCAAACCCGGAAGCAGAAAGCGATTCACCATAAGCCTCCGATTTCTGGTCCGAATGAAGTAAGGTAAGGTCTACATTATGTTTTTGAGCAAAAGTTCTATTGTACTTTATAAGGTGGTCAAACAAGGTGGCCACACCTCTTGAGTAAGCCCTTGAACCTGTACCCTTAGGACCTTGTCCCTGGTTGGTATTGAATCCATAAAAAGTTCCTGTTTCAGATGTATTCTGAGTTTTAGAATAAGTAGCTGTGTACGATAATCCTTTTACCCATGGTACTTTAATAGTAGCATATCCAATTCCATTAAGATTACCCGTTCTGTTATACCCTTCATTTGCCATCATGGAAAATGGATTTACAAAAGAAGTGGTTGTTTGCGGATACATGTTATAGCTGCCGTCAGCATTATACACATCAGCATAAGGGCTGAATAAGTAAGTACTGCTGCCATTGCTTGCAGCACCATACATACGTGTATCCGGATAACTCCTGTTGCTATAGAAAGCTCTTACCCCCATAGTCAACCAGTTGGTGATCTTAGACTCAAGGTTCAGCCTTATTGAATAATGTTTAAAACGATCATAAAGAATTACCCCCTTTTGATCTGTATAGTTTCCTGAGAGAAAATAACTCATCTTATCAGTCCGTTGTGAAACACTCAATGATGTTTGGAAGTTATAACCTGTTTGACTGAAAAGACTATAAGGATCTTCCAAAGTGGGCTTATGATCAGGTGTTGCATTATAATTCGTTTTTTCATTAAGCTGTAGATAGTTTGGTGTTTGATCCATTGGAACAACAGTACCATTATCGTTCAGGATATCATTCAAACGTTGCATGTACCCCTGCGCACCATACACTTCCAATGGTTTCAGCTGGCTGATGCTTCCATAACTTGTACGCAACTCGAACCTGGGCTTACCATTTACACCTGTTCCCTTTTTTGATTCGATCAAAATAACTCCATTAGCGGAACGTGATCCGAATACAGCGGCTGCACTTGCATCCTTAAGAACGGTTACGCTTTCAACATCAGAAGGAGAAATATCAGCAAGCGAACCACTGAAGATCACTCCATCCAAAACGATCAAAGGTGAAGTAGATGCTGCAATGCTATTGGTACCCCTGATAGTAACACCAGGTACACCACCTGCTGTATTGGCTTCGCCAACGTTCAGACCAGCTACAGTACCCTTCAATGTTTCCATGATGTTATTCACGGTAACATTTTCATAGGTCTTTAGGTCTGCCTTTACCACAGCACCGGTTACTGCTTGCTTTTTCTGTGTACCATAACCCACCACAACAACTTCCTCCTGTTCAACACCAGCGGGTTTAAGAGATATATTCAACTCTTGTTGAGTTCCAATTTTTACTTCCTGTGTTTCCATACCAACATAAGAAAATTGCAAAATCTTAGCGCCTCCAGAGATGTCGATGCTGAATTCGCCATTTTCATTGGTAGCTACTCCTTTGGTACTACCTTTTACTGTAACTGAAACACCTTGCAAAGGCTTACCAGTTTCATCAGTTACTTTTCCACGTACACTTTGTTTTTGTGGTTGCGAAGCCACAACCTCTTGTGCATACGTTTTATTAACTGTCATGCACGATAAAGCCAGTGCAAGAACAGTAAAACACAAAACCCATCGATTCTGTGTTAAGAATCGCCCCTGGCGAATTCGGGAAACATCTAGTCTCATAATGTTGCTTGTTTTTAATTTAAAAATTTTAAAAGCAGGTAACCCCTGTCTTTTTATTTCCTCAATTGATTTTTATTTTGTTGAAATCAGTTTCTTTTTGCTTTATTAAAAAATTGATCATGTTTAAATGAATTATTGCTCCTGCATGACTTGCATCGTGTTTTAAAGCTTCATTTAAATAATTTGCTGATGCTGTATAATTCTTCAAGCCCAATTCGCCCAAACCTTTTAAATAGCGGCAATGATTTTTATTCTTCTCATTTAGATCTGTATCAAATACCAAAAGGTCAGGAAGTGAAACGGCGAAATAATCGATCTTGATCTCGTCATTGAAATGCTGATCGGCAAATTCAACCAGGCGATGAAATATCTTTTCTGCTTTTTTTAGATGACCTAGCTTTAACCATGCCAATCCCTGGTATACTATTTTATCAGGCTGGGGATCATTATAAAAAATTGCTTGCACAGGTTCACTAATTCCTTCAGTTGCTTGTTTAAATTTTTCAATTGCCTGCTCGCTCATTCCCATTGCTTCATAAACACAACCTTGTAAATAATGAATATCATTCTCCTGAGTTCCAAGTAATTTTCCTTCTCCTAAATTTTCAGGATATTGTTCTGCAGCTTCCAATAAACAGAGTGCAGTGTCAAATTGTTTTTCCTGTATAGCTTTTTTGGCAAGCTCTAAATGACATATTAAATACTGTCGAACAACTTTTCCTTCTCCGCCTTCCCATGGATGAAAAATTCTTTCTTCCAGCATTTTCTTTGCTGTCTTGTAATTGCCCTGGCTATTTTCAAGTGAAATTTTTTCCAGGTATAAGTCATCTCTCTGAACAATAAGTGTGTGATGCTCGTTTAATATTTCCAATCTTTTTTCAATGGGGCAATTCAGTCTCTTATATAACTGATCTAACTCCATCAAAACCCTTGCATCATTTTTATCAATGGAAAATGCAAGTTCAAGAGCTCTAAGAGCTTTCCCTGGTTGCTGCTCTTTATTAAAATATAACAAAGAAAGATTACGATGTGCCGTAGCAAAAGAAAGATTGATAGCTATACTTTTTTCAAAAGCATTTATAGCTTCTGCATATTGACGAAACCCAAACCATAAATTTCCAAGATAGTAGAATGCCTTATCATCTGAAGGATTAGCAGCGATTGCATATTGCAATACTTTGATCTCTTCAAGTTTATTCGGAAAACAATAATCTGATTTGCAGTTATACGCTTTTTGCGCAAACATTTTTGCTGCTTGTTCGTCGCCAGCCTTTGCTGCAAAATAACTCATAGCATAGTAAGTCATAGGGTACGAATCGTCGTTTCTATTTACATACAATTGTAACAATTCGATTGCCTCTGTAAAACATCCGGCGTTCCCATAATCAAAAGCATATTCCAAATAATTATTAGCGGCATTGCGCATTAGCAATTGGAGATTTTTCAATTGCTCATCGGCCTTTGAATATTCGCCAGTTTCCTTCAAAAGCAAATACTTTTCAAAGCTGCAGCCGAAATTAAACGGATCGATCTCCAGCGAATCTTTAATGCAGGCAAAAGCTCCAGCATAGTTTCTTAATTTTCTAAGCGCAATTGTTTTTAAATGTCTTGCGGTGTGACTGTGATAATTTCTGATCAATGATTTTTCGCTCAATACAAATGCTTCAGAAAAATTATTTTTTGATATATCTATTCTTGCTAATTGCAGGAAACTGTTATGCTGCCATGAATCGGTCCATGTAGCTTTGTAGAAAGCATCATATGCATCTGATAACTTGTCCTGGAATTGAAGGCTTATTCCTAAATTATAATAAGCCTCTCCATCGTATGGATTCGGATTTCTAGACGTGATCGTTTTTATTGCTCTTCTGAAATATGTTTCAGCTTTTGCAAATTGTCCACATCTTAATAATTGTAACCCCATTGCATTATTACACCTGATATCATTGGGTTCTCTCCTTAATGCTTCTGCATAATAATCTGATGCCTGGTAAGTAGCATGACGATATTGCTCAATATGTAATCCATTCAGAAATAATTCTTCAATACTTTCTATTTCTGAAGGCTGTTTTGCAGGTGTTGCAGCTTGCGGAATTTCGGGGGATTCAGTTTTAGTTGCTTCATAACTAACCAAAACTTTTCCATCTTCACTTACTACATCCACTATCAAATCATATGTATTAAATACAGATGATGTTTCAAAACTCATTTCAAATACTTGTTCAGGAGATAGATCTGCCTGGAATCCCTTTATTATCTTTCGGTTGCTGTTATAAATATTGATGCTGCTTTTCGGATAGATGCTAGTGGCATATACAATTACCGAAACTGTTTTTTCATTTATTTCTACATTGATCATCGCTTCTTTTGTAGCATTTTTTACCATTCCAACTTTATGGTATGGCATAAAATATTGCTCAAAAGTTTTTTCTTCATTTGGTTGCAACCATGAAAAATCGGGCTGGTTGTCAGTGAACACTCCCGTCATCAATTCAATATATGGTCCATCATCGTCAGTCAGGTTTCTATCCCATGATTGTCCGAAATCACCATTGCCCCATGTCCATTGTTTTTTACCGGGTGAAATATGATGATTCGCTACATGAAGGATCCCGGATCGTGTATCATGTTCATAGCCGCCAACAAAATCATAGTTTGATTTAATGGCCATGTAAGAAGTTGGTACCGGAATATTTTTATACATTGAAATATCAGTGCCCGGTGCATAATCCACCTTGTAATAAGTTCCTGTTGCAATTGGAAAATCTGATACATCTCTTTTGCCATGATCAAACACTGCATGTACGTCAGGTGGAAAAACAGATTGATAATGATCATTCACTTTCACGGCAGGATTGGCCCACCATAGAAAAGTTTGAGGTAACAATGAACGGTTAAATAATTTTCCTTTGACTTCCAGGTATGCTTTGTCAGGATATAAAGTAAAACCAGCCTGGCATTTAGTTCGAAACATGAGTTCGACCTCATTTACCCAAACAGTCTTGCTGCCATCAGCATTTTCTTTTATTGTAAAATCAACAGGTAAAAAAGTAGAGGGGCGATGATGTTGAGGCCAGTTGAATTCGATGCCTCCATTGATCCAGGGACCAGTAAGTCCTACCAAAGCAGGCTTGATGACCTGGTTATAATAGACAAAATCACGTTTCCTGATCTTATCATAAGCACGGTGAATGCGGCCACCGAGCTCGGGAAGTATCATGATCTTTAAATAATCGTTTTCGAGAAACAGAGCAGTGTAGGCCTTATCTTTTTTTTCATCTTCGATCTTCTCTACAACTGCGTGAGGATAAACAGTTCCGCTGCTGCCCTGGTATACTCTTTTCTCCAGGAAAATTGGATTCTTTTCCGGAGTGCCAGTATTATATGTAGGCAAAAAAATCGTTTCCTGCCAAACCAAAACAGATCTTTCCATACAGCATTTTTATAGAATCAGCTTAATCAGTGACTTCCGCGGGCAAGGTAGGGATCGAATGAAGTGGCTTAACTACCACTTTATGAATCATACTGATTAAATGACCAACTCCAGTATTCTCGATATAAATTTTAGCAACTCGTGTTCTTCTAATAAATCATTATTACCAATAACAAAACTAGATGGCTTTAAAATTTTGCAGATAGAATAACTTACGGTAATGATGGACTATTTTATTATATTGTGATATGAGTGCAACCAGGAAAAGAGAAGGATTCAAAGGGCAAAGAGCTATTGTAATACCAGCAAAGATCCTTGCACGGCATTTTGACAATCACCCCATTGTAAAGCAATTATATATAACTGATATTGGATACTACCCCAATGCTTTATATCACCATAGGCAAAGGAGCCATGGTATAAATCAAAATGTGCTGATCCATTGCGTGAAGGGAAATGGATGGGCTAAGATCGCTGATAAAAAATATAATATGTCAGCCGGTGATTTCGTTTTGCTTCCGGCTAACACCCCTCATGAATACGCTGCAGATGAACAAACTCCATGGACTATTTACTGGATGCACTTTAAAGGAACAAGCAGTTCAGACTTTGTTGATATGATGCTGAAAAGAATGGGTGATCATGTTGCATCTATTTCATTCCAGGAAAAAAGGCTGGAATTATTCGAAGAAATTTATACAAGTCTAGAAAGAGGTTATAGCATAGATAATATTTGTTATGCGAGCCTAAGCCTTCAATATTTTTTAGGCTCTTGTAGTTTTGATAATAATTATATGGCGGTACATGAAAAGACGGATAGTATTTCACTATGTGTTAATTACCTGCAAAAACATATTGATAAACCACTTTCGCTAAATGATATTGCAAATGCAGTAAATCTCTCGGTGTCTCATTTTGCCAGTATATTTAAAAAAAATACTGGCTTCTCTATCATTGAATATTTTAATCATTTGAAAACCCAAAAAGCTTGTCAGTATTTACAGTTTACTGATCTGCGGGTCAATGAAATTGCGGATCGATTGGGAATTGAGGACCCTTATTATTTTTCAAGGATGTTTACGAAAATAGTTGGTACCTCTCCAAACAAATACAGGAGCAGGAAAAAGATCCCGGTATTAACAGGTAATCTTACATAAATAATATTATCCATCATTTTCAAAACAAACTCTATTTTTTTGTTCGGGAATAAAAGCAGTTTTGTCTTTGCAAAAGATCATTATGACAAGCAGCAACCATCAATACAATTCAAAATACATTCTTGCTTTATCTTTTATTTCTGCATTGGGCGGATATTTGTTTGGATTTGATTTTGCCGTTATATCCGGCGCATTACCTTTTTTAAAAGATAAATTCAATCTTAATGAATACTGGGAAGGTTTTGCAACAGGCAGTTTAGCATTAGGTGCGATCGTTGGCTGTATTGCTGCTGGTAAAATTGCAGATAAGAAAGGAAGGAAGCCGGGATTATTGATAGCAGCTTCTGTTTTTTGTATTTCATCATTGTTCATGGCATTCGCTCCAAGCAGGGATCTATTTATTGCATCCCGTTTTGTTGCTGGTATTGGTGTAGGAATGGCTTCAATGCTCTCACCATTATATATAGGAGAAATAGCACCTGCGCCCTATAGAGGCAGAATGGTTGCTATTAATCAATTAACAATTGTGCTGGGTATTTTAATTACAAATATTATCAATTACACACTTAGAAATGAAGGTGATGATGCATGGCGCTGGATGTTTGGGCTGGGCGCAATTCCTTCTTTGCTTTTTTTTATTGGTGTGTTGTGGTTGCCGGAAAGCCCAAGATGGTTATCACAAATGAATAAACTTGAAAAGGCAAAGATAATCTTAGAAAGAATTGGTGGAACAGGTTTTAGTAATACAACTATTTCTGAAATTCAAAGATCATTTCAGACTGTTAACAAAGCAAAATTCACCTCAGTTTTTGAGAAAAAAATATTGCCTGCAGTTTTAGTGGGAATTGGCCTGGCAGTGTTTCAGCAGTTTTGCGGTATCAATGTAGTATTTAATTACACCGCTACAATTTTTGAAAGTATTGGTGCTTCAAAAGATGATCAATTACTACAAACAGTATTTATAGGAGGTGTAAACCTCCTGTTTACATTGCTTGCCATGGCTCTTGTTGATAAAATAGGACGTAAGCCTCTTATGCTTTTAGGAGCAGGAGGTCTTACAATGTTATACTTATTCATTTCTCAATTACTCGGTATAAAATCCCCATTAGTTTCCTGGTTTCTGTTAGCTGCAATCGGCATTTATGCATTGACGCTTGCGCCTGTAACATGGGTTTTGATCTCAGAAATTTTTCCAAATAAAGTTCGGGGCACTGCAACCTCAATTGCAGTATTAAGTTTATGGGCCGCTTACTTTATTCTCACTTTTACTTTTCCTGTTATGTATAACAAGCTACAGGAAAAAACATTTTACGTGTATGCAGTAATTTGTTTGATCGGTTTTGTATTTGTCTATAAAAAAATAAAAGAGACAAAAGGAAAAACGCTTGAAGAACTGGAAACTGTATTTGTCCAACACTGATCCAACAATTCTATAATAAATAGAATTGCAAAAATGAAACTTCGGATATTGCATTGAAAATAATTTTTCAATTGATAAGCATGCTTTCCGAAAAACTCATCCATTTCTATAAATCTCTTCAGCCTCCCAAAAATTTACCAAAGGACATCGGAGTTTTATTTCCCCAAAAAGACAAACAAGTAATCGAGCTGGTTAAAAAATTCTTTGAAAAATATTATAAAGATGATCGACCCCGCAGGTTGCTGCTTGGGATAAATCCCGGCAGATTTGGTGCTGGTATCACAGGTGTAAACTTCACGGCTCCAAAACAACTAAAAGAAATATGTGGTATTGATCATCATTTTGGTCTAACTTCAGAATTATCTGCTGAGTTTATTTATGATATGATCGGTAAATACGGAGGAGTAAAAAAATTTTATACGAATTGGTTTATCGGATCAGTTTGCCCACTAGGTTTCATTAAAAGTGGAAAGAACATCAATTACTATGATGATAAAAAATTGATAGAGGCTACCACTCCTTTTGTCGTTGATTGTATAAATAAACAAGTTGCTATTGGCTTCAATACAGATAAATGTATTTGTATTGGTGGAGAAAAGAATTTCAAATTTTTATCCGGCCTGAATAATGAACACAAATGGTTTAGAAAGATAGTTCCCTTGCCACATCCACGCTTTATCCTGCAATACCGCCGCAAACAGAAGGATCAATACATTCATCAATATTTGTCGGCAATGAGATTTGCCCGGTAAATAATTTCTCTTAGCTTTGCCCTTCATTAATTTTCGAATATGAAGATCTGCATGGTTCGCCCCCAATTATAAGAACCGAAATTTCCGGAGATGCGTTTTAAGCAACACCCTGTTGCTTTATTTCATTTATTATAAAAAAGTTTTTCAATCATGCAGAATCAAACTGTACATAAAAACAAATTTTCTCATTTTACTTCTTTAGTCTGGCAATCGATCAAGGGCGGTGAATATGATTATACACAAGGCAGCATTCGTGTGGCAATTGTATTATTAGCAGTACCAATGATCCTTGAACTGATGCTTGAAAGCGTATTTGCAGTGGTAGATATGTTTTTTGTAGGCAAACTGGGATCGAACGCCATACAAACTGTCGGTTTAACTGAATCAGTAATAACGTTAGTATATACTATAGCTATTGGCTTAAGTGCTGCTGCCACTGCAATGGTTGCAAGAAGAGTGGGAGAAAAAAATCCTGAAGGGGCTGCACATGCCGGAGCACAATCTATCCTGATAGGATTAGCTGTAACTATTGTGATCAGTATCCTAGGAGTTGTGTATGCAGAGGAGATTCTCAGGCTGATGAAAGCAGATGAGGAAGTGATAAAAGAAGGCGTTTTGTTTACCCGCATCATGTTCGGCGGTAGTATTGTAATCATATTACTCTTTCTTATCAATGGAATTTTCCGCGGTGCTGGTGATGCTGCTATTGCAATGCGAAGCCTATGGCTTGCAAGCGGTATTAATATTTTTCTTTGCCCGATGCTAATATATGGGTGGGGGCCTTTTCCTGAATTAGGGTTAAAAGGTGCAGCCATTGCAACTACAATTGGACGTGGCATTGGAGTGATATACCAATGTTATTACCTGTTTGGCAAAAAAGGGGTAATTAAGATCAAGTCATCGCATTTTAAATGGGATTGGCCTGTGATTAAATCTTTGTTTGGAATTTCATGGCCCGCAATCTTCCAATTCTTTATGGCTTCTGGCAGCTGGATCATTCTTGCAAGATTAGTTGCAGAAATAGGGGGCAAAGAAGCAAGTGCCGGTTATCAAATTGCAATACGCAATGTTGTGTTCTTTATTTTACCTGCATGGGGATTGAGTAATGCTGCTGCAGCATTGGTTGGACAAAATCTTGGCGCTGGCAAACCTGATCGGGCTGAAATGAGTGTACGATTGACAACAAAATATAATGCGATTTTCATGTCGTTTGTTATGGTTCTCTTTGTGGCATTTGCTACTCCTATAGTAGATGTTTTTACAGATGGGAAAGAAGCCATTGCTTATGGTTCGTTGGCCTTACGGATCATCGGTACCGGTTATATTTTTTATGGTATTGGAATGGTGATGATACAGGCTTTGAATGGAGCCGGTGATACTAAAACACCGACATGGTTAAATTTCTTTGCGTTTTGGATCTTCCAAATCCCATTGGCATATCTCCTTGCAAGGGGATTTAATATGGGAACCACCGGAGTTTTTATTGCGATACCTGTTGCTGAAACTTTTTTGGCAATTGCAGCCTGGTATTATTTCAAAAAAGGAAAATGGAAAGAGGTAAAAATTTAAATTATAAAGGCTGTTCTTAATGAGCAGCCTTTCTTTTTATCTTTAATCATAACTTTCAAGCATGGACACTCATATAATACACCAGAACAGGGTACGGCAAATATTTTTTTTGGTAATTATCGTATTGCTTGGTTTATTATTATTTAGCGAATTATACACTTTCCTTCCTGCATTGCTTGGCGCCGTTACCTTATATATTGTCATGAGGAGGTGGATGTTTCATCTTACTATAAAGAAAAAGTGGCGAAAAGGCTGGACCGCTGCCTTGTTGATGCTCCTGTCGATGATCGTCATATTACTTCCCATCGCTCTTCTTATCAATATGCTTTCGTCAAAGATCACTTTCGCTATTGAACATTCTAATGAACTGGTAGAGTCACTGAAAAAAATTGTCTTAGATATTGAACAAAAATTCAAAATTAAAATTACAAGGGATGAAAACATAAACAGGCTTGGTGATTTTATTAGAAGCAGTATACCAAAATTACTCGGCGCCACTTTTAATACATTGGGAACAATTTTCTTTATGTATTTCATTCTTTATTTTATGCTGGTGAATGGCAGAAAAATGGAAGCAAATATTTATGAGCATATGCCATTAAAAGATGAGAATGCAACTATGCTTGGTACTGAAGTAAAGAACATGGTGCTGAGCAATTCTGTTGTCATTCCTCTTATTGCGGTCTTACAAGGTATAGTTGCCTTAATTGGTTATTTGATCATTGGCGTTAATGAGCCCTGGTTCTGGTTTGTGTCACCTGTATCACGGCAATGCTTCCCGTTGTTGGTGCGGCACTTGCGTACGTACCGCTTGCGATCATCTTTTTTGCTAATGGTGATACAGGCAAAGGGATCTTTATGTTAATATATGGCTTTGGTGTTATTGGCCTGGTTGATAATATATTTCGTTTCACACTTGCAAGAAAGATAGGAAATGTCCATCCGCTTGTTACCGTATTTGGGGTCATCATCGGCCTTAGTGTATTTGGCTTTATTGGTTTGATATTCGGTCCGCTGCTTATCTCGCTTTTCTTATTGCTATTAAAAATTTATAGCTCCGAGTTTATCACTAAACAACGCCACGCACAGCATCACCATCATCACATGGAAAACTGATTTTTCCGTAAGTAGATTTTCTATTAGCTGTAGATCCTCGCAAGTATTTCCCACAAACAATAAAAGATAATTACTGTTTCACCTTGTATTTTCTGAAACGGGATAATATTTTTACGTTTAAGTCCGTTTAGAAATCCGAATCCGTATCCGTGCCTAAGTTTATAAAAACCATATCATCCTCCCTGTCTGCCGCTGCATTTATGTTGCTTCCATTATTAAATACAGGAAGTAATTCAGCCCTGGCAAAATTTGAATCCAACTTTTTTACCAATGATTCTATCGGAACAAATTCATTTGATCCGGAAATGGAATTGATATATGATAGCCTTAAACTAGCAAAAAGAGGATTGAAGAAAGAAGCGTTCAACTATGCTTATACTGGCTATAAAAAATTGGAAGAGGAAGGGAAGTTAAATAAAGAAGGGCTGATCACTATTTGTGATTTCAGTCAATCATCAAAAAGAAAAAGGCTTTACCTGATCAATCTGAATGAATGCAAACTTGTACTGAATACTTATGTGGCACATGGAAAAAATTCAGGAGGTGAATATGCCAGAAAATTTTCTAATAAACCTGAATCCTTACAAAGTAGTCTTGGCTTCTATAGAACCAAAAAAACGTATTGGGGAGGGCATGGTCTTGCATTAACACTATCAGGGCTTGAGCCCGGCTTTAATGATAAGGCTGAAAGAAGAAAGATCGTTCTTCATGGTTCACAATATATTGGTGATAATTACAGGAGATGGGGCAAATTTATGGGACGTAGCTTTGGCTGTCCTGCTGTTCCAATGAAACAATCAAAAACTCTTATCAATACGATCAAAGACGGAAGTTGTCTTTTCATTTATCATCCAAGCAAAAACTACCTGAAAGGATCTAAAATATTAAACGGCTAATTGGACGTATAATAAGGATGGATGAAACAAAAAGCTCAATCTGTACCCTATGATTGGGCTTTTTTGTTTTTATGAGTTAACGAAATAATGTGCAGCAAGTTGAGACAAAATGCCGATCAGGAAGCCATAATAAATTTCCTTTTGCGAGTGATCAGAAACGATAAGACGGGAAGTGCAAACAATTCCGCCTATTAAAACCGCAATTGATAAATAAAATGAAAAGCTACTACTATCAGTAAAAGCCAGCAATGCGATGAATGTGGTCATAACACCAACCGATATCGCATGCATGCTTACTTTCATGGAAATATTTACCAAAAAGCCCAATACAGATGCATTGAAAATTGCCATGCTCATGCTTACCAGGTCTTTTACTTCATGATTGTTTTTAAAAACATACCAATTCCAGAAATAAAATGTCATGCAAATGATATAAGGAATAATGCGATCCTTTTGTGTTTTTAAAAAAACAGAATCAATAAAATTTAAGGCCCGAAGCAAAAGAATGCTTGCTAATGGAAGAAAAGTACAGTTTACAAAAACCTGCAATAATATTCTGAGATTGCCCCAATCGCTAATGCCAGCAAATTGATACGAACGAATTTGAATAATGAAATAAGTAATGTAAAGAGGAATAAACAATGGGTGAAAAATGTACGAAATAAATTTTGCAAGCAACTGTACCACCAAAGGTTGCTTAGGTGTTTCCGGTATACTTACTTCTTTCAGTTGATTTTGTTCGGTTATAATTAATCTGTCGGGCATGCTATAATTCTTTTCGCAAACGGGCAACGGGAATATTCAGTTGTTCCCTGTATTTTGCTACTGTTCTGCGTGCAATATTATAACCTTTTTGCTGAAGCATTTCTGTAAGATGCTCATCACTCAGCGGTTTCTTTTTATTCTCTGCTTCGATAAGATCACTTAAGATCTTCTTCACTTCTCTTGTAGATACTTCTTCTCCGCTTTCTGTACTCAATGATTCGCTGAAAAAGAATTTCAACCGGTAAGTACCAAATTCTGTTTGCACAAATTTGCTGTTGGCTACCCGGCTTACAGTAGAAATATCAAGCCCGGTTTTTTCTGCAATATCTTTCAGGATCATCGGGCGAAGTGTGGTTTGATCACCCGTGAGAAAAAAATCATGCTGATGATTCATAATAGCCGTCATTGTATCAAGCAAGGTATGCTGCCGTTGTTTGATAGCATCAATAAACCATTTAGCCGAATCGATCTTTTGCTTAATAAATAAAACGGCTTCCTTTTGACGCTTATCTTTTTTTGTACCTCGGTCATACTCTTTTAGCATGTCACGATATCCCTCACTAATTCTTAGTTCGGGTGCATTTCTTGAATTCAATGTCAACTCTAACTTTCCTCCATTGTTCATTATAAAAAAGTCAGGCACTACATAACTCTCTGCTTTGTTTATTTCTCCGACATTGCCACCCGGTTTTGGATTCAACCGGATGATCTGTTGCATTACTTCTTTTAATTGCTCGTCATTAAGATCAAGGCCTCTTTGAATTTTTTCGTAGTGCTTTTTGGTAAACTCGTCAAAGTATTTTGATATAGCCTTAATAGCAACGTTTACATTTTTCCCTTCATCCTGCAGCCTGTTCAATTGAAGTAATAAACATTCCTGGAGATCTCTTGCCGCCACGCCGGGAGGATCAAAATGCTGAATGCGTTTTATCAGGCTTTCAACTTCTTCTTCCGTTGTCATTACATTCTGCCGAAAAGCCAGATCATCAACAATGGCAGTGGTTTCTCTGCGCAAATAACCATCTTCATCTATGCTACCCACAATTTGCTCAGCGATCTTTTGTTCTTTCTCATCCAGTTTCAATAATCCAAGTTGATCAAGCAGTGTTTCATAGAAACTTGTTTCCATTTTAAATGGAATTGTTTTTTTATCATCATCATCACTGCCGTAATTATCATCCCGCATTTTATAATCAGCGATGTCATCATCACCTTCTTTTACATATTCGCTGATGTCTATATTATCGTAATCATTTTCGCTGCCATCTGGTTCTTCAAAATTTTCCTCCCCGTTCTCTGTAAATTCATCTTTTGCTTCCTCGCGATCATCATGATTTTCTTCTTCCTGCTCCAAAGCGGGATTTTCCTCCATTTCTTCCTTTATTCTTTCTTCCAGGTTGGCGGTAGGCACCTGCAACAGTTTCATAAGCTGAATCTGCTGCGGCGATAGTTTTTGTAGTAGCTTTTGTTGTAAATTTTGACTCAGGGCCATGGTTGCTTATTGTAGTTCTTCTGGTTAAGGCCCTTTTGAAAAAATCGGGCCAAATATCAAAAATCAGGCCGTAAATTTACATACAAATAAAATAAAGGTGCCGGAACGAATAAATATTATTCTTGTTGTCTTGTTAATGTTAACTGGAAAAGTTTTTTCGCAGGGCGCCTTCTGCAATCAGGATCAACCTCTTCCGAATAAAATTATAAGAATTAAATCGATTGATCCTTATTTCAGCCTATCAGCAGAAAATTTAAATAATAGTAGACCAAAAGATTGCAAAAAAATTCAGATCAATTACGAAGTTTTAAAAAAAATTATTTATGAAAATCAACTTCCTTTAGATCATGGCCTTCAAAAAAATAATCCTGGATTTTTATACAACAGATCAATTCTTCAGCGATCATTTTATACGGAACCTCTCGGCTTCTTTTGTAAAAAAGAAATTCAATTAGAAAAGATCACTTCTGTCCCCCTGCGTTTCCGGCTTGGCTCCCTTGATTATGTAGATCGGTTGGAAGGGAAGAAGTAGAATTTTTTTGAGTTGGCTTCTTTGGCAACCAATCCATTTGTGGAGTTTCTACCTGTAGTTTATAATAATTATTTCTCAAGCTATCACTCCATCCATTTGGGTTATTATTAAATGATTTGCTGCTGAAATAAATACCGCCGTGTACATTGGGGTATTGTCTCAGCAGTTTTATCTGGTTGGGCAATTCGTTGGGATTTCTCCATGCCGCATTGCTTCCAGAACGATAGATGCCGAGGCCGATATATAAATTACGGCCATAAGAATTTTTACTCCACCACTCTAACATTTTTGCATAATCAATTTTATCATGCCCGATCTCTAAATAAAGCTGCGGCGCTACATAATCAACCCATTTTTCTTTCAACCATAACAAAATATCTGCATACAAGTCATCATAATTGGTTTGCCCTGCTTTGCTATCGCTGCCTCTTGGGTCTTTGTCATTATTTCTCCAAACACTAAATGGTGAAATACCAAACTGTACCCAGGGTTTTTCTTTTTTTATAGCAATGGAGACCTTCTTCATAATGGAATCCACATTACTCCTCCGCCAATCATCTTTATTCAATTTGGTTTTCGATCTGCTATAAGCATCCTCATCGGGGAATTCTTTACCTGAAATTCTATATGGATAGAAATAATCATCCATGTGTATCGCATCCACATCATAACGATGAACAATATCGGCGACAACCTGCACAACAAATTTTTGCACTTCTTTGCTCGCAGGGTCAAAATATTTTTTGTCCCCATAACCTAAGAACCATTCAGGATGAATTTTTGTAACATGGCCTGGTGCAATAGACGAAGCCCCGATTTTAAAATCCGCTCTATAAGGATTACACCATGCGTGAAACTCCATTCCCCGTTTATGCGTTTCTTTTATCATAAACTCAAGCGGATCATAATAGGGTGAAGGCGGTTGGCCTTGTACTCCTGTAAGCCATTGGCTCCAGGGTTCCAATTGTGAAGGATAAAAGGCATCTGCCGCGGGTCTTACCTGCACTATTACTGCATTCATGCCGTTGCCCTTATGCATTTCTAATTGCCGAATAAATTCGGTTCGCTGGCTGTCAGGGTTTGTCATTCCCTTTAGCGGCCAGTCAATATTATCAACTGACGCTATCCAAACGCCACGAAACTCAGGCCTGGATTGAGAAAATAAGTTTGAAGTAAACAAAAAAAGGAAGGCTACCAGGGTGGTACGGCGGTTCGGTATTTTCATGCTTTGAATTTTGGATCAGTTCAAAGCGAAGATACATTAATGATTATTTCGAAGTTTATCCAAAAGGTTATTTAACGTTTCTAACTCTTCATCTGAAAGATGATTCACTACAGCATCTAACTCTTCATTTCTCCTATCAAGATTTTCAAGCAATTCGGCTCCCTGCGGAGTAATGATCACATCCACCATCCGCTTATCTTTTTCTGAAACTGCTTTTTGTACGAGGTTTTTTGAAACCATTCTTTCTACAATACGGCTTGTATCACTCATTTTATCAAGCATTCTTTCCCGTAACTGTAAAGTAGATAAAGGCTCACCTGCACCACGTAATATTCGAAGTATATTGTACTGCTGGGGAGTAATGTTCTCTGATTTTACAAAGCTCTTTATGTGATCCACCATCCACGCATGAGTAAACATGATGTTCACCATCGCTTTGTTCTGATTATTCCGAAACTTTGCCTGCTTTATTTCTGTATCAATTCCCATGGTTCGGCGTTTATATTGAAAAGGTCAAAAACCCGACCAAAATGTTTTTCTATAAAACTTAAATTCACAGGGGTGGAAAAAAATACTACGAATGTGGTAGTTAGTGGTTGTCTATTAAATGGTTGCTTTCAGTAGTTTTATGTTTGATTAACCTTAAATCTACCACCATGAAAGTTATTTCTGAATCGATCCGCAATTTTTGGGAAGGATTTGTTTCTTTTTATACTGTATTGTATAATGAAGTAAAAAACTGGAAATAGAATCTCACTCTGTGTAACACCCTGGATAAATGGGGATTTATTTTCCCACCCCCTGGTACCGGGTTAATTGATTAAGCATTCTCCCAGACCTTAGTGCCCTCACTACAGTTAGAGCATCCTTCACTTCGTTCAGGATGACAATGAGAAGTTGCTTATTTAGGCATTCTCCCACACTTTAGTTCCTTCACTACAGTTTGAGCATCCTTCACTTCGTTCAGGATGACAATGAGAAGTTGCTTACTTAGGCATTCTCCCACACTTTAGTTCCTTCACTACAGTTTGAGCAGATGTCAATATTCTTTCTTCCTTTCAGAATAGCTGTACGAAATTTTTTATACTCTCCGTTCTCCCAAATTTCTTTAAACGATCTTTCCTTAAGATCGCCCAATTTATGCTGTGCATCTTTGTCAAAGCAGCAAGGAGCAACCAAACCATCCCAGGTAATTACAGGATCATGCCATAGCCGCCAGCAATGATTGGCTAGTTTGCCTTTGAATTCATATCCGCCTGAGGCGGATTTTTTATAACGGCTATACTTATCAAGTGTAGGTATTAATTTATTCGGGTCGTTTTCATAATCATACACCTGCGCTGTTTTAAACCATACATCATCAACACCCATTTCTTTCGCCAGTTTTTTTACATCTTCTATTTGATGTTCATTTGGTTTTACTACCAAAAATTGAAAAACTATAAAAGGTGTTTTACTTTTCATCTCCTTTTTCCATTTTACCACATTCTTTGTCCCTTCCAAAACTTTTGCAAGTTTTCCGCCTACGCGGTATTGTTCATAGACATCTTGTGTAGTACCGTCGATGGAAATAATTAACCTGTCCAACCCACTTTCAATTGTTCTTTTTGCATTATCATCATTTAAATAATGAGCATTCGTTGAGGTGGCTGTATAAATTTTTTTTGAGGAAGCATATTTAACCATGTCTAAAAAATCAGGATTGAGATAAGGCTCTCCCTGGAAATAAAACACGAGATATAAAAGCTGTTTATGAAGCTGATCGATCGTCTCCTTGAAAAAATTCTTTTGCAACATCCCCGTTGGTCTTGTAAAAGCTCTCAGGCCGCTGGGACATTCAGGACAGCGAAGGTTGCAGGAAGTAGTAGGTTCAAATGAAATGGAAACCGGTAATCCCCACTGAACGGGTTTTTTAAACCATTTGCTAAAATAATAACTGCTTAGTACTTTAAGACCATTCCAGGAACGGCGAAAAGTAAGTTTAGAGAATAAATTGAGGCTATCGTTCCAATTAAACTGCGACATCGGGCGGTAAAGGTAAAAAACAACAAGCGGCAATAGGCAATAATTTTCTAATTTGACGATTAATTGTATGGATCGATTACCCTCATATAAAATTTCCTCTTTAGGGGAAACCGCCTTGATCATTGACTTTGGAAACACTATTGATGAGCCGATCAATAAACTGGTGCATTCCCTTTTTTATCAATTGCAGAATGATCCAATTCCCGGAATGATCGAAGCTGTACCAGGTTATAGCTCCCTGACGATCTATTATGATATCCCGTTTATCCGAAACATTTTAAACAAGCAAATAACCGCTTTTGAATGGGTCTCTGAAAGTTTAAAAAAATTTATACCAAAAGAAAATATTGAGACCGGAGATCCGCAAATATTGATCAGGGTTCCTGTCTGCTATGAAATTGAATATGCTCCTGATCTCGGATTTATTGCTACACAAAATAAAATTTCTCCTGGTGAAGTAATTTATTTTCATACATCGACTACCTATCATATATATATGCTTGGGTTTCTTCCTGGTTTTGCCTATATGGGTATGGTGGATGAAAAAATTTCTTCATCACGAAAACAAAACCCAGTGTTTGTTGAAGCCGGGAGCATCGGAATTGCCGGAAAACAAACGGGGATCTATCCATTCCGGTCGCAGGGCGGCTGGCAAATTATAGGGAGAACTCCTTTGAAATTATTTGATAAAGAAAAAATAAACCCGGTACTATTTAAGGCCGGCGATAAGGTTCAATTTTATTCAATAACTAAAGATGAGTTTGAAGATAGTAAAAGCAGGAATGCTTGACAGCATACAGGACTCCGGCCGCTCAGGCTACCAGCAGTTTGGGATCAATCCTGGCGGCGCAATGGATAAATATGCTGCAAAAATTGCAAACATTTTAGTGGGCAATAATACAAATGAGGCTGTTATTGAAATGCATTTTCCCGCACCGGCAATTTTTTTCGATCAACCGATGATGATCGCGTTAAGCGGAGCCGATTTTTCTGCAACTATTAATGGAACGCTGATACCACTAAACCATCCAGTGATCTTAAATAAAAACATAACGCTTCAATTCCAAACGCCAAAAAATAAAAGCCGTTGCTACCTTGCTGTAAAAGGTGGAATAAAGATCTCAAAGTGGCTAAATAGTTATAGCACTAACCTGGTTGCGGAAGCTGGTGGCTTTTCAGGAAGAAAATTATTGAAAGATGATACACTTGAATTGAATAATACTACCAACCCTTATGAATTACCGGAGACCGACGATTTCAAAATTTTACCATGGGGCGCAAATGAAGATTTTGGCGTCCAATACAAAGAAGAGTTTTTGGTAATGCCGGGAAGTGAATGGGATTGGCTTGATCAGGGTTCACAAGAAAAGTTTTTAAAAAACCCTTTTTTCATTTCGCATAATTCTGACAGAATGGGTTATCGTCTTGCAAGTGAGCCACTTCATTCAGCTACAAAAACAGAGCTTGTTTCTTCTGCTGTAAATTTTGGCACTATTCAATTGCTACCCGATGGGCAGCTGATCATTCTAATGGCAGATCACCAGACAACAGGCGGCTATCCAAGATTAGGAAATATTATTTCGGCTCAATTGCCCATGCTTGCACAAATGAAAGCAGGCGATAAAATACAGTTTAAATTTACCGATCATCAGGCTGCAGAGAACTTACTACTAAAACAACAACAACACTTGACGCAATTGGAAATTGCCTGTAAATTGAGGCTCGAAAATTATATCCATGAAAACTATAGACATTAACTGTGACCTGGGAGAAGGTATTGGGAACGACGAA
>Ga0193738_1000330_pt1 | contig 28198 bp, 24 predicted proteins | sample L2a1metaG_FD_144927 | JGI IMG/M metagenome (GOLD analysis project Ga0193738, IMG submission 144927) | Soil microbial communities from a riparian zone of the East river system, Colorado, United States - L2a1 | ecosystem: Environmental > Terrestrial > Soil > Riparian zone | place: USA: East River... | reverse complement strand
CATCGCATCCCAATAACAAACCAACCCCATACAGTTGACATGCTTTAATTAACAGGCGACGTAGAGCGATGTAGTCTTTAATTTTTGATGGATCATACTCTGGGTTTGCCACGAGGTTATTTTTGGCTTCCACCCAATTGTTTACCGTTTCCTGCTTGATGTATTTGCTCTCGGGGTCGTTTGTAAAATCCTCTGCTTTAAAATCCGGATGAAACCACCTTTCGGCTAATGACTGCGTAGGTACTACCCATATGTTTTTTGTCTTTAATCCTTGCATCAGTTTAGGGATCAGCGTTGTATCAGCGCGATGAGCTACGAACATCCCAAACAGTCCTGTTTGTTGCTCGACCATGTTCTCAATACCGGGTACCATGCCCTCGATGAAGCCATCAAGGTGATCGATGGAAGAATAGCCGGCGTCTATTGCACGCCACACGCCAACGCCAAAAGAAACGTGCCCAACGAACGGTATTCCCACCTCTTTTGCTGTTGACGCTATTGCTGCGAAATTTTCCTTTGTAAGTCCGGGATGTAACTTAAGGAAGTCGTATCCAGCCTGCTTCTGACTGCGAACCATCGAAGCACCTGTTTCGGGAGTCTTAACAGCAAATCCATTAAACGATGGGCCAGTTGTAAATAACCTCGGTCCCAAAACCTGTCCATTCTTTATCATCGAGCGAAGTTCAAGGTGCTTTGGATGTCCTAACATGCCTCTAATAGTAGTTATACCGTTGGCAGCGAAGAGAAACAACACCTCTTTCATTGGCGTGAGGTCGTCGATAGGAGGGACATGAGCGTGCATCTCTGCCAGGCCGGGAATTAGATACTTGCCGCTGCCATCAATGACCAACGCAGCCTTCCCGTATTTTACGTTACTTCCGATAGCGGCGATCTTGCCATCCTTGATCACCACAGTTTGGTTGGGTAATACCTCTTCCTTTTCCATCGGAACGACGTTCACCGAACGAATTACGATTTCGCGCTGTCTTGAATCAACTAAATCCTGGGCAATAGCCGAGGAAAATAGGAAGATGCACAGAATTGAAAATACTGTTTTCATGCTTTGAATATTAGCGTTGGTTTTTAAAGGTACGATAGCGCGTCATTGCATAAAACCATCCAATGATTTTCGAGATAAAATCCATCTACAGACGGAAAGCAGGAGAGAAGACCGGCGTGGCCCATCATAGAATTTGGAGAATCTCCTGAGGAATTCGAACTGGCTTGAATGATTTCCCATCCAGTAGACACCACGTAGTTTTAGCCTCAGCGAACACCTTATTTTCGGATTGAATCTTAACAAAGCGATCAAACTTGGGTCCGTTGTGTGTTCCAACCCACGTAAGCCCGGTTATCTCATCGCTCAGAAATGCAGGATTTCTATAGTCGATCTCATGTCGAAGTACAACCCAGGCATATTTAGATTTTAAGGCCGAAGACGCTGCATAATCCCAATGTACAGCAGCAACCTCCTGTACCCATCTCAAATAAACAACATTGTTAACATGACCGAGGTCGTCGATGTCGCCAGTAGTCACTTCAATTTTGTGTTGATAGGGAAGTTTCTTGATCATTACAGAAAACGTTCGTCGTTCGCAAGATAAACGATGATTGGGTCATGAGCAACGAGGCAAGCATGCTACATATTCATAAGATCGATCATAAGGTTGAATGAGTCTATGGATCCAGTGTTACTCACTTTAAGCGGCTTAATGATGTAGCCTGAAATACCTAAGCTTCTCATAATCCTTTCGTCTTCACTTTCATCCGATGTAGTGAGTACAAATACTTTGATGTTTTTCCATTCCTCACGACCTCGTAATATTTGAAGGAATTCAATACCATTCATTCTCGGCATGTTCATATCAAGCAGAATAACATCCGGCCTTCCAGAAAACAGCAGATGCTCCTCCTGTTCCAGCAGTGCAAGTGCATCTTCTCCATTTTTTGCAATTTTCATTTTATAAAGGATGCGCATACGATCTAACGTGCGTTGCAGATCCATTGCATCAAGAATGTCGTCCTCGACAAGTAAAATGTTCACAACTCTGTTCATGTCTAGTGTTTTGGCCAAGTGAATGAAAAAGTAGATCCCTTCCCGGGTTCAGAGGTGACTCCGATCTCCAGTTTCCTGTCGGTGAGAATCTTCTTCACAATTGCCAAGCCTACGCCTGTGCTCTCTGCAGAATCTTCTTCCTGAAGGGTCTGAAAAATGACAAATATCTTTTCGTGATAATTCTTTGCAATGCCTGGTCCATCGTCTTCTACAAAAAACTTAAAGTGATCAGCAAGTTCCTCGTAATAGACTTTTACGATACCGTTTTCCTTGTTGTGATAATTGTAGGCATTATTAAGAAGATTGCTGAAAACCTGGAATAATGGAAGTCTCTCCGTATAAATTGTCGGAAGTGGATGCTGAACAATTAGTGTGACGTGTTTTTTTTCGGGAAGGTATCCTCTGATCTCTTCGATCAATTCATCAACGTGCACCTTTTCTTTTTTCTGAACTTCCCGTCCAATACGTGAATAGGATAGAATGCCGTTTAGAAGGCTCTCAGCTCGTGTGACCCTGCCTTTTATCAGGCGAACGTATTCCTTCACTTTTATCGGGATATCAACGTCGTGATCTTCTTCTATCCACGAAACTACGTTATCAATTCCGCGTAACGGCGTTTTGATGTCATGAGAAACGATATGTGCGAATTGATTCAACTCTTCGTTTTTTTGTTTCAACAGGGCAATATGTTCGGCTAATACCTTCGCCATGTTATTGAGAGAAGCAGTCAGTCGTCCTATTTCATCCACGCCACGATCGTCAACTTGAACATCATAATTTCCCGCACTGATTGCGTCGGCCATGTTCACCATTCGCAAAATACCTGAAGAGATGTGACTGGCCAGGAATCCCGCGATACCGATTCCAAGCACGATGGATAACACTGTCAAATAGAACGAAATGGTGCGCGTCTGCCGGACAGATGCCGTCAACGTCACACGTTGTTCTTCACGAAATGCATACTCTGAATTTGTAAACTCCCTGAACTTACGCTGAATTTTTTGTTGAATGTCATCTTCCAGCCTGTCTGAAAGTTTCTTCCGATAAAGCGTTTCAAACGCCTTAGCCCCGCTATCCGAAACCATTGCCTGTTTTTTTGCCTCAAGTAATGGCGTTGCAAACTCTTGTCCCCAGCGGTCATATAAGGAAGCGATCTCGTCGAGTAGCTTTTTTTGGGATTCGTTCTTTTTAGTTAAAAAAGACAGTTCGGTCAGTATTTCCTCATTTTCGATGACAGCAGAATCATAGGACTGAATAAAGAATGTCTCATTGGTCAAAAGGTATCCTCTTAACCCACTTACCAGATTGAGGATATTACGCTGAAATCGGTTGCTGTTGCGTAGTGTTGTGGATGATTTAGAGAATTTGTCAGAATTTTCGTTAACCTTTTCCGATTGCTGATAATTGATGTACGTGGTGATTGAAAACAGTAGAAGGATAAGAAAAAAGCCAGAAAGAATTAGGAAGGAGATCTTCATTAGGCTCGGATTAGGGAACGGGAATGTATCCTTCACGCAACTGTTGTGCAGAAAACTGGAATTGTCGTTACATCAAAGTCAGTAGAGAAAATCTTAAGCCTTCGTTGCACAAATTCCCCAGGTTGTTGAATCTTCAGTGTGGAGTTTCGTACTCAATGCTCCGACGTAATTGTTCCAACAAGAACATTGAGATGGCCAAAACTCTGCGTTTAAACATAAATTAAGAAAGCATTGGTTAATTTTCGGGAACGGTTAAATTTGAGAGATAGCATTATTGTAATGAGCCACGCATTTGTAAAAGACGACGACGGTCAGGTGCTGAGTGACATAACTCCAACAATGGGGGCGTTAATTCAATTTCTAACCCGCGGGAACAATGGCGTGCGAGTTTACGAGCGCAAGAATTACATCGATGCGAAGGGGAGGACCATTCACGAAATGAGCGATGGGTTGTCGTACGCCAAAGATGAAGGGGGTCGCTGGACTGCTTTGCCGTTGTGAACAAAAAACGTGACACATTTAAGGAAACTCCTTAATACGGCGCATGTAATTAGTAACCAAATCTCTTTCAATATTGGAGCCCTTAGTTAAAGTCAGAATTTATTCTTTAGACTTATTGCGCGGTTTAGTAATGGTCATCATGGCCCTTGATCATGTCCGCGATTTCTTCCACTTTGATGCATTCGTGGGCGATCCCTTGGATGTATCGACCACTACCGTACCCCTATACTTTACTCGGTGGATTACACATTTTTGTGCGCCTGTGTTCGTATTCCTGGCCGGAACATCGGCCTATCTGCAAGGACTTCGCAAGGATAAAAATGAGTTGGCCATGTTTCTTTTTAAGCGTGGCCTTTGGTTGATCTTTGTCGAGCTTGTTATTATCACATTCTCCTGGACCCTCAACTTTACTTTTCCTATGTTGGTAATGCAGGTGATCTGGGCTATTGGTATATGTATGGTGTTCATGGGATTCGTGATCCACCTTCCATATGCCGCGATAATGTTCCTTGGCATCGCTATCGTAGCAGGCCACAATATCCTTGATTATGTGCCAGACACCCACAAAGGCTTCTTCTGGGATTTGACCAGGAACGGTAACTTCTCCATGTACGAACTCGTCGCCGGTCACAAGTTTATTATTATCTACCCATTTGTACCCTGGTTGGGAGTAATGATACTTGGCTATTGTATTGGTAAAATCTATCATCCAGCATTTGCCCCGGCCGAACGCAAGAAGATCCTGATTCGATTAGGAATCGGGTTATTAATCTTGTTTGCCATAATAAGGAGTTTCAATAGTTATGGAAATCCGTTTCAATGGTCGAAGCAGGAGAGTGTGTTGTATACATTCCTTTCTTTCATGAATGTTCATAAGTATCCACCGTCGTTGTTGTATATCTGTGCGACCTTGGGACCCGCATTATTGTTCCTCGCATTTTTCGAAAATTCAAACAATACAATTACACGGGTAATAAGCGTATTTGGTCGTGTGCCGTTATTCTATTACGTGCTGCACTTTTACTTTATACGGATCCTTTGCATGTTCTTCTTTGTCGCTCGTGGCCATTCGATCAATGAACAAACCCCTGATATCTTTGGAATGATGCCATTTAAGTTTGTTATCGCCGGCGAAGGAGTTTCGCTGGGCTGGGTATATGTAATATGGATCTTGCTCGTCGTGGCCCTTTATCCCCTTTGCGTCTGGTTCAATAAATACAAAATGCACAGGACCAATTGGTGGCTGAGCTACCTGTAGGGAATTGGCTCCTGACGAGGCGGCAATTTGTCCAATATGTATTTAAGATGATAAACGGTCATTGCATCCTTCGTTTTTAGCAATGCTTTTTCAATACGCATTCTGATGTCATTAAGTTTGTTCTTTGTGACCGGACCTACGTCGCGGTTGTCCCAACCGGATTTTGGTGTTGCCAGGTCAATAAGTCTTTCAACATAATAGCGTTGAAGGTTACGCCTGTATAGGCTGACGGTACCCGCGTAACCTAGTTCAGTCCACATGGCGTTGTCAAGGTCATCGAGATAGTTCACCAGTCGGTAGGCCTTATTCGGATACAATGCTTCACCTTCTGAGAGTCTATTAAGGGTATTATTGCTTAATAGATTGTTAAGCACCATCCTTTGTGCATCACCAATAATTTGTTCGGGAGATTGGCCTGTTCTTGAAAGCACCGCAGTATCCAATAACCACGTGGGAGTTTGGAAAATATTGTCGGATAAGAATTTAAGAGCTTCACGCTGCACCGTTGCAGGTACTATGGAGAATACGGGGCCGATCTGTTCTCCGGTCTTGTGAGTTTCATACGTGCCTCCAATATTCGTGGCGACATGCCCAAGATAATAATTGAATTGGGATACAACTCCCGAATATATTCGCCGCAGACTCCTGTATCCTTCATTAGGTTCATAAGTCCACTGAACCAGTCGTGGCACGATCCGTTGCAGGTTCTTAATTCCATATCCACCTGCTTTCATGGCATTGTCGCCAAGGTCCTCTGTTTGCACTCGTGGATCATCTGAATTGAATTCAGATCCAAACCAAAGCCTTTTGTTTTTGGTATTGTCCATTATCCAGCCGTTGAGGAAGGGTATCTCATTTTCTTCTGACGTAATCTCCGGCAGAAGCTTGTATCCGTATTCGATAGCCCATAGATCGTAATCTCCGATGCGTGAGATAAGGCCTCCTTCGGTAACACTGTCCTCAGGCTGCGCCACGTAATTGAATCTCGAGTAATCCATGATGGACGGCGTATGCCCATGCTCTTCAAGCCAGTTGTGGTCCCTTAACTTTTCAACGGGCACCATGGAGCTGCTTCCAAAGTTGTGCGTCAGACCCAACGAATGGCCAACCTCATGCGCGCAAACGGAACGAATAAGCTCCCCCATGAGGTCGTCGTCGAATTTCATTCTTTGTGCGCGTGGATCTATTGCACCGCACTGGATCATGTACCAATCGTGTAGTATAGACATTAGGTTGTGATACCAATTGATATGACTTTCCAGGATCTCGCCACTACGGGGGTCCGTAATTATCGGGCCGGCAGCATTTGCAAGCGACGATGGCTTGTATACAATTGCAGAGTGGCGGGCGTCCTGAAGGCTCCAGTTTGGCTGGTCGAGAGGGTCGGGGGCCTCTTTCGCCATAATGGCATTTTTAAAGCCAGCTCGCTCGAAGGCAACTTGCCAATCATTCACCCCTTGCATGAGGTACGGTATCCATTTTTTAGGAGTCGTTGGATCGATATAATAAACTATCGGCTTCAAAGGTTCCACAAGCTCGCCTTGCTTGTACTTTTCCACATCCTCAGGTTTTGGTTCGAGCCGCCATCTCTTGATATAGTTGACGACTTTGATGCCCTGAGGGTTTGCATCATAGTCGGTATACCTTTCAGTGAAGTAGCCCACCCGTGGATCAGCAAAGCGTTTTCGCATCGGTTTCTTTGGCAACAACACGAAAGATGTATTTAGCTCAAGGGTGAAATTGTTGTCACTAGTCGTCTGAACATACGTCTTGATGGTGCGCACTTCAAGGTTTAATGGAAAGGAATTGATGTCCTTAATGTAACACATGTTCGGTTGCATACTTCCCACCTGCATGGTCTTACGCGTCGAAGCATTGAAAAATAATATGTCATTGTCGCCGTTAATGTAGTCTGTAACATCGATCACACTGGTTTGTCCGCTAGGAGAGTAGGCTCCTATTCCAAAAGCGGCTACCAGGGGTTGAAGATTTGATCTTACAACCGAATTGAACATTGAATTTGTACTATCTCCTGGTTGCTCTTCATAAGTGATCCGTCGAAGAAAGAGTTTATGATCAGGTCCCTTTTCAAATCTTATAATAGTACTGCCGACTTGATCGCCGGCATACCCACCAGACTCATGTCGTCCGCCGGCGGCACCTTGCGCAATACGGGTAACAATGAGTATGTCGCGCCCGAGCAGGTGGTTTGGAATTTCGAAATAGTACTTGTCATCAACCTGATGAACGGTAAACAGGCCTTCACGAGTGATCGCATATGGCTTGATCAACTTGCTATAATTGCTTGGGGCCGACAATTGCATGTTCCCCGCAGGTACAGCAGATGGCGTTTCCTGTGTGGTAGTGTCCGGTGGTGTCTGGGGCAAAGCACGTTGACCTGGGACAGGAGTAATCGGCTTAAGGGTATCTGGTTTGGCCTGTTGTTGTGCGTATGCAGTCACGGACCAAAAAGCAAGAAATGCAAAAAATAACTTCATGAGGCGTTGTTTGGAATGCTTTTAGGGTATCCAACGACGGAACGACACCTTCCGTATTTTTTATTAACCTGATTTAAAGTTTCAAGGTTCCCTTCAAACAAGTGGAAGGTCGGTGCAAAATTTTCAAAAAACTTCTATAATTCCAACTGGTATTAGACGGATGGTACTTAACAGCCATTCGATTGCATTACAGCAGCGTTGATAAGTGATGAAAATATTCCCCGCTGCTCGATCTCGTACCTGAAACGATAGAGTTCCCAATAAAAAACAGAGCCTCACCAATAATAGTTATGTATTGCTATTTGCTATTTGAAAACACCAAACAAACGGGTGCGCCAATTGATATCTTGGTAACTGTCCCAGTGAGCAATCCTGTTTTTTCATCTCGTTTGAAAACGATAATGTTATCGCTGTTCTGATTTGCCACGAGCAAAAACTTGCCTGTAGGATCAATTGCGAAATTGCGTGGTGTTTTGCCCAACGTCGATTGTCTGCCCGCCAGGGTTAGTTTGCCACCATTATCAATCGAACAGATTACAATTTCATTTATATCTCCGCGAAGCGATCCATATAAAAACTTTCCATCGGGCGAAACATGAATGTCCGCTGCGTCGATCCTTCCCGTGGAGCCTGGGGATACTAGCGTCACAGATTCCTTCGCGGTCAGCTTCCCGTTGGAATATTCAAACGCGGTTACAACACCAGTTATCTCTTGTATAAGAAATGCCAATTTGCCATTCGGATGAAAAGTAAAGTGTCGTGGACCGCTACCAGCAGTTACTGACACGAATGCCTGACTTGCAGGTGTGAGTGGCTGAGCTTTTGACGCATCCACCTGATAAATGTTTATTTTGTCTGTGCCGAGATCAGGGACAAACAAATACTTGCCATCCTTTGACAAAAGCGTGGCGTGAACATGAGGCTTTTCCTGGTTACCCTTGTTAATGCTGCTACCCTGATGCTGTATGAATTGCGCCTTGTCACTTAATGATCCGTCAGGATTAATTGGCACAGCCGCTAAACTTCCACCGCCGTAGTTTCCTACGAAAGCAAATTTGTTCTTAGTGTCAACAGATACATAACACGGGGAGTTACCTCCGGCGGGAGCACTGTTCACGAATTCAAGCTTGCCGCTTGCTGGATCGTAACTAAAGGCGTTAACACTACCATCGCCGACTTCGCTTACAGCATATACATGCTTTCGATCATTCGATACGGTAAGAAAAGAAGGATTCTTGATGGCTGACGATTCGGCCTTATAAGTGAGTTCCCCCGTTTCGCTGTTGAAAGTATACACATACATCCCGTTGCTCTTACCAGGGTTCGTATAGGTTCCTACAATCAGGTTATAGGTTTTTGAAGATTGTGCATTAGCCATAAGAATTGTAGTGATTACTAGTGACAATGTGATGAATGTTTTCATTGAATGCGTTTTATTGTTTAATAAGGTACTACTTATTCGAACTTAATGGAACGGAATTTATCGAGTTCATGAAACGACTTTTTTATGGATGGTGTCCATGACCATTTTATCATCGAACCGGTATCATAATCAAGGCGGCAGAAATTAGCATTCCATTGCGTGCCGCTGGCAGGAGGCACCCTCGGAAGTAAGCCGAGGCCGCTGTAAGAAAAAAATATCTCTGCGCTCCAGGAATTTATACTACTATCGATCTCTTTTTTGCCACCAACCACTTCAACCTGTTTTTGAATACCTGTTCGATGGACACCCTCGTTATTACGGGGTATCCAGGCATTGAATTTATTGTTGACGTTCGAAATAGTTAGAATCAATTCCTTACCAAGATGGTTGACCTCATATTCAAAATACACTGCGCCCTCCGGATCGGTATGAAAGAATACTTCGAAGACGTCTCCATTAAAAATGCTTTCGAAATCTTTATAAGGTTTTGTAGTTATTTTCTCGTCGTCACCCTGAAAAAGAACGTAGATCCCTGTGGCCGAGTAGAGTATTTTAAATTTCGACGCATTCAGTTTACCGCCTACATCAAGTTTAGTTAACGGGCTCCATTCCGTTTTCAACCATTCGGGATCGTTTCCCGTTCCGGTTATGCTAAAGTCATTGCATTTTTTAACGAGCAAAGCTGATTGGGAACCTTCCTGAGTCTGGCCAATCGCAGTTAGTTTAGGAACAAAAACAACAATGCACCAGACGCATATAATTCGAGACACGAGAAGGAAGTTCTGAATAAAATGTATAAGTGTTTTTTGCATGATGTAATCCTTCAATTGACGATTTATTGGGTGATCCTTGACGACTGCCTTATCCGTTTCACGGTGCGTGCACTTACTTCTGGGGCGTTGTTTCCAAAATTCATTCTTATGTATGTTACTATCGACGCAATCGCGTGATCGTCCAGATGTTTGTTCTGAGGCATTATACCATTGTATGACTTTCCATTTACTTTGATCTCACCTTGTAGTCCATTTAGAACGATATCAATCAATTTCTCTTCCTCGCCGTTCACCCAGTCAGAGCCAGCTAATGGTGGGTAACGATTGTTATCACCTTTTCCATTCCGTTGATGACAAGCCGCACAATAAGTCTGGTATAGAATACTTCCGCTTAGTTCATCACCTCTATGTAAATCATCAGCCATTTCGTCGGGAGTTCTAATGTATGATCGAGCCGTTCGTTTTTCCATTTCGAGCAATGCTGACTGATCAAACTTCTGCTTTTCGCCTTTGTACATCACTCTCCAGATTTTTCCTTCGTTCGACTCGCTGATGTAAAGCGATCCATCCGGACCTGTAGCAAGACCCATAGGGCGATAGGCAGCGTCGTTGGTATTCACCACTGTGTCGACCCCTGTAAATCCGTCGGCAAAGAGCTCCCATTTTCCAGTAGGCTTTCCGTTCTCAAAGGGATAAAAGCAAACAATGTACCCGGCTTGCGGATAAGGCGATCTATCGGTAGAACCATGAAACGCAATAAACGCACCCTTTTTATAACGCTCGGGAAATTGATCACCCTGGTAAAACAAAACGTCCATGGGAGCCCAATGGCCCGGAAATCCTACCGCAGGCAAATCATACTTGTCAGTGGTCATTTTTCCATCACCCCCATATCCCGGCTGAACCATGTTTTGCTGGACCATATTATCGTAGTAGGCGTAAGGCCACCCGAAATCGGAACCCTCCGTGACTTTAATAAGTGTTTCAGAGGGTAGAACAGCTGCCTGCCACGCGCTGTAAAGGTTCGGATACATCGTATGAAAATTATCGATGCCGTTGACTACGGCGTATACGTGCCCGTCCTCGGGGTTCCATTGCATTCCTACAACGCTGCGGATACCCGTTGAATATTTGACACCGTCTTTTATCGTCAGATTGGTTTTTGATGCATCAAACTTCCAAATACCAGCATGATTCTCCAACTCCGGACAGGGTTCGAGTCCTTTTCCACCTGGAATTCCTGTGGGTCCAAACTTCGCCATATCCTGACAGGCATCAGATGGCGACCCGAACGGCACAAACATGTTCCCTTTGTCGTCGAAAGCAAGAGGTTTGGTGGTATGCCAGTTCCTTACGACGTTCTCATCAATGTCTGTAAGGACAACTTCAACCTTGCCTTCAGGAATTAGTTTGCCGGGTGTTAATTTATTACGCAACACCTGTCTCACCGTGCTCGTGTAGAGATAACCATTATGTATTGTCACACCAACAGCAGAATAACCTTCGTCGATATAGTCGCCGAAGTAAACAATGGTATCTGCTTTTCCATCGTTGTTCATGTCCCGTAGGCCAACCGTGCCACCAGCACCTTTCAGCTTGTCGTTGTAAGTCAATTTCACATAAATATCTCCATTGTCATTTACCGTGATATGACGCGCACGACCAGTACTGTCGGCCACTACCAGCGCCTCAAAACCACCGGGAAGAAAAAGTCCGCCATTATCGGAATCGCCAGAGGGAACTGTAAGGTGTTCGCGGCATTGCGTAGTGCTGAATAGTAAAGAACCAAAGCAAAGAATTCTTAGAATGATTGCAGACCTGGTTGTTGGCATTATTTGATTTTCATTTTCACTTCTCAAACTCCTTAGCTGAAATTCCGTTGAGATCCCATACTATCTTGCCGGCGCGAATCGTGAGCTCAGCTTCGAACTTTTGTTTCCCACTGATTCGATTTCCACCTGCATCCGTAAATCCAAAGTTCCCCTGTCGGATATTAAGAACGGCCACGTCAGCGATAGCTCCTTCACTAAGATTGCCAAGGTCTCTTCGTTTGATAGCCATAGCGGGCAACCATGTAGCCCGACGCAGAACGTCTTCTTTAGTCATCCCCATCGCCATATACTTGGACATTACATTTAGCATATCCTTCATACCTGCATTCATGCTAAATCTGTGGAGGTCTGTTCCGAATGAATTGGGAGCAAGTCCCTGCTGAAGAGAGGGAATCGCTTCACTAAACCAAAAACCGGCGCCACCGTGCCCAAGATCAAAAAGTATTCCTCGCTTCTGTGCTTCCTTTACAAATGGTCTCACCGATTTATTATCATCAAGCACTGACATCCTCTCAGAAACCTTCTCAAATGAATGTGTGATGATATCGCCTGACCTCATTTTCCTCAGCTGGTCCTCCAACGAATACTGGGGAAGATGACATTCCACCAATAATGGTCGGTTAGATCTGTTGCCCGCTTCAATAGCTTTATCAAACGGCGTCCATTCTTTGCCTTCGTAGTGACCGATCTTGATACCAACGATTATGTCTGGATACTTTTGAATCGTTTCAACTGCATTGTTTACATCCATATCAGCAAGATCTTCCTGCATCGGTTTCCCACTCATTCCTGAACCAGCAATGTTCAAAAATGCCAGTATCCTTGTCTTTGAACGATCTATAACCTGATCCTTAAATAGGGGAAAATTCCTCCATCCCGATGTTCCGGCATCCACAACGGTCGTGACACCGGCTTTGAGAGCAATGTCATCCGGTGAAATGCTCAAGCTTCCACCCGCAAAAGTCTCGGGACTGCTTCCAACAAAAACGTGTGTGTGCAGATCAATTAGACCCGGACAAACATAAAAGCCGGTAACATCAATCACCTGCTTTGCATCAACAGCTTCGATCGTCGGTGCAACCTTGATTATTTTGCCGCCAGAAATAGCGACATCCATTTTTGAATCTATGTTGTTTGCTGCATCGAATACGTGCCCATTTTTTAGAAGAAGTTCAATGGACTGCCCGTGTACGACTGTGGTCAAGAGGTACATTAGAACAATCGTTATATAACTTCTGGTGTTCATACTCACTTGGCATCCCATGGCGGCGCACTAATACCATTAAGATCCCATACAACCTTGCCGGCCCGGATTGTTAGCTCTGTCTCCAGTTTTTGTGTGCCCTTGAACCGTGTGCCTCTCACATCCATGAAACCAAAATCGCCCTTCCTTAAGGAAAAGACGGCGACGTCTGCTTCACTTCCTATGCTAAGGCTGCCAAGTTCCTTTCGGTTGATCACTGTTGCTGGCGCCAACGTTGAGCGCGTAATAACTTCCTGTAGGGTCATTCCCATGGCCATAAACTTCGATAGGACATTAGAAAGGTCCTTCATCCCGCCGTTCATACTTTGGATGTGAAGGTCTGTGCTGATTACGTTTGGCTTAAACCCTTGTTGTATCGCGGGAACTGCTTGACGCCAGGTGAATGCGCCGCCTCCGTGACCCACATCGAAGACTATCCCTCTCTTTTGAGCTTCAAATACAAAAGGTTTTACTTTTCCGTTTTCGTCTACTACAGTTTCGCGATCATCCGGACCGTTGGCATACGTGTGTGTAAACATGTCGCCCGGACGAAGGTGTTGCATGAAGAGCGATTCAATTGAGTTAGGAGGGTGATGCTCCCCGAAATCCACCATCACGGGCACATTCGCAAGTTTACCCGCTTCAACAGCCTTGTCAACCTGACTGAAATCGCCCCAGTAGTGTGCGGCCTTGATTCCCACGATAATATTAGGGAACAGCGTTTTTATCATGTGCGATGTCATGACTGGATTCATGTCTCCAAGATCTTGCTCCTCAAAACGGCCGACCATGCCCCAACCGACTATGTTGAGTAGTGCAAGGACCCGGGTCTGCGCCTTGTCGATTGTTTGTTCTTTAAACTGGCGAAAATTTCTCCATCCCGATGAGCCCGCGTCTACAACGGTAGTGACACCCGATCTGAATGTAAACCCATCTGGTGCCACACTGGTAGGTCCATTAGCTATATAAGCTTTCAGGTCATTTCCAGGATACACATGCACATGCATATCGATCAGGCCGGGTGTGATGTACATTCCCTTTGCATCTATGACCTTCTTAGCATTTGCGATAGGTATGTTTTCGGCTACCTGCGAAATTTTATTATCAACGATGGCAACATCCATTACCTTATTGATGTTGTTTTTGGGATCAATGACGTGTCCACCCTTCAGTAATATGTCGATGCTCTGCGCGTGTACAAAAGCAATAGGCTGAAGTAAAAGACAAAAGATTGTTGTGCTAATCAAATGGACGCGTAGTTTCTGAACGAACATTTCGTTGATTTTTTAATTTCAAATGGAGACAGAAATCCGTTTGCTGAAGATGTTGAATCAGGTTGCAAGTGGTGGGCCACCTGGAATTACAACTTTCCTGCGCTCAGCCTTATATGCAGTCTTTTTCGCCGTGAATTTTGCTGTAAGATATTCGCCCAGGTAGATTGAACCGGCAATTGTATCTCCTGAGATAGTTCCGGAGAACATGTAAGTGATGCCATCTCCTGGCATTCGTAAGTTACTCCGAAGTTTGACCTGATCACCTTCAACCATGCCCATAATTTCCTGTACTGAAAAATCAGAAGTGTGTGTACCCTGAATCCAGTTGCCATCCTGCTCGATGTAAAACTTGTGAGGGCTTGTGCTTGTGAAAAAATCAACAGCAACATCCCAGTGACCACTGATGGTAGCACCGGGTGCAGCCATCGCGGTATTCCTTGCGGGTCTTTTTTGGGACAGCAGGTTGACTATTCGTTCAGCGACTACTTTATCATTACCAGGTTGCATTTGTCCTGATGTGATGTTGATGGACGTTGTGCCTTTTTCATTTCGGCTACCGACGGCAATCCTCGGTTTGTTTCGAGCAAAGTTCTCGGCAACTTCATCACCCGTGATATTCAATTTATCAGGATCCCACATGATGCGCAGTGTAGGGGAGCGGTTGGACAGTGCAGTTGGTTCTTGCACGCTTGTTGTGACTCCTTCAATTTTAACGACTTGCTTGGAGATAAAATCGAGATAGGAGAGCCATGTCTTCCATTCGGCCTGATGATCGCGTTTTACCCATGCTTCCACAGCAGCAAGCATTCCCATCATCTCTTCCTTACCTACTTTGTTATCGCGTCCCGGACCGTGATGAGGCGAACTAGCTTGCCACGACGCCATAAGGATATCCTTCTTGCCGAGCAATAAGCCTGCACACTGAGGTCCGCATATTGCTTTACCGCCGCTATAGGCAACAATGGTGGCGCCTTGTTGCAGATGGACATTGGGGATCGTAAGTATTTCTGCAGCCGCATCAACAAGGATTGGAATGTTCTTAGGCTTAGCAATGGATGCTATAACTTCCAGTGAAAGTGGTTTTCCGGGATCGGAATCTTCACCTGACATGATATACACCAGCGCTGTTTTGGCGTTTATCGCACGTTCAAGTTCTTCTGGAGTATTTACCGTGATGAGTTCAACACCAATATTCCGGAGGGCATGATCATATGCATTTCTTGAATAACCTGTAATGATCACTTCTGTCTTTTCAAATCCCGTCAAGTCTGGTATTCGAATAAGCTTTTCCGGATTTCCTCCCGTCACGCAGGCGGCAGTAACATGTTTTAATCCCGCAGCACATCCGGATGATACCATTCCCCATTCCGCACCAGTTACTTCCGCGAGCCGGCGGCCCACACCAAACGCGAGTTCATCGTATTGAACGAAAAAACCAGACGCGGCCTTCATCGCTGCGACTACTTCCGGCCGTTCGACTGAACCCCCAATAATTGTAAATGTCCCTCGGCAATTGATGACCGGATCGACACCAATTGATTGATAAATGTTTGGACCAACCTCAAGCGGACCGGATGCTGGTTGTACAAAATCAGCCGCGTTAGCTGCTGATGTAAACGGTAAAATACTTCCAGCGAAAGGTAATACCGTTAAGTTCTTTACGATCTCTCTTCGTTTCATAGTCATTGACATTAATTGGGCGAGCGGATGATGGTAAAGTTATTATTATTATTCGCCCTGTCAAGACTAAAATACGTGTGCGTCTGACACACTTTTGAGCGCATTATCCCACGAGAAATCTCTTCTTTCAATTGCTCAGGTAAACGACACTTTCAAATCTGTTTCTTTTGCTTCATTGTGACTCTTAAGCCTGTTGAACTTTTGGTTTCGACTTTCGTCACTGTTTCGGAGTTGCTCCGTTTTGTTGGCGTACTTCAAGTTGATTTCTTGAAACTTTTCCTGCTCAGCCGTCAGTTGCAAATTATTCTTCATCCACTCGGTGGGCCTGGCTGCGCGTTCGGCAGGCGGCATTGGTTCTTTTTCCTGTTACTGCGCAATGCTATTAGCTGATACCAGTACGAATGCTACGAGCAAGGCCGGCATTATGTGTAGTGGTTTCATATAAAATTGGATTGAGAATAATTTAGGCATTAAACAACATGATATGAACCTTGCAGGGGCAAAAAAAACGTTTCCCGGCGGGATGGCCGGGAAAACGTGTCTAGAAAGGGTCCGAAATATTTTTCTCAACTAATGGGCACCGATGAGGTGAACACTGCGAGTGAGTGGAGCAGCTCGACCTTTATCGGCTGCTCCAATTCACTACCTGCAAACCCCGTTTCAAACAGTTTTTTGATAGAATGCAAACATCAACTCGCATCCCGGTGATCCTTTTATAATTGACACTCTTTCATATTTGCCTGCGAGACTAGATTGTCGGTCTGCCCATCATCAATGGATGTGCACTCACGACGGTCACGGCAAGCACAAACAGCATCACAGCAAACAAGAAGATCGTTATGTATATTTCCCTCTTCATAAGTCGGACATCGCAAATCAATTCACGGTTTTTCCGATTGACTACCCGCTATCTCAGGGAGATTTCTCTACATAGTTAACAGCATGGACAACAAAAAGATAGTTAAACACCGTTAATCACAGTGAAACAGGATAGCTGATTTCCAGGGCGGATATGTATGGTCGGTTCAAAAGACGATTGACTGGTGACAGGGCACGGAATTACCAAGGCCGGCGGATCTATCTAGCCCACAACGCCCAGCGATTTGTATTGAATGAGCTTTTGCAGACCCTGCTGAATCTTTTCAGTCATTGGTCTCAGCGTAAATTGTCTTGAAAGATGCTGTGTAGTTAGAAGGTCGTCGACGGATTTGTCGGATTCAAGCATATCTAAAGCTTCAATTCCACGATCGTATTCGTCGAGGTAAGCAAAGGATGCGGCTTTGATGAGGGGGATTTGTTCAACACTCATTTCAATGCGATCTGCCCAAAAAATAGCATCCTGATAGCGTTCTCTCATAAAGCTATGATAGCTGAAAGCGAGAACCTGCCACCAGATGAGTTCAGGCATTTGCTGAAACGCGGCATCAAGAATCTCCTTTCCGCGATCATAATAACCCATGTAAATGAGAAGCGCGCCCATCGATGCCCGGTAATCATTATTTCTTTGATTGAGGCGCGCGCCTTGCTCCAGCGTTGCAACGGCCTCACTAAAACTACCCTTAAAAAGGAGGCTGGTAGCCAAAGAAATATATCCTTCCTGACAGTATGGATCGGATTTTAAAGACCGATGTGCAAAAGTTGTCCCATCTGCCAGCGATCTCTCAGAATCCACCGGGTTCATTAACAACTCCCCTGAACTGATCTGGCTCAGGTATGCATAGGCCAGAGCATTTGAAGAATCCCGTCTGATCACCTCATTATAGAATAATTTGGCGTTTGACGCGATATAAGGGTTGAAATTCCTGCTGTGCTGATAATACCAATATTGAATGGGAAAAAGTAATCCTGGTTCGTGTCGCGAATTGTCGATACGGTCGATCTGATACCTGGAAATAGCGCCGCGAAGTCCCATAATGGAGGCAAGCACCCGGTCAACGACATGCTGCTGAAACTCATAGTAGTTGTCAACCGGCATCAACCGTTCAAAAGTTTGAGCCCAAACCTGGTCATGCGTGTCTGTTGCGACCAGGTTTATCCAAAGTAGGATACGTCCTTTCAACCATTGAACGCTGCCGGTGAGTTGAAAGTCTGTCGAGTATGGGCTTGACATCGTTGAAGTTTCCTGTATAATGCTATCGTCAGGTACATTCACTCGTACTCTTACATGGGGAAATTGTGTTAGCTCCGTCCGCAGAAATTCACTAACGCCTGCAGCAAAAAAAAGCAGATCATTTTCCGAACCGATATTCTTGAACGGCAGGACTGTTAACGAAACTTTTCCCTGAAGCCCGAACACTCCGGGCAGTGGACGAAATGTATTGCTTATCCTTTTTGATTGTCCGTTCTCAGAATTATGGTACTCATCAATTACATCAACGACCGGAGGAATAAATGGCGTTGCTTCAGAGGTTAACTTAAAATTGGGTGCATAACTTCCCTTCGGAATTGAAATCACAATAGGATCATCTTTTCCTTCTTCATAGTAGTATTCCTTCAAAACACGCCTCAGTCGGCCTGCATGAATCCTTACAATCGAATCTACCTGTGGATTAAAATCGGCGTCCTTTCTGAGCGCCTGAACACCGATGGTGTATTCTTTAAGTCCCTCTGGCCTTCCCGCAAGGGTCTCATTTACCACAAAAGTCAGGAAATCTGTAAGTACTGCAGATCGACTGATCTGTGTTGATGCAAGAATACGTCGCAGCTGCGCAAATACATCTTCCTTCCTGATCATCGCCGCGTTTTATTAATTAATCTTTAAAAAATTAGCAACTAACTTTTTCCGCAATGTGTTCTCTTAGTGGTTTTGAGGCTTGAGCTAAATACCGGCTCCGAAGACCCTTACGTCCTGTTGGCGATAGCGCCAATCAGTCTCAGATAGTGAAATTACTCAATTCTTTTAATTAATGGTATGGATGAGGAAGTTATTTACCTTTTAAATCGCTTTCCAAAGCATAAGAAACTTTTAATGGAATCGTACACGAACGACGAGGAGTTTAGAACCTTATGCCAGGATTATTACAAGAGTGCAATAGCCCTTGAAAAAATCGAACGTAAAATGACGAAAGGCTTGAAGAGCCGGCAGGAGTGCGAGCAGGCTTATTCCGATCTCGAGAATTCAATTGCCTTGCGCTTAAAAACTTTAAAGGAAACAAGGACCAGTAGCCCGCAATAGTGACTATAAATTGTTTAGTAGATAAGTTAAGAGGATTGAACAAAAATAAAGCTCTCCGTTCTATCATTGACCACCCCGCCAGCAATGATTTTTTTTGCGCGAATCAATTCCTTCAGATCATGAATTGCATCTATTAAAAATCAGACTAACTTGAAGAAGGTCTGAAATGCAATCCGTTATGAAATTGTTAATCCTCGCCATTTTTTGCATTCTGTTCCTTTCTTGCGCCACTTTAAAAAAACTACCGGAGGCGAATCTCAAATCCGATTACTACTACCTTCATCAGCAAGAGCGGGGAAACACCAAAGTATACGTCAATGTCGTTGCCGACTCAATACGAATAATCACTGACCAGCCAAATCAGAAAGACACAGCATCAATCGTTCCGTCTGACGGTCAACTATTATTCAGTAGAAGTTTTGACATCGATGTAATGACCGTTCCATTTAAATACCGGCCGGCTACCCAAAACCTGCCGCGTCAATTGGTTGTAGACTTTAATGGAAGCCTGTTCTTTGGCTACAGAATAGATCAATATAAGTTGGTTTTTACCCGCACACCCGTCGGTATGGTTAAGAAGGTCAGGCACCGAGCAATAACTTTTGGAGCATTCGGTGGGCTTGGGACTACACCGGTCACACCCTGGACGACAAACAATGGAACGACAGACGAATACACTGGTTTCATTTTGAACCGTGGAATTTCGCTTATGGGTGGAGTGAATAACCTTACCGTTGGGATCGGTGTTGGTTGGGATTATTTAACCGATCGCGATAAAGAGTTCTGGATCTATCAGAATAAGCCATGGTATGGTCTGACTCTGAGTCTGAACCTCAATTGACAACATTTGATGCCTGATCGCTATATTGTGTGAGACGGTTTCGACTTGCGTTGTAAATAGCGGAAGGAGGGGAGCAATATTCTAATTTTAAGCATCGATCTAAACCAAACGAACTATCATGAAAGGCCTAATGATGGATTTTCCACTGACGCTAACGTCATTTTTCAGAAGAGCTGATACTTTATTTCAGCATAAGGAAATTGTGACCCGTCTGCCAGATAAATCTATCCATCGTTACAAATACAAGGATTTCATCGGCCGCACAAAAAAATTAGCGGTTGCCTTGTCCAAGCTTGGAGTGGTCCAGGGTGATCGAGTGGCTACTTTGTCCTGGAATCATTATCAACACCTCGAGATCTACTTCGCAGTTCCGTGTTCGGGATTTGTTCTTCACGCCCTTAACCTTCGCCTGTCTCCCGACGACTTGACCTACATTGTCAACCATGCCGAAGATAAGGTGATCTTCGTTGACCAGGTACTGCTACCGTTGTTTGATAAATTTCGCAACAATATAAATGTGGATCACATCGTGGTGATTCCAAATGGTCAGGGGCCTATACCGGATGGATTCATCAATTACGAATCCTTGATTGAAAATGGTGACGAATCTTTGTTCGAAGGCTTCGAAGGCGATGAAAATACAGCCGCATCACTTTGTTACACATCGGGAACTACGGGCCGGCCGAAAGGAGTGTTGTATTCACACCGTTCAATTGTACTTCATGCGTTGACCATCTGTTTTGCAATTGGGGAAGCTTTTACCGAAAGAGACGTTGTGCTCCCCGTCGTTCCTATGTTCCACGTCAACGCCTGGGGTATGCCTTTTCATGATATTATGTTAGGCGTCACTCTGGTGCTGCCGGGTCCATACCTTGATCCGGTTAGTTTATTAGAATTGTTATCAGCCGAAAAGGTAACTATTACCGCGGGCGTGCCAACCATCTGGACAGGGATCCTACAAATATTGGATACTAATCCAGGTAAATACAATTTGAATTCCTTGCGTTTGCTTTTGGTGGGTGGTTCGAACGCATCAAAATCTCTCATTCAGGGGTTTGAACAGCGGCATCAACTCAAAGTCATCCAGGCTTGGGGCATGACTGAAACTTCACCACTTGGAAGTGTTAGCTACATAGGGAGCCGCGAAGCGCAATTACCCTTTGATGAACAGTTCACCTATCGGTCGAAGCAGGGTAAACCTGCAAGTATGGTGGAGATAAGAGCCAGGAACGGCGATGGCTTGGTTCCTTGGGATGGGCATACGATGGGAGAACTTGAAGTGCGCGGCCCCTGGGTGGCAAGCGCGTATTACAACTCGGTTGATGATGAAGAGAAATTCACAAAAGACGGGTGGTTTTGTACGGGCGATATAGTCACAATTGAGGCGGACGGTTGGATTGAAATAAAAGACAGGAGCAAGGATGTTATTAAATCGGGCGGCGAATGGATTAGTTCGATTGCGTTGGAGGGGGCGATCATGGGACATCCAGCTGTATTGGAAGCTGCTGTGTTCGCAGTTGCTGACGCTAAGTGGGGTGAGCGTCCTATGGCAGCGGTGGTGCTAAAACCAGGAATGAATATCACAGGCAGTGAGCTTCATTCTTTGTTGACTCCATTATTTGCTAAATTCTGGTTGCCTGATGGCTATGAATTTGTAAAGGAGATACCCAAAACGTCGGTTGGCAAATTTAAGAAAAGCGTACTTCGGGAGCTTTATAAGGACCTGAAAAATAAGACAGCGTAGTTTACTTGCTAGCTGCTTTCTTACTTACCCTGCTGAGTTTACTATCCATTACAGTAGGAAGAAAAGATTCATCCATAGAGTGGACGGCATGGGAAAGTATTTCCAATTGCATAAGGTTGTTTGAAATCTGATTGGCAGCTTCACTGTCATTCACGCCGTTGATCATAAAAGCTACGATCTGATCATCGTTATAAACAGGGAGATAGCTAAGGTTGGGATGTTTTTTATAGGCCGCTCCTATGTTTTCACCTAAAGCTGCAATTTGATCTTCAATGCGAATGTATTCCTCTGTTGAGTTAATAGAGTACTTAGTAAGGTCATGATTAACCAACAACACTGAGGCCGCCGGATATTGTGCCATTGCGTTGAAACTTCCAATGACACCCGCTGCTACTACCAGGGCTGAGAGAAGATTTTTATGTAGATTTTTCATGGTTCTTAATCGGTTTCCCAGCATATGTTGTCAAAATAGTGCCAGAGAGCTCTTTGGCGATTTTGGAACCCAGATGAGTCATTTTGAAGGTGGCTGGAAATCGATTTGTAGATGCTTCTCCACACAAGGCCGGCAGTTTCTACAACGCCTGAAATCTGCGTTTTGAGTACTTCAGAGCGGTTTTTTGAATGGCTCTGGTTGATGGCCTAAAGTGTATGACCCAGCTGTAAGGACCGTAGAGTTTTAAAATTATACGCATGGTCAGCGCGACATCTACCCGTCACGTTATCCCAATTTAGGACAACGGATTTCTCAAATTGAAAACAAAGGCTTAGTGCTTAAGAGAGTCTCGTCGTTCAACGATGCGCTTCTCTACCTGATTAAAGAACTTGTTTCGTTCACGTTCCCCAACGGTACTGATCAGCGTAGATTTATTAATCACGTTATTTAAGAAATCTTCCGTTTCTCTACAGAAAGATTCCTGTGTCGTTGTAAGAATGTTTAACGTATTATAGGTAATCGAAGCGATCCTTTTATTTCCGACCTTAAAAAGATAGGTTGTATCGGTTAAAAGAAACTCATTGTAGTAAAGCTTGAACACACCACGATCACTCTTCGCGCCGTGAGCAGCGCAATTCCGGATTTCCTGAACCAGCGTCAGGTATTCGTCTATCAGTGATCTGGCTTCCGTTAAACTGATGAAACCGTTCTCGTAATAGAATTGCACTTGTCTAACGGTCACATTAAAGGTCTCGTCACTCCAAATTTCGGAGCTGGGTATTACCGAATATTTATTCCAGATTTTTTTACCAACGTCGGTCAACTGCTGTGAAACCATTCCAGGATCATAGCGCATCACATCAAATTTTGGATGTCGCTGGTAAGATTTCAACCAGAAAAAAAGTTTAAACTGAGTAAGTCCAGGAAACTTGAAATAGTAGGGTGGAGGAATATCCTTCGCAGAATAGATGACCTCCTTATCTTCGAAAGGCTCCAGGCGCTCAAGGTCACCAAGAATCGAGTTCAGCCATTTCTCGAGTGTGAAGCTCTCCGAATCAATTCTCCTTTTAGTGAACGATATGATCTCGCTCGACGGAGAGAGAAGCGCGTCCAGTGAGATTTTGTAATGCGTGCAAAGCTTTTTTACCTCTTCAAGTGAAAGGATGGTTTCGCCACGTATGCGACGATAGACACTGTCGCGACTCACATTTAATATTTCGGCTAACTCATCTGGGAAAGAAAGATTCTTGGGAAGAATTTGACGGATCTGTTCCAGGAAAATGGATTGAATACTACCTGTCGACAACGGTTGCATGTTCGGGCTAGGAATTGGGTGGCTAATAATAGCACTAAAATGTCAATATGCAATTCCGGCTGTCGACGGTGGCAAAAATATTTGAAAAATTCCCCTGCCGCATGAGCACCCAAAAAGATTGACATTTTATTTTTGCGACGCAACTATTAATTTACTTGAGAGGAACTACGCTGACAAGTCCATTCCAGCATGTTAACGGTTTTGTTCGATGTGAAATTGATTGTGGTAATGAATGCCGAATGATATCTATTTTCTATGGCGTACAAGAATAAGGTGATCAACAATCCAAAGACAGGTCAATCAATTTCGTTCCTTCTCACGTCGATCGATACCAAAGGCGAGTTGCTGGAAATGGAAAGTACCTTTCGGCCCTTCTCAAAGGAACCTCCAGCACACTATCACCCATGTCAGGTCGAAGATTTCCTTGTACTTTCCGGGGAATTGACCCTACGATTGAACGGAAAGGTCACCATCTATAAGAAGAACCAGGGGTTCCATGTTCCCGTTAATACGGTTCATTCGATGTGGAACGGTTCCGGAGAAAAAACGATAATCAATTGGAAATGCAAGCCGGCGTTAACTACAGAGAACCTTTTAGAAACAATTTCTGGCCTGGCAAATGCCGATAAGACAAATGCCAACGGTGTGCCCACCCTTCTACAAACTGTCTTGATCGCTAATAAGTATTCAAAAGTTTATCGCGCTACAAAGCCACCTTATTTTCTCCAAAAAATACTATTCATAATACTTACGCCATTTTCATATCTCCTGGGCTACAGGCCGTCTTACAAAAAGTACCTTAACTAAAATTAAGTTTATGCAAAAACCGATGCTTATTCTTATAGCTGGCCCTTACAGATCGGGAACCAATGACAATCCTGATCTCATTCACGCAAATGTCAAAGCCATGAGCGAAACAGCACTGAGGATTCACAACACTGGTCATTTACCAGTCCTGGGAGAATGGTTTGCACTGCCGTTGATCGAAACAGCGGGGTCCAAGGCTATAGGCGATGAAATTTTCAATAGCATGTTTCACCCAGTGGCCATCAGGCTGTTGGATTTTTGTGATGCTGTCCTTCGTATCGGGGGAGAATCAAAGGGCGCGGATGAAATGGTTCGAATCGCCCGGGACAAGGGCAAATCAATCTTTTTTAATCTTCCAGAAATACCAAAGATTAATGGTGATCCACAGAAAAATTTTGCAGTTTAGAAAATGTTTTCTCTAAACGTATCATGAAACAAATTATCATAATATTCCTTTGCCTGACGCTGGTTGCTTGTGGGTCACAGACCGGTAAGGAAAACACCAGCCCATCCGATGATAATCCAAGAACCTTGTTCAACGGCCACGACCTTAGTGGGTGGCATGTCGATGTTCCGGATCTTGACAAAGATTCAACATTGCAGTCGCCTTTTATAATTAGGGACAGTTTGCTTGTTAGTCTTGGCACCCCGGCAGGCCATTTGATCAGTGACTCTGTATTTAAAAACTATCGTCTTGAAGTTGAGTATAGATTTGCTGGAGTACCCGGCAATTGCGGAGTGCTTGTGCATGCGTCAACGCCGCGTGCACTATACGAGATGTTTCCAAAATCAATTGAAGTTCAGATGATGCACGAAAATGCAGGTGATTTCTGGTGCATTGTTGAAGACATTACCGTTCCGGATATGGAAAAGCGGAGAGGACCAAAGAACGAGTGGGGAATTACAGAAGGAAAACAAAGGCGAATACTTAATTTGACCGACGGATCAGAGAAGCCTGTCGGTGACTGGAATACGATGGCAATAGAATGCGTGGGTAATGAAGTTAAGGTTTGGGTGAACGGAGATCTTGTAAACCACGGTTCAAATGCAACGGCAGACCGCGGTCAGCTGGCGCTTCAGGCTGAGGGCTCGGAAGTTGAATTCAGAAAAATTCTATTAAAACCAATTAGCACATTAACAAAGTAAATTGGGCGGAATGATGCCCAGCCATGGCGTTTGTTGGGTTTGCTGTTACTCAACCGGCCCTAACGTGAAAATTTTGGATTAATTACCGATATTTCACAATCCTTCTAACTTTGTGCCGACAAAATCGACCCTATGCTATTGGATTTTGAAAAGCCCATCGCGGAACTGGAAGCCAAACTTGTTGACATGAACCAATTGGCGAGCGACAGCGACAAGGAAGTTCAAGCTGCTGTCAAAGCGCTGGAAAGAAAAATCCTTGACCTCAAAAAAGAAACATTTGAGAATCTAACCGGCTGGCAGCGCGTACAGTTATCAAGGCATCCCGACAGACCCTACACGCTTGACTACATTTACGAGATCACTTCCGATTTTGTTGAAATTCATGGTGACCGAACCGTTGGCGACGACAAAGCAATGATAGGTGGATTCGGAAGTGTCGATGGCAATACATTCATGCTAATCGGGCAACAAAAAGGCCGTAATACAAAGCAACGCCAGATGCGAAATTTTGGCATGGCTAACCCGGAAGGGTATAGGAAAGCATTACGGTTGATGAAAATCGCTGAGAAATTCAACAAGCCAATCATAACTTTTATCGATACTCCTGGAGCATTTCCAGGCCTTGAAGCAGAGGAACGTGGACAAGGCGAAGCGATTGCGAGGAACCTCAGGGACATGTTTTTGCTAAAGGTGCCAGTGATTTGTATAGTAATCGGAGAGGGTGCGTCAGGCGGCGCCTTGGGTATTGCGATCGGCGATAAGGTGTTGATGCTGGAAAATACCTGGTATTCTGTAATCTCACCGGAATCCTGTTCGTCAATTCTTTGGAGAAGCTGGGATTACAAAGAGCAGGCTGCCGAAGTGCTGAAGCTAACGGCCAAGGATATGCTCGCGCACAAGCTCATCGACGGCGTAATCAAAGAACCCCTCGGTGGCGCCCACGTTGATGTCAAGTGGATGGCGGCCGAATTAAAGAAAACAATTCTTGGACAAACGCAGGAACTTCTCAAATTTTCGCCCGAAGAACGCGTTCAGCAACGCATCGAGAAATTTTCCGCTATGGGCGTGGTGAAAGAATAACACGACTCGTGATAAAATTGCATTCATGAAAAACTACGCGAGTCGTAGTTTTTTATTTTTAGATGGGTTAGGTGAGTGTTTCGTCGCGATTGTATACGACCTTTGTTAAATATGAATCTCCACGTTATAAATGCCGGATTCTTTAAGCTAGATGGCGGTGCCATGTTTGGAGTGGTTCCAAAATCGATCTGGGAAAAATCAAATCGCCCTGATGAAAACAACCTCTGCGAATGGGCAATGCGTTGCCTATTGATCGAACACGACAATAAACGAATCCTGATCGACAATGGCATAGGCGACAAACAAGATGAAAAGTTCTTTCGTCACTACTATTTACGCGGTGACATAAACATTGAAAAAGCGCTGAATGTTTCGGGGTTTTCAGGAAATGATGTAACCGATATGTTTCTTACACACCTTCACTTCGATCACTGTGGGGGCGGTGTATTGCGAACAGGCGATAATTTTGATCTTACTTTTAAAAATGCGAATTACTGGTCAAACGCTGATCATTGGAAATGGGCGACTATTACCAATGCACGGGAAAAGGCAAGTTTTATTCCCGATAACATCCTTCCCATGAAAGAAAGTGGGAATCTTAATCTCATCGACTTAAACAAACCTTCTCCATTTTCCGAGTTTGATATCTTCATAGCTTCGGGGCACACGGACAAAATGATGATCCCCATGATCCATTATAAGGAGAAAACAATATGTTTCATGGCAGACCTTCTTCCCTCTGTTGGACACATTCCTTTGCCATACATCATGGGTTACGACACACGGCCACTTATTACGCTGGAAGAGAAAGAACGGTTTTTGGGGGAAGCAGCAGACAAACAGTACGTGTTGTTTTTGGAGCATGACCCGGTTAATGAATGCTGTACGGTGAAAAGAACAGAGAAAGGAGTAAGGCTGGATCAGACGTTTACACTGCGCGACATCCTTTAGTATCTATGAAGTAATATCTATATGAAGGTTGGAATTGTTCTATCAGGTGGCGGAGCGAGAGGCATTACTCATCTTGGCGTGTTAAAAGCCCTTGAGGAATTGGGGGTGAAATTCGACTGCATCTCTGGAACAAGTGTTGGTGCTCTTATTGGCGCCTTCTATTCTCAAGGTTACTCTCCTGATGAGATCCTGAACGACATCTTAACATCTCGATTCTATAGATCTGTGCGTCCAGCCTGGAGGTGGACCGGCTTACTGAGCCTGGACAGTTTGAGAGCCGTTTTATTGAAATATATACCTCACAATGATTTCGGATCCCTCAAGATTCCTCTGGTAGTCGCAGCCACGAATATCAGCCACGGCAAAACCGAGTACTTTTCAAGCGGTGAGCTTATTCCGAGATTGCTCGCCTCGTGTTGCGTGCCCGCAGTGTTCAGCCCTGTTCAGCTCAACGGAGCGCTATTCGTTGATGGAGGAATTATGGATAATTTGCCCGCTAAAGCCATTCGCCAGCAATGCGATTTCCTTATTGGCGTCCACTGTAATTTTTTGTGCGCCGAGTTCGATGCAAAAAATTTCAGGTCTGTCGTTGAAAGAAGCCTGATGATGGCCATCCATGGAAATTCGACCCTGAGCAAAAGTTTATGTGATCTTACAATTGAACCCGAGGCTTCCGGAAAGGTAAGTACG
>Ga0193738_1000329_pt1 | contig 28386 bp, 42 predicted proteins | sample L2a1metaG_FD_144927 | JGI IMG/M metagenome (GOLD analysis project Ga0193738, IMG submission 144927) | Soil microbial communities from a riparian zone of the East river system, Colorado, United States - L2a1 | ecosystem: Environmental > Terrestrial > Soil > Riparian zone | place: USA: East River... | reverse complement strand
TCGCAATCTTCATCTCCACCAGCATCAGAAACATACTGGCGTGCTTCCCGCAGCGCCGCCTCCAGCGCCTCGATGCGGGCTAAGGCATTTTTCAATTCAAAACCCAGTTCTGCTTCGTTCATTTGTCCTGCTCCGGTGCGATGCCTAACCTTCCGCGCGCCTCACGAAACCAGGCCGTCGCTTCGTCAGGCATAAAGCCACCCTTGTTCGCCAAGATGACTTCAATTTCGTGAACGCTCAGCCCGCTGTTGCGGTACGGTTGATCAGACATAATGGCGCGAAGGTTCTGCACACCGTCCGGCTCCCGCAGCGCCGCCTCCAGCACCTCGATGCGGGCGGCGGCTTCCGTCGCAAGCCCTTCCAGTGCGACGGTTACATAACCAGCTTTGATATGGCGCAGCCGTGTCACAAGGTCGTTCACCGCTGCCACTCCGCGATCAGGGCGGCGTAGATCAGGACCACGCCGAGCACGGTAATGGCGGCGGCGAGCACGGCAGTCAAATCCATCATGGCAGTTCCCCTGTTGCTGATTCCACATATCCACAGTATCTCAGATATTGTGAGTTGCAAGGTTGCGAACTCAAATTATCTGTAATAGGGATAACCAATGGTTATGAACATCACAACCGTGGAAGACGTCATCGACGCCCTGGGCGGTATCGCCGAGGTCGCCGAGATGACGTCGGCGCTGCCGACCGCCGTCTATAACTGGCGCGCGGACGGCAAATTTCCGACCGACACCTACCTGCTGATCCAGAACGAGCTGAAAGCCCGTGGCCGGGTCGCACCCGACTATCTCTGGCCGATGCGGCAACCCGCGGCGGCCAAGCGCAAGAAGACCCCATCCCAACCCCAGAGGACTATATGAACCAGATAATGCCCGACGCCACCGAACGCCGTGCGGCAGCACTCGCCGAGGTCAACCACATGAACGACAGTCTGATCCTCGCCAAGGAAACGATCGAACAGCTGAAAGCCGATCTGCACCGCGAGGAGGATCGCGTTGTCATGATGGTGGAGGAGCGCGATCGTTACCGCCACGAAAGCATCCGCTTTCGTAAGCTGCTGATCACGCTGGCCACCAAGATGTCCAACGCCGCGCTGCTGATGGAAGAGGCCAAGGACGTGCTGACAACGATCGATGAGATCGATGACGGGCCGACGCCGACGCCGGCGGCGATCGCAAAACTGGAGGAAGACAAGTGATACAGAAAGCTGACGTGATGTTTGTGGCCGACGGTGACAGCACCCTGGCCGAGGCGTGGGAAGAGCTGGCCGCATCGTTGCAGAGCACCGGCGCGCAGGGCTATCAGATCAGCGCCATGAAGATGACGTTCTTCATGGGCGCCGCTCAAACCTACATGAGCATTGACGCCCACAGCCGCGGCGGTCGCGACGAATTCACCGCTGTCATGGAGGGGATGAGCCGCGACATCGACGCCGCGCTCAAGATCGCAAGATCGCCGAGGAGGGGGCACGCATGAAACACTATCTGATCTCAGTGCCGCTGGGGCGGGATGCCTACGTCCACAGCTACCTCATGACCAACAACGCGCACGACGTGGAGCCGGCCGCCTCCAAGATGATGGAAGTGGCCGAGAAGGCGATCGGCCAGCCCGTACCTTTGCCGGTGATACTGATGACTGGGCCGCTGCGAAAGCGGGATGTCGCGGTGATTCATGAAGCGGTGAACCGCGATCCTGAAATAGCCAAGGTGCTGAAGCGGGCGACCGACTACCACTTCTCGGTTTGGTTCATGACCGACAAAGACCCGATGTACAAACAACTGCTGGAGCTGCACTGATGTCCTGGAAGCCCGAAGTGATCGTCGCCGGCGATCCCAAATGGTACGACAACGGCCTGCGGTTTCAGACCCAGGACGAAGCTGAGAAGTACGTTCGCGACCTCGAAAGCCGCTGGATCTCGGTGACCAAGACCCGCACCACCGAAGTCGAGGATGACTGGAATAGCTTCTGGTCACTAGGCCGCGCGGTGCCGAAAGGCATGCACGATTTCACCGACGCCAACGGACCCGACGAATGAGCCAGCCCTGGACCCACGTTGCCCCGCATAGCCCCGCATATCCCCGCGTCAACGAGCACTACGTCGAGCCGGAATGGGTGTCTAAGCGCCTGTTCGAAGAGGAAAAATTCAAAGGCCGGATCTACGACCCTTGCTGCGGCTTCGGCCGCATCGTGAAGGCGGCGTTCGCCGCCGGCTATACCGCCTACGGCTCCGACTTGGTCGATCGCGGCTGGGATTCCACGCCGCAGGACTTCACCAAGCACCTAAGCCCGCACGATAATATCGTTACGAATCCGCCGTTTGATAAAATGGCGCAAATCGTATTCTGCGCGGTCGAGCGCGCCCGCTACAAAGCCGCCATCATCATGCCCACCGCCCGGCTCAACGCCGCACGCTGGCTGATCGAGACACCGCTGCGCAGGGTCTGGCTGCTGACGCCGCGGCCGTCGATGCCGCCAGGCCACGTCATCGCCTCCGGCGGCAAGGTCGGCGGCGGCAAGAGCGACTATTGCTGGCTGGTATTCGAGAAAGGCTACGCCGGCGAGCCGGAGATGCGCTGGCTGCACAGGGACAAACCATGAAGCATGTCGTAGCCTTGTCCGGCGGCAAGGACTCCACCGCCCTGGCCCTGCGTCTGCGCGAGCTGAACCCCGACGTCGATTACACCTATGTCTGCACGCCCACCGGCGACGAGCTGCCGGAGATGTACGAGCACTGGCGATCGCTCCGGCGATCGCCTCGGCAAGCGCATCCTGCCTGTGATGCACACCACCGGACTGAAGGGCGTCATCCGCAAAGAGAAGATGCTGCCGAACTTTCGCGCCAGGTTCTGCACCCGGATTCTCAAGATCGAGCCGTACCGGGCCTGGCTGATAAAAAACACGCCCTGTGTTTCTTATGTCGGCCTGCGCGCCGACGAGGAGGGCCGCGCCGGCGGCGCCTATGCCGACATCGGTGGCGTCGAGATGCGCTTTCCCTTGCGGGAGTGGGGCTGGACCGAAAAGCACGTCTGGGAATACCTGTTCGAAAAGCAGGTTGCGATCCCGCGCCGCACCGACTGCGCCCGCTGCTACCACCAGCGAATCGGCGAGTGGTGGACGCTGTGGCGTGACTTCCCCGAGCTGTGGGCCGACGCCGAGGCCGACGAAGCCGAGCTGGGCGCTACCTACCGCACCCCAGGCCGCGACACCTGGGCCACCTCCCTGAAGGATCTGCGCGCCGAATTCGAGGGTGGCCGGGTGCCGCGGACGGTGAAGGAAACCGCCGCCGGCCTGCGCGACATCGGCGCCTGCCGGGTGTGTACTTTGTGATCACCCCTGTCCCTGGGGACAATGTACCTTGGTGCAATATGGCCGCCGCATTTGCGGCGGCTTATTGTTGCCAGGGGCGTCAAAAACCAGGGTGGAACCATGCCTAATATCCCAGCTCGTTACGTCTTCCTGACCCTGCCGACCGCCACCGAACCCACCCTCAATCTTTCCGTCAGCGGCGAGCACCCGGCTCGCTACAAGCTTCGTCGCGATCAACTTTTCGCCCTCAACTCGCAGATCGCCGACGCCCTGGTCCGCGGCTATATCGAGCCGCAGAACGCCTTTCATCACCCCGGGCAGATGGAGCTGGACCTTCAGGTCAGCTCGTAGTTCGCCTGGCGCAAATACGCTTCAAACGCCTGCTGCGCCGTCATCTTCAGATGCACGCGGTTGATCTTCATCTGGTCAACTGTGTCGGCGGCCGAACAGACACGGACAATCACTGGGTTATGCTGACCGGAACGATGCAGGCGAGCGATCGTTTGTTCCCATAATTCCGGCGACCATGTAGGGCTGATCCAAGCCATGTCACTGCCCCCGTGCTGGAGGTTCAGCCCGTGGCCGCCGGAAGCAGGATGTAACGCCATGAACGGCAGTTCCTTGCGATTCCAGGCTGCGATATGAGCGTCCGATTTCACGTCGGTGACCCCATCGCCAAGGTACGGCAGATCCTCACCGAGGATGTCGCGCATCATTTCGAGGTCTTCGCGATATTCGTAGACCAGCAGCGTTGGCCCAGCCGCACTGTCGACAATGTCCTGGAGCCAATCCCGCTTCTCATCGTGGATTCGCTCGGTGACACCCTGATTGTCGTAGATGAAACCGTTGGCGATCTGGGCAAGCTTTCCCGTGGCAACCGCAGCCGTAGCCGCCAGCACAACATTATCGCCAGCGCCCGTCATCAGCTTGCGCTCCATGTCATCGTACTGCTTACGGGCGGCGGACGGCAGCACGACGCGATCGAAAATGATCGACAGTTCCGGCAGCTGCGGCAGCTCGTCCTCGCGAAGGGTGACGCAGAGCGGTGCGATCTCGCGGTTGATAACTTCCTCCGCACCCGGCAGCGGCGCCCATGTGTAGCCATTGTAATCAAGCGGATAGAACCGCTGCTTGCGCCAGCTGTAAAACGATCGACCCCACAGCTTGGCACGGGTGACAACGGTCGCCGGCATAAAGAGGTCTTCAGCCCCGGAAGGACGCAGGGTGCCGGAGAGGCCCCAGATCATTTTCCAGCGTTTCGCCGCGCGCAGCAGGATCTGGGCACGCTTGCCAGTCGGACTGCGCAGCTTGGAGATCTCATCGATGACCAGTAGGTCAAACAGCGGGTGATCGTCGGGATATTGCTGCAGCTCCTTGACCAGCCACTCGGCGACGTCGAGGCCGACGAGGGTGATCTGCCGCCCCGGTGCGTCGGCCAGCAGCTCGGCGCGCTCGCGCGGGGTGCCGGACAGCACGGCATAGTTCAGGCCCTGGGTGTGGCTCCACAACGCAACCTCATCAGGCCACACCATCCGCGCCACGCGCTTGGGCGCGATCACCAGCGCGTGGCGGATGTGCTTGTCGCGGATCAGCTCTTCAATCGCCGTCAAGGAGGCTATCGTCTTGCCGCCGCCAGGACGAGCGACACCGATCGCCTCATCGTGCTCGTACAGGAAGCCGGCGATGCGTTGTTGATAGTGCCGCAGCTCTGATTTATGTCTCATCGTTTAAACCAATTTTTGCCGAGTTTCTTTTCCGTCTGCTCCATCATGTGCTTAATGGTGAACTCCAGAATGTAATTGCGGCTGTGATCTTCCTCCTCCTTCTTGGGGAAGAACCGCTCGCCATACTCCGGGTGGGTGATACGCCACCGCTTGTCCGCGGGGGCGTCGGGGTCCGTCTCGATAGTCCAGCCGCTGCTGGTCTGGCTGGTATATTTGTATGCCATCATGTCGCCTCCGCTTGCTTCGTCAGATCCATCAGCCAGGCCCACTGCTTGTCCGAGAACAGCACCCGGCCGTATTTGGCGCGCGCCAGCTGGCCATCCAGGAACGCCCTAGCCCGTGCGTCGAGGTGGCCGCGGCCCGCGTAGATAGCGGACACCAGGATCTTGACCTCCTCCGGTGTCAGGTTGCGCTCCTTCGGAGACCGCCTAGGAGACGATGCAGGCTGGCTGCGCGGCGCGCTGGTTGGCTCCGCGATCGCGGCGGTCAGATCATGCCAATCCAGATCGTGGCCCTTCAGCAGCCGGCTAATGGCGTTGGCGGCGGCGGCGCATTCGCCACCGTTGCTGGAGGCCAGCAACGGCAGCATCAGCGCCAGGCGCTTGCGCACCTCGGGAGGCAGCGGCTTAATCATGCCCCTGCTCGTTCACGGCGTAGTCTTCAGCGCGCGGGATCGGCACCCACTCGTCAGTGTCGGGCGAGGTTTCCTCGATATACTCGACCACCTCGTTCATCAGCGTTTCCGAGAAGATCCCGCCGAACTGGCTCTGAATGATCTCGTTAGCATCGGACGGCTCACCCCAGATGTACTGGTAACCGCCCTCGGCGGAATCATAGGGGCAGCTTTCGACCGGGTCTTCGTAGGTGCTGTAGAACCACTCGATCATGAAGGTCTTCATGATCGGGGCGGTGTAGGCCAGCGCCTCTCTTTGGGCGGGGGTCATGACTTGATCTCCTTCGGTTTTTTCCACTTGCTGTAATAGGGCTGGATGGTTTCGCCGGACATCAGTGGCAGCCCCTTGGACCACTCAAAGCCGCGCCGCATCTGCCAACGCAGGGCCTCGGCATAGGCGTTGGCATTCTGTGCGTTAACCTCGCCGAGCACTTCATCATGACTGTGCAGGCGGATATTGAAGCCGTCGGCCTCCAGCCGCACCAAGATGCCGCGCAGCACGTCGGCCGCCACCGCCTGCACCACGTTCTCGCACAGCGTGCCGTGCCAGATCTTGGACCGGGTGCGGCCCTTCCAGAACCGCAGCTGGCGGGATTTGCCGATGATGTTGTCATCGTCATCGTAGTCGGTGACCGTCTCGTAGCGGATGCCGCGGTAGGTCAGCGCCCGGCCCGACGGCAACATGCACAGCAGCGAGCCGCCGAGGTAGCCGGGCAGGAAGATGTAGGTGACGCGGCCGGCCGCCTGCGGCTTGTGCGGGTTCTCGAGCGCGCGGTTGGCAGCGCCCCACAGGCCGTAGGAGCTATCGTCATCGTGCTTGCCCCAGAAGCGGACGCACCACTGGTTGGCCGCCCGCCACTTCCGCACCGCCTCCTTGATCTCGTACTCGGGCATATAGAGGCCGTAGTTCGACCCCATCGCCACCACCGCACCGGCGCCGCCGCCGAACCCCAGGGCCAATTCAAACACCTTGCCGCGCTGGCGCAGCTCCTCATCGATGTCGGCGATCTCGAGCGATGACACCGCAGCCGCGGCGCGGACGTAGATGTCCGGCACGGTCTTGTCGGCATCGCAGTCGCGCATGATCTGCAGGCTCTTCTCGGCCGCTGGCGTATCCGGCAGCCATCGCAATATCCTGGCCTCGATCTGGCTGAGGTCGGAACCGACGAAGACGTTGTCGATCGAACGCGGAACGAACACGGTACGAATCAGGAGTCCAAGCTTGCGCATCACCGGGGTGTCATCGCCGAGCGCCGCCAAGGTGTCGAAGTCGCAGCCGGCGAGGATGGCCTCGATCGCGGCGTGCTCGTAAGGCAGGGACTTGCGGACCAGGTTCTGGATCTGGATGCCGCGGGAAGAAGCCCGCCCGGTCATGGCAGCGCCCCCGGGCACATACTGTCCGTAGACGCAGCCGGCGATCTCCTGCCGCAGGATCTTGCCGTACTTGGCGGGTGCCGCCGAGCCGCCGAACAGCCGGATGTTCAGAACCCTGGCCGCGGCTTCGTTATCGACCGCCTCACAATAGGGGATCAGCTTCTCGACGCGGGCACGGGTCAGCGAGAACTTGCCGGGCTTGGTGACGGTGCCGTAATCGTCCTCCTCTTCCTCGCGCTTGGTCAGGATCTTGATGCCGTCGCCGCCGGGCGGCAGCACGTCGCGCAGCCAGCCGACCATATCCTTGACGTTATTGACGCCGCTGACCGCGCCAGCGGTCAACTGCCGCAGCTCGAGGCCGGCGCGGATTCGCGCCTCCTTCGACAGCTCGTCGGCCCGCCCGGCGAAGTCCACATCGACGCCGATGCCGCGCTCGTTGATTCTTTCCATGGCGTGATATTCGGCCCATTCCTGCGCCGACAGCTGCCGGGTTCGCAGGAACAGCGAGCGCATGGCATCGACGTCGCCGGCGGCGTAGATGCAGAACAGCCCCCACTGCTCCGGGTGCGATTGCGGGGTGGCGGTGGCGCCGGGCGCACAGAACAGGTTGATGTATTCGTCGCCGTTCTCGACCTTGTGGGTGGCCCCGGCAGCCTTGGCCGCACCGGCCAGGTCCGGCGGCAGGCCGGAGGCGGTGGCCTGGAACGCGGTGTCGATCACCAGCTCCGGCGGGGTGTAAACCGAGCCATCGACGGCGTAGTTCAACAGCGCGCGGTCGAAGGCGGCGTTGTGCGCCGCGAACTTGTAGCTGGAATCCTTCAGCGCCCGGTCATGGAAACGCAGGAAGCCGTGGGGCAGGCTGAACCAGGTCAAGGGCTGGCCGACCGCGAACGCAGTATGGGTCTTGACCGGCTCGCGGCCGATCGCCCAAGCCAGGATGATGGCCGAGGTGGTCTCGTCATCGGCATAGCGGTAGGCGCCGACGTCCTGCAGATCCTGCTCGGACTTCGATTCGAAGTCGAACCAGCAGACCTTATCGGGGTCGATGGTGGGGCCGTGGTCGCGCATGGGGGTGCCTTTGGGGATGGCGCAGGCAGGCCGGGCACCCGAAGGTGCCCGGTAGAAGGTAGCCTTTAGGCCGCTGGCGGGCGGCGCCGGGGGCCGCGGACGGCGGTGGCGGTATCAGCCGCCTCCGGCTCCAGAACCTCCTGTACGGGCGCCTTGGGCACCACGTTGAGCGGCGGCTTGGCCTTGATCGCGGGCTTGGCCGCGGCGGCAGGAGCCGGCTTCGGCGCAGGTGCTGTGGCCTTGACCTGTTCGGGGGCATCAAGCTCGGACAGCAGGTTGCCTTCGAAATCCGCCCAATCGACGATGTTGAAGATCGGGTTCCAGATGCGGCCGTAGTCGCCGTGCTTGTAGCTGTCCTGTTCGAACTGGACCACCGGGTTCGGGAAGGCGCGGTTGTTGCGCAGTTGCGCCTTGATGGCGTCCTCCAGCTTCTTCATCGCCTTCATGGTGCCGACGCTGCCGTTCTTGAACTGGACCTTGCGGCCCTCGTCCTCGCCATTGAGGCAGTAAGCCTCGAATGAACGCTGTTCCTTAAACGGGAAGCCATCGATCGGCGCCGGCTTCGGCGGCTTCGGTTCGGACATGGGGACCATGACCTCGCCGAGGCGTTCGTTCTTGCGGGTGCCTTTGTAGTCGGACCAACAGACGCTGCCGTGGCAGACCGAGAGGATGTTGATCAGCCAGTTGGACCCGACCTGCATCGGATCATCGGCCTGGCCCATGCCCCAGGCGCCGGTGCCCTTGTCCATCTTGATGAGATCGACGCCGTCACCGGCCACCATGGTGGTGGCCTGGCTGTCCTCGATGCCGCTGAGGAGGCGGGCAGCGAGATCGTCATCGAAGGTAGTGAGGGAGGAAGATCCGAGGTTACGTTTTACGAGTTCGTTAGCCATAGTTTCAGTCCAATCTGCCTTAAGGCATTTTACGAAGGTGACCGGCGGATGCCGGCAGGTTACTTGTGCCGCAGCATCAGCCGTGGCGCAAGGACTTCAGTGCAGCCGCGAACTCGGCCTCGACCGTCGCCGGGCTAGCGATGCGCCCGGTGGTGTCACTATCAGGTGCAATGGTGGTGTCGGTGGATTCCGGCGCCACGCGGAATTCGTCGGGGATCTTGACGCCGCGGCGCTTGGCGACCTTATCAACGACGGCAAAGGTCTGCAGCTTGGTCTGCCAGATCTCCTCTTCATCGAAGCCGTGATCGCGCAGCCAGGGAACGACGGTTTCCTCATCGACCCACTGGCGCAGCTTGGTCTTGTACTTCAGGTGCCAGCCGGGGACGGTGCCACCGTTGGCCAGATAGGTGTGGAGCGCGTCATCGACCTGCTTCTGGTAGTCCGACAGCATGTCGACCAGCCGCTTGGCCTTGGCGAGGAATTCACCGTAGGTGCCGTCATCGCCGTTGGCCGGCACCGGCCGGGCAGGCACAGGCCCCATCGCGGACAGCTCAAACAGCGCAGTGACTTTCAACGGACAAACCGGATGCGCCGGGCACCAGCGGCAGTGGTCGCCTTCCGCCAGCGGTGGGTTCTTGCCGACCGCGGCATCGACCGCATCGACCACGTCATCGATGAAGTTGCTGACTTCCTTGCGGGTGATGGTGGTGTGGGTGAGCCGGCGCGCCTCGTCCTGCACCCGCGGCTGGATGATGGCGACGGCGAACTTTTTCTTTGAGAACAGCTTCGGCTGCGTGTTGATGGCGGCAGCGAAGTAATAGAGCAGCTGCGAGTTGACGCGATCGCCGAGCACCTTGTCTTCATAGAGCGCGTACACCGGCACGCCCATACCGAACTTCCAATCGACCAGGATGATGCGATCGGCGCTGGCGATCAGGAGGTCGGTGGTGCCGAAGGCGCCGGGCACGTTCGGAAACTTGACCTTCAGCTCATTGGCGACGGCCCGGAAGCCGCCGCCGTATTCGTTCATGAGCTGGTAGAGCGATTCGATCGCGGGAATGATGGAGTCTTCGATGTGTTGTTTGGTCAGCTCACGATCGTAGAAGTGGTCGCCGATCAGTTCACGGGCGGTTTCGATCATCACTTCGATGTCAGGAAAGCCGTCATTGTACATGGCCATCAGCGCGTCCATGACCGCGTGCATGGCCGAGCCATAATTCGCATATTCGGAAGGGACTTCGGTCTGATCGGGCAGGTTCTGGATAAGCCGGAAAGAACCAGGACAGTGCAGCAAACGATCTGCAGTAGAGCCACCAATCAACGTGCTATGCTTGGTCATGTCATCCTCAATTTCAGTTTTCTGACCACAGAAGGACACAGATCGCCGTGCCTGTCAAACTATCTGATAAAGAAAACGTGGTGGAGACAGAACTGGTGCGGCGGGTGCGGGCACTAGGCGGCCGCTGCGACAAGGTCACTTGTCTGGGCAACCGTGGATATTTTGATCGTATTGTGGTGCTGCCGGGCGGGCGGGTGTTCTTTGTCGAGGTGAAGCGGCCGCGCGGCGGGCGGCTAACCGCCCACCAGATAGAGTGGCGCCGGCAGTACAGCACACTAGGGGCAGTGGCTGTACAAATCGCGAATACGGCCGATATTGACGCGCTGCTCAGATAGCAAAGGCCGCGGGATCTGACCCCCGCGGCCTCTATGTATCGTCCACCCCATCCCTGAAGCCGAGGACACCATGAATGTGTACCATCCCGCAGCTCTAAAGCAAGCCGTCCCGCTGCAGCCGAAGCCGGTCCACCATTACCGCCGGGTTTGGCAGCAGATCCGCGATAACGGCTTTGATGTCATACCCTTACGCGGCCGCGATGGGCCGTTCCAGGGCTGGCCGTATACCTGCAATGATGACGAATCGATCTCGATGTGGCGGGGCAAAGCCGCCGGCATCCGCATGTTCGGGCATGATGTGTTCGTGATCGACCTCGACGTGCGCAGCGCCGCAGTGCGGGATGCACTGACGATCAGGCTGGAGGCAAGGTGGCCCGAGTTCATGGCCGACTGCCTGTGGAGAACGTCGGGCGGCACCACGCTGGCCCTGATCGGTCGCTGCAACACCGCACGCAAGCGGCACTGGACCGCCAGGTTCAAATCGGATTCCGACAAGCCCCACCTGGTTGAGTATTTCACCGGCAGGGACAAGCGGTACGTCGCGGTGCATGGCTATCACTCGGAAGGCCGCGAGTACGGCTACATCGGCGCCTCGATCCTGGACGTGCAGCTGTCCGATCTGCCGTTCTTCCCGGAGGCCGACATCCCCTTGATGATCACCGCCTGCGAGGAGGTGATGCTCGGCCTCGGCCTTGAACAGATCGCGATGTCGAAGAACCATGTCCATGGCGAGCGGGTGTATGATCTTACGCCGGACATGGTGTTCACGCTGTCCACTGGCGAGCGGGTGAAACTGTCGGAGCTGGAGAAGCGCGCCGGTGCGGCCAAGATGAAGGGCCGGGCCGACCTGTGGGACAAGGAATCGCGCACGCCCGACCGGGTGCTGGTCAACAAGGGCGGCGCTGGCCTCGCGCTATGGGATACCAAGTACGGCGTCTCGCACCGTTGGAAGAGTCTTTCACCTGATGACGACCCCGAATTCCAGAAGCAACTGAAGCAGCTGATGGTCGAGCACAAACACACATGGGAGGACTAGCAGTGATCAAGCAGAAAATATCGCCGCCGCCGCAGCGGCCGGGTGGAGCCGATCCGATCGCGGACAAGGCGATGTGGTTGATCAAGACCCACGGCTATGACGAGCGGGCCGACCGGGTAGTGCAATTGTATGAGCCGAGCGCGCACTGCACGATGTCGCTGTCCGCGTTCAAGACCTCGTACATGCACTGGTGGGAGGAAGAGAAGATCAAGGAGAAGGGCAAGCCGGTGCGGGTGTTCGCTACCGCGCTATGGCTGCTCAGTTCGGCCAGGGCCGCCATCGCCGGGGTGAGGATGGCGCCGGATCGTGGCTTTCCCGGCTACGTCGATGCCGACGGCAAGATCTACAAGAACACCTACCGACAGCCGCAGCACACAGGCTCGGAGCTGGGCGACATCCAGCCCTTCCTCGACTTCCTCGACCGCTTCCTGCCTGACATGACCGAACGCAACTGGTTTTTGGACTGGCTGGCCTACAAGATGTTGAACCCGCAAGTGCCGGGCATCAGCATCTGGTTCGTGGCCGACAATGAGGATGGGCCGCGCGAGGGCAAGTTCGGCACCGGCCGCGGCTTCATGTTTAGGATAGCACACGCGCTATATGGCGAAGCCTACTGCAAGTCGGAGGATTTCGAGATCCTGGCCGGCACCTCCGCGCAGGCGGTCTACACCGACTGGCAGGCCAACTGCCTCTTGGTCACGGTCGATGAGGCGCACAGCTCTCCGACGGCCTATCGCCGCGGTGAGAAGCGCAGCGTGTACACTGCGCTGAAGAACGTGATGGACCCGGCGCCGAAGCGGCGCAGCTTCAAGGTCAAGGGACTGCCGGCGTTCGACGGCATGTCCTACTGCTCGATCTGGATCGCTACCAATCACGCCAACGCCGCAGCCATTCCCGCCAGTGACCGCCGCATCACTGTGCTCCGTAATGGCCGCGAGATGACGCCGGCTGAGGGGGTCGAGATGGACGCCTGGCTGCGGGGGCCTGGCAACATCGCCGCCCTGGCCGACTACCTGGCCAGCTCTGATCTCTCGCAGTTCAACGCCTTTGCTCCGCTGAAGACCGCCGGCAAGGCCGAGATGGCGGATCTCGCGCTGTCGGACGTCGAGCATGCCCTGCTCGACTTCGCCGCGGATGACGATCGCGGCTTGGTCTTCCCCAAGATCTTCCTTGAGCGGGAGGTCGAGGGGCAGCTGACCGGCGACGAGCGGTCGGGCGGCTCCGGCGCGCTGTGGCGGGGGCAGCTGGAGGGGGCGTTCAATGACCACTGCGTGCGGGTCAAACTACCGAACGGGCAGCCGGCCCGGATGCGGATCGGCGGTCGGCAGCTGCATCTCTACTGCTTCCGGTCACGGGCCGCCGCGGCAGCCGCACTGAGTGAAACAGGACGGCGGGAACACGCGGCTAAATGGGGGCACATTGACACTACCCAGACGGTGCTGAAGGCGGTGCCTAACCGTGAGCCCAGCCCTTCGGGAAAGGGTGGGCTCACAGGGGAAATGGAACCGCCGGAAACCCTCTAAAAAGTTCCTGAGCCCACATTTTGCTGGGCTCACCGAGGGGGTGGGCTCAACAGCTGGGCTCAGGTAAGGTACTGAAAACTCGCACGAAAAGCGTGGTGAGCCCAAGTGAGCCCGCTTTTTTGCCCCAGCTTCTAAGGAATCCCTAAAGTTATATATATATATACTACCCTGCACATGCTGGGCTCACCCCGGCCAGACTACCCGGCCGACGGCGCGGCCGACCCGGCCAAACGATTACGGCCCGGCACTACGCCGGGCCGTTTTTTATACTGCGATCGCTTCGACGTTGGCGGGCGGCGGCGGCGGTTCGGGCGGCTCATCGAACGCTTGGGCGAAGGCTATCAGGCCGATGGCGGCCAAGATGATCATGAGGGTTGCGACGGCTTCCTTCATTGCCGGTGTTCCTCCGGCACGCCGAATTTTTCGTACATGTCCATCAGGCGCTGGACTACCGGGGGCACTTCGGAGGTGCCCCTGGAGATCCGGTACATGGTGGCGCGGCCTATCCCCAGCAGGCGGTGCCCGGTCGAGATGTTGTGGCCGAGCCGTTCCAGCCCGGCTATGAAGCGTTCCTTGGTCATGGTTCCAGCTCGGCTGCGGTATAGGCAAAGTTGGCGGTACGCCTGACATCGCCCTGGGTGCGGGCCATCCTGGCCTCGGCTTCGACTACGGCTTCCTCCTGGCTGGCGAATTCCAGCACTTCGCCAGCTGGGCCTTTGGCCCAACTACTGCGACTGCCAGTGACACCGCCCCAGACTTCGCACCAGATGCCGTAGCGGGGCGCACCGCGCCCGGCTAGCAGGCGGTGGATGGCCTGGGCTTCGCGCTTGCCAATATGTTGGCCGCTACGGCGGGAGGCCTGGATGGCCTTCTCTACGGCTACCTTGCTGTATTGGGTCATCACAGTCCTGCCTCTTCTGTGGCCTGGGCGATTACCAGGGCATCACGGGTCATGATCTCGTCGCGCAGGGTATGCGCGGCGTTGAACGCCTGCTTTGCGGTGCGGAACATTGGGGTTTTTCCGAGGATGAACCCCTCGGTGTCGAGCACTACGCCAAAGTGCCGGTGCGGGCTGAAGTGCACGGTATCCAAAAACATCTTCATGTTATTTTCCTTCAATCAGGTTGCGGGTGTGTTCGTCCATGTCATCGGCTGGCATCACTACCAGCTCAACTTCCAGGCCTTCGGCTATGGCTTCGGCTAGGCTGTGCTGCGCTGCTCTGGGGTCATCATCACCCCAGAGCAGGAAATCGATTCCCTGCGTTGCCTTGTCGCGGACTATGTAGCGGGTCGCGGGTGCGGGCTTCATGCGTGCCATGATCAGATAATCCCATGCTTGCGCAGGACTGCGATTGATGCGGGGCGGACTTTCCAGGTGACTGCCGGATGATCGCCGTCGGGGTCGGAATAGGCTTCTATGGTATCTTCCAGAATCTGACCTTCGTTGATCAGGTAGGCGATGGTTTCGCCTTCGGCGTTCCAATGCACTGCGTCCAGATAGGCGCCGCAATCCCACACTAGGCCAGGATACAGCCCGCGGCCGTCTATGGTGTCATCGCCACGGCTGAGGATGTTATCGGCGACCATGATTTCGATGGTGTCGATTTCATCGCCGCGGGTAACATCGACAACCACCGAGTCGAGATATTCCATTGTCTTAACCTTTCAAAATTTGAAATGCGAAAACATCGCCAGTGATGCTTCCACGCCCTAGTGGCCGGTGACCTTGCGGTGCCGGCCGTCTAAGCTATGGGGTGCGCGGTTTAGTGAATCGGATACGGAATATTCTGTATCGATTTATCCCAACACCGCCGGCATGCTCCGCACTTGCCATCCTGCAGCAACGAGGGACACGAATCCTCGGTGCGCTCGGTCTGTACAGTTGAAGTATGCGACCATGCTTTAGTTGGCGCGCCATCGACCATAGTGGCCGATATGCGAATGATCAGATTGTCCGGCACTACACCACCACCGGCCAAAAACTCTTTGAGAATTGACAGCTCGCGCGAGGGAATCCAGTGCATCAATTCCGGTGTTAGCCGCGCCACTTCACAGATTGCTTCCAAGTGCGGCACAGACTGCAAATCACCGCTATCATGCCAACGATGATAGGGAGGCAATTGCTCGCCCTTTTTGTTAGGCCGATGCGCGGCGCGCAACATGCCGGCCATTGCTTTAGGCCATGCCGGATGATTGATGCCGGAAAGGCGCTTTTCATGCGCGGCTTTTACCGATGGGTAAATGTAATTGCCTTTAAGCGCATAGCAGTTGAAGCAGGTGGAGCCTTCAATCTGCGCAAGCTTGGAACCGGTGATGCACTTTTCGGCCGATAGGCCGTAGCTTGTTCCCGGCATTTTGGAGGGATAACCAATTGAGCCGGTAATGGCCTGCGCTTCTTTGATTAGCATGTTATGTTCCGTCTCGTTTCGTTTCGATGCGTTCTTGTCTCATATGATACAGAGCGAGTCAATCAGAAAATCTGAAAAAAGAGAAAAAAAGTGAAAACAAGCGGATCAGGCAATGCGGCTTGGCGTGCAGCAATGGCAAAGCATGCGATAAAACAAGGGCATGTTAACCGTATCAAGTGCGACGGCGTTGCACGGCATAGCGGTAAACCATGCGGCCAATTAGCAATGCACGGCGTGAGTCGCTGCAGATTGCACGGCGGTCACCTGCAGCAATGGAATATCAAGAGGGCAAAGCATGCGACGAACAAGAGAACCGATAGTGCAAAGCGCAAAGCCACAAGAGCAATCATCAACGGCGTCTCTCCGCGATGAAGTTAAGCAGGCGCTTTTGAACGTGCTAAGGGATAACGACGCAAGCGCCGCATCAAAGGCAAGCGCCGGCCGAACGCTGTTAGAGTATTTCAGCGACGATAAATCAGCGACGATCGGCAAGCGCGGCGCTGATCTAACAGCGAGCGAGCTGGATGCGGCGATAGCAGAGCTGGAATAATCCCTATTGCTTCCCAAGCGCCTGGCGCGATAGTGAAAGCCCAATGATTTCAGTAGGTTATAGGCAAAGACCCCATGTTTATATAACATAGGGCCGGCCGCAGCGCGCCGTTGAATTGCGTGCAATTAAATGGCGCACAACCTAATCGTGCGCAACACAATCACCCCCCGGCGTGGCCAAAGCTACACGGCGCGCGCGTTCGCAGTGCTGCGTGGCAAAATTTTTGTTGCTGCGTTTTTGTGTTGTGAGTTTTTTATGTGATGAGTTTCACTCGCCGCTCACGAACGCCTCAATGAATGCATGCACCCATTTGTCTTCGACCCACACGCCAGTGATGCCGCTTGCAACTCCAGCAGCTCGCACCGCGCGTTGAATGTCATCGCTCGCCGGCGGCAACGGCTCGTAAGGTTCTTCTTCAACCAACACGATCGCTGTGCGCTCCATCTTCGATTGCGATGCGTGAACAAGATGCGGCGCCGTCATCGGATCGATCGCGCGCACGCCCTCCGCGAAGAACTGCTCGTCGGATAAGTCGGCGACGTGCTCATCGATAATTCGAAACGACTGCAGCGGCCGCCGTAGTGCAATGCGACCCGCCTCGGTGATGGCGAGCCGTCCCCAATCGGAGAAGGCCAACCCCATCTCGATCAGCTCGCGCGCCACGGTGTGGGCGGTGTTGAACGTCACCCCGCGGTCCAAGCCATCGAGTGCTGCCAAATGCTCGGCCGACAGCGGCTTCCTTTTTGCGTCATCCAGTGCCATAAATCACCTCGCCTGTAATGGCCCTCGGCAGGCCGGCATGAAAGCTAGCACATGGCAGCTCTTAAGCCGCCGGCTCGGCAGGTATCCTTCGCCGACATCGCCCGCAACAACCCCCGCGGGCCTTTTCCCGGCGACCGGCTCGACGCCCAGATCCAGAACCTGATCGAGGCCATCCAGTCAACGCAAGTAGCCCTGGCCGAGATCCGCAGGGATGACGGCCGGCTGAAAAACAATATCGTCGGTCCCGACCAGCTCGCGGTCGAACTCAAGCACACCCGCGCCGAGATCAACAGCGTTGAGAACCGGGTGATCGCCGAGGCCCAGGCAACCATCAACGCCGCCGGCCAGGTGCTGGCCAGCGAGCGCAACACCCACCTGCGCGCCTTGGACGCCGAGGCCGCCGCCAACACCGCGGCCACCTTCCTGACCGCGATCAACGCCGCCAACGCCACGATCGAGCACAACACCCACCTCGCCATCAACGCCACCTCCACGGTGGAAGCAGAAACCAACGACGCCGAGAACTGGGCCAATTACAGTCAAGCCCACGCCGAGGTCAGCGAAACTAATCAAGAGCAGTCCGCGGCCTGGGCGGAATATCTCGCAGGCCCGGTGGTCAACCCGGAGGACGCGCCGGCCTACACCCAAGGCACGCCGTGGGGCCACGGCCTCTATTACCAACCCGTCGAAGGCGGCCTCGCCGGCCTCTGGAGCGCGAAGTGGTGGGCGCTGCAAGCCTACCAGCTGGTCGGCAACTGGAATTTCTACTACCTCGGCGCCTGGCCGCAGCCGCCATTCCCTGGGTCAGCCAACCCGGAAACCGGCATCACTGCGCCTGATCCGCTGGCACCAGGCTCCTTTTATTACAACACCACCAACAACCAGCTCTACATCTGGGACGGCACCCAGTGGACCACGCCCTACACCCTGACGCCGGCCTACCAAGATAACTTCGTCTATATCGCAACCGCCGGGCAGACTGTGTTCACCGGCGCCGACAAGGACGGCAAGATCCCGCTGGTCACAGACAACGACAGCGACGTCCACCTCAACGGTGTGCGGCTGGTGATCGGGATGGATTACACCATCGACAAGGCGACTTCATCGCTGACCCTCAACGTCGGCGCCACCGCCAACTCTATTGTGCAGTGGGATCTGCTGGTCGAGGCTAGCCAGCTCGCGCCCGGCGCTATCTCGGTGTTCAAGATCAAGATTGCTCCCGTCCCCGACGGCATCAACCGCATCTTCACCATGACCTATCCGAACCCGACGCTGGGGGATCAGCCGACCAATGCCAACGCGGTCGGCGAGATCATGATCTCGATCGACGGCATCGTGCAGGAGCCGTCGGTCGATTTCTCGGCCACCGGCAACACGCTGACGATGTCTACTGCACCTCAAGTCGGTTGCCGAATGTGGGGCACCTGGCACGCATCGGATTTGATCATCTCATGAGCCAGAACGCCCGCATCGCGCTGTGGATACCCACCAGCAATGACGCCGACGCTTCCGAGGCGGTGACCGCGATCGGCGTCTCCGGTCCCGGCGGCGTCATCCCGACCACGTTCGCTGCCGCCGTCGGCGCGCCGGGACCGGCAGGGCCGCAAGGCGTGGCCGGCCCGCCAGGTCCGGTCGGCAACGCCGGACCTCCGGGGCAGAAGGGCGACCAGGGCCTTCCAGGAATTAAAGGCGACACCGGCTCGCAGGGGCCGCAGGGCATCCAGGGACCGCAGGGCGCCACCGGCCTCACCGGGCCGACAGGACCGCGCGGGGCGAATGGCGCGCCGGCATGGGTCGGCGACACGCCGCCTCCCGCACCTGTCGCGGGCGATTTTTGGTTTGAAACCGACTCAGGAACGCTGCTGGTCTACTACAATGACGGCACCTCCACGCAGTGGGTCGGGACCATCGGCCCGGCCGGCGCGCCGGGTGCAGGCTCTGGCTCCAGCGATTGGGCCGACATCACCGGCAAGCCCGCGACCTTTCCGCCTGCCACGCACACCCATACCCCGACCGACATCACCGGCCTGTATCTGCAAGGCAGCGTGGTCTACGACCCGGCCTCGCTCGCGACCGGCGCGGTCGGCGCGATCCAGACCCTGACGGTGACGGGGGCTGCGATGGGCGACTTCTGCTCGGTGAGTTTTTCACTCGACCTCACCGGCATGACGTTGCTGGCCTGGGTTTCCGCCGCCAACACCGTCAAGTTTCAATTCCAGAACAAGACCGCCGGCACGCTGGACTTGGCCAGCGGCACCGTGCGTGTCCGCGTATGGAAGCAGTGACATGGCTTTTGATTTTCCCTCAGCACCGACGTCGGGCCAGATCTACACCGGCCACGGCATCAGTTTTCGCTGGGCCGATTACGCCTGGTTGCCGATCAGCACCGGCGGCGGCGTCGGCGAGGCGCCGATGGACGGCCAGCAATACGCAAGAAGCAACGCGAGCTGGGTGATCGTCACCTCGATGCCCGCGATTATCGATGGAGGAACATTCTGATGGCGCAGCACTACGAAGTCCCCGCCGGCGAAACCTTGGTTATCCGCGGTCCCGCCAACATCATCGTCAAGACCGGCGACCTGCCACTGGTCGGCAGCGCCGGCGAAAACGTCGAGCCGCCGGTGCTCGCAAGCATTGACCCCGACACCGCCGTGGTGACCGACCCGGATTTTACTTTGACCGCCACCGGCAACGATTTCATCGCCGAAAGCATCATCTGCTTAGACGGCACCGACGCGCCCACAACCTTTATTGACGAATCCAGCCTGACCACGCCGATTTCACCGGCACTTTTCGCCGCCGGAACCGTTGCCGTCACGGTCAGGACCGGCCCGTCGGTATCGGCGGCGTCAACTCTGACGTTTACGGATGTCGCCCGCGAGGGCGCGACGAAAAAGCGGAGGAATTGATGCCCAGGAAGCCGAAGAAGGGCAAAAAGCCCGAAAAACCGGGAAAAAAGCCCGGCAAAGCGGCTTCCAAGGTCAAAAAATCCGCCGTGAAACGCTCACAACCTGAAAAGAGGGCTAAAACCATGGCTGGACCAGACAAGACGCAGAATCAGCGCGAGGAAGAGCGAAAAGCGGCGGAAAAGGCCAAGAATACGGCCAAAACGCCCGAACCGGCTAATCCCCGCAGCGGCGAACGCGCCTCCGAGATCAACAAGGACAAGCCGCTGACGCCTTCTGGCGAGCCGGCCGGCGCCTTCATCGATCAGGAAGACCCGATGGGCACGCCAGCCAACTCGCCGCTGTCGCCGACCGAGGCGATGCGCCAGCAGCAGAGCGACGAAGTCGATCTGCGCGGCTCTCCTGGTGCCGCCGGTGAATACGTCCCGGTGTCGGGACCGGGCAACAACGACACCAACGACATGGATAACCCGCACGGCCCCGGCGAGCGCGCCGATCCGCCGCCGATCTACACCGAGGCGGAAGAAGAGGACGCCGACAAGCCAGGCGTCAAACGCAAGAAGTGAACGATTATCGTGTTATCATCGGGCTAGCACTGGCAGCACTCCTGCTGCTGGTGGTAGCTCTGTGGGCACTGGCATGAACAATCCTCCGCGGCCGAACCGCCTCACCAACCCGAACGATTTCCAGGGTCCGCGCAACGTATTGAACGAGCTGTACGCTACAGCTGACGCCGCCAACGCGATCGCGACCGAGAAGACCGAATACGACGCCAACTTCCCGCCGGTGGTCCTGCCGGAAGGCACCGTCGCGCCGCCCTATGTGCTGGCCGACGTGCCGCCGCCGGTGCCGCCGCCAGGTTTGCCAATTTCAGAGCCGGTTGAAGGCCCTATATCCGCCGGGCGCCCGGCGGTGTATGCTGCTCCACATGTAGTCGATGCCGACATCCGAAAACGGATCAAGCGTGGTTACTACAAGCGCGATTGATTGCTTTTTGATTGCTACCTGATTGAGGCGCACATGACGAGCCAGTACCGGCATCGCCGGAGTTCGAATCCTGCCACCGCCTTTCCCAATCCGCTTGAGCCTGGCGAGATCTCGGTCAACACCGCGAATCGACAACTAGCTGTTGGCGATGCCGCCGCCGGCACCGTCGGCTCGCCACTGCCGCTGCTCGCGGTGCGCTACTTCGACGTCCGCGCCCAATACGCCGTCGGCAGCTACGTCATCAACGCTGGCATCCTTTACCGCGCCAAGGTCGCAGTATCGCCAGCTGTCTTCACTCCCGCGCAGTGGGACATGATCGCCGGCGCCGTTGACCCGCAATATGTCGAGGTCGCAGGCGACGTGATGACCGGCGCGCTGTCATTGCCGGCAGCAGCCCCGACCGCGGGCGTCCACGCCACCAACAAGAGCTATGTCGATGCGCTGGTGGCAGCGAAGTCCAGCGTGATCGTGTCGAACGTCAAGCCGACGCCTGATCCGATCGATTCGACGCTTTGGTATGACAGCGTCGGTGGCCAGCTCTACATCCGCTACAACGACGGCAACACCACGCAGTGGGTGATCGCTTCCCCACAGCCGGACGCCTCGCAGTTCGATAACCGCATCGCTGCTCGCGCGGTGCTGTACGATTCGGCGCAGGCGCTGACCGACACGCAGAAGGTTCAGGCGCGGAAGAATATCTACGCAGCGCCCGTGGACGCGCTTTCATATTCAGGAATGCAAATCAACGGGTCGATGGAAGTCAGCCAAGAGAACGGCAATGCTCCAATATATACGGTCCCCGGTTCGGGTATTAGCGCCTATGTTCTGGATGGCTGGATCGCGGGCGTAGGTCTCTCTGGAGGTGGGCAGGTTGCTTTCGCTCAGCAGGGGTTGCTCGCCACGGAAGTACCGGGTTTTACTCAGTGCTTTCAATTTACCGTCACTATCGCGCAAGCGTCGATGGGCGTTGAAGAGGTAGTGCGGTTCGACCACCCAATCGAAGGCTACAGGTTCGAGCGCGTAAAATGGGGTACGGCTGCAGCGATGCCGGTCACGGTAGGCTTCTGGGTCAGGGCCTTTCTGGGCGGCACCTACCGCGCGGTTATGTATAACAAGGACGGCACTACGGTAACGCCGTGGATGCCATTCACGATTGCAGGCGGTGCGGCGTTTGAGTGGGTGACGATTACGTTCCCGGCGCGGACTACCGGCACTTGGTCGGGTGGAAACGACAAAGGCGCAACGCTCACGGTAGAGATGACGTCAAACGCAACGCCAAATCTTCTGGCGACAACAAGCGGCTATGCCTCCATCACTGGTGTTGTCATTCTTCCCGGCATCGAAGCCCCCGCCGCCGAACGCTCGGGGCTCATCATGCGGCCCTTCGATCAGGAACTGGTGACGTGCAGGCGCTATTTGCAGATGAGCCCGTGGCTGTCCGGGCACTTCATGGAAATCAGCGCCTCCGAAGCTCATTTCCAGCTGCAGTTCGTACCACCGATGAGGTCTGATCCGACGATCGTACCGCGCGCCTACGCAGGCGCCATTAGTCGGGCGGGTATAGGGAGCTACGACATATCAACCATTAGCTTATACGCAGACGGCGCAGGAGCGCTCATTATCGTAAACACAACAATACCCGCGGTAATGAATGTTCCGGCAAACCTGTGGGCCGGTACGTTTATGTTAGATGCGAGGCTCTGATGGCAGCTCTTGATTTCCCTCCCTCCCCGCAGCTCAACGACAAGTATCCGGTGCCGGCTGTCGCCGGCGTTCCGCAGTACACCTTCGACGGCGTCAAGTGGACCACGGTCGGCGCCCAGATCACCACGGCCAAGCCCGCCGACGCGCTGCCGCTGATGGACGCAGCAACTGCGTCGATCGGCGTTGCCACCGACTACGCGAGAGAGGATCACGTCCATCCGAAGATCCCGGCAGCACCCATGGACGCGATGGCATATTCAGGGATTCAGGTAAACGGGTCGATGGAAGTTGCCCAAGAGGCCGGTCCCGCTGTAGTTCAAAACACTGCCATGTACATTATAGATAACTGGGTAGTGCAAAATATGAGCGCCGCCGGCGTTGTGAGTTGCGGCAAAAATACCAGTATTTTTCCGCCGGGCTTCACTGCAAGTCTGGAGACTTACACAACCGCAGGCACTCCATCTCCGGCACCGAATGATCTCTACCGTATTTTTCAGCTCATAGAGGGTTTTCGTTTCGCGCGTATGCGATGGGGCACGCCAAACGCGCAGCCTCTCACGATTGCCTTCTGGGTCTGGACCGGACAGCCCGGCACCTATTCAGGATCGATAATCAACTACGACGCCACTATATCGTATCCGTTTTTGTTCACCGTCAATGCCGCAAACACCTGGCAGTACATAACGATAACAATCCCCGGACCCGTTAACGGAGCGTGGCTGATAGATGAACGGGGAAGCGCGACGATTTCAATAACATTGATGGCTGGCTCACTTTATAGAGCGCCCGCCGCCAATGCGTGGTTTACAGGAGAAGCCTACGCCGGACCCACATCCATCAACGCCTCTAATGCGGAGAATCAGTTCCTTATCAGCGGCTTTATTGCCCTGCCCGGCATAGAAGTGCCCGTGGCCGAACGATCGCCATTTATCATGCGGCCCTTCGATCAGGAGCTGCTGACGTGCATGAGGTACTTTGAAAGGCTCAGTGTCTCTATTGCAGGATCTTTGTCGCCTGCTGGCACCAACAGCCATGTCACATGGTTTTTCAAAGTACAAAAGCGCGCACTCCCGAGCTTTGCGTTAATCGTAGAACCGGGGTTCTCGCTGTTTTCTACCAGCGTGGACGGAGCCAGCGGGTATCAAGCGGGTGCGGTTCCGTCCTTTAACATCGGTTCTACAGCGAACGCGAGGCTCTAATGGCAGATTACAAACTCACCGCAGCTGAAGAACCCTGCGCCGTCATTCGCGCCTCAGACGGCGCATGGATACCCGCGGACATGGCGAACCGGGACTATAACGGCGACCAGATGAGGCCGGGATACGTCCAGTGGAAGGAGGCCGGCAACACCGCGGACCCCTACGTCGCGCCCGAACCGCCGCCGCCCCCGCCGCCGACCCCGGAGCAGACGGTGCTGTTCGACCATGAGAACCGCGTTCGTGCCCTGGAAGGCCAGCCGCCGCTGTCCGAGGATGAGTTCGTCTCCCGGATGACCGGCGCGCCCGCGGCGACAAAGTCGAAGCCCAAAGCGCGGAGCAGGTGATGACCCGCGCAGCAGCTATCGCGGCGTTATTGCTGACGACAGGCTGCGCGCAACAGCGTATTGGCGTCGAGCTGTACGACCCCAGCGTCTACCAGAAGGCCGAGGTGGACGCCATCACCGCGGAGATCCAGTGCAAGAACACCGCGCGCACGCCGGTGCAAGTCGCGCGCTGCGTCGGCAACAGGAGGTGACCATGACCCTGGGACTAGTCTTCTGGATCTTGATGCTGATCTGGTTCGTGTTCGGCATCCTCACCTATTACGGCAGGGTGCCCGGCACCTACGGCCCGCTCGGCAACACGTTGCTGTTGTTTGTGTTGTTCTTGCTGCTAGGCTGGAAAGTGTTCGGAGCACCTATTCATGGATAGGAGATAGAAATGGCTACAAAATCAGGCGGCAAAGGTCCGAAAGCGGTCGGCAAGCCGACCAAACCGTCCGCTGCAGTGCAAAGCGCGCGGCAGGGCAAGCCACCCAAGAAAGGCAAGTAACATGGCCAAGATGACCAAGGCACCGACTGTCAACATCAAGGCCCCGCCGGCACCCAAGGCGCCGCCGAACTTCTCCAGGACGCAGGACACCTTCAGCCACCACACCTCGCCGGCCAAAGGCCCGCAGGCGGTGGACCCCACCGTAAACGCGGTCAGCTCCAAGCCCAAGGCCACACTCCGCACCCTGCCGGACGTGCCGAAGGCCAAGTACAAGCATGACGAAAACTCCTGAGCAGGAGCGCCAACTCAAGCTGCTGCGGCGCAAGCGCGCGATCCTCGCCGCCCGCGAGGATCTGATTGCGTTTACGCAATTGATGATGCCTGACCCCAACTTTGACGATGACGTGACGAAATCGCTGTACATGCCGCAGCAGTTTCATCGCGTCATCGGCAAGTCGCTGGAAGAAGTCGAGCGCGGCGATTACCGGAGGCTGATGATCAATGTCGGACCCCGATTTGGCAAAACTACACTTGCTAGTGCGATGTTTCCCGCCTGGTACATCGGCCGACACCCTGAACGAAGTATTATCGTGGCGACCTATAACGAACATTACAGCTGGGATCTCGGACGAAGAGTTCGCGACATCATGGCGACTCCTGAGTACGCCCAGGTCTTCCCCGACGTGGAGATCAAGGTAGGCGCCAGTGCTGTCAATCGTGTCCAGACGACGCGCGATGGCGTGGTTTTCTCGGTGGGCCGCGGTTCATCCATCACTGGCCGGGGTGGTCACTGCATCCTGCTGGATGACCCGATCAAGGATCGTACTGAGGCAGACAGTATGCTGGTGCGGGAGAAGCTGTGGACCTGGTACAATCAGGTGCTCCGTACACGGCTCATGGACTCCACCGGGACGATTGTTATCGTTCAGACCAGGTGGACGGAGGACGATCTCGTCGGACGGCTGATCGATCCGATGAACCCGTATTACAACCCGGAAGAGGCCAAGGGCTGGCGCAAGATCGATCTGCCCGCCCTGGCCGAGGACAACGACATCCTGGGCCGCCTACCCGGAGAACCACTATGGCCGGAGCGGTTCACCAAGGAATACCTGGAAGAGATCCGCGCCACCGACCCAAGAGGCTTCTCCGCGCTGTACCAGGGCCGACCGTCGCCGCAGGGCGGCGCCTTCTTTCAGAGCGCCGACCTCGTCCCCTACACCAAGATGGACGACATGCCGTCCTGGGGCAAAATGCGGTTCTACGGCTCCTCCGACCATGCCGTCTCCACCGACCGCGTGGCCGACAAGACCTGCCTGATGATCGTCGGCGTCGATGAGAAGGATAACCTCTGGATCATGCCGGACGTGGTCTGGGCCAAGCTCGACAGCCATGCCGCGATCGAGGGCATGATCGCGCTGATGAAGAAGTACAAGCCGCAGTTCTGGTGGGCGGAAGGCGGCGCCATCCACAAGTCGCTCGGCCCCTTCCTCCGCAAGCGAATGATCGAGAAGCAGGTGTATTGCGCGATCGACCCGATCAATCCCGCCGCGGATAAACAACAGCGGGCGCAGTCGATCCAGGCCAGGTGCTCCATGAAGATGGTGCATTTCCCGACCTTCACCCGCTGGTGGGCCGACGCCCAGGACCAGATCCTGAAATTCCCGCACGGCGCTAAGGACGATTTCGTGGACGCCATGGCTCTGATAGGGTTAGGTCTGGCCAAGATGCACGGCCGGACCCGTAACCGGCCCCCGGAGCCGGACATCAAGGAAGGCACGTTCGCTGAGATGTTTCAGCAGACGCGCCGTCGCGAAGGCCAGAGCCGGCGCGCCAGGAGTTTGCAGGGATGGTAGACACCTTCGACAACTCCATGATGGATCTGCTGTCCGGTGGCAACCCGGATTCCAACAGCGCGCCGGACATCAACCCCAATACCGGCCAGCCCAACATGATCCCGCGCAACGCGCCGGATTCGCCGCAGCGCCGCCGCCGGCTGGTGCAGGCTTGGACCGACAAGGTCAAGAAGGCCAAGCGGTACTGGAAGCCCAGCTTCGAACGTATGCGCGAGGATCAGGAGTTCGCCTTTGGCAAGCAGTGGTCCAAGGACACCAGCGATCGGCGTTACGTCGCGAACCTCACGCTACGCCTGGTCGCTCAGAAAACAGCCTTCCTCTACGCCAAGAATCCCAAGGCCGTGGCTAAGAAGCGGCCCCGCCTCAATGCCACCAGCTGGGACGAAAGCCAGACCACGCTGAACCAGCTGATGCAGTCCGGCGCCATGATGATGCAGCAGGCCCAGATGGCCGGCATGCCCGGCGGCGGCGGCATGGGCGGCGGCATACCGCCACAGATGATGGGCGGCGTGATGCAGGCCGCCTCCGGGGCGATCGGCGGCGCGATGCCGACCGCGGGCCAGAACACTACCTCGATTGACGCTCTGATGGCGGGGGGTGCTCCTTCCCCTCCCATGGGTGGCGCCCCTGGCGGGCTTGTCGGTGGCCCGCCAGGTGGAAGCCTGAACGCGATCTCGGCCGCGATGGGCAGTCAGCTCGGCGGCGCTACCATGCCCGGCATGGGCGCGGGACCGATCCCAGGCTCGATGCAGGGCGGCGGCGGCCTCGGCGACCAGCTCGGCATGGCCGCGGCCGCGGGTGCCGCTGGCGGCATGGTGCCGCCGGGGTCGCCGATGATGGCGCAGGCGGTCGGCTCCGGGTTGGACATCATGATGGACGCTGCCCGCGTCAAAAACGAAAACATCATGATGGACAAGCTCGCGCGCACGCTTGAGCTTTTGTACGCCTACGAGGTCGATAACCAGCCGCACCCCTTCAAGAGCATGCTCAAGATGACGGTGCGCCGCGCGGTGACCAATGGCGTGGCCTACGTCAAGCTCGGTTACGAGCGGGTGATGGCCCTGCGCCCCGACCTGGAGAAGGGCATCGCCGATGCCAACGAGCGGCTTGCCACGCTGGAGCGGCTGGCCGCCGACGCCGCCGACGACATCACCGATGACGATGACAAGGAGGCCGAGCAGATCCGTCTGCTGCTGGCCGACTTGGCGGCGCAGGCCGGCGCTGTCGTGCGCGAGCGGCTGACGTTTGACTTCCCGCAATCCACCAAGATCATCCCCGACATCAAGTGCATCGACCTGAAAAACTGGGTCGCCGCCGATTGGGTGGCCGAAGAATTCCTGCTCTCGACCTCAGAGATCGAGGAGATCTACGGCGTGGACGTGCGCGGCCACTGCACCGAATACGGCGACAATGACGCCAACGACCCGGTCCAGATGATGGCGAACTGGTCCACATCCAAGGACAAGGACGAGCAGCGCGAGGACAAGAACGCGCTGGTGTGGCAGATCTACTCGCGCAAGGATGGCTTGGTCTACACCGTCTGCGACGGTTACAAGGAATTCCTGCGCGAGCCGGCTTCGCCAGATGTCTACAACGAGCGGTTCTATCCCTGGTACGCGCTAATCTTCAACGGCCTGGAGGACGAGAAGGAGCTGTATCCGCCGTCCGACGTCCGGCTGATCCGCGACATGCAGCTGGAATATAACCGCTGCCGCGAGGGCCTGAAGGAGCAACGCATCGCCGGCCGGCCGTTCATAGGGGTGGTCGCTGGCGCGCTCGACGCCGAGGATCTGGAGAAGATCACCAACCGCGAAGCCAACGCGGTAATCGAGCTGAACGCGCTGCAGCCCAACCAGGACATCAAGCAGCTTCTGCAAGCCTATGCCGGCGCCGGTGTCGATCCCAATCTCTACGAGGTGAATCCAGTCTACGAGGACATCCTGCGGACTACCGGCATCCAGGAGGCC
>Ga0193738_1000328_pt1 | contig 28417 bp, 46 predicted proteins | sample L2a1metaG_FD_144927 | JGI IMG/M metagenome (GOLD analysis project Ga0193738, IMG submission 144927) | Soil microbial communities from a riparian zone of the East river system, Colorado, United States - L2a1 | ecosystem: Environmental > Terrestrial > Soil > Riparian zone | place: USA: East River... | reverse complement strand
GGCGGCGACGGCGCTGCGGGCTTGACGCGCGTAAGCTAAATGTCGATTCCGCTTCGCATCCAACTGATCGACGCCTTTCACGGCGAGCAGAGCGGGATCCATTCGATCATCCTGCCGGATATCTTTTCGTCCGGCGGTTCAAAAAACGTCTACATGGACAAGTACGCCAGGGTGAAGCGCATCCTGGGCTACTCCGCGCAGGGCGCGGCCGTGGTGACGGACACCGGCGGCAGCGCGACGCGCGTGCGAACGTTGTTTCCGTATCGCAAGACGAGCGGCGGCGGCGCGTTCACGCGCCAAGTGTTGGGCTACTTCGATGACGGGACCAACGAAGCCGAGCTCTGGTTTACCGACGACGAAGGCGTCAGCTACACCTTTATCGAAGATCTCGGCGCCAGCAGCGTCGACCAGATCCCAGATTTTGAACAATTTGGCGACGAGCTCTACGTCACCAACGGCAAGATTGCGCCGCGCGTGTGGGACGGCGCGACGTTGGAGCTCGCCGAAGAGGATCAACTCGCGGCGCCGACGACGGCGTCCGCGGGAACCGGCGTGCTGTTTGGTTCCTTCAAGCACAAGATTGTCCCGCGGAAGGACGACGGCACGCGCAAGCCGGCGAGTGAGCCGAGCGCGTCGTTGTCGTTGGAGGGCGATAGCGTCGACGTCGATTGGGTTGCGGACGTGGATCCTGACGTCGTCGGCTACGAAATCTATCGGACGACCGGGACCGGCGAAATCTACTGGTATGTCGATTACGTCGACGGCGCGGCGACGATCACCTACACCGACAACATCGACGACTTCACCATCCTGGACAACCGCGCGATCGACGAGCACGGCGATCCGCCGCCGATGGCGTATCTGTGTGTCGTTCACAAGCAAAGCATGTGGTGGTTGCGAACGGATGAATTCCCGCAAGGCGGCTACCGCTCTGACGCCGGCAGTCCGCGGAGCGTGTCCTCGGAAAGCCTGATGCAATTCCAGGACTCCCAGACGGTCGGCGACGTCATCACCGGCGGCGTCGGCAATTTCGAAAGCATGCTCGTTGTCTTCCAGGAGCGATCGATCTGGACCGTCAGCGGCACCGGGTTGATCGTCGGCAACCAAGTCAATTTGAACCGGACGAAAACCAACGCCCAGGCCGGCGCGGTGAGCCATCGCTCGATCGTGAAAGTGCCGGCCGGCTCGCGCTACATCGACCAGACCGGCAAGGTGCAACAGACGGCGACGGTGACGCTCGCGTATCTGACGCCGCTGAAAGATCTCCGGCTCTTCGACGGCGACAACGATATTCCGTTTCACTACCCAATGGTCCGGCTGTTGTCCCGGCTCAATTACGCGCAACGACGCAAGGTCCACACGTTGCACGATACGTCGCGCTCAGAAGTGATCTGGTTCATCCCGACCGGATCGTCCACTGAATGCGACACGGCGATCGCGTGGAATTACCGCTGGGGCGTGATGTACGAGCGCGAGTGGGCATTTGCGTCGGCGGTGGAGATTGAAACGTCGACGGATGCCAGCGTGCTCCTGGCCGGCTCGGGCTCGCTGGTCACCGGCGGGAAGACGTACGAGCTCTGGGACACGAATCTCTTTGACGGCATCGCGTTCGAAGGTGCCTTCATGACCAAGACGCTGTACGGCTGGAACGATGCCGGCCAGCCGACGCCGAGTTTTGAAAAGCGATGGCGCTGGGGCGACTTCCTCTTCGAAACCGATCAGGACGTCACGATCCGCGTCGCCTGGTTGCCGGCGAATTCGCCGGACAACGCGCCGGCGACGAACAGCGCGACGATCGTGCCTGGCACCGACACGCTGGTCACCGCGGACGGCGACACGATCGTCACCGCGGACGGCGACACGCTCGTCACGGCCGCGCAGAGCACGTTGAGCCGAGTCAAGTTCAAGAAACCCGGCGCCAAGGGCGAGTACGTTCACGGCTCAGGGATCCGGTTGCGCTTCAGCGACGGCGGCGGCTCGGCGGGATCGTGGAGCTTGGAAGCGTTAACGATGGCGTATCAAGTGTTGCCAGGCCAGAAGCGGTTGCAGGGCGCGCCGCTGGATGCGTGATGCCGGTCAATCACACGATCGAACCGCCGGCCTACGATCGCATTCGCAAGGGCGACAAGATCGCGACGGCGGACGGCATTCAACTGATCTGGGAAGTGCTCGACGAGGAGCAACGCGCGCGCCGGAGCGGCGTGCGGCAAGCGGTTGAGCGGATCGAGCCGAAGAGCCTGATCGCCGAGCCTGGCGGCACGCAGAATGATTACGACACGAAGGCCGCAACGATCTTGCGCTTCGATGGCGTGACGGCGTTTAATCTGACCGGACTGCGCGCGCGGCCGGAGAATGCGATTGTGATCATACTGGTCCTGGGCGCCGGCACGGTGACGATCAAACATAATAGCGGCAGCAGCGAAGCCAACAATCGCATCCTGACGCAGAGCGGCGCCGATCTCGCGGTTGCGACCAACCGGGCCGTCATGTTGATTTACGAAAGCGCGCGTTGGCGCGAAGCGAAGTGGGCATAACTATGACGATCATCATGGCACTGTGGTTCATCATGGCCGGCCAGGTCGGCTACATCGCGCCGCTCGACATTACGCCGGCGGCGTGCGGCTTACCCACTCGCGTTGACAAACTCGCGCCGGACCGCGAAGTGAATCCGCGCGTCGTGCGGTGGGCGGACTGCGCCGTCGACGTGCGCGCCACGGTCGCCGCGCTGCCGGCCGGGCAGTATCACTTGGCGGCGACAGGCTTCGGCAGCTACGTTGCGCCGGACCCGCACACGTCGGGATCGTTCGTCATCTCGCCCGACTTTGAGCCGCCGGCCGAAGAGCAAACGCCGGTGACCGCGAATCTCAGATTCTCCTGGACGCAAGAGGACGCGCTCGCGATCGCGGAAGGCTTTCGCTATGAGCTTGAGCTCGATGGCGTGTTATTGACGGCGCCGCTGGTTGCGTCGTGCGTTGCGTCGCCGGCGAATGCGCTGTTCTCGCTGTGCTCGGCGCCATCGCCGGTGTCGATGACGAAGGGGCTCCATCGGGCTCGCATCCGCACGGTCGATGACGACCTCCCCGACCTGAATGATTGGCTCTTCAGCGACTACAGTACCGAAGTCGCCTTTGACTTGCGCGGCAAGCCGGGTTCGCCGAAGGGTGTCACCGTCGTCCAAATCAAATGAGACATGCTGAAAAGGTTGGGTGAGTAAATGGCAACGCGACGACAGATTGGGTTGGACGGCGATCGGGAGAATCTGGACTATGGATCCGATTTCTTCGGCGGCCAAGACGACATACTGGGGATGTTTGGCAATCCGCCGGCGCCGGCCGGTTCAAATCAAGCGCCGCAGTCCGACGACGATCTCTTCGGCCTGGAGCTCGGCGCTGGGCTGACGCCGCCGCCGGGCGTGACACAGGCCGATCCGTCAGCCGGCAGTACGGATCGCTATCGCGAGCTCACGCCGAATCAGGCGCCGACGCATGCGCCGATCTCGATTCCGATGGGGGCGACGACCGACGCGATGTACGAAGAGCCGTCAATGGACGTCGGGCCGCTGCCGCGCGAGCCGGCGCCGAGCATCATGGACGGCGGCGCGCCGTTGTCGGTCGGCGAAGGCTACGGCACGCAACGGCCGCCGTTGCAGTCCAGCGGCGCCGCGTCGGCGCTGTTTGGTGAGGATGACGGCGGGGGCGGCCTCTTCGGCGGCGCCGGCGGTCTGAATGAGGGCGGCTACGGCCTGCCGGGCAGCGGTGGGCCTCCGGCGCCGACCGCGATGATGCAGGCGCTCCTACGCGCCTTAAAGCTCGGTTAGGGCTATAATGCCGCCGCGGGTAGGTTGCTCGCTTCGGGGACAACGATCGCCGTTACAGGCTTCGGCCTACATCGATCAACAGCCTTGACCCTGCAACCAACCCGCTAACCCCAATGGCCAAAAAAGCATCAGAACGGGCGCGCACGTCGCGCAACCGCCGCGCGCCGGCGGAACAAATCTCCCCCTCGCGTGCGCGCATGCTCGGCGGCGGCGCCGATGAGGACGACGAACAGGACGCCGCGCCGGCGCGTCGACACCGCGCGAATGATGTGCCGCCAGGTTGGCGCAAGCCGGCCGCCGGCGTCCCGCGCGCCAATCGCGACGCGGCGCGGACGTTTGCGAATCGCGGCGCCAACGCCGTCGGCAAGCCGGTAGCGTTCGACGTCGGATCGGTGCAGGATGCCGGCGACGAGAATGACGCCGGCACGCGCGAAGCGGCCAACTTCGTCGACGACATGTTGGACGGCGTCGGCGCCGGTACGTCCAACGCGGTCGACGCCAACGACGAAGCCGCGGCGCTCGCGGAGATTCAGGAATTCGTCCTGACCCTGGCGTCGCGCTATACCGGCGACGGCCGCCTGAAGCGTCTGTTTGAGGATCCGCAATTCATGCGCGCGTTTCCCAACGCGCGTGTCGTCGACGCGACAACGGTTGACGTCGGCAACGGCACGCTCGTCGACGTCGTCGATCGCACGGTCCGGCCGACCGCCGGCGCGCGATCGATGTTGCGCGATCGCATGGATGCGGCGCTGACGACGTCGGCGCGCGCGCAAGTGCAAGAGCAGGTTCAACAATTACTCGACAGCGCGTTGCGCGATACGGGTCCGCAGCCGCCCGGCGCGCCGGAACGGATGCGCGGCATCGGCGCGATCAACGACGAGCTCCGCGCGGCGGCGCGCGAGCGCGATCAGCAAGTCGACGTCGACAAGGCGGCCGGCGATGCGCGGTACAACCAGGTCATGGGCGCCGGCGACTACATGACCGTCTCGCCGGAGACGGCGCGCCAGATCGGCGGCGTGGGCCTGGGTGCGACCATACGCGCCGCGGCGGCGAGCGGCGCTGTGGGTCCATATCAAGTGCTCGCCGGCAATCGCGGCGAGCCGATCCGCTTACCGAATGGCCAGCCAGCGATCAGTTACGGCGCGCCGCCGGCGCCGCAACTCGATCTCGCCGACGTCACGCATCAGGATCTCGATCAGTTGTGGGATTGGACGCGCTCGGATCCCAATGGCGTGCGCGATTTTCTCGGCACGCTGCCGGCGCACACGCGCGCGCTCTACGATTGGTTGTACGGCGTGCTGACGTTGCAGGAAAACAAGCGCGCGCGGATCAACAGCATCATCGTCAATCGCCGCTTGATTGGCTTCGTCGTGCTCGCGCCGATCGATCGCGACTCTGCCGAGCCGAAAGCCTCAGTGCATCTGTACCTCGAGCCCGGCGTCCGCGGCATCCTCCCGCAACTGTTGCCGGCGTTGCTCCAGGTGGCGGAAGTCGCCGAGCCTGGCGTCACGCTGATGATCGAAACGCGCCGCCAGGAGTGGGCGCGCATTTTGGAGCGTGTCGGCTTCGTCTCATCGTTAGTGCTGACGCGCCGACCGCGTTACAACAGTAAGGGGTAAGCACATGGGCATGAGTCCAGCAGCGATGCAAATGCTCGGGATGATCGGCGCCGGCGTGGGCGGTCCAGTGCTCGCGTCGATGTTCGCGCCGGAGGGCCAGGAGCTTCAATCGTTCCAGGACGTCCCCGGTTTGCGGCCGACCGACTTCCTCGGGCAGTCGCGCGATCTCATGGGCGAGCTCGGCGGCCTGTTGAGCGATCGCGCGTCGCAGCCGGTGTCGTTGCCGAGCGCGTACGTGCAACAGCCAGGCGCCTACGCCGGCGGCGGCTTGCCGATGCCGATCGGCGTGGTCGGCGAAGATCCCGCGCTCGGCGATCGATCGATATTGACGCGGTCCGCCGGTATGGACACGTCGAAGCTGTCCCAGATGTTCCGCACTGGCATTCCCGGCGCGACGCCGAATGCGCCGTTTGACGTGCGGCCTGGGATCGACGTGCCGCTGATCGATCCTGGCGGCAATCCCTCCGGCATCGAAGGGAGAGATACCGTCATCCCCGGCCGCAACATCGATCCTGACGGTCCGCTTGGCCCGGACGCGCCGCTCGGCGACAACGCCTTCAACGACTTCTATCAGCCGGCATTCGATCAGCCGCAGGATGCGGACCCACCCGGCGACGGCATGACGCGCGGCACTCCGAGTGAAGCGCGCGCCGGCGATTTCAGCGCGGTCCTGGATGGCATCCTCGGCGGCGGCGCGCAGGACGCGACGAAGCGCGCGACGCCGGCGTTGGATGATGGGGCGTTCGATGAGCCGTCGTTGGTCGGCGAGGGCGCGGACAATTTCGGCATCGACAGTTTATTTGCGTCGGCGTCCGACAACAGCGGCGACGATTTCGATCAGGGGCTCGCCAACATTCAATTGCTCGCCGCGGCGCTGTCGCGCGGCGACGTCGACGTCAACGCGCTGTTGGCGGGGATGTGATGCCGCGGTTCTCCCGTTGTCGCAATTGCGACTTCGATGGACCGTTTTCGTGGCCCTGGTGTGCGGACTGCATGCGCGCGTTTCTTAAGGGCGTCGCGAGCGCGCTGGGCGCGGCGATCGGCGCCGGGCTTGCATCCCGGCTCTTCTGACGCTATATAGACGCTATTAAGCGCCTGTCGTCGTCGTCCTCTTTCAGTGGAGTCGCCTGAATGGCGGTGCGACGCGAATTCGTCGAAGGCCTCTATCGCGATCTTCTGAATCGCGGCGATAACTTCACGCCCGGTGAAGTCGAAGGCTGGCTCGGCGCGCCTGACGAAGACTCCGTCCGTCAGATGTTCCTGGGCTCGTCGGAGTACACCGGCGCGCATGGCGGTGAAGCAACCTGGAAGGACGTAGGCGGCCAGATCACGCCGACTAATCCGATCCTCGGTGACGCCGGCGGCGGCGCGCCGGATTACCACGGCTACGATGGCGGCGGCGACAACATCGACGCGCCGAGCCGCACCACCGGATTCACGCCGCGCTACGATTACTCCGCGTTCAATACCGGCCGCGAGCAAGACCCTGACCAGAGCGCCAAGGATGCCTTCGCGCTGATTTCGAATCAGGCGCCGCCGCCGCCGTTCCAAGATAAGCGGCAGATGGCGAACTGGTTTAACCAGTACGTCCGCCCCGGCATGGATGCGCTCGGGCATGCCGTGTCATCTGTGAGCGAAGACGGTTTCACCTATTCGAATCACGAAGGGACGTTCTTCGTAGACTTCGGCCAGAATTCCGGCGCGACGCCCGGCTCAATGCTCCAGCGATTGCAATGGAACGCGACGCCGGCCGACGCCGCGACGCGCGCGAAGTACGCGACGAGCGGCGGCGGCACGCCGGTTCCTGGCGGCGCGACGACGCGGCGCTCCGGCGACGTCCAGGCGCTCGGCGGCATCACCAACGGACCGTTACAAGAGGTAGGGCAGGATCCGTTTTCTGAATTGATTACCGGCTCGTTGGCCGACCTGATTCAGCGCGGCGGCTCGTCGGAGTTTGGTGACCTGGTCAAGAGCTCGTTGACGGACTACATGCGCGGCAGCGGTTCGACGAACGCGCGCTATGAGTCGGCGCGCGAGCTCGCCAATAAAGCGCGGCGATCGATGATCAGCGATTCGCGCGCGAGCTTGGCCGACCGCGGCTTGCTCTCCGAGCCGGGCGCGCCGTCAGGGATCGAAGCCGGCGTCCTCCGATCGATCAACCAGGACGTCAGCGAAGAATTCGCGCGCACGGTGCGCGACATTGCCGCAGACCAGGACGATCGCATCTTGCCGGTCCTTCAGATCGCGACGTCCATGTCGCAAGCGGAAACCGGCAATCTGTTGAGCGCGCTCGGCCAGGGGACGCAGCGCCAAACGGCGTTGGCGCAAATTGCGCTCCAGCAACTCAGTCAGAACATGGCGTGGAATCAGTTTCTCGCCGAGTTTGGATTGGAGCGGGACCAGGCGCTCGCGATGCTCCAGAACGGGCAGACCGATGATCTGATGGGGCTCATGAATCTGTTTCTGTCGATGGGATCGTTACTGCGCGGAGGCTACGTCTAATGGCCGCGCGCAGGCGGACGTTCCCCGCGGAGTACGGCACGGCGCCATTCGCGCAGGCGTCGCCGATGGCCGCGCCGTTGCCGATCGGCCTCGATACCGGATCGGCGACGCAGCGGACCGCGGCGATGCCCGACGAGCTCGACGCGCAACCGGACGATGAGGATCCCGCGATGGCGGCGCTGTTGCGTTTGTTGAAGATGGGCGACATGGGAGGCGGCGAGTAATGGCCACTCGACGACGCGGCCGCGGCGCGCGCATTGCGGAGGCGTTGGGCGAAGGCATGTCCAACGTGTCGTCGATGATGATGAAGAGCATGATGCAGGACCGCATCGATCGGCGCCAGCACACCAACAATCTTGCGGTCCTCGATCGCCAGGGCGAGAACGCGACAACGCAATTGCTCAACCAGGCGTTGCAGGGACTCGCGAAGGGCGACAACACGCCGGAGCAGATCCTCGCGCTCTTCGACCAGGCCGGCCGTGAGGCGCCTGGCGCGCTGACGCAGATCCAGCCGACGACGCGCCGGCGCCTGGAGACGTCGGTGGGCAAGTCGATCATGGACGCGAAGGAACCGGAAGACGTCCCCGGCGATCTCGACATTGCCGCGATCGCGGAGTCGATGGGTGTGGGGCCGCGGTTCCCCGGATTGGACCCGGCGTTTACGGAAGGCATGGCGCCGGCGTCCGGCGCGCTCGCGGATCTCGATCCGGCCGTCGTCGACTACTCGCAGCGCGCCACGGCGCGGCGCGATACGCTGGCGCGCAAGCCGACCGACATTATCGAAGGCGTCGATCCGGTGACGAACGCGCCGACGAAACAAGCGGTCAACATTCGTGACCTGACGACGCCGATGATTACCGGGCCGTCGCCGTACCAGAAAGGCGTCAACGAAGGCGTCCAGGAAACGGCGAAGATCTACACGGCCGGCAGCACGATCGCGAATCAGAAGGGCGCGGAGGCGGAGGCATCGTCGCGCGGATCCGAGACGGGCAAGATGGATCCGGCGCTGGTGGACGCGCGCGTCGACGAAGCGGCGCGGACCGCGGCCGCGCGCGCGCGATCGGAGATGCCCTACACGATTGCGATCGCGAAACAGCGCGCGCAGATTGAAGCGAATGCGTCGGCCAACGCCGAGCACATAAAAAATACCGCGGCCGCGGCGTCGGCGACGGCGAAGCTGGAACCGTTTATCAAGCGGTTCGGCGAGCTCATTGACTCGATCAACGTCAACGAAGGCATGGCCGCGCGCATGGTTGGCGGCACGCGACAGGTCATGTCCTGGCTGGGTAAGGATACGGAAGTCGCCGAGTTTAATCAGTTAGTGAATCAGAACCTTCGCGGCGTCGTCCAGGCGATGGGCATGCGCGAAGCTGTGATCAGCGACGCGGACATGGAAATCGCTCAGAAAGGCCTGGGCATTTCGGCGCTGTCGACGAGGACCGAAGCGATCAATGCGTATCGCAACCTGATCGACATGACGACGATCGCGCCGATCGTGGCCGCCAGGACGCAGGCGTCGACGCCGATGGCCGAGCGCATGAAGCTCGCGCAAGACTTGATCGATTCGCGGCGCGGCGCCGAAGCCGAAGCGTTGGAAGCGGCGCAGCGCGACAACAAGCCAGGGACGATTTACTATCTCGATCCGGTGACCGGCTCGACGCTCCGATTGATGCGGTAAAACAATGGGTCAACAACTACAACAGCGCGTCGACGTGGAAGGGCCGGCCGGCTCGGCGTCCCTCAACGACCTGGCGGTCATCTACGATCCGGCGACGAAAAAATTCATGACGGCCGCGGAGCTCAACGCGCGCCAGAAGGCCGGCGGCTCGTTGCCAACCGCCGACGACTTCGTTGGTCCGATTAACCAGACGGGGAACGTCGGACCGCGCGAGCAGGCGCAATTAGGCTTCACTGGTCCCGGCGGACAATTCGCCGGGCTGTCGATGGACGCCGGCGCGCTGGGCGACGTCAACGCCAAGGTCTACGAAGCGTTGCCGCAAATTGCGGGATTGATCGCGCAGTTCATCCCGGCGCTTCGCGGCGCGAAAGCGTCGTTCATGATCCCGGCGGTCGTCGACGCGATCGAGCAAAAGCTCCAGGGCGAAGACTTCGACCTGGAGAGCGCGCTCGGGCATGGCGCGCTCGGCCTCGGCGCGCATGGCGTGGGCGCCGGCGTCGGCGCGGTCGGCAATATGGGGAAGAGTCTGGTCACGAAAGCGTTGGATCTGCCGGGCGCCGGCTTCGCCAACCGCACGGCCGAAGAGCTCTTGCCGAAGCTCGCGATCCGCGAAGGCGCGGAGATGACGATCCCCGGCGTCGACAAGGTTGCCGGCAAGGCCGCGGCGACGGGCTCTGGCGGCCTTCAGGATCTCGCCGATGCGCTGGAGCACGCGCGCATGAAAAGCAGCTTAGGGCCGCTCGGCGGCGGCGGCGGCATCATGGCGGCGGTCCGCGATATTTTCAGTCCGCCGCGGCAGTTGGCCGCTGGCCAGGCGATGGCGGAACCGTTCGGCGTCAGCACGGCAGAGACGATCGCGCCGACCGCGGAAGCGGGGGTCCGCGCGCTGATGGCCTGGTTGTCGTCCCAAGTGCCGCAGCAGACGCAACGCCGCCCGTTGCCGCGATGAGCTATGACCGCGGACCAGATCAAGACGTTGCGCGCGCGCATGGAGCTCGGGCAAGCGAAGTTCGGCGCGCGCTTTCCGGTCGATTCGCGGACGGTGCGGCGGTGGGAAGCTGGCGACGTTGATCCGTCGCCGATGGCCCTGCAAACCTTGCAGCGGTTGTTGGAAGCGTTAGAGGAATCCCCGGAGACGTCGGCCACACGCCGGCGTACACTTACGGACGTCGTCAAGTAACATGGCCGCGCGGGGTGACGTCCAAATGCGTGCAACAAAGCAGCACCGATACGACGACGACGACGAGAATGCCGGCCGGCTGATGCGCCGCTCCAATTGGAAAGGTTCCTTGGCGTTGGCGTTGGTGGGCCTGATGACGACGGTGGTGAGCGGGTACTACTCCGGCCTGGCCGCCATTGGCGATCGCGATCGCGCGCAGATTGAGCGCGTTGGAAAATTAGAAGAGCGCGTCGAAAACCATTACAAGGCGATCATGGCGCGCCTGGACGATCAGGCGGCGCGTGAGGAAACGAACCGCCAGGACGCGCGCGCAGACGTCAATGCGATCCGCGATGAGATCATGCGGATGCTCAGGGAAATGCGGCGATAAAACTGCAACGAAAGGGAAACGAAATGTCTTCGTCGTCTTCGCTTGTCACCTTCCGCACAGAGAACGGCCGCTATCTCGGTTGGCGCAACAACAAGATGGTTGCGATCGCGACGCAACAGCCAATCCCCGGCGAAACCGTCCATATCAGCGTTGGGCCTGAAGAGGAATTCCTGACGCGCGTGCATGCCGATGGCAACATCGCGATCGGCAAACGCGGCGACGACGACGTCATCCGCTTCGTCGGCGTCACCGGCGGCGTGATCACGCTCGTCGATGAGGCGTTCCACTGGACGCCGAAAGTCACGCCGGACGGCCGGCTCGCGCTTGCGACGCCGGAAGGCCGGTATCTGTCGCCGAAGGGCGGCGGCGGCGGCGAAGTCCTATTGCATCCCGCGGCGCGCGCCAACGCCATGAAGGCGGCCGACGCGCTGTTGCCGTCGATCGCGTTCGCCGAGTGGCCGCGGCCGAAGGCGCCGAAACCGGCCGCGCCGCCGGCCGCCGCGCCGCGCCGATCCGGCGGTCGTCGATGAGCGTCCCTGATCGTCGCGACATTCCGCGCCGGCTCTTCGACACTGGCCTGTTCAATCTGAAGAGCGAACCAGGGCAGGGCGCGTTTACTGATGCCGTCGTCGCGTGTCTCCATGCGAGTGACGACCGCTGGGGCCATCTGAAAAAGAAACCCGGCCAATCACACATCCATCATCACGGCGAGGACTCCGCGCTGTACCTCTCCGACGAACCGGGCCAGTCGCAAGCGGTCGACTTCATCGGCGGCGCCGGCGGATCGAATCCGCAACCAGGTTGGATCGTCGACGATCCGCGCTACAGCGCGAGTGACTGGCTCGATCCGTTCGATCACGGCCTGGCGCATCCGGCGCCGGCGCCAGAGATACGGATCCCGAGTTACGGCGAGCTCGGCGATGATGCGTTTTTCCGAAAGGAAATCGGCGTCCCGCTGCAAGCCGACATGCTGAGCGTTGGCCAACCGTTGAATGACGGATCATCGGTGTGGTTCTCGCGGACGACCTACGAAATCCTCGAGCAGTCGTTGAAGGCGGGGCACATGATCGACGTGGCGCCGATCGTGAAAAAGTATCGGAATCAGTGGCGCGCGGCTCTCAATTTGCCGCCGATCTAAGGGGAGACACCAAATGGATCTCGTCATGCTCGTTCTATTGCTCGCGCTTGTCGGGTTTTTGGTGTACGTCATTACGACGTATATTCCGATGCCGCCGATTTTCAAGACCGCCATCACTGTGATCGTGGTCGTCGCGATCATCCTCTTCCTGATTCAGCGGTTCGCCGGCGGCGTCCCGAATTTGCTTCGGTGAAAATATGGCAGCCTTCCTGATCGAGCTACTCGCGCTAGTGTTTCAGCGCGGCATCATCTATCTCGCCGGCGCGCTCGGCGCGTCCGCGCTCGCATCCGAGCACATGAGCGACATTGAGAAGTGGAGCGCGTCGGCCGCGCTCTTCACGCTGATGACGGCCTACGCGATGTGGCGGCGTTACAAGGGTAAGCAAGTGCTCGTCACCGCGCTCGCGTCTCCGCTGCCCATGTCTGAAGCGGCGGCGAAAGCGTTGGTGCGAAATCCGAGCGTGCTGACGCCGAGCGTCACCACACCGAAGGATGAGATCCCTCAGTGACGGACACGATTCGCGACCAGGCGAACAGAGCGGCGATTGATTCGGTGCGGAAGGATAAACCGTCGTCGTTCACGGTCGGCGCGCACGCCGACATTCTCGCCAGGAAGGGCGACGCGACGATCAGCTACGACCGCAGTTGGAAAAACGGTTGGGGCGCGACGGCCTACGTCAAAGGTTGGTGGAACGATGCCGCCGTCGTCCCGCAGGAAAAGCGCGGCGTCGTCGTCGGCGGTGAAGGGTCGTTGAAGTTCTGAGCAAGGGCCGCCGCGATCTCGCGGCGCGCCTTCCGTTTCTTGTCGGCCTCATTCTGCTTTTGCGTTCCCCAATATAAATGCGTCGGGTTGACGCAATGAATCGGCGCGTCGCCGTTGCCGCAACGGTGACACGCCTGGAGTAAGACGCCGCGCTTGCGGCGCGTGAGGTTGCCGTCCGTGTGGAGCGCGAGCGCCAGGCGATCGGCGCTGACGGGTGCGCGTGCCGGCGCCGCCAACGCGGAGTTTCCCGCGCGTGCCGCGGCGTCGGCGGCGCTTATAGCCTTTCCAGGTCCAACAGGCGTCAGGGCCGCCGGACATGTCGACGAGCGCCCAGAAGCGGTCCCAGAGTGTCGGTGTGGCGCCCTCGATACTGAAGGGCCATTTGAAGCGGCCGCGCGGTGCCATAGGATGAGCCGCGGACTCTACCACACACCGGGAATAACAATGGCATTCTTATGGCATAGTTATCGGCCGGAGGTTCCCCCCATGAATCGACGCTCCTTTCTGCAAATCCTTGGCGCCGCGGCGGCCGGCGCGGTCCTCGATCCCGAGCGGTTGCTCTGGGTGCCTGGCCAGAAAACGATCATCCTGCCGGCGGTCCAGCGATTCGAAGGCCGCGCGCTGACGTTGAAGATGTTGGAAGACGCCATGCGCTCGATCGCGATGCGCGGCGTGGCGATGGATCAATACATGGCATCGCCGACGATCATCGACGCCTACAATCGCCTGGTCGGTGACGACGCCTTCAACGACGTCGACGTCGACAAGCGATTACCTAACGACGCTCTGGTATTGGGCGGCCGGTTAAACATGCTGCCGGCCAGGAGCAATCGCGAGATCGCGCGGCTGTTTGCGAAGGGCGAGCAGCGGCGCGAGATTGAGAAGACGATCGGCACGATCAAGGGCATCGGCCGCAGCGGCGTGGGACCGATCTTCCATGTGAGTCTCGACGACAGCAACGAGCGTGGCGCAACCGTGGTGATGACGGCGCCGCTGAAGGTGCCAGCATGAATCGCCGTACGTTTCTCAAGACGCTCGCCGGCGTCATCGCGGCGGCCGCGCTGCCGATGCCGACGCCGGCGCCGACATTTGCGTTGCAGGAATTACACGGCGTTGTCGACGTGTCGTGGAAGTTACTGAAGGACGCGAAGGCCAGCGACTTAACCTTCAACGGGGCGATCTGGCAGATCGAAGAGCACATGCACCGCAACATGGTCTATGCGCTCAATAAGGATCTGTATTCACAGTTCAATCCAGGTACACATTTCGCAAATGCGCGATCGCGTCCTGACGCCGAGATTGAAGCGGATCGATCGCGAATCGTCGGCCTCGACGTCGACGAGCGTAGTGGTGAAAATCGTTGGCCGGTTCGCGTTGTAGCGGCCGTTGACTATCGCGCCGATCGTTCCTTGCGCCCACTCGCTGGGCTTATCTGAGCCGATATCGTCCAAGACTAGGACGTCCGCCTCGCTGACGCGGCGGTAGATGCTGAGCTCGGTAGCCTCGCCGGCGCCCTGGTAGGTCCGGCGGATGGTGTGTAGGAGCTCGCCGGCGCCGATGAAGACGCCGGCCGCGGCCTTGCCGGCGATCGCCGATCGGAGCGTGGCGGCCGCTAGGTGGGTCTTCCCGGCGCCCGGCGCGCCGGCGAGCCACAATCCGCGCGTGGCCGGAAATGCCTTCAGGAACCGCTTAGCAGCGGCCAGGGCAAGCGTTTGTTTCTCAGACCGGGGTTGGTAGTCCCCTAGCCTCGCGTGGCTGTAACGGGCTGGGACGCCGGCGGCGGCCAGGGCGTGAGTTTGCCGGCGTTCGCCCCAACATCCACACCGAGCCAGCCGCTCGACGCCGTCGACAGTGACCGGCTTCCAGCCGGAACCGTGGCAGTCGGGACAACCAGGTGGGCCGGCCTGGTCGACGAGCTCGATCGGCGGCGGCGCGATCTTGCCCACCTTCGTCCAGGTCATGGCGTGGGGAAGTAGGACGCCTGGCGATCGCGCAGCTTGAAGGCGAGCTCGCGCCAGGTGATTTCTGTGGCGCCGGCGGCGACGGCCTCCGCGCGCTTCGCTTTCGATATATCGAAGTGCTCGCGCCTGGCGCTGCCGGCGTCCTGGATCCATTTGCGTTGCACGCCGATTGTGTCGGCCATCGCGACGAGCTCGTCGTGAGTGTCCGCGATCATGTGATACATGATCATCCGGCCAAACGGCATCGCCATGTCGTCGACGTAGACCGGCATCAGTTCGCCTCACTGACGAGCATGCCGGTCTTCGCCAACGTCGCCTTTAGCGTCGCCTTATCCTTCTCGGCGTAGACGATGATCTGTTTGACGGATGCGAACGAACCGGACGGCGGCGTGATCGTCAACGTCATTCCAGGATTGTTAGCGAGATACTTAAGACCTTGCTCGGTCAGGCCGCAGAGCACAACGACTTTCCCAGGCTCTTCGGTCACTTCACCGTACGCCCAGACGATATGCTGGTTTTTGATTGTCGCCATTTATTGCTCCAACCCCACCGTCATTGTCTTGATCCCCGTCTCGGCATCGCGGCGGACGTCGGTGACGACGACCGGGACCGCGGCCGCGCCGCCGTTGTCGATCCATTCACGCAAGATGGTGGTGCGCGCCAGCATGCGACCGCCGACCTTGACTGTTTCGACGGCGACGTCTTCGTCGCGGACGTCGGCGCCGGCGTGCGCGCGCTGGAGCGGCCGCGGCTGTTGTTGTTCTGCGACGGCGATGAGCTCGGCAACCGGACGCGCCAGGCTGTCGATCAACTCGCGCGCCGTCTCGCGCTTGCCGAGCTCGGCGGACAAACGATCGGCAATCACGGCGCCGATCAGCGGCTCGCGCTTGGTAATGAATTCGACGAGCGCGGCGGCGATCGCGGCGTAGAGTCGGTGGGCCGCGGCCATCACTTCTGGATCATCTGTCATACGTTCCTCACTTCAAATCCTGAATCCATTTCACGGCCGCCGCTTCGTCGACGAACGGACCGGCGGCGATCATCCACATGGCGTCCGGCGTGATCCTGGCGAAGACGTACGGCGTACCGTAGCGCGCGCTGTCAACGCCCCATTGCCGGCCGTGCGTCCAATCGCGAATCAGCGTCGCGTTGACGTTGGGTTGGGCCGCTTGCCCGGCGAGCGGTCGCTGGACCGGCCATTTAGGGCAGCATCAGATTGACGATCGAACCGACGACGCGATCGCCGTACCGGAATTCGATCGAGTCGCGCCGCATCCGATGATCAAGCACGATCGGGATGAGCCACACGAAGCGATAGCCAAGGCCGCCGCAGCGATCGCATCGCTGTTGGTTGACATCGGTATGGCCGAAACAATGTGGGCAGACTTCGATCATGTGACGAGCTCCCGGTTGCGATGGACTCCAGCCTGCCGGAACGCCGATAAAGCGCATCGCGACGCCGCACTCAACACAGTTAATCGTGACGTCGGCGTGGAATATGCCCACATCTTCAAGCCGATTGACAGCGACATTCGCGGCGAAACTCTGATGCGTGCATTCGGTGGGTGTTTTCATATCATCCGCCTGATCTCCTCTGAGAGTGTTCGCATGTGCGCGTGAACGCCGCCGAAGTATTCGACGACGTCGGCCCGATTGCGCGCGAGCTCGGCGCAGTCCTCGATCGCGTCGGCGCGCGCGGCCGCAACCAGGTCCGTGATGGCGTCGTCGACGTTGCCGCCAAACAAAACGACCTGTTTCAGTTTGACGCGCGCGTCGGTGACCGCGCTCATACCCGCGTCGCCCTCCCGTCGTCCGCCGGCCAGGTCGTTCCTTTGCGCCGCTGGATGTGAATATGCGGCGCCGTCGCGCTCGGGTTGACGTACGCGATGCCGCGCAGGAGATCGCCTTCGATCGTTGTCGCAGTCGGCAGCGCCGGCACTTCGTAGAGCACCGTAAACGCGGCGTTCAAAAATTGCCGGAGATAGCGGTAGATGGCAACGACCTGTTGGGCGGTGAAGCCGGCGACACTGATATCGAAGGCCTCGCCCGTCATATGGGGATCGCTGGGCGCGCGGCCGCGGTCCTCGCTGCCGCTCGTAATCGTGATGACGACGCCGCTGGCGTGCGCGGCCGCGTCGATCGCGCCCAGGATGCGAATGCCGGCCGGCGCGAGTCGCGCGACCGCGGCGCCGGGCTTGAATTGAACGTGAGCCATTGGAAATTCTCCCTCTGCTTTGCCAACGCCAATATCGGCGACGCGCATCAGGAGCTCGCCGGTCCTGACGTCGACGCGCAGATCTGGGTAGTTGCGTGTGAAGTCCTCGTCTACCGACAGGCTGAGCAAGTCGCCCGGCGCGTAGCGCCCCATGATATTCATGATGCGGAATTTGTCCGCGGTCGACAAGGTCATCGCTTGATCCTCTTCGTCCGCGGCCGGTCGATCTCGCGCTCGGCGATCATCGCGTCCGAGAATTCGTAGGCGACGGCGGCCAACAACGCTTTGTTGACTTTGGTTCGGTCAACGAGCGGCGGGGACGCCAGGATCCCCATGAGCGCATACTTGGCGAAATCGTCGCGCATGCGGCGCCGCTCGACCGTCTTGACGTTGGCGATCAGTTGCTTCGCGCGCGCTCTGGTTATCGGCATTTCTTGATCCTCCATTGGGCTCGCTTTCGATGCGGCCGCATGATCTCCGTAATCCGCAGTTTGTATTGCGCTTCGAACATTTTCTTTTTCAAACGGTAGACGCGATTGCGAACACCCTTGACGTCCTCGATGACGCGCTTCCCACCGATGCGCCAATCGGTGTAGCAGAAGTCCAACACGATCGCGGCGACGCGCTCGCCGTCTACGAAGAGCGGATACTCCGGCTGGCACGCCAGGTCCGCGATCTCGCCGGCGGCCGCCAACATCTTGAGCTCGGCGTAACGCTCGCTTTCAAATTTCGAATCAAAGCGGATACCATCCAGGACGGTAGGCTCGGCTTTGTATTTGTGTTTTTTGCGCGCCGGTTCCATAAGGCATTTGATGCACTCATCGAATCCATAGACGGCCTTCGACGGACACCGTTTGCAGGTTACTTGCGCGGCGTTCGGCGTCCCCATGCGGCCGGCTCTCCTTTCTTGAGTCTGTGTTTTTTGACTTCGATCACGTAATCAATCGCGCGCACATACAACGGCGTGTCGGACTTGCCGCCGCGCTCGGCGTACGGGATGCCTTGCTTGGCCGCCGTATCCTTGAAGGCCTCACGCCATTCCGTAATGCCGGCCTTCGGCGATGCGTCGACAATATCGTGCGCGATGCGTAACGCGCGCTTCCAGGTGGACGCCGGCTTCGGTTTGGTTTTCTTGGTCTTGCCCCAACGCGCGAGCGCGCCAACGCGGCCGTGATCGGAACGCCGGCGGAAGTCCTCCAACAATTTCTCGCGGACTTGCTCCAACCGGCGATTGCGACAACGGCCGTCTTGCCATACCGGGAATTTCCCGGCGAGCTCGCCCGTCCAGACCTTAAGGGTCTGGATGCGTGACTCGCCGAGAATGCGCGCGATCTTCATGACGTCGTCGCCAGGGACCGAATGCTCTTCCCACTGATGCCAGAGCAACAGCAGGTAGCATCCGATCTTCGCCTTCGGCCAACCGACCGTCGCGCGTCGAAAGCTCTCCCCGAATAAGGGGAACCAGTCCAGCTTCACGGCGAAACCGGATCAGATCCCGATCGTGGATTTCAGGAGCGTGCGGAAGTGGTCGACCGTCTTAATCTTGTCGACCTTGTCTTCGTCCAGGACGATGCCGAATTCCTCTTCGGCCATCATGGTTAGTTCGACGAGATCGAGCTCATCGGCGCCCAGGTCTGTTTCGATGTTGGCGTCCGGCGTGATGGCATTCTCGTCGATGCCTAATTGCTCGATCAGGATGGAATTGAACCGCGCGACGAGCTCTGACTCTGATGGCTTTGCCTTGGTCGTTGACATGGTGAAGGCCTCCCTAACTTTCATGCACCGAAATTTTGGAGTCGCGATTCTACACTAGAGCCGGTCGACGGCCCTGGTGTAGCGGTTCCAGGAGCACAGCGCCCAGACCTTATCCAGCCGGCGGAAGTCGCCGGCGATGTAGTCCTGTTCGCCGTTGGGCCGGGCCGCGCCCTGGATGTAGATGACGCGGCGCCCGTCCGGCACGTCGAAAATATCGGTTGGCGTCACGTTGGTCAGGTTGGGCGCCGGCGCGTTGGTGACCTGGCAACCAGGCGCGACGAGCTCCCAGCGATAGAGCGCGATCGGCACGGCCGGCGCCGCGCTCGTCGACGTCGGAGCGGTGGGCGACGCGCACGCCGCGGACAACAGCAACAGGAACGACAGCAACGAAAGGTTTCTCATCATTGGATTTTCTCTCCCTCCCAATCGAATTGGTGACCGACTTGATAACCGCCGAAGATCGCGCGGCGCGTATCGCTCGCCGGCGCGAAGAGCTCAATGAGCATCCGAATGTTGGTCGTCATGCGTTCGGCGGCGTCCTGGCTGACGGCGCCGGCTTTCTGCATGTCGGTGACTTCATCGCCGAGCGCCAGGAACGACGATCGCATCTGGCCGGCAATGGACTCGGCGCCGGCGCGCCGCTGCGCGTGGCCGTATTCGACGACCAGGTTGTCGACCTGTTTCAACATCACGCCATCGGTGATCCCGCCGGTGCCTCTCGTCGACACAATCGCGACGATCTCGGACACCTTCCCAGCGAGATCCGATCGCATGGACCTGAAGCGCGCCTCTTCGTTCGGATCGATCGGCTCGTAATTGGCGGCCAGGAAATGTTGTTTGATCGGCCACTGGTCGCCGTTGCGCGGATCGGTGATGACGAAGTCGCCGGGCGCCGCGATGACGTCGCCGTGCGCCGTCGTGACCGTCTCGGATTCGACCAGGGGACCGCGGACCATGACACTCATCGCCCGTTTGCGATAGGGATAGATCGGCGTCGCCTTCATCGCGTCCCCCAGAAGATCAGCGCCGCGGCGATCGCCAGGAGCGTCAGCAGGAACCGCGCCGCCGGCGACAGCCGCGGTCGGTCGAAGCGCGGCGGCGTCGACAGGCCGGCCGCGGTGCGCTGCGCGTGGTAGGCCGAGTCGCGCAACCGCGGCGTCGGCGTGTGGATTCTAGTCATCGGTCCTCACTGTGTTAGACTTTCCCGGTTCATTGAAAGGCCTCCCAAAGTTCTTTCCGTGAACGTAGGCCGCGCGGGGCGAGAACACCGCGCGGCCTGTTCTTTTTTTCATGGCAGCCATCCCAACGCCGACAGGATTACGCCTGCCGCAAGCGGCCCAGCCATCATCCACCTTACGCTCAGGCCGAGTCGCTTTGCTACGATGCCCCACACAGCGCATGCGGCCCAGTACGTCACAAGGGCCGGTGTGACCGTCACTTCGATGCGCTCCGCTTTGCCTGCATCCTGTCTACCCAATTCCGATACGCCGGCGTCTCGGCCTTCAGCTTATCCAGCACGGACGCCGGCGCGTGCTTGATGCGCTGTCGGAGCGGTTCCGTTGTGAACGCCGGCGCCAACGGCGGCGTCGGCCTCCAGACACACCAACACGAACACACGGAATCGGTTGCCCACTTGCCCGTTGTGGGCGATCGCTGGAATCCGAAGCGCGGCAGAAAGAGTAGATCCGATAGCGGATGCGTCGGCATGAAATCGTGACGCTCGGACTTCGTCCGCTTAATCGGCTCATGAATCGACGTCCGCAAGTGCAACGCGACGCCGACGCGCGCCACTTGGATCGCAATCTTGGCAATCTCGATCGCGATCGTGAACGGCGGATTGTCGACGACCCAATCAATGTCGCCGTGCTCGGCGACGACGTCATTCCACAGATCGACGTCGCGCGCGTCGCGGTGATAGTTCGCCTTCCACCGCTTGTCGATATCGTTCGTAATCCACTTCCGGCCAGGCGCCTGATCTTCGCATTGCTTCGCCGCCTTCATGATGGCGCCGTCGCCGTTGCAGGGCGAAAAGACGCGGCCGCGGATGTAGACGCTGTCGAATAGGAAATGCGTGAACGCCGCCGGCGTCGGATACCACTCGAAACGATCGCGCGCCATCACAACGCCGCCAATGCTGCGCGGACTTGCGGGACGATGCAATCGCGCCGATGGTCAATCGCCGCGCCCACGCGCGGCGCGGATGCGAAGCACTGACGGCAACGAACGTAGTTGCCGCCGGCGCCGCGGCCGACGTCGATGCACGCGATCAAGAGCGTTTGAACCAGGTCGTCCAGTACCATCGCGCGCCGGGTCATGGCGGCTAGTTGCGCGGCATCGCTCGGCGCCGCGGCCGCGTCGTCATGCTCCAGGCGCGCGCGGTCGGATAGATGCCGCGGGAACCAGAGCACCAATCCAAGGTTTGGCAACGGCCGGCCGTCCGTCAGCCCAAGGATCTGACTCGGGTTGGTCATGCTCGTCACGATGCGGAGCTCGGTGAGCTTGCCGCGGTCGATGAGCTTGGCGCCTTGGACGTTGGCTTCGATCGGTTCGATCCTGATGTTGTCGTCGCCAATGCGCGCGACGAGCTCGGAGATCCCCATTGGCTTTTTGGCTTCGGTCGTCATGGTCGTCCCCCTACGAAAACAGATTGACGTGAGCGCGATAGCCGCCGTTCTCGTCGACGATCGCCGTACGCGCTTCAGCCGCCGGAGGTATTCCTTGACGGATGACGGCTTGAATCCGGTTTGCGCCGCCAGCCGCTCGGCCGTCGTCTGGTTCGGATAGTCCTCGATCGCCAATTGCAGGATCGCGCGCTCGCCGACCGGCAGCGATGCGAGTAGCTGGCGCCGGACTTCGGCCGCGTCCGTGGGGAATCGCTTGAAGAGTCCCAGCGACGTGAGCACCTGGACGCCGGCCGGCGTGATGTGGATGCCGTCGTCGCGCTTGTCGACCAACTGGCGGTGAAACAATCGGCGGATGTATTCCTTGCGCGACGTGTGCTTAATCGACGGGACCAGGACCGACATGAGCGTTGGCGTGACGCCGTTCGGATGCTGGCCGACCGCCTGAAGGACCAACTTCTCTCCAGGGTTCAACTTGACCCCGGCGTCGCCGCCGCTCATGGCGTGAACCGTGATGGTCCCCTTGACCGGCGCGGTGACGCGCGCGACGACGTCGCCGACCATCGCGTTGATCGTTTTGCTGACGCTGGTGCCAGGCGGATTTTTCGGCGCCGGCAACATACGACCAGGTTGCTCCGGCGTCGCCTTCGCCAGTCCAACGCGGATCTCCGTCATCGCCTTCTCGGCGCGCGCCGCTATATTGGTTGCGCGCTCGGCGACGCGCTCCAGGGACTTGACTGAAACCTCGAGCCGGCGGACGTGCTGGGCCTTCAGCGGTGAATAGGGCTTCGCCGGATCCTTCGCGCGCTCGATCGCGAGCTCGCGCTCCAGTTCGGCAACGCGCGACTTCAGCCGCTTCGGATCGTTATCCTCGGCCGCCTTGATCGTCGCCGCCATGTCGCGACGGAAGGCGTCCAGGTCGACCTTGGCCGCGCGCTGCAATTCAATTCGTCGTTTGCCGGCGGTTGGCGTCGCCGATGAATCGAACGTTTCCGGCAACATAAATTGATGCCGTTCGAATAGGCCGTCGCCGGCAGGAAAGCCAGGCGCCCAGATCCAGCCGTTGCCCTTGTCCAACGACGACAGCGATTGCATGAGCTCTTTGGCTTGCTCCGGCGTGCCGTGCGCGTCGATCCAGGCCTCGATCGCTTTGCGGTCTTGCGGCGCGATCGTTTGCAGGACGATCAGGATCCCCAACTGTGTGAGCACATCCTTGTCGATGCTCGCCGACCGCTGGGAAATCATCGTGACGCCAATCCCGCGCTGGCCGCCGCGGCGGACCAGGTCGGTGATGGCGCCGACCATGTCGGACGAATGGGGACCGCGCATCTTTTGCGGTGCGATGAGATCGGCTTCGTCGACGATCAGCATGACCGGCGTTCGGAATTTCTCTTGCGCCTTCATGCGGTAGAGCGTTTCCATAAACGCGGTGATGAAGACGTCGCGATCGTCGCGGCGGAATTCTGACAAATCCAGGATGACGCTGACGCGATCGGTGACGACCAGGCGCGCGACGAGCTCGCCGGCGCCGCGCTCCAGCTTGACGTCGAAGTGTTCGCCCCCCATAACGACGAACGGCAGGCCGGCGCCCTTGCCGTCGCGCGAGTAGCGCAATCCCCACCAATCACCCTTGGGGTCAATCACAACGACCTGTTGACGCGCGTGCGCCAGTTGCTCGGTGAGCCGGCGCGCCGTCGTGCTCTTGCCGGCGCGCCGCTTCGCCAGGATGCCGATCGATTCAGTGACCGCGCTAAGCGGTAGCGCCAGCTTCGGCGCCATGCGTAGGGTTTTCATCGCTTGGAATACCGGGAATCGTGATCTCGGATCCATGCGGCAACGTCGATCGTTGTCGTGAACCCGGCGCGTTGCGGCAGTCGCGTAATGTGCGCGAATTTGAACGCTTGGTAATACTTCGCTGCTTCGTCGTCAGAGAGTCCGGCCTCCAATAGCACGGCCAGCGCCAGTTGGGCCGGCCCACTGCCGCCGTATCCCCACGCAAAGCCTGTCGGGCTATGGTTGCGAAGTGCCAGCGATCGATCCGGGGACAGCCGGACGCCGTTGATTGTTACGACGCCGTAATCGTCGGCGTCGTACGTGCCGGCAAGCGTGATCGGCTTGACGGCGTCGCGCCGCTCGTCGATCTCTTGCGCCCAATCCTCGTAGGCCTTCTGCCACGCCTGCGCGAGCTTGTCGACGTCGGCTTCCGTCGCGTGTGGATGATCGGCCTTCGCCGTCTCTTCAGCGCGGTCCCAAATGCTTGAATCAACAGTCATTTTCGTATCGCTCCCTTCACGTCAAGCCATAACAATGACAACCAGGCGCGCGCGCGCTGCCACCTGGACGGCGGCGGTTCTCGTCGGCGGATCGCCTTCCCCCACACATAGATATTTTTGAGATCCGCGCGCGCCGTCAGTGACGCGCCCGTCAGGAGCTCGCCGCGGACCGGGACGAGCTCGGAGCGGCCAGGGATAACGAAGACGCGCTCTGTTCGGCCATCATGCAAATACAACCGGGCCGCATCGACGCCAACGTTGACAACGAAGAGCCGGACTTCGTCGACCTGGCGCGGTTCGGTTGGGCCGCGGTGAATCAGCGTGTTCGTCATGACGCGGATCCGCTTGCCGCGCTCGCTGCCGCTGAGAATTAGAATCTTAATCGGTTCGTCTTCGCTCATAGCTAGTCCGTGTGCGTGACGAACGCGACGCAACGCGCGCGGCTATTGCCGTAGGCGCGACACTCTCGATAGGTCTTCCACATTGACAGCGTGATCACCAACACGATCGCGCCGCCGACGCCCAACGTAATCCAAAATCCGTCTAATCTCGTCATGGTTCTAGCCTCTTCCATAAGCGTTGCGGTCGTTCGTATCGCTCGCGCTGTCGGCGATCGCCGTCGTCCTGGATGCCGCGCTCGCGCGCGTGCAACGCCGCCAGGACGGGACACGTTTCCGGCGGGACGATGACCGCGGTGACCGGGCCGACATATCCGCATTTACAGACGTGTCGAAATTCGTTCCGGTACTGTTCGATGCCGGGCCGCTCTTCGACGGTGACGTCATGGCGCGCCGGCTCGGCCCAGAAGTCCAGCATCCATTGATCGCGCGTCGCCTTCCGCCGGATCGGCGCGTCCGTATTCCTGACGCTCATTTACTTGCCGCTGGCGTACGTCTCAATGAAACTGTGGAACAACCATTTGATCTGCCGGCCTTCCTTCGCCGCGCGGATCTTGAATGACTGCCAGGTCTTCGGGTTGATGCCTTCGATCAGCATCGTCTTATCCCCCGTCTTCTCGGCCTTCTTCGTTTTCTTTGCCTTCACTGTGGATCCCCTTTTTGTACCGTGGCGCCACTTCAGCGGCGACGCCACAACCAACGAAGCACTATCAACGCGATCGGTAGCGTCAACATGTGGAATACCCCTACTCAAGTAGAAATCCGCTAATCGAAATTACAATCAGCGTTTCAATCAGCAGCACCAATAGAACGGCGCGCGCGCGTCGGATAGACACTAATCGGACCATTGAGCGGCGCCCTCCCTGCGCCGTCGACGAACCTAAGTAAAGACTATGGCGGCGCTATGGTCGCTTAGTCCGCCCTTGGTTGTCAAACCTCCGCGGCCAGGCAGGCCGCCTCAATCGCTGCGCTTGGATCGTCCCAGAATGAAAACGCGCCGCGGTACCAGTTGCCGCCCAACCGCATCAGGAGCGGCCGCCAGTGCGCCAGGTTGCCGCGCACGGTCCAGACCGGCCGCGGTTGCTTCCCTGGCCGGCTCGGCGTCGTCATTCCCGGCGTAACCGTCAGGCCGGCGCGCGCCGTCGCCGTCGCGCCGTCGCCGACCTGGACGATCGGCGCCGGGCCGCCGCTCAACTGTGAGATCCGCTCGCGCGTCCGCCGAATGTTGCCGCCCAGGTTCGCCAGGTGATAGGCGGGATAGCCGCGCGTGTCGACGTGGTGATACGGACACGCGCGCATCACCGAAAGGAGCTCGCGCGCTTCGTCCGCCGTCAGGTCTGAGAGACAGGCCTCTAATCCGCGTTTGCGGATCAGGCCGTTGACGACTTTCACCCGATCGCGCTCGGCCTCCAGGCGTGACAGCTTCGCCCTCAGCGCGTCGATTGCGTCAGGGTCATCCGAATAGATCGCATTGTCCGCGGCCGCTTCAATATTGGCGGCGCGCGCGCTCATTATCCGCCCAGGTTTTCAACCTGTCGGCCTTTGCTAGTCGACGTTGTCGGTATGTCATAACGTGGCGCCCTCCCTGCGCCGTGCTGTTTAGTCGATAACGATCGCCGGCGCCAATTTGAGCTCGGCGCGCAATTCCAATACAGTGATCGCCCGATTGGACGCATAGAACCGATCGTCAATCTGCCGATAGGCCTGAAAGCGCGGCCGGCCGGTTGCGTGGCAATGGTCGATCGGCTCGCCGACTAGAAAGGCGCCCGATCGCCACTCGATCGGCGGCAATACCTCCAACATTTCCATGTACTTATCGGCCGTTGTCGGTTGCCAGTGAATCGGCGCGCGTTGCCGCTCGATCGCCGCGGCGCGCCAGGTCGCCCAGGTCATACGGACCGCGGCCGGATGCCGCGCGCGGACCTGTTCGAATGACTCGCCCAGAACGCTTGTAAGTCCGTCAGGGCGGATCGTGTCAATGACGCTGTCTTCGCCAGGGACCGCGTATACGTCAGGATCGGGCGCCGGCGCGCCGGCGTTTGGTTGGTCTGTCATTGCGTAGCGCCCTCCCTGCGCTAAGGTGTAATCCGGCAAACTCGCAACGCGGACACGCATAGATCGCGTGGATGCGTCGCTGTTCGCTATTGTCCAAACAACGATCGATTAGGTACCCGTCAGCGCCGCTCAATCGTTGCAGGGCGGCGCCGCATTTCGGACACGTCATGACTTGGCCAGGGCGATAACGTAGCGCCATCCCTCGATCGCGTAGTCAATCGACATTGATGGGAAACGCTTACACTCCGCGCCGCTCGCCGGATCGATTGACGCGCGGTTCGTATACGTCGTCGTCGCACTCATGACCGCTTACCTCCTAGCCGGCGGACTGCCAGCAATAGACGTTGTAGCCAACCGCGGCCGCCCCGAACGCTTCGCGCGTTATGCGCGGCGCGCCGTGCCAGGATGGCAGCGTTATCACTATCGCCGCGGCGGATATAGTCCGCGGCGAGCTCGCCGAAGATCTGCGCGAAGCGTTCGTATTGCGTCATGACTCGCGGATCTCCGATCGCCCCATGCGGCAAGGTCCGCCGAGCGGACGCAATGCGCCGGCGGCGCCGGGAGTAAGTGGCTGGACAACGTATTGCCAGGGTCCGCCGCTGACAACCTCAAAGGCATGACCGATCGCATTGTGGACAATCTCGCCGGGTTGAAACGTTCGCATTGTCTTGGCCTCCCTAAAGACTCGCGGAGGGACACCGGCGCGCGGCCGGTGTCCTACCGTCAATCCTTAGAACGCTTCAAGTAGCCGGCCGGCGGCGCGGTCGATATCGGTCCGCTTATCGGCGTAGGGTTGCGATTGCGAGAACCTTGTCAGTCCTTGCGCCATGCCCCAAGGTGTGCGCGGATCGCCGTCTACATCCGGTTGCGTTGCCTCATAGCCGGCGTCCAGCGTCTTACGCGACAGGCCGATCGAACGCTTGCCGAATAGCGCGTCCAAAACTTCCTCTTTGGTTGCGCCGATCAATTTGCGTTTGGCCGCGGCGATCTTCGCTTCATCGTCCGAAGCGGACTCATTCATGTAGCGCGTGATCTCGGCCTGCCACAATGCCATTTTGTCGCGCACGTTGCCAATGTGGCGCGCGGACATTTCGACGACGTCGGACGCGCCCCAAATAATGTGATTGCCACACATTTCCCGATAGAGAAAACGAGTCAGCTTAAGCGAACCTCCGCCAACCTCGGAATTCTCGGCGATCAATCCGCGCTGCAATCCGTCAGGGTTGCCAGGTTCACTAATGGTCCGCGTTTGGTTGCGGACGAATGCGAACATGTCATGATCGGACACGTACAACGCCGGCCGCGGTCCCTCGGGATCCATGTCCGCGCGGATATCTGGCATCGCAGGTTCCCAACCCTCTTCGGCGAGTCCGATCAAGCGATCGATCACTTCGAAATTCCAGATCCTTTCGTAGCGATCGGACGTCAACGCGCGGAGCACATAGCCGCCGTTGATATGGAATAGGAGGTTAACGGTGTAGTCCGCGGCGTCCTGGACGCGCTGAGCCAACCCATGATTGAGATTCTGAGCGGCGAGCGTTGCCGGCAATTCGCGGAGGTAGGACGCCGGAGCGGCAACACGGTTGCATAACTGGCCAAACGCCCAATGCGTCAACTGGGCCGGCAGTCCGCCGCGGCCGAGAAGGTTGATATCGCCGTCGACGTTTTCGACGCGAAGCGAGTCAACGCGGACGTTTTCCTTTTCGCGCGCGCAATCGTGGTAGTAAGCGGCTTTCGCGCGCATGTCGGCGAGTGACGCGAAGCGTTCGTCGGCGGGACGTGATGACCACTGTTTGTTAGCCTTGAAGATTTCCACGTTGTTACCCTCGGTTCGTTTCGACTGTGGCCGCTTGATTGCCGCCAACCGTGAAACAAGCTAAGTAAATCATAAGTAGAAACTAAGCGCAAGCTAAGTAGACAAGCGAAGCTGAGGGACCAACCATGAAAGCCAAAGCGTTGTCAAGGCTGGCAACGATTGCCATAGCAATAAAAGAGGTTGACAGCGTCGCCGCATCGTGAGGCAACATACGCGCATATGGGGCAGGGCGGGGGGTGGAGGTATTGACTGGTAG
>Ga0193738_1000327_pt1 | contig 28441 bp, 57 predicted proteins | sample L2a1metaG_FD_144927 | JGI IMG/M metagenome (GOLD analysis project Ga0193738, IMG submission 144927) | Soil microbial communities from a riparian zone of the East river system, Colorado, United States - L2a1 | ecosystem: Environmental > Terrestrial > Soil > Riparian zone | place: USA: East River... | reverse complement strand
CAACTGTCGCGGCACTTGTGCTACTAATCGCGATGGTTGCTGAACCGGGATACTGAGTTCCCGAACCTGCTACTCCTGCATCAGCAGTAACAGTAGTAACTGCAGCAACTGTTACACTAGCTGCCAATCGTGCGGCGGCAGTTGCATTAACTGCACTAGAAACCGCGATCGTTGCTGTACCTGCATGTAATGCTCCTCCTGCCTGGAGGAACCTCGCGATGATCAGCCCAGTAGCGCCAGTTGATCCGGATACCTCATACGACTGCCCATTTGCAGCATTGAGAATCTTCCACTGCATACCTGCGGAGATGTTCGCTGCCGCGCCACCACCGGTCGTAAACGCAGTTTGGATCGTGGACCAACTACCCGAAACCACATCAGCATCGCCAACGAGCGCAGCATTGTCCTGCTCGCCAGCAAGCCCAATAAATAGATCTCCAACTCCGCCAACACCAATATCTGCACTACCAGAACCTGTGTTGATCGAAGTGGAACTTAAGGCTCCAACACCAGAGAAGATCGCGCCGATTGCCGCCTTCGCCGTGACTGCACCACTAAGCGTGATCGAGTAACTGGCAACTGGCCAAACAATGGTCGCTTTCAGGGCGTACAGGAACGTCATCTGGCCGCCGCCAGCCGAGCTAGAAGCCGAGCCATCAGTGTTAATTAATGTCCAGTTAGCCGGCTCAGAGCCCTTCTGGATGGACGAGATAGTGGGTGTCGTGCCGGTGAGGTTATCGACAACAATGCCAAGGATGATGGTCTCACCGATCTGCACGCCACCAGTATTAACGGTGAAGATGAGACCACCTGTACCGTTGGTCTTATCAGTATCCGTTATAAGGTCGCGAACAAACTGGATAACCATGACTCACCCCCTCTCGAGAGGAAGGGGAAGAACTAGTCGAGCGTAACCGCGATGGAACCGATGGCCCAGGTGATCTGGTCCGAGATGGCGAGGGTACGCGACGTGCCCAGTGCCTGCCAGTCCGTCTTCTGAGTGCCCGAGGTAAGTGCTGAGAAGATCGCCACGTGGGTGATCGTGCCGGCGCCAACCGCTGCTGCCGAGGTGAGTGCTGCGTTGTTCGCCTTGACCGAAGGGGTCGCTGCAGTGGCTGCAGCCCAACCAGTCGCACCAATCGGAGTACGAGCAGCGATGACCGCCACCGATTCCGAGGATCCGTTGGTGGAGTAGCCAATGTGATCGGTTGCGCCCGACGTGGGAAACAGCGTCGCGGAGTCGAGGACCGACTGCTGCAGCGCCTGGGTAAGTCCAGCCATGATCTATCTCTTTCTACTATGCGATGATGAGTGTTACTTGGTACTCAGGAGGAGTGAGAGCATCGTACTCAGCCTGGGTCATCGCAACAATGATGCCCATGGTCTGCTGCGGAGGAGCGGGTTCAACGGGAGACACCAGAGGCAAGTCGAGTGTCGCCCCCGAGTTGATCGTGATGAGGTGTGGAGTGATTGTGATTGGTCGATCATCTGCCGTGAGCAGACTATAAGTGACCAGGTATTGTGTGTTAGTTGGGCTGTTATCTGGATCATCATTGGCTACTAGAGCCAACTCACGAAGGGTTCCCGCCGCGCCTGCGATTGGAGTAGTCAACCAACCCAAGCTGTCCAGAATCCCGGTAAAGGGCGACGAAGCAATGAGTCGCGGATTGGCAAAATCGTTTGGATTGACGACGACGGGAACATTGAGATCGAAAGTAATGGTACCTTTCAGTGGAACAAGGTCGGGTTCAGCATCGGGATCCGTTGTATCCACGACCGCTGTCATGTACTGACCCTTGACTTTACCGATACCGAGCGGCATCTAAACCTCCTGGATGTCAAGTCGATATTATCCCATTACTGGGGTGAGTTAGTACTGGGATTCCCGATACCGATTGACCTCGCTCTGCCGAAGCGCGCGAGCCCGAGTACGTCGCTCACGTTCAGCTACGGCAATCGCCTCATCATCGGGGCCCACCCCACCATACCAATGGTAAGGGTCGACAGGAGCCTGTGAGTCAACTTCTTGTCCAGTGGTGCTTTGGAGACGAAGTTTATCAGAAGCGGTAAGGGCATCGGTACCCTTCGGGAAGACGGTGTTAGGCATGAGCCCGCCGCCCTCGAACACCAGACATGAGTTGCCTTTCGGTCAAACCAAAGGGCCCCTGCTTTAGCTACGCAAGCAGGGACCCCTCGGTGCATGAGAACTTAGTGCAGACCGTCCGCGGCGACCACTGCGACCGCCCTCGGATCGAGCGTGGTAATCGTCGGCACTGCGGGATTCTCCCGGGAGTCGATGACCTCCTTTGCCTGATCGAGTCGCACACCGACCCCGATCTCAGCCGAGAGTGCCTGGATGGCACCCACCACGACGAACAGCACTGCGGATGTTGACCATTCGAACTGTGGCAGCATCGGGATGATGAGCGCAGCCACCGCGGCCAGGACGTTGGCACCGGTCTTCAGACCAGCGGCCCATGGTCCCTGGAGCAGCGGGACGATGAACGTGACGAGAGCACCCGCGCCGAGAGCGATGAGCTGCCACATCTCGGTGTCAGTGACGGTGTTATCCGCGTAGGCGTTCTGAAGGCCTCCGAGAAGAAGCACCGCCATCGGCAGGAGTGCCGGGGCGAACTTTGCGAGCAAGGACTGCATTGTATTCCTTTCTTACGCGGTTGCGTAGATACCATACTTCGAGGCAGTTGCATCCACCTCGGAGTACAGTTCGTTGAAGCGCTGTTCCCAATCGATCTCGGGTTCAGGCTCCGTGGTAGTCGCCTTGTAGCCGTACAGCTCGAAGATGTTCGACTTGGCGACGTTCATATCGATATTACCACCCCACCCGGGAATGCGACCGATCTGGCTGGCATATTGCCAGATTGCCCAGTCAGTCCAGTCCGCATCGGGATCGGAGAGGCTGGGGCCTCCACCCGACATGGTGCCATCGTTCGAGTTATATGCCGCTGCCCAGAGGGGGTGACCGAGGGCCTTGGAGGCCGACCAGTTAGCAGCGCGCTCAACAGAGGAGCTCATGTAGTGAGCGACCTTGAGTGCAGGTCCGAGTTCCGACTGAAGACCAGCAATGAACTCCAGCGCCTCCTGAGGTGAGTAGGCAACAAGGTTCGTGGCAGTCTCAGCCTCGATGTCCAGAGCAATGATATCGCCCTCTTCGAGCAACATGCGATCCATCATCTCGCTCGCAGCATCGGCCGGCGTGATGCCTCCGGCACGACCATTGAACCAGTAGTGGATTACCTGCGAGTTCTCGATCTCTCGTGCAGTGTTGATGAAGTCGACATACTTGCGATCCGTGTAAACCTCGCTGCCATTAGCGCCACCGACCTTGAAGCCGGAGAACTTAACGCCGCCTGCGTATGCCGCCTTGAGATCGATGCCGTCCTGGTACCTCGAGATATCGATGCCGAACATGAAACCGGCTTCGAGAACGGGAATACCAGGAGCACTTGAGGGCGGAGGCGTGGTGGGAATACCACCAGTACCTGCGAGCTCAGCGGCCAGATAGTTAGACAAAGCCTCATTCGACTTCGGACCGAAGATTCCATCAATCGGACCAGTATAACCAGCCTTGGCCCCCAATTTTTGTAGACCCTCGTAGGTGAGCTGACCGGGATCGCCATCGACGGCTCCCGAATAGACACCTTTGTTGGTCATGTACTGCTGAATCGCCTTCCAGGAAAGCGGACCCCAGAGCCCATCGAGCAAACCGGTATACATACTCAAACGGGTGAGAAGTTCCTGGAATGCGCGTTGAGTTGCCGTCGGAATTGGATCACCATGCTCACCCCCTGTACCCCCAGTGGCAGGAGGAGGAGTAGGAGCAAGAGCTGCCGTAAGCCAGGTGCTAAGACCCTTGTCAGAGTTGGTTCCCCAAACTCCATCAATGGGTCCGTCGTAACCACCAATAGCTGCAACTCGCTGCATGCCCTTGATGGTGTTAGCACCAGGTACACCGTCAGCTGGACCCGAATAGAAGTGGCTACCCTGTGAGAGGAGGTAGGCCTGAACAGCTGCCCAACTCTTCGGCCCAAAAGCCCCATCCACCAGACCATCGTAGAGACTGATGTTCGTGAGGAACTGCTGGAATTTCTTCTGAGTGTCAGTAGTAAGTCCACTGGTCGAGCCACCCCCACCGGCAACTGACGAACCCGAGTTAATGTAAACACGCGGGTCGATAGTTGCCCCAGATGATGGGTTGTTGAGGCCTGCTGTCTGTACAGTGAAGTGCAGGTGACGACCACCGGAGAGCGTGCCGGTGTTGCCGACCACTCCGATGTTTGTTCCCACACCCACCCGCTGACCGACGGAAACCCATCGTTCGGCGAGATGACAATAGCCGATGTTGTAGCCATCGATGTCGTTCTTCACGACGACTACGTTGCCGAGTCCCGTCTGGTACTCGCTGCGAACGATAACTCCGTTCACAATGCTTGGCGCAGGTGGCCCGCCAGGCGCGTAATCCCGACCACGATGGGGATTGGGACGACCTGCAGTTTCGCCCCACTCACTTGTTACCGTGGATTCCGGGAAGGGATGTTGATATGCCATCGCCTATCCTTCCTCGTCACTCTCCCGGAACCTTTCCGGAGAGGGCTTGATTCTTGCGAGTTTCTTATGATCCTCAGGAGTAAATTGTACTTCACTTCGATGGAGAATGGTTTCAATCAGCTCTACAGCAAGCACCAACTTGTCTTCCAAGTCGTCAACTTCATCCCGGGTCTCACGAAGTTGATCGGTTAGTGCACCTACCCTACCTAGTGCTTCTTTTCTTTCATCGACCGCTTCTTTGCGCTCTGTATTAGCTCGATCCAGCAGATCCTTATATGCGGGCAAGGCCGCATTGAACTGATCTACAGTCAGTCCGCCCTCTTCAACCTCAAGCTTTCGGTTAGCCTGCTTTCGACTTAGTAGAAAGAGGATGATGCCCGGAAGTCCGAGAACGGTAGCTATAATGGTGAGAGTATCACCTACCCAGTCGGGCAATAGACCGAACATCCTAGTCTCCCTGAATCTTACGTTCCTCAGCTTGACGAAGTAGAAGGAGGGTGACAATTACTGTTCTTGCCACTGGGATAACTAGGAAAGACAGGCTTACTAGAAGACCAGCCCAATTGCCTTCTCCAGTAACGGCACGGGCTCCAATGAAGTACAGGTAGATTAGCAGAACCATACAAAAAGAAGAGCCCGAAAAGAGCTCTAGTCTTGCCATATTCGGCCAGAAGGTGGCTCCAATACCCGCGGGAGCAGCGGTCAACACGATGAGAAGGGGAAAAACCAGCGTACCGATGGTTGATCCGAGGTTCTCTGTAATGGGTAAGATTCCAACAACCAGCGCAGAAATGGCCCAGAGGGAATAGATGAAGTAGAGGGTCGCGGCTGAACGATGGAACAAAACGGCCAAGACCGAATCCATAGGACTACCCTTGGGGATAGGCCGAAATACTGAATGCGATACTATCGTCTTCAGGTTGGTCATTAGAGTCCCTGATCGTGAGTTTAAAGTCCTAGGTCAGGAACATCATATCACGCGTTCAGGGGACGATTCTAATACCAGGATGGGACGATGTCATTCTCGACGACAGAAAGTACGAGGTGATGATTGAACAGCGTTCTCTGCTTCATATCAATCCGTGATGGACCAAGTCCACCTAAAGGATGAGAATGCCAGAATACTACCTCTGAGAGAGTTTCCTCATCAGCCAGGGCAGTAACGATGTCTTTTTTTGACACCTTGAATTGATGCTCGGGCGCACTCGCATAATTGGGTAGGCGAATCACCGTTAGGTCACTGAGGATTAACCCCACCGCTTCTCTAGGTGCAGCCGCGAGTGCGTATTGCCTCAGGTGGGTGTGGAGGATGCCCTCAAGAATGAGCATTTCCGCCACCAAAGATGTAGATCAAGTCCTCTCCATTGAGGAGGTTCTTGGCGATCAACCGTTCCACCAAACGAAGGTATGCCGCAGTCGGATCAGGCTTAGCCTCGCCTCCATAAGATCGCCGCTGTGGTGCTTGCTCACGAGGAGGTTCAGGTGCTTTCTTCGGCACTAAGACCCCATCAGAACTGAACTCATGGTTACGATCACCATGTTCTTCTCGTTTGGTACCGCAGATTCGGCACTCTTCGTCAGGATCAGGCGTCCTCTGGGAGGAAGTCATCGTCATCGTCATACTCCTTCTCATTCGCGAGTTTCATGGTAATGCCTGGGTAGTGTGCCGGCTGATAGGTCTGATGACCGCTTGCCGTTAGTTCTTGCGGGTTGACCATGACTTGGCCGAGGATTCCCTGAAGCTTGACCGAAACGTCGTTCTCAATGCGTTGAGTCGGCTTGCCCACCACATGTTCGATGAGGAACTTGGCAGCTTCCAGTTTTGTGCCCGGCGGTACGATTGGCTTTCCCTTTTCATCAACATCCTCGTTGGTAATCAGCTCTTGGATCATCTCCATAGCATCAACCGTTGTGGCACGCATATTCGTCTTGAGCGCTGCTGTGTATTTCTCCATGGCTCGCTCATGAATATCCCTGGTAATCCACTTCGGTGCTGGCCCTGTGAATTTACCATTCTTACCACGGGGACGACCACGAGCTAGTTCTTCAAGATCCCATTCCTCAATGGGCTTGTATAGCCACTCGAGTTCTTCTTGAGACATCGCCTCATTGCGTTTCATACGACGCCTCGCTCGAGCACGAATTTGCTTCTCAGTCAGCAGTTTCCCATCTGCACCCCGAGGCTTACTAGCCTCAACTGAAGATGAGTGCTGAATGATATCATCCGCTCGACTAAAGTCGATCGTCATTGGTTGTGCCAAAGTCCCTCTTCTTTCTATGCAGCCCAGTGGACATGCGTCCAGTAAGGGGGAGGTCATCAGTATCTCGACGAATGGTACGAACCGTCGCATCGACAACGGGGATACCAGTATTAGCAACACGGGACTTAATTTTCGACTGGCGTACTCGCCACTTCTCCATCTCATGCCGAAGCTTTCGAACTTCCACACCCAGCTTTGCGATATCGCGGCTGAGAACAACCAGGTAAATTACTATGATGACCTGCAAGGTCACAATTACCCAGTCCATATTAGCCCTTCGTCAGGAGAATCGTATCAAAAGTCCGGGTAATCGTCAATGCAGGTTCATCCTCACGAACTCAAATCATTGATGATGCAATGACTCGATTATCGCGTATTGGCGATTTGTACGCTACTTGAGGATTCCCCAAAATCAAACTCATTGATGATTTGCATGCGCGCATTTACCCATCGCTTCCAGTACGGTGAGTAATGCAAGTCTTGGCGGGCGAACATGCCAAGGGCCATTTTGCGCTCTTCACGTAGGAGACGCAGGTATCGCTTCCTTAGGCGCTCAGCTCGAGCGAGCTGGGCATGAAGGTCAGCGATGATATCGACCGATCCTACGATCTCCCCAAAGCTTGCTGGGGCTTCTATTGAAATGGGCCCCGTGCTCGAGGGCAAATATGCTACCTCGAGCATAATCTCATCAGGTACAATGTCATGAACCTCTGGCACCCATTCGGGTGTGGGATCTGGTCTCTGTACCTGGAACCTGGCGCCACAATGGAAGCCATAAAAAAAGGCCCCTAGTACGGAACCGGCGACGCAGAGCGCAATTACCATTAGCAGTGTGTAGAACATTTCGGGACTCATTTCGGATCTCCTTTGGTGTTCAGTTAAACAACGAAGGGAGGCCGCCTCTTGGGGGAAGAAGGGCGGCCCCCCAGTCGATGAGTTAGCGCGAGTCGCGTACCCGGATCGCATCGAGTTTCGAACCCGAGACAGTGAGCAGTGTCGCGCTGAGTACGACCCCATTGCCCTCGACGAGAGTGAGTCCGTAGACGACGAGCTCGGAACCGGGTTCGATCACGATGGGAGCCGTCTGCAAGATGGAGCCATCTTCAGTGTTGTACTCGAGCACGATGGTCTGATTGAGCGTGCCCGTGTTTCGCACCGAGTACGACACGGTCTGGTTGGGGTCCTCAGCGGTGCCATGGGTGTTGTAGTAGAGGCTCACCCCCCGCGGAGGTGCGGCCTGTGCCGGCGATGCGAACCCGAACGTCAGAGCCGCAACTGCGACCAGGGCGAGAATGAGCTTCTTCATTTGTTTCTCCTTGTAGTTGGTTGATGAAGCGGTACTTAATAATGCTATAGCATCTAGCCTAGCATGTCAAGGCTTTTTTTAAAAGTGAATGCGGGGAGGGCAGTCATGGTAGCCTGTCTATACCGTAATCCCAATTGACCCCCGGCTCATAAGGGCCCCGCGCCCCGGGCGAGCTATGACGAACATGGCCCGAGGCAGTCTATGTGAAGTTTAGTGCCTAGGGACAGCCTCGTGCTCATAGCCGGCTTAGCTGTAATTATCTTGAGCAAGACCTAGGACTTCTGCGAGGGTTGCAACTTTGCACCGCTGGGTGTCGGCCTCGCATTGTGGAACGGGGAAGAATCGAACTTCCTACCTCCTGTAACAGGCACATGTGCGCACTCAACCTGCCAGTCGCTCTACCGAGTGAGCTACCGTCCCATATGAAATTGTGCCGCCTAAACCCTCACCTGCGGTATGGGGCGCTCCCGATCCGTGTGTGCCCTAGGTTCCCTGTTGGCCGTTTACTGCACGGGGAACAAAACCGCCTGTCCTTGCCACCCCGGTTGTTATGCGCGGGTACTCTATGCATTGCGAGACAGGTATTCAGTTATTAGTAGCTCGTTCCCCGCAGAGCTAAAGCGCCGGGGCCATCATCTGGATGGACGGAGTCGCCAGAAGGACTCGATTTTGGTGCCGGAGTATTTAGTTGTGTGTCCCGGTTCTTGTTCCGAAGATATCGGACCTACCGCAGTCGCCTGTTGACCGGGACCTCCCCTCCTCAGTCTGGGAGAGCAGCTGTTTGTTCGACTCGCCAGGTCTTCACGTTGGTATCGACGGTCCCAGGAGCCAAGATGTGATTGACTCCTCGACGATAACCGAGCTCGTACTTATCGAACACCTCGTCGAGCATTAGGTTGCGAGTTTGGCGAACCGCCTCCTCGAAAGTTTCACGACTCAGGTTGTCTCGTTCCGACTCTGGCATCGCGTACCAAAGTTGGTTGATGGCCTCCGTAGTGGAAATCATCTCAGTGGGAACTGCTGCTGTAGCCATTCTATCACTTGTCCTTGAGAAACTTGAGTTGAAGTCGGGTGACCCGTCGTTTGTTGTCTCGATTATCGATGATGTCAAATTTACCACCATCGTAACCTACAATCCTAGCTCTTTTGCCTTTAAAAATAGCATACCTAGGTATGTTATCGGGCAAGGGCGAGTTCGTCATGTAATGATGCTATCAGCTCCCAGAACCCCTGTCAAGGCGACCTCGAATTCCATCATCACGCCCTGCATAACCTGGATCCTCAGAGTCGATAAAAATGAAACCAAAGTCTATGCCCTGATGAGGAGTACCCCATTGCCCGGGTGGAATGTAGTTCGGCTGATCGCGGCGTACTGTAAACACCGGCTCACTGAAGTGTGGCCTTGCCTCAGGCTCGGGCTCGGACTTGTCCACACCCTCCTCTATAACCACCATTGGCTCCATATAAGGCTTGAGCCCCTCCCGAATCTCCTCAGGAAGCGAAGCATACCAATCAATCAGGGTATGCACAACGTCGTGGGCAATATCAACCATGGCTTCCATCACGGGACGAAGAGCCTCGATGATGATTTGCATGATCCGCGCGCACTCTTCAATGTCCTCTTGTGTGGGCTCATAGCCGCCATCGTGGACCTTGTTATAGAGCTCATGGATGAAATCGAACCCCTCAAATGTCGCCGACATCACTATCCTCTCTCAGGATTGCCCAGAATTCCACGTCCATGTATGAGCCATCAGCTTGCTTATGTAGCAACCGAGCAGTGCCTTCATAGCGAAACCCTGCACGCTCCGCAAGCTGCTTAGATCGAGCATTGGCTGGCCATATCATGGCTACTACACGGTGCCAACGAGTGAACAACCAGGGTAACGTTTGTGCAACCGCATCGAACATGAGACCCTTGCCTCGGTATTCAGGGTCGAGATACCAGGCAATGTAGCAGGCATCATTCTTCGCCCCCGTCACCACGATACGACCGCAACTGTATCCATCAGTGGTGCAGCGAATGGGAAGAGTAATCTCTGTCACCTGATGAGATAGCTCCCACGGGATGGGAAAACCCACCTCAGTAAGGTAGCTGGTCATCATAAGTCCTCCGCTCGAAATCCGTAGCTATTCAGTTTTTGTATGGCTCTCATTGTGTTTTCACCTGGTATTCCATCAATGGGGCCCTGGTACATTTTCCTACGGGAGGCTTCATTTTGTAGTTCCCATACCTGAGCTCTACTCATATTTATCGACCACCCACAAAGACTACAGCTAGCATAGGTTGTGACGGTAACTCCCCCACCATCCCTAACTTCATCCATGTTAAAGTAACCGGGGCAAGTGACGGGGTGTGGATGAAATCGGGGATGAACATTATTGATCTGGCCCATTCCATTACGCTTGGTAACCTGAGGCTCATGAACCTCATATACATCGCTATAGATCCTCAGTGTACGACGCAGGGGGCTATGTGGCGGCAGAATATCGTCGGGCACGCGAGTACCAGTACTATCGCAGACATCGATGAATCGTTCCACCCAGAGCTGCATGTACTCCCGGCGCGAGTCCGAGCGCCGCCTGTAGTATTGTATCAACTCAGGTGGGAAGGCAACGCTTCGACGAGGCACTCGCTTGTATCGCTTGCGAATACGCCGCTTCAACCAGGGGTTCAGTAAGGTCAGGGCGATATCGAGAAAGAACTGCTTGGTTTCTACTGGGCGTCGGATTCTCATAAAAATGAGACCCAGCACACCAGTTATGCCCATCAGCAGCATGATGGTGTCAATCATCAGTCTACCGTTCGCCGACTCAGGACGTTCCTCACGTCATTACGGTGGCTTTCCAGGATCTCGACGATGCGGTCGTACTTCTCCACCTTCGTCGAGTGAGTGACCGAAGTCACGGTGGCAATGCGAGCCAGCGTTCCCCGACGAAGTCCGGTCACGATATCCTGTTGTTCTTCCTTTGTAAGTCGGATGCCGGGATCAGGCGCGCCCGTGAGATCATGGGACAAATCGCGTAGTGATGTCTTCACTGGCCTCGCTCCACTTCAATCGGTCCCGAACCCTCAGCACGAAGAGCAAATCCCCGGGCGATTGCCTTCTCATATGAATCGAACGGTCCCTCAACCCGCTTGCCTGTGTGGATCAGCTTCAGCCAAAACTGCGGCGGCTTGGGCTTCGGGATCAGGTGGTCGATCGGCTGCATCTTGTGCTGCTCTGCGAGCATGTCACCGATGGGCGGGTGGTCAATGTTGTTCGTCATAAATCAATGCTAATGCAGCAAAATGCTGAGGTCAAGGTGACTCAAGCTTTTGATTATCTTCAGCAGGCACAGGCTCCATACTGAAATCATAGGTCGTGTATGGTTGCAAGACCTCATCAGGCAGAATCATGCGGCCGCTCAGGTCTCGAAGCTGGGTGACTCTCATCATTATCCCACCAACCTCTAAGATTTTCCCAATGTACATGGTCTCCATCTCCCTCTTCACGGTAAATCTTCAGCGGAACCACCATATCGACGCCCCACGGACAAATGCACACGAATCGTGCATGAAAGTGGTCATCGCAAGGCTCCCAGAGAGGGCTCAGCGGCGTCCTACAGGCGGGGCAGGGGATTTTCATCACAACCGCCCGCGGACAGCTGAGGTCTCACCCTTCGCCGGCCAAATCACCCACCATAGCAGAAAGGCCAGGGCGATCAGAATGCCGATGCCGAACAGCACAGCCAACACCCAGAGAATCAGCAACAGTAGTGCGATCATGATCTCTTCCCATGCTTGGCTACGTAAAATCGGTTCATTGCTTCTGCAGTCTCCATAGCATCCTGCTGGGAATACGATGGCCTCCAAGCGGAGTTCGCTGTCATCGCAATGACCGTGATCCACTCATCGCTGCCACGCATTTGCTCTGAGTCAGTGATGAGCTTCTGAGCTTGATTCGTGACCTTGAGCAAGTCTCGAGCATGAACGATGAACCCTTGTGGTCCTATGAGCAGTATCATGCCTCAATGCTATCACGATGGTAGCGAGAGCCCAAGGTCTCCTGCTCAGTAGGCGAGCTAGCCGCTTCAAGCTGAGGTCGCTTTGGTGTGGGAGGAGTGTAAGTAACCTCCAGGTCTATCTCTGTGGTTCTCGTCATGGGAATTGTCTGCTGCCGAGGCGAATCAATGTAGATCGGCGATCCTTTCTCAATGCCAGTATCCAGCAGAATATTTGTGATCATATACCCTGCCTCCTTAGCAATGAATTTCTGGATCTGCCTGGGAAGCCCCGGGTCCCGAAAAAACCACTCATCATCTACGGTGAGTGTCATTCTCTTTGTAACCGGCATCATTTTGGTCTCTTTGCTGGTCGCCCAAACCCATCCCGCCAGGTACGCAACTCAAGTCTCATCGCCCCGGGAGTACCCTCCACACCCGCATGAAAGGTTGTGGCGATGGGCATGCCGGCAACAACTTCGGAGTTGTTCTCGACCGTCGGAATCGCATGGTGCATAATATATACCGTCTCAATTCGCTGAGCGGCCAGCCACTTACGATAAGCACCCCGAATCTTCATCCGAGGCCACAGCACTGGGTGACGAGGAGTCTGTCCCTTACTCATCCTCATACCTCTGCTCTTCCCTGTTCCACCGAGCGCCTGTCTCAGGACTCCACTCGAAGATCGGATCATCATCCGCAATCTTGAAGTCCTCAGTCTTGAAGTCCTCAAATACCGGGCTTTCCGGTTTTCCCCCACAAGTCACAAGTGCCGGATCAAGTGTCATCCGATCGGAGAATGGAAGCTCATGCGGCGACTGACCACAACAAGGGGTGAGTAGTTTATCTCCCGGGGGACAAGCATGGACAATCTCCGAAGGGTCATCATCATCCTGATCAAGGGGAGGGGGATCGATAGGAGAATAACCTAACTTGGCCAGTTTGTTCAGATACTCCCCATCAGTAATGCCAGAGTATCCCAACTTGGCCAGACTCTCCTGAAGCTTCTTCCCCTCATCTCCCTCAGGAACGGGGGAAACGGGCTCTATCGTATCATCGGGCAGGTAGTACGTCCGATCAAATAGCGTCTCACTGATGACCTGCTGGATTAGTGCTCGCCGGCGGATATGACACCAGCACCCGCATTCCAGAAACTCCTCAACGGGGGAGGGAATCCAGCCCGCACAAGCCTCATGGATCGCATCTCCGCCATAACCGATGATCGGCCCGCAATTAATGCTAGAGATAGTGTCCTTGTGGGCCTTTGGGCTCAGGGGCGTATCTTTACTCATCCCGCGGATCACCTCCATCGACATCCTCGAAGGGCATGGCTTCTTCTGGTGTAGGATCCCCCAGGTAGTCAGCGTCCGTCATAGGCCGCAACTTATCGGTTTCAGCGTCTCGAATCAAAAACACCGGTTTGAAGCTGGCATCCGACTCGCTTGTAATCACCGCATGTGTGATGGTACCTGTAGTTTTCGACCAGGCTGGCGGTTTCACCATCTTATACTTCCACCCGATCAGGAGACTGGAGAACCAGATCAAAGCCTCGTACTTGTAATCGCCCGTTGTCCTCGGCAGATGAAAAGCGAAGCCGAATCTTTGGCCGGGTATCGTCCAAACGTGCAGTCGCTTTCCCCGAATAATTTGTGTCATATCCTCATCCTACTCCTTGCGCATCTCTGGCAGCAGCAATCATTCTACGTCTCCATAGCTATTCTGCTCGATGTCTTGTTCACGGAACCAGTTGTCGAAGTGGTACTCGCAGCAACCCGAAATACGGTGCTCGTTCAGACCGCTGTCAGAGTAAATATGCCCGGGCCCTCGCGCATGAGTGTCTGGGATGTAGATGACCTTCTCACCCTGAATACAGGTGCGAGAATAAGTCTCATCCTCAGTTGCGCAGAAGAACGTGTACTCGTACGCCGTCTGTGGGTCTGTGCCTGCGAGATCAGGAGGAAGGGGAGCGACCCGATAGTGCCAGTTGTTGTCCGGAAGCTGGGGAGTGGTAGGGTCTGGATAAGGCCAGAGCTCTGACTTGAAGATGGAGTATGGAGAGGAGTCGAGAGCCTCTTTGATAAGGACCTCATCGGGTTCAAGGAATTGGATCAGGAAGATCTGCTTCAGGTCGCTGGGTGGTCGTTTTGTCATGTAGCAATCATCGCATAACCCGGACTGCCTGTCAATAGGGGGAACGACAGAGTAGTAACTTTTTCCAAAAGAGCTCACAGAGGTGCCGAAGACTGGTGGAAGATTCCCCCCCATGTGTTTTCCCCGTTTGGGAGAGGGGGGGGTTCAACTATATCACACTCTGGTCTGCTATGTCAAGACCTTGACATGCGGGAGATTTTAGGATAGAAGAGGGAGGAAAGAAGGATAGATATCATTTTGATTTGATCGGAAGAAGAAGAGAGGAAGAAGAGGAAGAGAAGAGGAAGTATCTTATCTAGATTCAATCATGCATGCATCAGAAGGATCAATGAGGAAGGGCAATCATGATGCAATGATGAGGAGGTTATTATACCAGATGATGATGAGGATATCAATGGATAATAATAGGAGGATAATCATGGATATATCATGGTATAATATCACCCTGATATACCCCCTATGTATAGGGTACCCCTATGCCCCACCCCTATCCCTATAGGCCCCTATACCCGCCCCTATGGGCATACCCCCCTATATAGGCCCCTATGCTCAGGCTCCCCTATGCCAGCACACCCATAGCCAGGCCCTAACCATAAGTCCCTTATATGGGCTCCCCTATAGACACTCCACCAAAAGACCCCTTCTCAGGGGCCCTTGGTCTGAAGAGGTGGTTTTTAGGGAGAGACTATGTCCTGGCCAAGGCCATTTCCTGAGGACTGCCCATCCCAATAGCAATGAGTAGAATCCTCGGTCTCGCACTCGGGCAAAGAGCCTTCCAACTGAGTGAGCGCGGCCCATAGCCCGAGAAAGAAGACTATGGTGAGAGTCCAGTGAAAGATCCGCCCGTTCATGAGAGGGAGTAAAGGTCGTCGTACTCGGCCTGTTGTTCCATCGCGTAGGCGAAGTCTTCATCATGCGCGGCGCGATAGACGTTCTCCTTGATCTGTTCATCAGAGCCATACTTGAGACCGTTGCAGTCGCCGAATTCGTGACCGCAGCAAGGAAAGTCCTCGCATCGGCCTCCGTTGGAGGTGACCTCGCAGGAGTGGTTCTGAAGAAGCGAGATGTCCGTTGAGGTGAACTCGCAGGTTGGGCATGTGGCGGGAAATGGCAGTTGGTTCGTCATGTTTCAATGCTAGGCCATGGCGAGCTTGGTGTCAAGGTCCTCGCGCGAGATTGCCATGAGGTACTGCTGAGGACCCGCACCTCGGCCCAGGTCGAGAACCTCCTCCTTGGAGAACCCGAGACTGAGCATGAGCACCATTTCTCCGGTCGATCGTGCACGCACATGCACTACCTGGAGATCGCTGGGAGTGCGCCTAAGCGCCTTTCGTGCGCGCTTGATCAGTGCCTGCGATCGTGCTTCCTGGAATGCCTTCCTCATGATTTCTTCTCCTTTGGTCGTGAGCTCATGTGGTAAGTCGGTCATAGCATCATGCTATCAGGCCATCAGAGTCCGTCTAAGGCCGGTGTTTGACCGCTTGGCATGCTAGCATACTTCTCACTCCACACCCAGCTGCAGGAGCCGACACACCAAGAGACCCCCGGGAGACTTCCCGAGAGCCCTTGGCCGAACCCGAACCGCACCTCCTCTGTTTGGTCTAGTTGCCGTACTTCTCGAGTTCGGCGAGGGTCCAATCCAGGGCCTTGTCCTTGCGGTTGGGACCTTCGTAGCCCCACTCCTTGCAGAGTGCGAGAGTCGAAGGACCGCGGCTCGAAGCCTTCAGTCCAGTCTTGATCTCGATGCGGAGTCGGCCTCGGAGTTGGGCGAGCGCGATGCGCCGGCGGTCGGGCTTGAGGATGATGAAGTCGGTCATGATCCCTGCTCCTAGCGGTGGTTGCGCTTCTGGGCGCGGCGTGCGGTGCGGTTGTGGTTGCGCGAAGTGTCGGCCTTGCGGTCGAGCGGTGCGAACTTCAGGTCCTCGTAGCGTGAGGCGACCTGAGCGGCGATTTGAGTTGCGGTGTTGTTCGTCATATTTCAATTATGCCTGACCCGAGCGCCAGTGTCAAGGTCCAAATCAGTTTTATTTAGGGCAAAATAGTCCTAGGGCATTGGTGCCAAGTCGTGATAGCATCAAGGTATGACGAACAACACCGACACTCAGGCAACCACCTACCGCGTCTACGAAGTGACTCGCAGGGATGGGTCGACATACCAGACTCCGTTCTTCGGCGATGCGCTTCTCACCGGCCTTCCGTACAAGAGGGTCGACCTCACTCAGAACGAGTACTTCCAGAAGTTCGACATCTGACCCCTCCCGGGCCCTCGCTTGATCTTCCGATCGCGGGGGTTCTGGAGCGCGTTTCCGGCGATATCGGGCCGCCATGTATGCTAGCATACCCTTTTGGCATTCTACACCCGAAAAGCCCCTCGTGAGGGCCCCCGGGGCCTTTCAGCGCCAGATAGTTTGGCGGGGTTCGCCAGTCGCATTGAAGAGGGTGTCGAGTTGAGAATCGAGTACGTCTTCATCGCGCGGTTCGAACATCGGGATGTGGTCACCCTTGTCATTCATGAACTCGGTGGTGCACTGGTTTGCGATATGGGCGGTGTCGAGAATGCCCAATGCGGGCTTCGGGTCGGCCTTGGTGCGGGTAAGTGAATTCGTCATAATGCCATGCTACCATGACCCGCTCATGATGTCAAGCATAAATTGGCCTTGCATCATGCGCGATGGTCGTGGTAGAATAGAAGCATGAATGACAAGGAAATCCTCGAATCCGCCCTGACCGACGCTCTCGCTGATCAACTCGCAATGCGAAACACGATCACCGCACTCGCCGATGCGCGACTGCGCGACTCCTCGATCTACCGCTCTGCGGTCAGGGAATTCGCCCTCATCTCGCATGAAATTCGCCAGATTCGATTGCTCCTCAATTAAACCCCCCTCGCCCCGAAAGGGAGGCATAGGAGCGTGTGGGGGAGTTTGTCACTCGGAATGCTAGCATACGGGGCATGCCTCAAATCGCCTCAGATCGCCGCCTGGAGCCTTCCACACCAGCATGCGCGAGGGGGTCACGAGCGAAATCGCTCAAACTTTAACACACGCCGATCGTCCCCCGATCCTTGCGAATCAGGGGCGATCGTGCGATGCCTACTCGGCGTCGAGTTCCTCGACCTCGGGCGCCTCATCGGCGTCCTCGCGCGATGCGCGCTTCTCGGCGAGTTCGGCGGCGAACTTGGCGAACTTCGTCTTGAGGGAGCGCACCTCGCGCTTCTCGATGCCCCATCGCCCGCCCTTGCCGGGCTGTCCCTCGGCGGGGGTGATCGAGCGCATGAACTTGCGCGCGGTGCGGGGGTCGGTGTCGAGTTCGGTGGCCAGTTCGGAGATGTTGATCGTTGCCATTTGTATCACTCCTTGTATCATATCGATCATTTGCGGGGTGCATTTGATTCGATATATAAATCATACCACACTCGACCCCCTCGTCAAGGCAAATATCCAAATTAAATTAAAAACTTTGTTTGGCGTAGTTGCCTTGACTTTGCCTCCTGGTCATGGTATGCGCATGCGCCCCAAATAAAATTGCCAATTGCCTTGCCGCGCATCGCATATCGTGGTAGCATTAATGCATGATCAATCGCCTAAATCGACGCCAACGCAAAGCGATGCGCGATGCATATGCGCGCCCCGTTGTCAAGGCCCTGGCATCCCGTGCCATTTTCAATGAGGCGCAGGGAATGCTCCCCAAAGTGCAAATGACTTTCGAGTTGACAACTGGAGAAGTTGTCACATTCGAACTCGAAGTTGCGGAAGCGGGGAAGTTTATCGAAATGAGCATCGCATCATATCGCGCGATCGTTCCCCAACTCCGCACGGGAATGGGAGGATGGGGGTCCTGACCCCGTGGGGCGCCGCCTGCGGCGTTCTCCCGCGGTGTTGTGTCACGAAGTATGCTAGCATTCCTGGCATTTTTTGACACCCCAGAACGCCCTCGTGGGGCGCCTGAGGAGCGAATTACGGGCGAAGAAATTGCCCGATTACTTGCGCCGTAAACCAGTCCCGGAATTCGTGTGCTTCATCATCATCCGTCTCGGTTTCCCCGTTATTCGGGAACGGCATCCCGGCATCGACCATCATTTCCGAGAATCGATCGTAGAAATCATCGAACGTTCTTTCGACGTCACGATTGGACGCGACTTCTTGCACGGACGAGTCGAATTGGTGCCAAACGGCAGCATGAACGACTTTGCCCTTGCATTCGTCGCGTTCGCAATAGGGTGTGGGAATCGTTTGGTTCGTCATATATAAATCATATCACACCCCCTCACTTTGTCAAGGTTTATTTGACGCCATGTGTCCCTCAATTTTCAAACACACGGAAAGCGCTTCCTAAGGGGGTTTGGTCACGGCGGATAGCTAGCATTCCGACGCGGCATGCGATCGCTCCTGACGCCTCCTGAGAGCGTTCCTGACCCTATGCACCCGCAGGAGATGCCCCTCTTTCACCATGTGTCCGCGGGAAAGCGCTTTCAGACACCATGTGTCCACCCTGTGCATAACTTCCGGACATATGGCGTCCTGTGCATAACCCTGTTAATAAAAAATGGGGCTCTCAAGGAGTCCGTGGAACCTATGCCTATATGCGTATGTGCACATGATCTGCAAGAAAAGATCAAACTCGAGCCAAAATGTCCGAACCTCCATACTCTGAGCCTGTCCGGGCAATAATAAATGCAGAAAGTACCGAGACGGACGAAACTCCCATGATCCAGGTGCTCCGTAAACCCTATAGGTTTCTTCTCAAACTCTCAAACCCTGAACGTTGTTCCGGGCAATTACCTGTCAATCTTCCCCTGTCCCATTGGCATCCTTCAGTTACCTTCACCCGGATTTCATCGTGCCCTACCCCATTCCCCCAAACTCGGACACTCATCAGACACACAGACAGCAGCATTCTTCAGTCTCAGTCCCCCTTCAATCCCCTCCTCCTCCACTCGACACAAATCTCCCCACCCTCTGACTCATCCACGTCTGGTAGTGTGATGTGCGGACCGGCCCGAAGGGCCAGGGACGTGCATGCATGACATACGGAAGCGGAAGGTGGATAGTACTCCATCCAGCCTTCCGCCTAGCCCTCCGTCGAGCCCGGGGCTCGACCCGGGGCCTTCCTTTTAGCCTCCAGTGCTCCCCCCAGCCTCAGTTTCGTCCTCCGGATCTTCTTCAAGTAATCTCATCAGATCATCATCGTCTAGCCGAGGAGATTTCTCCGGGTCCCACTTCCCAAGATTATCAAATGGTACCAAAGCATCTCTTAGCTTTCGCCACATCGGCTCCTCAAACCGAATATGTGAGAGAGCTTGCCCTGCAACCTGAGCGAGTATCTTGCAGTCCTCAATATACCGATAATCCACTTCAGCCATTGCTCTCATCCTCCGCCCACTGTCGAACTATCTCCCGCATCTCCCAGTCATTCAGCCTGAGTTTATGCTGCGCAGTTTTAATCGCAACAGCCACAACCATAGCCGTGATTGCCATCCCCAGTTCATACGCAGCCCATTGCCCATAAGTCGGAACCTTCACTTGTCCCCGTGAATTTCTATACAAGCGCATGGGCTTCCTTCCTAAGCTTGGCGTACTCCAGTTGACGGGACCTTGAGAGCCCATCCCAAACCCTACGCATAAACTGATGTAGAGGCTCACCAGTAATCGTAAGTTTGCGGCCTTGGCTCGAGTCTCGAACGTTGCACCCGATGATTTGACCCAATCGGTTAACGGAATCTTCCCTTAGGGTTGACTTGACTGTGAGCCAGATGGTTGACTTGCCATTTTGATGGGACAAAAAGAGAGTCCCTGAGGCTGAGAGGTAACCCGCAGCCCATGCTTCATCGTTGGTCATGTACTAATGCTATCGCATCGGCGATGAGGGGTCAACCCTTTTGAGCATAAATAATGATCCGGAAAAGTCGAAGCAACAGTCAGAAGTAGCTATCATATCCCGTATATGTTGCAGACATAGCATTTCGTTGCATACCGCAACCTTTAGGTTGCGTATGCGAAGGGGCGCGTATGGGCACGAACGCGTATGCCCGCGCGAGAGAGAACACACTAGTGAGCCCCACACCCTTGGGAATGGAGCTCAGTAGGTTAGCCGTGTTACTCAGCCTCATCGCGGAGGCGGGTCAGCAGCTTAACGGTAGCGCCGGCGATGGCCTGAATGGCGTCATCGGGCAGGTCATTGATGAGACCCTGCGTGGCCAGATCGTAGGTCTCATTGCCGACATGGACCTGGAGCCATACTGGCGCGGGACCTGGAGCCGGGGCACCTGCGGGATTGACGTCATGGCGCTGAGCTTGTTCGGTGGAGATGGTGGGAATGGGTTCAGTGGACATTAGTGTGTTTCCTTTCGTGTGGTGTATGTGATGAGAGTGCGGCGCTCAACTGGTTGCCAGCTGTACATCTTGGCAATAGCAGGATCTACGCCGAACTCAGGGATAAAGTTACCGAGATTATCTATCCAGCCCAGCTCGCCCTGAAGTTCCCAGCCTAGTGGGAGATCCAGTTCCATGATACTACCATCTGGATAAGCGGTAATGATCTTGGATATCGTGGGAGGAGGGGATTTGGCCATTATACCCACCCGTGCACTGGGCACTCTGGATCGACGGTGTAAGGAAGGGCATCATCGCAGCCTGATTCGCAGATGAAGGGCAGATCCTTCACCTCTTGGATGCCCTGCTGGATGACCGCAAGCTGCGCTTCGAGATTCGCAAGGGCCTGTCGCTTGGCGTCGCCCTGGCTCTCCGTATGCGCGGGCGTATACCCGGGGGTCCAGTAGCTCTTGACGAGTTGCCATTTACCACCTGCCTTGCGAACTACCCAGCTTTTGCCGGGGATACCTGCTCTTGTTTCACCTTGTACGCTCACGCGGGCACCTCTTCCTCTTCACTGGTTTCGACGATACCCACGAGGGCAACGCCGGGGATGTTGGCGAAGGCCTGCTGGATGAGGCTTGCTGCCACACCCACAATGTCGGCCGGATCATGGGTCTCTTCAGAGTTGAAGTTCACCACCACTTTAACCCTCATCAGTAATCCTCCATGTCTTGATGCTGGCTTTCTCGGCGAGACGCGCACATGCGGACGCCCCGCGCGAGTTGTTCTTGATAAATGCTATACATAAGTTTGCGCCCATGTCAACCATCTGTTGGTTTCTGACGAAACCTGCTTGCTTTCCATAGCGATCCCAGTCTGCAGGGTGAGCCTCTACTGCACCCCCTAGTTCGAGCCAGATCTTGGAGGACATCTCATCAACTCCGCGTGCCGTCCCATGCACGAGAATCGGGTCTCGATCCTTTACTTGATCATACACCTTTGCTAGCAGTAGCTGGATTACTTCTCTGTCTGTCCAATCTCTTGATCCAGTGACAAGCAATCTGAAGTGGGTGGTCATAGTCTTGCTGCTTCGAAGCGTAGGGTGGCCTCTCGTAGTAGACCATAAACGATGTGACTAGGGGTCAGGCCTCGTTGGGTCATGGTGATGTATCCATCCTTCTCACTATCATCGAGATTGCTGACATGACCAATGAATACCCAGTCATTGAATGAGTCGCCCTCGTCACCAACTTCTCGAATGATCGAGAGCTCATTTAAGAGTTCATGCAACTCCGTGAGAATTACTGACTCCTCCCTTTGTTCAGGCATCAGCCATTCCCCAGCTCAGCGATAGCTTCTGTATCATCAAGTTGATGCTTGAACATATGAGCCTGTAGTTCACTCATATCAGGGTCAAGGAGAAGCTCAGCCATTCCCAGGTAAGCAAACTCGGCATCCCGAATCTCAACCCTGACGGGGATCTTGACTACCTGTTCACAGACAGGGCAGATAACCTCAATGGGTTGCATCTTAGCCATTAGAGTTTCATCTCTTTCTCATTGTTGTTCTTCTTGCCGGCGATTGATAGCACGAATCCATTGCTGTGCTACTGCAGCCACTTGAATGAGTTCTGCCTTGAGCAGATCGGGATCGCTTTCAGCGAAAGCTTCAGCTACTTCCTCCTCAAGAACCTGTCGCCAGGTTCCCCTACGTTTGGCGAATTCTCGTTGAGTAACCCACTTAGCTCTATTGCGATCACTCAGGTTCCCGTCAGTGGGTCCAGTGCCATCGGGGTGGTCTTGCTGACCCCACTTTTGATCCTGTCGATCCTCTTCCTTCCGAGTTTCGAGCGCCACCAAATCAATGCGCATCATGATCGTGCGATCATTCATTAGAGTTTCCTTCCCATTCATTCCTGAAGTATTGCAGAATCGCTCAATATGCGTGATGCGATAAATCACATGATCGAGCATGATAGGTCATACGGGCATTCTCCAAAGATTCGTGCCTCCTGGAAGCTGAACCCGCTGCACCTTGCTTGCGTCAAGCAACTTCACCATTCGCTTGTGTACCGTAGAACGATTGACCTTCAGCACATCGGCAAGTTCGCTGGTGCTCATCCCCGATACAGGTGCCTCGCGAAGAGCATCCAGTGCCGGATCAGTGCGAACCTTGCGTTCCGATCGCGCTCGACTGGTTCGCCTGCTGGGTGTGGAATGACCCTCTTGGGCTTCATTCGCCTCGGTGTCATCTTCTCTCCAGGGCTGAACTGTTGGTGTCCACCAGAGGTTATGGACATCGGTCATACGATACGTTGCAGCCGGAACCGTCTTTGATTCCAGGTCAATGCGTACATCCTTGAGACCTGATCGTGACAAGTACATACTGTCTTCACCCCAAGCATGGTTGGCGACCGAACCCAACATACGTTGACCCGGCCGAGCACGATCAGCTTTACCCATGTGGTGAACGACCAAGACTGCAACATTGTGCTTCCTCGAAAGTAGCTTGAGCGGTTTGAAGATCTTATTGGTCATCTCTTGTGACCGATTCTCATCGACCTCGCCTGCGGTCATCATGAGCGTGTCAATAATCATGACCCTGTAGGGTTCGCCATCCATGCCGGCCGCGAGTGTCTCATCTAACCAAATCTGCCAGGCTTCATTTGAGATAATCAAACCCTGCTGGATATAGGCGTTGATGTTCGGGTCGAATGCTGCGTCCTGCTCGGGCGGAAGCCAGTATAAACCAGCCTCATTCTCATTCCGAACAAGCTCGAACTTGTCGGTGCTCTTGTTCACCCAGATTTTTGCGGAGCGATTCTTGAGAGTGGGTGCGGGGTCTTCTTCCTGGATGTAAAGAACTGGGCCTGGATTCTGAACCCTGAAGTGGCCAAGAAAATCCGCTCCGGTTGCGACTGAGAGAGCAAGGTCGAGGCCCACCCATGATTTATAGCACTTCGGTTCTCCGGCAATAAAACCACATGCACCTTCAGTGAGAACACCTTGAATGAGATACTTCGGTTTCTTGATATTCTTGAGGAGGAAACCAAGACGCTGAGGTGACGGCCGCTCGACCTCATTTTCTACTTCCCCCTCTTTGTCCAGCTTCGCAAGAGTCTCGTCAGAACGCTTGGCGATGGCTTTCGATGCTTCGGCGATGAGGCGACGAAGTTCATCGTGGCGATCCCGGAACTTGTTCCAGACCGTCTCCCGAACCACCGAGACGATCTCCGCGGTCGAAAGTCCGACGTCAGCAAGGCATCGAATGAGATACCAGAGTTGATCCGACTTGTCCCCGCTTGCTTCTCGGGCATTCAATAGCTCCCTTGCTCGGTGGTTCAGTTTGAGTTTGATACGTGCGATAACCTCGATCCTATCCACACCCTCAATGTCTGAGGCGAGGGCGTCGGTAAGTTCGGAGTCAGGGCCCATGACAACTGGAGGCAACTCAGCGAAATCACCGGGGAGGTAGGAAGGACCATCGTGCCAGAGAATCTTACCCTGAGGGTATGTTCCATCAGCCCGTCGGTTCTCTGGCTTGTGATTGGGGAGACCCGGTACTCTCAGCAGCTGAACTGAATCCCAGCCCGATGCATCCGCGCCGAGCATATAGGTCATGCGCTGGTTCTCGTTGCCCGGCCAGGAAGAGCCTTGGAAGTCGCCCTGTTGTGCTACCCAGAGAGCTTGATAACGACCCGGACTCGATTCCCAGGCAATGGTGGGGGGATACTGGTCGATGGTGCTGGGGTCGACATAATCGAGGTCTGCCCAAAGAGCGTGTTCGTCCATGGCCACATCCTCACGGCGCATGGGGTACTCAAACAAGCTGGTCGACCAGTAGACGTCATGTTCCCGTGCCTTATTGGTGTGGGTGAGGATATGTTGGACGATGTCTTCTCGCTGCTTGGGCCATAGAAAAGCGGGTCCCTCGTGGAAACCCTTGCGTCGCTTGCCAGTCTCGCGTTGAACCTTGCGATCGATCCATGGGAAGAAGACATATCCGGCCTGCTTCTTCCCCCATGCTCTGCTGATCAGCCGTAGAGACTTTTCAACTTCGGCCTGTGTGACCACTACTCCTCCCCCCGGACGAGCTTCCCAATTCGTGTGGCCAACTTCAGTAAGGCCTGGTCTTCCGGAGATGACTTGAGGTTAGTGCTGTTCACATACTCCTTTTCGAGTACCGTCAGCACCTCAGCGAATGCTTCTTTGCGACCATCCTGTCGCCCTGCTTCATAACGACCATCTCGAAGCTTCTTACGGGTTGGTGATACAGGCATGATACTCCCTCAATGTTGCGCCATGGGCTGTTGCGTCTTTCGTGCGTAGGCATTTCGTATTGCGTACGCAGGCATTTCGTTCACTTTATGCGATCAGTCAAACCTTGTCAACTGCTAACGTCAGCAAAATTATGCTTTCCCTGCCTTGCACTGCATAAGCGCGCGATATAGCATTGATGCATCAGCAATTGATTGAAGGAGAATCACAGTGGCGAATTCGCTCGAACTGATCACGTTGAGGGAGTTGCTTCGTGATCCGACCTATCGGGACTATTTCAAGCAGATCCCCGAACTACCCCCTCATTACAGTCCGGATACCCTACCATGGAAACTCCTGATTCTCAAGGAAGGCGAAACAGCCTGGCGCTCGAAGCGCTATCCCACATACCGCGATGCTTTTGATGGGTTGAAGAAGATACTCCCCGTCAGTACCAATGCCGCAATCAACTGTCCCGCCTTGGGATTCATGCCTCCGATCAAGAACTTCAAGGTCAAGGGTAAATTCGTTGGATCTGGTACCCGACGCAAGCCACTGATCATTACGAAGGTGTGGACACCTCGCATTGAAGCGGATATGGAATCTCATTCCTGGTGCCCCCACTGCCGACGACCCACCATCTTCCGTCTAGCCACGTTGAAGCGACCCGACAAGAATGGCTATGCAGCTGTCTCGGGTGAAGCTGTAGACCGATGCATCATCTGCGGCGCAAGCGAACGCATTGTCGATCTTCGCCACCCTACCAACCACCAGAAGTGGGATGAAAACCGACCGAGAGTACACGTAATCCGATGAGTAGTCCGATGAAAGACGCCCGTTGGGAGATTGCCCTTCGTCTTGCTGAGGAGCTGGGTATCGACTGGGATAGTCTACCTTACCTTGTCCAGGAACGACTGCTTTATTCAGCGCAGCAGTTCTTGGATCAGGCCAGCAAGGATGCTGTTCAGAAGGTAGCCAACAAGTTCAACAACTCCGAAAGAAAAGAAGTAGTATGAAGCATGTATGGGTAGCTCTTCAGTACTCAGTCATCGATGTTGAATTGAACGGGGAAACAGGTAAGCTTGACTGGTCTGTCTCTGAGGCTTCTGATGAGCTGGCAAAGGAAGAATCAGTAGTAGGCTGCTGGATGTGCGAGGTTCCCCTGGACCACGATACCTATAATACTGAATGCCCGGGGGAGGCACCAGCCGATTAATTTTGACGGGAACCTTGACATGCTATCGGCAAGGGCATATAGTCTACTTATCGCTAAAGGGCGATAAATCGCAACCCAAGGAGCAATTCAAATGGCGCTGTACACAAAGTCCGAACTCGGTAAGAAGACTCTTGCCGACCTCAAGGCACTCGCCAAGGAGCACGACATCGAGATCGTGAAGGGCTGGAGCAAGGCCGACCTGGTCGAAACCCTGCTCGAGGTCGAGATCGCCGAACTTGAGGAAGACCTCGAAGACGAGCTGGAAGACGAGCTCGACGAGGAACTCGACGAGGAAGAACTCGACGAGGAGCTGCTCGAGGAGGACGACATCGAACCCGAGCCCGCCCCGAAGAAGACCAAGGGCAAGACGGCTACGAAGAAGCCGGCCCAGGAAGGCGATACTCTCGCCGCCAAGCAGGTCGCAACCCTGCTCGGTACCGAGGCCAAGACGCTTCGGCAGTTCTTCCGTTCGCCGGCATCGACCGTCGAAGCAGTCGGCTCGGGTGGTCGCTACGAGTTCCTCGAGACCGACATCCCGAAGATCAAGTCGGAGTTCGAGACCTGGAAGGCACAGCATGCCAGCCGCGGCGCGAAGCGCGGATCAGGCAAGTCCAGCAAGCCGGCCGAGGAGATCGAAGAGGTCGAAGAGATCGAGGAGCTGGACCTCGAAGATGAGCTCGACGACGAGGAGCTCGAACTCGAGGACTAAGTCGTCTGAGCGACTCTAAACAGGTTCTTAGGCTCAGAGCGGGTGGGTATTACAAGGGTAATGCCTGCCGTGAACGGCAATGCTGCAACTCTTCAGACAACGACACTTGAGGTAGAGCTAACCACAAGGGGTCGGACCCCAGTCCCTGAAGTCAGTACTGACCTCCTAACCTAAATGATAATTCCACACCAAGCAAATCGGGCCTAGAACTAGGTAACATGCCGTGGCGAAGTTGCATCATCGAGTGCAGTCAGAGTTCTGATACGTGCGGTAGGCCCACAAAAAACCCCCTCCAGTTTCGCCATATCCGGAGGGGGTTTAATGTGTGTTACTCGGGCAGATCGTCGAAGGTAATGCCGATATCCTCACCGGCATCCATCTTGGCTTCGAACCATTTCACCGCTTGAGTTTCCTTGGACACGTTCATCTCGATCTTCCCAGACGGTGTGTACTTCGACCAGTCGATGTTATCGTCGGTGCTGCGGGTGACGGGGTTCAGGGTCACCTGTGAGTAACCGGTGTTGGTCTTCATGATGGAGTGGACGTAGAAACGGGCCTTGACAGCCATAGTATCTCCTTTATGGAATGGATTAGCTGAGAAGACCTGCGAACCAGATTTGCGCCTGCGTCCGAGTCGATGCGATCATATCAGACTATTTTTTCTTCTTGCGTTTACCTGAGGAGTTACTGATGGCAGCGGCCGATGATTTGCTCATGCCCCTTCGGCGGAGCGCCTCGTATTGCTTAGGGTGTTTGATAGAGCGATACTTCTTACCAGGCATATAGATCACCTCATGGCCATCATATGCGCGCGATGCATGATTGGGCAATGCATCAGCAGGGGCTAGGTTGCTCCTAAATCGCCCCGCATATCATTGCTGGGCAATCATGTATAGCGTGATGATCGGCGCTTAGCGGATCGCTTGGAGCGCTTAGCCGATTTGTCCTTACCGGGTAGTCGCTTTTTATCATGATCCAGCGGTCCATAGCGATCTTCGTATTCAGTCAATGCATCAGCCGTCGAGTCATCGCGGCGGCCCATGAGAAAGTCTGACGCAAGGTCTCTGAGGTTAGCTTCACTCAGGCTTTGTCGCCATATGATGCACTGTTGCTCGTAGTCCATGTATGGGGAGGGCGCAATTGAACCACCACTACGCATTGAGGGCTTCCTTTACGACGGATAGGGCTTCTGATGGGGAGCACACTACCCGAGCGACGCCTCCCGCGTGCTCGATTTTGGTGTGGACCAACCGCTGGACAGGGGAGACATTGCCGCGAGACTGAGGCATTTTCACCTCGATTCCGATGAACTTGCCTTCTGCACATACGATGATGTCCGGTAGGCCTGCCATCATGTACTCGCTACCGTGTACCTTGAAGCAGAAGTAACCCTCCAGTCGTAGCACCTCCATGATGCGGCGACTAAGTTTGGATTCTGGCTGACTCATAATCTCCCCTCCTTCCGAGTGGTTCGTCATAGTCATCTTAATTCACAAGACCCCGAAATAGCAAGGACTGCACACAAGACGATGCCCCTCCCGGTCCCTATGAGGGGGCCCGATCCCGGGAGGGGCACCGCGTTTTCTGTAGGTGGCGCGCCTACAGGTTGTCGATGTCGAGCTCCTCGAGCTCGTCATCAGTGACTTCAGAAGCCTTCTTCTTCGTGGTCTTCGACTTG
>Ga0193738_1000326_pt1 | contig 28509 bp, 30 predicted proteins | sample L2a1metaG_FD_144927 | JGI IMG/M metagenome (GOLD analysis project Ga0193738, IMG submission 144927) | Soil microbial communities from a riparian zone of the East river system, Colorado, United States - L2a1 | ecosystem: Environmental > Terrestrial > Soil > Riparian zone | place: USA: East River... | reverse complement strand
CCCACCGCCCACTTCCACGACCTGGGCTCGGACCACTACGAATCGAGGATCAACAAGCAGCGCCGGCAGCGCGATCTCGTCCGCCAGCTCGAGCACCTCACCGGCCAGCGCGTCACCCTCCAACCCGCCGCCTGACCTCACCCCGGCGCCACAAGAACCCGGCTCCGCCGGGTGCCTCCGGCCTGCCCCCTCACCGACCGATTTTCGAGTCAGCAGCGTTGTGCGCGGGGGTCAACGTCTCGCTGTGCACTCGCGCCGATCCCGGCATGCGCCGCCAACTCACCCTTCGGGCGATGAGCAGTGCGCCGTACGATGATTGCCGTGATCACGGCAGTGCACGCGCTGGTCTACGCCGAGGACCCGGACGCGACCCGAGCCTTCTTCCGTGACGTCCTCGCGCTCGCTGGCACCGACACCGGCGATGGCTGGCTGATCTTCAAGAGTGGTCCCAGCGAACTGGCAGTGCATCCGAGCTCCTGGGAGTACGAGGGCCAGACCGGCTCCACCGATCAGGACTTCGATGTCTCCCTGATGTGCGACGACCTCGACAAGACAATGGCGGAGCTGACCGCCAGGGGCGCTGAGTTCACCGGCGACGTCCGGGACGAAGGCTGGGGCATCACGGCCCGGCTGAAGGTGCCGGGCGCCGGCGAGATGACGCTCTACCAGCCGACCTATGACCCGCCCGCGACGTCGCGGTAGCTCACAACCGGACGCTGCTCCTCCGAGACGGTCGATCCGCCTGGTCGCGTCCGCACGAGGTCGCCGACGCGCAGACTCGACGCACAACTGCGCCCACATCAGAACAGGACGGTTGCGAAGGTCCCGATCTCGTGAAATCCCACCCGCCTGTAGGCCGATCGCGCCGCGGTGTTGTAGTCGTTGACGTAGAGCGTGACGACCGGGGCGACATCGCGCCGGGCGTGCTCGACCACCGCGGCCATGCCGCCGGCGCACAGACCTTGGCCGCGCCGCTCGGGGCGGATCCAGACACCCTGCACCTGGCACGCGTTGGGTGTTGCGGCGCCGATCTCCGCCTTGAAGACGACCTGCCCGTCCTCGAACCGGGCGAACGCGCGGCCCGCCGCCACCAAATCGGTGACTCGGGCGCGGTAGTAGGCGCCGCCGTCGGAACCGATCGGCGAGACGCCGACCTCCTCGGTGAACATGGCGACCGCCGCGGGCAGCAGGCGCTCGACTTCGTCCGTGCGCACCCGGCGTACGAGGGGGTCCGGCGCCACCGCCGGGCGTTCGGCCAGCGCCAGCACCGGCTGACACGGGCGCACCTCCCGGGCCTCCCCCCATGACAGCCGCAGCGACTCCCACATCGTGAGCACGGCGTCGGCCGGGCCGAGGATGGACGAGCACCGCCGGCCTCTCCGACCGGCCCGGTCGGCGAACGCCTGGGCCGCAGCGGAGGTGGTTGCGACCGGGACCAGGTTGGCGCCCGAGTAGCAGAGTGAGACCAGCCGCCCCGACTCGCGGTAGCCCCACAACTCGCCGCCCATCCGGCCGCCGGACAACCCCGACATGTGGACCCGTGAGGCCACGAAGACATGTGAGACCGGGTCGCCACCGAGCAGCTCGAGCACCTCGGACAGGTCGGGGGGTCCCAGCGGCGCGACCGCGACGGCGGTGGTCCCGAGCACGCCCACCCCTCTCCGGCCGTCGCGGCCGCGACGCCTAAATCGCCGTTACGGAAGGAACCCTTCGCATAGTGAAGCACCCGGAGCGTGCCAGATCGTGGACAGCGGCTGCGGCGACCGCAACCGCCCGGGTCAGGAGACGGTGACCTGCGGTTCGCCGGACCCGACGCCGGCGGACTCCATGCTCTCGGCGATGCGCCTGGCCTCCTCGATCAGGGTCTCGACGATCTGCGACTCGGGCACCGTCTTGATCACCTCGCCCTTCACGAAGATCTGTCCCTTCCCGTTGCCCGACGCCACGCCCAGATCGGCTTCCCGCGCCTCGCCAGGCCCGTTGACGACGCAGCCCATGACCGCCACGCGCAGGGGCACCTCCATGCCCTCGAGGCCGGCGGTCACCCGGTCGGCAAGCGTGTACACGTCGACCTGGGCGCGGCCGCAGGAGGGGCAGGAGACGATCTCCAGCTTGCGCTCACGGAGGTTCAGCGACTGCAGTATCTGCAGGCCGACCTTGACCTCCTCGACCGGAGGAGCCGACAACGAGACCCGGATGGTGTCGCCGATGCCCTGCGAGAGCAGTGCGCCAAACGCCACCGCTGACTTGATCGTGCCCTGGAAGGCCGGACCCGCCTCGGTGACTCCGAGGTGCAACGGCCAGTCGCCGCGCTGGGCCAGCAACTCGTAGGCCCGCACCATGACCACCGGGTCGTTGTGTTTGACCGAGATCTTGAAGTCGTGGAAGTCATGCTCCTCGAACAGCGACGCCTCCCAGACCGCGGACTCGACCAACGCCTCCGGTGTCGCCTTGCCGTACTTCTCCAGTAACCGCGGGTCGAGCGATCCGGCATTGACGCCGATCCGGATCGACACGCCCGCATCGCTCGCGGCCCGGGCGATTGCGCCGACCTGGTCGTCGAACTTGCGGATGTTTCCGGGGTTGACGCGCACCGCGGCGCAGCCGGCGTCGATCGCTGCGAAGACATACCTGGGCTGGAAATGGATGTCGGCGATCACCGGGATCTGCGACTTCGCCGCGATCGCGGGCAGCGCCTCGGCGTCGTCCTGGCTCGGGCACGCCACCCGGACGATGTCGCACCCGGTGGCGGTGAGCTCGGCGATCTGTTGCAGGGTGGCGTCGACGTCCGTGGTCGGCGTCGTCGTCATCGACTGCACACTGACCGGGGCGTCGCCGCCGACGTCGACCTTGCCGACCCGGATCTTGCGCGACACCCGCCGTTGTGCAAGCACCGGCGGGGGCATGGCGGGCATGCCGAGGGCGAGGTTCATGGGTCCATTCTCCGCCACCTCAGCCAGGCAGGCGGACCGGGTTGACGATGTCGGCGTAGAGCAGCAGCACGCTCATCCCGATCAGCAGCGCGGCGACGCCGTACGCGACGGGCAGCGCCTTGGCGACGTCGACCGGTCTCGGCGTAGGCCCGCCGCTGACCTTGGCCCAGCCGCGCTTGACGCCTTCCCATACCGCGCCGGCCGCGTGGCCGCCGTCCAGCGGCAGCAACGGGATCAGGTTGAACAGTGCGATCGCCATGTTGAAGCTCGCGAGCAGTAGCACGAAGCTGGCCACGCGGTCGGCGAGATCGACGTCGAGCGTCGCGATCTCGCCACCGATCCGCCCGGCACCCACGATGCCGATCGGACCGTCGGCCTCGCGCTCGCCGCCGCCGAAGGCGGCGTCCCAGACGCCGACCATCCGCTCCGGGATCGAGATCACCGCGCCTGCGGTCGCCGCGGTGAAGTCGCCGAGCCAGACGGCGGCACCGCCGATGTCCTGCGGTACGAGCTCTTGGGTGGGTGCCACACCGAGGAACCCGACGGTCTCGAGCTCGTCGGTCGGCGGGCGGAAGCCGTCGGCTTCCTCGTCGCCGAGAGCGCGCCGTTCGGTCGTCACCAAGTCCGGGGTGAGGGTGACCTGGCGGCCGTCGCGCTCGACGACGACGTCGACCGGGCCGGCCTCCTGGTCCCGGATCAGGTCCTGCGCGTCGCTCCACGAGGTGATCGGGACGCCGTCGAAGGACACCAGCCGGTCACCGGACCGGAACTCGGCCGCGGCCGCGGGGGTGGGCGGGTCGTCCGCAGTGCACGCGCGATCGCCGTCGGCCACCGGGATCACGCACGCCGAGACCTCGCTCACCACCGGACGAAGCTCGGCCTTGCCGTGGATCATCAGCACCCCGCCGGCGAGCACGGCTGCGATGAGCACGTTCATCGCCGGCCCACCGAGCATCACGACGAGCTTCTTCCACCATGTCTTGCGGTAGAAGACGTGGTCCTCGTCGCCGGGCTGGATCTCCTCCTTGGCGACCCGCCGAGCGTCCTCGACCAGCGCCTGGAAGGGCCCGGTGCTGGCCTTGCGCAGGCGGCGGGGGTCGTCGCCGGGCTCGGGCGGGAACATGCCGATCATCCGGACGTAGCCGCCCAGCGGGACCGCCTTGAACCCGTACTCGGTCTGGCCACGACGGCGCGACCAGACGGTGCGACCGAACCCGACCATGTACTGGGTGACCTTGACGCCGAACAGCTTCGCAGGGATCAGGTGGCCGATCTCGTGCAACGCGATCGACACCAGCAGCCCGACGGCGAAGGCCAGGATGCCGAGTACGGTCAGCCAGTCCACTGTGGCCGGGTCCCCTATCGCGTGATCTCGCGGGCCCGGGTACGGGCCCAGGCTTCCGCAGCCAGAACGTCGTCGACGCTCGCGACGTTCCCGCCGCGGCCCGCATCGGGGCTAACGGCGTGCTCGGCCACGACCTCGGCAACCGTGTCGACGATGGCGAGGAACGGCAGGCGCTCGGCGAGGAACGCCTCGACACACTCCTCGTTGGCCGCGTTGTAGACGGCCGGCGCCGTGCCGCCCCGCGCGCCGACCTCGCGGGCGAGTGAGATCGCCGGGAACGCCGTGTCGTCGAGGGGCAGGAACTCCCAGGTGGCGGCCGTCGTCCAGTCGCACGCCGCGGCCACGTCGGCGACCCGGTCGGGCCAGGCGAGTCCCAAGGCGATCGGGATGCGCATGTCCGGAGGGCTGGCCTGGGCAAGCGTGGAGCCGTCGACGAACTCGACCATCGAGTGCACGACCGACTGTGGGTGGACGACGACGTCGATCGCGTCGAACGGCAGCTCGAACAGCAGGTGTGCCTCGATGACCTCCAGCGCCTTGTTGACCAGCGTCGCCGAGTTGACCGTGATCACCGGTCCCATGGACCAGGTCGGGTGTGCGAGCGCCTGCTCGGGTGTGACGTCGGCGAGCTCGTCGCGGCCGCGGCCGCGGAAGGGGCCGCCGCTCGCGGTCACCAGCAGGCGCCGCACCTCGTCGTGCCGGCCGCCACGCAGACATTGGGCGAGTGCACTGTGTTCACTGTCCACGGGCACGATCTGGCCCGGCCGGGCCGCGGCCGTCACGAGCGACCCGCCGACGATCAGCGACTCCTTGTTGGCCAAGGCCAGGGTGCGGCCGGCCGCGAGGGCGGCGAGCGTTGGCCGCAACCCGATCGACCCGGTGATGGCGTTGAGGACGACATCGCAGTCGTGCGACGCGAGCTCGGTCGCGGCGTCGGGACCCGCCAGCACCTTGGGGACGGCGTACTCCCCAGCGCTGTAGCCCCGCCGCTGCGCCTCCGCGTAGTGGGCGAGCAGGAGATCCTGCGCCGCGCCGGCGCGGGCGACGGCCACGACGTCGACTCCGAGGTCGAGCGCCTGCGCCGCCAGCGCCGCGGGATCGGAGCCGCCGGCAGCGAGGCCGACGACGCGGAAGCGCGCCGGGTTGGCCCGGACCACCTCCAGCGCCTGGGTGCCCACCGATCCGGTGGACCCCAGGACGACGACCTCGCGCGGGCTGCTCACCGCTCCATTGTCGCCCCAAGTCGCCGCCGATTCACCCGGGCCCGGTCCCGGGACACGGCCCCTGCTCCATCCTCGCTCACGACGGACCGCGCCGGCCGTTGAACCGGTCGGGGCCCGCGTACGTGGCCCATCGTGGGACGACTGCACGGAGGGAGACCAGGGTATGGATCGGCGTTGGCGCAGGACACTCGCCATCGGCGTCGTCGCGGCAGGCACCGTGATCGGTTCGGTCGCGGTGGCCAGCGGAGACGACGGCGGTGAACGCAACAGCTTCCGCGAAGATCTCAGCGGCTACCAGGAGGACCTGCTGGCGCTGTCGACGACGGGCACGGGCGATTTCCGCGCCCAGATCTCTCCGTCGGGAGACGAGATCACCTACACGCTGGAGTACTCGGCGCTCGAGGGCTCGGTCCTTCAGGCGCACATCCACCTCGGTGGCCGTCACCAGAGTGGTGGCATCAGCGTGTTCCTGTGCACCAACCTCGGCAACGGCCCGGCGGGTACGCAGGCGTGCCCGGCTGCGCCCGCGACGATCGAAGGCGTCCTGGTCGCGGGTGACGTGATCGGACCGGCTGCGCAGGGCATCACCGCCGGCCAGTTCGACGAGCTCGTCCGGGCGATGCGGTCCGGAACGACGTACGTCAACGTGCACAGCACGCTCTACCAGGGTGGGGAGATCAGGGCCCAGCTCGGCGACCACAACCACTGACGGGGGTGCGGCAGCCGCGGCGGCCTGGAGGCGGCGATCCGCCGTCCCGGACCGCCGGCGGCTCCGTTCCTGGCGTGCTCACACCAGTGCGGGCACGTCGACCGTCAGGGTTGCGGCATCGGCGTCGAGGGTGGCTGGAACCCCCAGCGGCACGGTGAGAGAGCTGTCCGCGTGGCCGAAGCCGAGTTCGGCGACCACCGGTACCCCCAGGCCAGCGAGCCGTTCGAGCAGCAGCTCCTCGACCGGCTCGCAGTCCTTCCACGATCCCAGCGCGACGCCCGCCACACCCTCGAGCCAGCCGGCCCGCAGAAGATGGGTGAGGAACCCGTCGATGCGGTAGGCCTTCTCGTCGACATCCTCGAGGAGCAGGATCCCGCCCTCGGCACTGTCGCGTCCGGTCGCGGTGCCGAGCGCGGCCGCGAGCACGGCGAGGCAGCCCCCCAGCGTGACGCCGTGGGCGACCCCGGGCACGAGCGTGTGCGCGGTCGGCGAGGTCAGCGTCTGCACCGACTCCGGCTCGAACAGAGTGCGGCGGAACAACTCGGCCGTCGTCCCGTCGGTGACGAAGGCGTGTGCGCCGACCATCGGGGCGTGCAGGGTCGCGACGCCCAGCTGTGTCGCGAACGCCTCGTGCAGCGCGGTGACGTCGCTGTAGCCGCCGAGCACCTTGGGAGCGACGCCGCGCATCGCGGGCCAGTCCATCCGGTCGAGGATCCGCTGGACGCCGTAGCCGCCGCGGGCACAGAGCACGGCTGCGACCGTGGGGTCGAGGCAGGCGTCCTGCAGGTCGGCGGCTCGCTCCGCGTCGCTGCCGGCCAAGTAGCCGAAGCGATCGTGCACGTCGAGTACGTGCGGTGAGACGACGACGTCCAGCCCCCATCGACGCAGGATCGCGCACCCGGTGTCCAGGCGGGCCTTCGACACCGGGCCGCTGGGTGCGACCACGGCGACGCGGTCGCCCTGCCGTAGCCGCCGCGGCCGGGTCAACGCGGGCACGCGCACGTCACCCGTCGCCTCGGCAGCCGGGCCGACGGGTCAGCCATAATCTCTCTCGACCGCGTTCGAGATCAGCGTCGTCACCGCCGTGAACGGCCCGCCGCGCACCGGCTCGTGGCGGACGGCCAGGGCCGTCGCCGCCTTTGCTCCCTCGCTCGCGGGATGTCCGTTCACCCACACCCCGGTGATGGAGTTCGGCAGGTACGTGTGCGCGAGCACGCCCTCGGTGCCCGCGCCGGTGTGGTAGCCGACGAAGGCCACGCCGTCGAAGAACCCGGTGATCGCGCCGTTGACGTCGGATGTGAACATCGCTCGACAGCGTTGCCACGGCTCGGTCCCCGGCTCGACGTCGGCAGGCCAGGTGACACCCGTGGCGCCCTCCATGTCCGCGGACTCCAGGATCTTCATGAGTGGCAACCGTACGTGGCCGGCCTCTGGCTGGGCCGTCGGCCCGGCGGTTCGCTAGGTGGCAATGCCGACGTACTTGACCTCGAGGTACTCCTCGATCCCTTCACGGCCGCCCTCCCGGCCGAAGCCGGAGGCCTTGATGCCGCCGAACGGAGCCGCCGGGTTGGAGATGACCCCGGCGTTGAGCCCGACCAGGCCGGTCTCGAGGCCCTCGGCCACCGCCAACGCGCGCCGGAGGTCACGGGTGTACGCATAGGCGATCAGGCCGAACTCGGTGTCGTTGGCCAGCGCCAGCGCCTCGTCGTCGGTGGCGAAGGTCGTCACGGGCGCGACCGGCCCGAAGATCTCCTCGTGGAAGACCCGGGCGCCGGGTGGGACGCCGGCGATCACCGTAGGCGGGTAGAACCACCCTGGGCCCCCCGGCATCTCGCCGCCGACAAGGATCTTGCCTCCACTGACGGCGGCGTCGGCGACCAGGTCGGCGACGCCGTCGCGGGCCTTCTCGGTGATCAACGGCCCGACCTCGACCCCGTCGTCAGTCCCCCGCCCCATTCGCAGTGCACCCATCCGGTCGGCCAGCCGGCGCGAGAACTCGTCGGCCACGGACTCGTGGACGAGGAAACGGTTGGCCGCCGTGCACGCCTCGCCGATGTTGCGCATCTTCGCCGTGACCCCGCCGTCGACGGCGGCGTCGAGGTCGGCGTCGCCGAAGACGAGGAACGGCGCGTTGCCCCCCAGCTCCATCGACACCCGTAGCAGCTGTTGCGCCGACTGCTCGACCAGGATGCGGCCGACGGCCGTGGAGCCGGTGAAGGACAGCTTGCGTGTGCGTGGGTCACGGATCAGGGGCTCCATGACGGCACCCGAGCTGGATGTCGTCACGACGTTGAGCACCCCCGCCGGCAGGCCGCACTCCTCGAGCACCTTCGCCAGCGCCAGCATCGACAGCGGGGTCTCCGACGCCGGCTTGACGACCATCGTGCAGCCGGCCGCGACCGCCGGTCCGATCTTGCGCGTACCCATGGCCATCGGAAAGTTCCACGGTGTGATGAGCAGGCACGGACCCACCGGCTGGCGCATCGTCAGCAGCCGGCTGCCGCCGGCGGGGGCGATCTTGTACGAGCCCTCGATCCGGGCCGCCTCCTCGGAGTACCACCGCAGGAACTCCGCCGCGTAGGCGATCTCCGTCCGCGACTCGGCGATCGGCTTGCCCATCTCCAGCGTCATCAGCAGGGCAAGCTCGTCCCGCCGGTCCATCAACGCCTCGAACGCGACCCGTAGGATCTCGGCCCGTTCGCGGGGCGGCTGCGCCGCCCAGGCTGCCTGCGCCTCGGACGCGGCGGCCAGGGCAGCCTCACCGTCGGCCGGACTGGCGTCGGCGACCTCGCACAGGACGGCACCGGAGGATGGGTCGCGGACGGCGAAGGTGGCGCCGCCGGATGCATCGCGCCACTCTCCCCCGATCAACAGTGACGTCGGGACGTCGTCGACGACGCGATGCTCGTCTGCTTCTCTGGTCACGGCCACCCTCCTACCCCGGTTGCCCGACTACCCGGTGCCCCCGACCACACTGGCACGAACCGTGAACCGCCGTCAGGGGGCGACGACCTCGACCTCGAATCCCTCGTCGTTCTCCAGGTACGCCGCATAGTGCTGGGCGCCACCGGCGTAGGGGTGACGTTCGGTGAACATCAGCCGCCAACCGTAAGTCGGAGCCTCCGACACGATCCGATCGACCATCCAGCGCTCCGGCACGGCCAGCGCGAGGTGGTTCAGGCCCGGAGACGTTCGGTCGTAGGGCGTCCAGGACAGGTCGGGCGACCGCTCGAGGACGACGTACGGACCCTCGCCGGGGGCCTGCCACGAGCGGCCCTGCTCCCAGACCTGGAACAGGGTCCAGCCCAGCCGCTCGAACAGCCAGCCGAACGATCGGGTGGCGACGTCGAGATCGCGGACCCACACCTCGAGATGGTGCAGGCCGGTCGTCGGCGTGGGTATCTGGGCGACCGGACGGGACTCGGGCTCGATCGGGCCACGGACCGGCGGTCGGTAGACCGGTTCGGGTTCGGGTTCGGGCTCGGGCCGGGCGTAGACGGTCGGCGGCGCCACGGGTGCCGGCGGCGGAGGGGGCGGCAGGACGGGCGGTGGCGGCACGGTCGGCGCGGGTGGCCCCGCGTACGCGACCGTGGGCGCACCCACCTGCTCGTAGCTCGGCTCGCGCCGGGCCGGCTCGGGCGCGACGGGCGCCCGCCGAGGAGGGGCGCCTGCGGTCCGTAGCGCCCGTAGTTCGACGGCGGCGTCGTCCAACCAGTCGTCGACGTCGTCCATCGAGTAGCCCTCGCGCATGCGGACGACCTTGAACTCCTGCGCCTCGATCTTCTCCGGCGTCAGGGTCCGGCCGTTGGGCCGCCCCTCGAGCGCGTCGATGACGCGGTCGACGAACTCGTCGACCCCGTCGAGATCGTAGGCCTCCCGCATGCGCACGGTGCGGAACGCGGGGTCGCGGCTGACGGCCACCAGATGTCACTCCTCCCTGTTCGGGCGCGAGAATCCTAAGCTTCCACCGCGGCCGGCTGTCCACAGGCCCCGTCGACATCGCCGCCGCGCGTGGTCGAGGTCGGCCAGGTGTGGCGGCGGCTTGGGCCGGCGTGGCACCACCAGGGTGAGCTGCGCAGGGGTGGTCATGACCTACCCATGGTGCCACGCGCCGGTCAACTGACGGGAACCAGTGCGGTGAGGATCAGCCAGGCGATCGGGGCCGTCGGCAGCAGGGAGTCGAGGCGGTCCATGATGCCGCCGTGCCCCGGCAGCAGCTCGCTCATGTCCTTGATGCCGAGGTCGCGCTTGATCATCGACTCGCCCAGATCGCCCAGAGTCGCGGTCACCACCGCGGCCGCACCGAGAACGGCACCCACCCACCAGCGTCCGTCCAGCAGCACGACGACCGCCAGTACGCCGACACCAACGCATCCCACGACCGAGCCGGCGAAGCCCTCCCACGACTTCTTCGGGCTCACGGTCGGTGCCATCGGATGACGTCCTGCCAGGACGCCGGCCACGTAACCCCCCGTGTCCGATGCGGCCACGACGAGGATGCACGTGAGCACCCGCCACGGGCCGTCGTCCGGACGCAGCAGCAGCATCGCGAAGCCGGCCAGGAAGGGCACGTAGACCGCAGCGAACACGCCGGCGGTCGCGTCACGAACGTACCCCGGGCCCTGCTCGCCGAGCCGCCACACGAGCACCGCCACCACCGTCAGGCCGAGAGCGACGACCAGAGTCTGGTAGCCGCCGGCGTAGGCACCGACGAGCATGAGCACCGAGCCCAGCAGCACCGGCACCATCGGGACCTGCACCCCGCGAGCGGCGAGGGCCTGGCCCAGCTCCCACACGGCGAGCGCGATCGCGACCACCGCCAGCCCGGCGAACGCCGGCTTCCACACGAGCAGCGTGCCGACGACGAGCACCGCCAGGCCGAGGCCGACCGCCGTCGCTGCCCGTAGGTCGCGCCCGGCCCGCCCGTGCCCCGGCGCGGCGGTCACCGGTGCCGGCCCCTCCGTCGTCACCCGTCAGACCTCGAGCAGTTCGGCTTCCTTGTGCTTGAGCAGGTCGTCGACCTGGTCGACGTAGGTGCGGGTCAACGTCTCGAGTTGCTTCTCCGCCCTGGTGACGTCGTCCTCACCGACCTCGCCGTCGCGGGCCATCCGGTCGAGCGCGTCTTTGGCGTGCCGGCGGATGTTGCGGATCGACACCCGGGCGTCCTCGGCCTTCTGCTTCGCGACCTTCGTGTACTCGCGCCGCCGCTCCTCGGTGAGCTGGGGCAGGACGACGCGCAAGAGCTGGCCGTCGTTGTTGGGGTTCACGCCGAGGTCGGAGTCCCGGATCGCCCTCTCGATCGCCGCGAGGGACCCCTTGTCGTACGGCTGCACCGTGATCATCCGCGCGTCGGTGACGTGGAACGACGCGATCTGGTTGACCGGGGTCGGGGCGCCGTAGTAGTCGACGAGGATCTTGTTGAACAGCGACGGATGGGCCCGGCCGGTCCGGATTGCGGTGAAGTCCTCCTTGGCGACGGCCACGGCCTTGTCCATCTTCTCCTCGGCCTCGAGGAGGGTGTCGTCGATCACCGTGACTCCTTCGGTCTGGGTGGTAGCGGCCGGTACCAGCGCCGGTCGGGTCGTTGAGATGCGACCGTACCTCCCGCGGACCCCCTCCGACAGCCGTGGGCCGTCAACCCGCGACGGGCGGCTGATCCTCGGCCAGTGCCGTCGGCACGTCGGCAGCCACCAGGGTCCCGATGGCGTCGCCGCGGATCGCGCGGGCGATGTTGCCGTCCTCGCCCAGGCCGAAGACGACGATCGGCAGCTGGTTGTCCATGCACAGGCTGAAGGCCGCGGGATCGGCCACCGAGAGCCGGCGCCGGAGCACCTCGGAGTAGGTGATCGTCGCGTACTTGCGCGCCGACGGGTCGGTGCGTGGATCGGCCTCGTAGACGCCGTCGACCCGGCTCTTGGCCATCAGCAGGCGGTCGCACCCGATCTCGAGCGCACGCTGCGCGGCGACTGTGTCGGTGGTGAAGTACGGCATACCGGCGCCCGCGCCGAAGATGACGACCCGGCCCTTGTCGAGGTGCCGGGTGGCCCGGCGCGGAATGTACGGCTCGGCGACCTGTCCCATCGCGATCGCGGTCTGGACGCGGGTGTCGACACCCTGTTTCTCGAGGAAGTCCTGCAACGCCAGGCAGTTCATGACGGTGCCGAGCATGCCCATGTAGTCGCCACGGGCCCGGTCCATGCCGTGCTGGTGGAGCTCGGCGCCGCGGAAGAAGTTGCCACCGCCGACCACGATCGCCACCTGCACGCCGGACCGGACGACGGCGGCGATCTGGCGGGCGATCATCTGCACCACGTCGGGGTCGACGCCGACGGCGCCGCCGCCGAAGACCTCACCGGACAGCTTGAGCAGGACGCGCCGCGGCCGCGCCGCCCGCACGAGCGACGGTGGAACCGCTTCGGCCGTACTCGGTTCCGCCACGGTGCCGACCTCCCTCGTCGCGCGGGGACCCGCCCCGCCGGTCCAGTGTCCCGGACCCGCCGTGCTCAGGCCTGTCCGACCTCGAAGCGGGCGAAGCGCGTGACCGTCACGCCGGCTTCGGCCAAGACGGCGCCGACGCTCTTCTTCAGGTCCTGGACCGACGGCTGGTCGACCAGCACGGTGTCCTTGAAGTAGGCGTTGACCCGGCCCTCGACGATCTTGGACAGTGCCTGCTCCGGCTTGCCGTCCTCGCGTGCCGCCGCCTCCGCGATACGGCGCTCGTTCTCGACGATCTCGGATGGCACCTGGTCGCGGGTGACGAACTGCGGGCGCATCGCTGCGACCTGCATCGCGGCCGCCCGGGCTACCTCGGCGTCACCACCGGTGTACTCGACCAGGACGCCGACCTGCGGTGGCAGGTCGCTGGCCCGGCGGTGCAGGTAGGTGACCACGTCGCCGTCGAAGGCGGCGACCCGGCGGACCTCGAGCTTCTCGCCGATGACGACCGCAGCTGCCTCGACGGCCTTGGCCACCGTGCGGCCATCGGCCAGCGGCGCTGCCTCGAGCGCATCGACGTCACCCGCCCTGACACTGTCGGCCGCGGCGACGATGTCTGTCGCCAGCTTCTGGAAATCGGCGCTCTTGGCGACGAAGTCGGTCTCGCAGGCAAGCTCGACCAAGGCACTGCCACCAGCTGCGACGAGACCATTGGACGCCGTACGCTCGGCCCCGCGCTTGGCCGCCTTGGCCGAGCCCTTGATCCGCAGCACCTCGATGGCCTGGTCGAAGTCGCCCGAGGTCTCCTCGAGTGCCTTCTTGGCGTCCAACATCCCGGCGCCGGTGGCGTCGCGGAGCCGCTTGACGTCAGCGGCGGTGAACTTCGGCATCTCTCGCTCTCTCTCGCCTGTCGTCTTCTCGTGGACCGCGAGGGGACAGCGGCAGGCAGGCGTGTACTTTACGCATGGCCGCTGCCGCCATCTCGTCAGACCTTCTGCTCGCCCTGCTCACCTTGGTCGTCCGCTGCTGTGTCGTCCACAGCGGCGGCAGCTGAGGGACCCGAGGCGTCGGCCGGGACGGCGCTGACCGGAACGGCATCGGCGGGGGGCTCGGTGCCGACTACAGGCTCGACCGCCTCGTCGGCGGCGGTGTCCGCGGGTGGTGCGCCGGCGGCGTCCGCGAGCTCGGCGGCCGCCTCGGCACCCACCGGGGGAGCACCGTCGACAGCGTCGGCCACGGCCTGGACCTCGTCGGTGACCGATGCCTGCTCGGGCTGCCCGGCGAGCAGTTCCTTCTCCCACTCGGCAAGCGGCTCGTCGCCGGCGAGGTCGGCGCCCGGCGCCTCGTCGGCACCGGCCTGGCCCGCGCGGGTCATCAGCCCATCGGCGACGGCGTCGGCGACGACACGGGTCAGCAGCGTGACGGCTCGGATGGCGTCGTCGTTGCCCGGGATCGGGTACGTGACCTCGTCCGGGTCGCAGTTGGTGTCGAGGATCGCGACGATCGGGATGTTGAGCTTGCGCGCCTCGTCGACGGCGAGGTGCTCCTTCTTCGTGTCGACGATCCACACCGCGCTCGGGACGCGTGTCATGTCGCGGACGCCACCGAGGCTGCGCTGAAGCTTCTCCATCTCACGCTTGCGCATGAGCAGCTCTTTCTTGGTGAGCCCAGAGGCGGTGACGTCGTCGAAGTCGAGCTCTTCCAGCTCCTTGAGCCGCTGGAGCCGCTTGTGGACGGTCTGGAAGTTCGTGAGCATGCCGCCAAGCCACCGCTCGGTGACGTAAGGCATGCCGACCCGGGTGGCCTGCTCGCGCACCGCCTCCTGCGCCTGCTTCTTGGTACCGACGAACAGCACGGAGCCGCCGTGGGCGACGGTCTCCTTGATGAACTCGTACGCGCGGTCGATGTAGGACAGCGACTGCTGCAGGTCGATGATGTAGATGCCGTTGCGCTCGGTGAAGATGAACCGCTTCATCTTCGGGTTCCAGCGTCGGGTCTGGTGCCCGAAGTGGACGCCGCTCTCGAGCAGCTGCTTCATGGTGACGACGGCCATGGCCGCGCCTACCTCCTCCCGCGCCCTGCGCATGACAGAGCGCGTCGTCCGGTTGTCCGCGGGGCCGTGGTGGCCTCCGCGCCTGGCGCCCCTGGTCGTCACCCACCCCGGCGGAACCGGGGACCGAGGGTGGCAGACCGTGCGCGGGGCGCGCGAGATGTGACCTGGTCGGAACCAGGCCGAGGGTCAGTGTACGGGAGCCGGACGGGTGCCGACCAGTTCGCCGATCTCAGCGCGGCTGTAGCACGCAAAACTCGTTACCTTCGGGGTCTGCGAGCACGGTCCACGGCACGGCGCCCTGTCCGATGTCCGCCGGCGTCGCGCCGAGCGCCGTGAGCCGGGCCACCTCCGCTGCGTGGTCGCCGTCCGGGTACGGGGCGACGTCGATGTGGAGGCGGTTCTTCACGATCTTGGGCTCGGTCGCCCCGATCAGCTCGATGTACGGGCCTCGCCCCTCCGGAGCTCGCAACGCCGCGTAGTCAAGACCCCCACGAACCACGGGCCAGCCGGTGGCCGCGGACCAGAAGGCCGCACGAGCTGTCGGGGCCGCGGCGTCGAGAACCACTGCGGCCACCGGTCCAGTGTCTTGGTAGTACTCCCTGGGCTCCAGCACACACAGTTCGTTGCCCTCGGGATCGGCAAGCACAACCCACGGCACGTCGCCCTGTCCGATGTCGACCTCTTTCGCGCCGAGTTTGCGCAGCCGCGTCACGGCATCGGCCTGGTCGTGCGGCGAGACCGATCCAAGGTCGAGGTGGACCCGGTTCTTGCCCGACTTGGGTTCCGGCACTGGGACGAAGACGAGGGGGAGCCCGTCCGGGTCGCCGTCGGGCGGTTCGACCGCGAGCTCGTCGGCGGTCTCCATCGCGATCTGCCATCCGGTGGCCACCGACCAGAACTGGGCAAGACGCATCGGATCGAGGGAGTCGATCACGACGCAGTCCAGCCGGGTGGTCACCCACCGAGCCTACGGGCGGCTCGTGGAGCGCATCCGAGGGTTCGCCCGAGGATCACACGCGGTCGCCGTGTGATCATCCACAGGCCGCGCCCGACGGCTCGTCCCGTCCACAGGCTCGCAGGCCGCTCTGGCCCATGGTCCCGCCCCGGCAGATCATTCGCGTCATGAGCAGGCCAGATCCTGTCACCCATGGGCCCCGACCGGCACTCCGCGGCGTGGCCTTGGCGTTGATCGTCGCGCTCTGCACGTGTGTCCCGGCGGCGGCCCTGGCCAACCCTCTGCCGGCGGGTGAGTGGGTGCTGCCAGTCGACGAACCCGGTACTCGGGTCGTCCGCGGCTTCGACCCGCCCGCGCAGCCCTGGCTCGCCGGTCACCGCGGCGTCGATCTCGCTGCGCCGGCGGGGGAGACGATCAGGGCGGCCGGCCGGGGAGTCGTGACCTATGCCGGGCTCGTCGCCGGCCGCGGTGTGATCACCGTGAGTCATGGCCAGGTGCGGACCACGTACGAGCCGGCCGCGGCGACCGTGGCCGTCGGTCACCTGGTCGAAGCCGGCGAGCCGATCGGAACGCTGACCGCGGTCGCGAGCCACTGTGCACCCGACCCTTGCCTTCATTGGGGTCTGCTCCGCGGCGAGACTTACCTCGACCCGCTCAGCCTCGTCGGCGGACACGGGATACGGCTGTTGCCTCTGGGGCCGGGCGCCGTGCTGCCGCAGGCACCGCCGACAATTCGGACCCCGGCCGGTCCGCCGGTGGATGCGCACGGAGGCCAGTTCCTGCCGATCGGCCTCGCCATGGCGGTCGCCGCTGCTTCGGGTGTCGGCTGACGCGGGGCTCAGGCGCGCGGGTGTGCCTGCTCGTACACGCGTCGCAACCGGTCGACCGACACGTGGGTGTACACCTGCGTGGTAGCAAGCGACGCGTGCCCGAGCAGCTCCTGGACGCTACGCAGATCCGCACCGCCGTCGAGCAGATGCGTCGCCGCTGTGTGACGCAGCCCGTGCGGTCCCAGGTCCGGCCCTCCGGGAACGGCACGGAGCCGGACATGGACGATCTCGCGCACCGCGCGCGCTCCGAGCCGGCCGCCCCGCACGCCGACGAACATGGCGCTGCCGGCTGGGGGCGTGGCCAGGTGTGCACGGCCGCGCGTCAGCCAGTCGCGGACAGCGGCTTCGGCGGGCCCACCGAAGGGCACGCTGCGCTCCTTGCGGCCCTTGCCGAGCACGCGGACCACGCGCCGATGGTGGTCGATGTCGCCCACGTCGAGACCTACGAGCTCGCTGACGCGGATGCCCGTCGCATAAAGCAGTTCGAGCAAGGCCCGGTCACGGAGAGCCACGGGGTCGCGGTCGGCGGCGGCTGCGGCCACCGCGTCGAGGACGGCGGCCGCGGCATCGACACCGAGAACTCCGGGAAGTTCGCGGCGAGCTTTGGGGCTGCCCAACAAGCCGCCCGGGTCCGCGGCGATCAGCCCCTGCCGATGTGCCCATGCGGTGAACATCCGCGCCGCCGACGCCCGCCGGGCCAGCGTGGCGCGTGCACGTCCCTGGGTCCGCTGTCGCGCCAGCCAGCTACGCAACACCACAACGTCGAGCCCACCGAGATCGGTCCGGCCCAGCCGGGCGAGATGGTCGACCAGGCTGGTCACGTCGCCGACGTATGCCCTGACGGTGTGCTGGGAGCGGTCGCGCTCGGCCGTCAGGTGAACGGCGAACTGCTCGATCGCCGCACGCATCGCCGGTTGCAGCTCGGTCTCGCCGCGCACGTGGTCCGGCACGGTTCCACCGTCCGGCCTGGTCCCTTGCGGGTCAAGCACCGCGGCGGCGCGGCGCCAGCCTCCACCCCTGCGCATCGGCTTGGACCAGGCCGGCGAGAGAGAGCTCGCCGAGCGCCGCGATGCACGGACCCGCGGCCAAGCCGGTGGCGCTGCAGAGCTGGTCGACGGTGGCAGCGCCGCGCGCGGGCAGCGCCTCGAGGACGTCGCGCGGGACGGGCGCCAAGCTGTCCCATGGTCGGGGGTCGCCGCGTCGTTCGACCACGGCGTCCGCTCCGAGCTCGCCGACCATGTCGATGACCTCGGCGGCGTCGGTGACCAGGGTCGCCGCTCCCTTGCGGACCAGGTCGTGACAGCCCATCGACAACACCGACGTGACCGGGCCCGGAAGGGCCAGCACGGCGCGGCCCTGGTCGGAGGCCCAGCTGGCGGTGTTCAGCGCACCGGACCGCGGCGCCGCCTCCACCACCACGGTGCCGCACGTCATGGCCGCGATGAGCCGATTGCGGGCGAGGAATCGCGCGCGCGTCGGAGTCGTTGCGGGCGGGAGCTCGCTGACCACCAGCCCCTCGCCGGCGACCCGGTGCAGCAGCGCGGCGTGACCCCTCGGATAGACCACGTCGACGCCGCAGGCGAGCACGGCCACGGTCGGGCCGCCGACCGCGAGAGCTCCGCGGTGGGCAGCCGCGTCGATGCCGTACGCCGCACCGGACACGACAGTCCATCCGGCCGTCGCGAGATCCGAGGCGAGATCGGCGGCGACCCGCACGCCATACTCGGTGGCCGCCCGCGAGCCGACGACGGCGACGGATCTCCGGGTGGCCGCGGCGAGGTCGGGCTCGCCGCGGATCCACAGCCCGAGCGGTGGTGGTCCGGCGGCTCTGGACCCGGCCTCGAGTGCGAGGTCCAGCGTTTCGAACCCCGCCGGCCACTCCGCATCGCCCGGGCAGACGAATCTCGCGCCCGCCGCGACGGCATGCCCGAGCAGCGCGGCGCCGTCGACGGCACCGGCGCGACGCTCGATCCGCGCGTCGCGGTCGAGGGTGCGCGTGCCGGACCGGAGCGCAGCGAGCACAACCGCCGCCCCGTGCCTGCGCACCTCGGCCACGATCGCGGCACCGGTGCCGGGTTCGACCAGTGCGGACAAGGCGGCCCGCGCGACCCGCTCGGGCGTCGCGCCGTCCATCGCGCTCATCCCGGCCGCCCGAGCCGGTGGCCGACGGCTTCGCCCACGTCAGCCCGGCTGGGCCGGTCGTGGCCGGCGAGATCGGCAAGCGTCCAGGCCACCCGCAATACTCGATCGGCGCCGCGAGCGGTGAGTTGTCCCTTCCGCAGTGCTTCGTGCAGCGGAGCGAGCGAGGCCGGCGGTGGCCGGAGATCACGCCTGAGCACCGGGCCGGGGACTTCGCCGTTGAGCCGCCACGGCGTCTCCGCCAGCCGCCGGCGCTGGCGGTCGCGCGCCTCGGCGACCCGCTCGGCGACCGCCTTGCTCGGCTCCGCAGACGCAAGCCCCTCGTCGAGGCTCGCGAGCGTCGGCGCCTCGACGACGATGCGCAGGTCGATCCGATCGCGGACGGGCCCGGAGATGCGCTGGGCGTAGCGCCGGACGGCGTCGGGCGTGCACGAGCACATGTGGGTGCGGCTGCCGTGGTTGCCGCACCGGCACGGGTTGGACGCCAGCACCAACAGAAAGCGCGCCGGGAAGGTGACCGAGGACTCGGCCCTGGACACGACGATCTCGCCGTGTTCGAGCGGCTGGCGCAGCGCGTCGAGGACGTGCGACCCGAACTCGGGCGCCTCATCCATGAACAGAACCCCCAGATGAGCCCTGCTGGCTGCGCCGGGCCGGACCAGGCGACTGCCGCCACCGACGACTGCGGCGACGGACGCGGTGTGGTGAGGATCGGCGAACGGCGGCCTGGTGACCAGGGGTCGGTCGATGGGCAGAACGCCGGCGACCGAGTGGATGGCAGTGACCTCGAGGGACTCGTCGGTGGACAGGTCGGGCAGCAGGCCCGGCAGCCGTCTCGCCAGCATCGTCTTCCCCGCTCCCGGCGGCCCGGTGAGCATGAGGTGGTGGTGGCCGGCCGACGCCACCTCCACAGCACGCTTCGCGCCCTGCTGGTCGGCGACGTCGGCGAGGTCGACCGGGATCTCGACCGGGTCACCGGCGGCTGACCCGGACGCGACGGTCGCAGCAGCGGACTCCGGCTCGTCCGGCACCGGTTCACCGCGGAGCACGGCCAGCACCTGGCGCAGCGAGCGGACACCCAGCACCGACACACCCGGCACCAGCCGGGCCTCCCCCGCGTTGGCCTCGGGCACGACGACACGCGTCGCACCCGACCCGGCCGCCGCAAGTACCGCGGGCAGCACACCGGGTACGGGCCGGAGCCGCCCGTCGAGCGCGAGCTCTCCCAGGAAGATCATCTCGTCGGCCGCACCGGGCGGCAGGTCCTCACCAGCGGCGACGATGGCTACGGCGACCCCGAGGTCGAAATGGCTGCCCCGTTTGGGCAGAGCCGCCGGCGACAGGCTGACCGTGATGCGCTGCAGGGGCCACCGCTCCCCGCTGCACAGCACGGCGGCCCGGACCCGATCGCGGGCCTCGGCCAACGACGCGTCGGGCAGCCCGACCAGGGTGAAGCCGGGCATCCCCCCGATGTGCACCTCGATGTCGACGACCGTGCCCCGAACCCCGGCCAGGGCGACACTGCGGCATCTCGCCAGGCGCATCAGAACGCTCCCCGGACGTGCTCGACAACGGCAGGCCCCCGCCGCGACCGATGCACGGCCACGACGTCGAAGCGCAGGCCGACCCCGCGCGGACCGTTCTCGACCAGCCACCGGTGACCCAGCCGCCGCAGCCGAGCAGCCTTCTCGCGAGTGACCGCTTCCAGCCCCGAGCCGTAGCCGAGCCCGCTGCGGGTCTTGACCTCGCAGACCACGACGGTTAAGCCGTCGAGCGCGACGACGTCGATCTCGCCGATCTCGCAGCGCCAGTTGCGGGCGAGAATGGTGAACCCGGCCTGCTCCAGGTGGCGCGCAGCGACCCGCTCGCCGTACAGCCCGACGCCGTCCTTGGCCCGCACTCGCACCACCTCCGGACCTGAGCGTGGTGCCCCGATGCCGCCGACTCGCGACGCATCACGCGGGCTGTGGGTAACTTCCGGCGAAGCGCGGCCCTGTGGACGAGCCGGCCGTTGACCCGTTCACGGCCTGCCGTCCGCTTCGTGGCACGCTCAGCGGTTGCTCATGGCACGCGGAACGGTCGCTCTGGAGTCCGAGTTGTGGTGGTTTGTGGAACCAGTTGGTGTGCCACGTGCCGCAGAAACGCCGGATCAGCTGCTGAGGCCGGACTTCGGGATCTCGAGGTCGCTCTTGGCCAGTTCCTCGACGTTGACGTCCCTGAACGTCACGACCTTGACGTTCTTGACGAACCGGGCCGGGCGGTACATGTCCCACACCCAGGCGTCGCTCATCGTGACCTCGAAGTAGACCTCGCCGCCCTCACTGCGGACCTGGAGGTCGACGTTGTTCGTCAGGTAGAAGCGTCGCTCGGTCTCGACGACGTAGGTGAACAGCCCGACTACGTCGCGGTACTCCCGGTAGAGCGACAGCTCCATCTCGGTCTCGTACTTCTCGAGATCCTCGGTGCTCATCCGGTCTCCTCCAGGACGACGGGCCCATTCTCGCCCATGACGCGTGCGACGTTGGCATACGACCGACGGTGCACTGGACTCGGACCGTAGCGGCTCAGCGCCTGCTGATGCTCGGGAGTCACGTATCCCTTGTGCGTCGCGAAGTCGTACCCCGGCCACCGGTCGTGCATGTCGGTCATGATCCGGTCGCGGGTGACCTTCGCGATGACCGACGCCGCGGCGATGCAGGCGACCATCTGGTCGCCCTTCCACATGGCCAGCCCGGGCACGCCAAGCCCGGCCACCGGGAAGCCGTCGGTGAGTACATAGCCCGGTGTCAGCTCGAGGCGGGCCAGCGCGCGGCGCATCGCCTCGATGTTGGTGACGTGCAGGCCACGCCGGTCGACCTCCTCGGCGGGGACGACGATCACTGACCACGCCGCCGCGCGCGCCACGACGACCTCGTACACCCGCTCGCGGACCGGCGGAGTCAACAGCTTCGAGTCCGCGAGGTCGGGCACCTCGCCGCGGCGGCCGTCCCGCAGGACCGCCGCCGCCACGACCAGCGGGCCGGCGCACGCCCCCCGCCCGGCCTCGTCAGCGCCGGCGACCGGAGCCAGACCCAGGCGAGTCAGGGCGCGCTCGTAGCCATACAGCCCGGCGTCGCGGCGGACCGTCGCCTTCGCCACCGGGATCACACCCCCACCTCGAGCGGCTCGGCGGGTGCGCCGTCGCGGAGCAGACCGCGCACCAGGCTCGCCAGCGATCTCGGCACCAGCATCTCGGTCGTCGCCTCCATCTCGGACAGCGACCACCAACGATGGGCGGTGAGGTCTTCGCGCTCCTCGGGCGTCCACCCCGCTTGGTCGACGTCGATGACGTCCGGGATGCGGGCGAGGTACCAGCGTTCGCGGACGTCGAGCAGGCCACCGCGCCATTCGAAGACGTCCCGTCGGTTCCAGATGTGCGGCCCGATCGCGACACCGGAGAGCCCGGTCTCCTCGGCAAGTTCGCGCCGCGCCGCCTGCTCGTGGGTCTCGGTGACCTCGATGCCGCCGCCGGGCGGGAACCAGTAGCCGTCGACGGCCCGGAAGAGCAGGACGCGCGTCGCCTCCCCGTCGCGGGCCATCAGGAGCACCCGGACCGTAGGTCGGATGACGGGCGTGCTCATGGGTTCCGAGCCTACGGCCGGACGGGAGCAGTGGCACTCACCGGTCGGGGACCGCGTCGAACGTGTCCGGGCGAGACAGCGAGGCCCAGTTCGAGACCGGCCACACGACGGCGAACGCACGTCCCGTGATCCTGTCCTCGGGAACGGTGCCGTTGACCCGGGAGTCACCGGAGTTCGAGCGGTGGTCGCCCATGACGAACAGGTCGCCCTCGGGTACGACGGTCTCGAACGGCACCGCGGACGGCTCGTCACCCGTGCGTAGGTACGCCGACTCGTCGACGGCCACGCCGTTGACCAGGATGCGGCCGTCGTCGTCGCAGCACTCCACGGTGTCGCCACCGAGGCCGACGACCCGCTTGATCAGGTGGCCCTCTGAGTCGTCGGGGAGCACGCCCACGAACTGCAGCGCGTCGCGGAACCGCCCGCCGAGGCCGGGGTCGTCGAGTTCGGCGGTGGGAGACAGCCAACCGTCCGGGTCGGCGAACACGACGACGTCGCCGCGATGGATCTCGCCGAAGCGGGTGGTGAGCTTTGAGACCAGGACGCGGTCTCCGATGAGCAGGGTGTCCTCCATGGACTGCGACGGGATCAGGAATGCCTGGACCAGGAAGATCCGAACCAGAGTGGCGATGACCAACGAGAGGCCGACCACGATCGCGGTCTCGCGGAGGAGCGCGGCGAAGCCTCCCCGGCGCGGCTCTCCCACTGTGGCCTCACCGTCGTCGCGGGGCACGGTCTTCTCCGCCACGAACACTCCCTGTCGCCGCCGGGCCGGGCCCGCCGTGGTCACAGTGCGGCGCCACCTGAGCGGCGCCGCGACGCACCGACGCTACCCTGCCGGCCGCTCGACGCGGCTCACCGGGGGCCATGCGACCGCTACCACCCTCCCCTGGACTGCATCCGCGCCGACGCTGCCACCGCCGGGTGAACCCAGGTGGTCCCTCGAGTCCAGCGAACCCTCCCGGTCGTCGCCGAGCAGCCATAGCCGCCCGGCGGGCACTACGACGTCGAATGATGGCCCGGGGCCGCCCGGGCGGAGGTACGGCTCATCGAGCGGTTCACCGTCGACGGTGATGCGGTCCTGCGCGTCGCAGCATGCCACCCGCTCCCCCGGCAGGCCGACGATCCGCTTCACGACCGTCGCGTCCTCGTCCGATCCGGGCTGCGCCCAGGTGCCGCTGACGTCCACGACCACCACGTCGCCCCGCCGGAGGTCGCCGAGCCCGATTCGGGTGGCCAGCACCCGGTCCCCCGCGTGGAGAGTGGGGCTCATCGACCCGGCCGACACGGTGTAGATCCGGCCGACCCAGAGGTAGGCGGCCACGAGGACGAGGACGGTGAGTCCCACCGGAACCAGGATTCTCGACGGCCTCGGCGGCGACCGGCCATGCGCGGAAGCGCGGCGTCGCCGTCAGACGTTGTCGCGCTTCTCGCGGATCTTGGCGGCCTTGCCGCGGAGGTTGCGCAGGTAGTAGAGCTTCGCGCGGCGGACGTCACCGCGAGTCACCAGTTCGATCCGGTCGATCACCGGCGTGTGCAACGGGAACGTGCGCTCCACGCCGACGCCGAAGCTGACTTTGCGGACCGTGAAGGACTCGCGCACCCCGGAACCCTGCCGACGGATGACGACACCTTGGAAGACCTGGACCCGGGAGCGGCTGCCCTCGATGACCTTGACATGGACCCTGAGTGTGTCGCCCGCCCGGAACGGGGGGATGTCGTCGCGCAGGCTGGCAGCGTCGACCGTGTCGAGGGTGTGCATGTCGTTATTCGCTTCCTCGCCGGTGCCACGGGTCATCGGCGGAACAGTGTTCGTCGGGACGGGCCCGGAGTACGGCAGTCGGCACTCCCCCCGGGGCAGGGGCACGAGTAGCTCGCCGGGCAACAGCGCTCCAGTGTGCCACAGCAGGCTCGGATGGACGAAACGGGTCAGCACCCGCCCGGCACCGGCGTTCTGAGGTGCCTTAGGCCGCAGGTGGCGGCGTCTTAGGGCACCTCCGGTCGGATCCTGCGCGACTGCCCGATGCCGCACCGCACGCCTCAGCACGAACCTGGAGATACCAGCGAGGAGATGAGGAAGCCATGATGAGCATCGTCGCACCGGCCATTGAGGCCGAGGTGAACTACCGCCACGAGCGCATCGCCGAGGACTTCCGCCGGGCGAGGAAGCATCGGAGCGCCCGCAGGGAGCACACGCCGGCGGCCGGCCACCGCACCAGGTCGACCGTCACTGCAAGCCACGCGTGAACCAGCCGGACGTCGTGGTGGCACCGGCCGCCACGGCGTCCGTGCTGTCACCGCAGCGTGACACCATGGATGCCGTGACGCGTGCGGATCTCGAGACTCCGCTCGTCGGCCGTGCCCCAGAGGTGCGTGCGCTGACGGCTGCGCTCGAGCGCGCCGGTCGGAGCCAGCCCGGTGTGGTCCTCGTCGCCGGCGATGCCGGCGTAGGCAAGACCCGCCTGCTCGCCGAAGTCGCTGAGCGGGCCGCGGAGGCGGGCGCCACCGTCCTGGTCGGTCACTGTCTCGACGTCGGCGGTGTCGGCCTGCCGTACCTGCCTTTCACCGAGGCGCTGCGACCGCTGACCGCCGACGGTGCAGCCGGATCGAGCCTTCCCGACGGTGAGTGGCGAGGGGTCGAGCTGGGCACCCGCGCAGCGCCGCCCGGTGGAGACGTCAGCCAGCTGCAGCTGTTCGATGCCGTGGCCGGAACGCTGGCCCGGGCCGGTGACGAGGGAACCGGGCCGGTGTTGCTGGTGCTCGAAGACCTGCACTGGGCCGACCAGTCCACTCGCGACCTGCTCGCTTTCCTGGTCGGGCGCATGCGCGACGAACGGCTGCTGATCGTCGCCAGCTACCGCTCCGACGACCTGCACCGCCGCCATCCGCTGCGGCCGCTGCTCGCGCAGCTGGCTCGCCTGCCGGTGGTCGAGCGCGTCGACGTCGGGCCCTTCGACATCGACGAGATGGGCCTCTATCTCGCCGCCCTGCACGGCTCACCGATCACCGACGCCACCGTCCGGAGCATCCTCGATCGCTCCGAGGGCAACGCGTACTACGCCCAGGAGCTCCTGCACTCGTGCAGCCCGGGACAGCTCGACGTCATCGATACCGGCCTACTGCCGGCCGCGCTGGCCGACGTGCTGCTCACCCGACTCGAGCAGCTGCCGGCGGCGGCGCAGCACGTCGTCCGGGTCGCGTCGGTGGCCGGGCGCCGTGTGGGGTACGACCTCCTCGAGCGGGCCAGCGGGCTGGGCGACGCCGAACTCGAACTGGCGCTACGCGAGGCAGTCACCCATCAGGTGCTCGTGCCCGAGGGCGGCCAGCGCTACGCGTTCCGCCACGCCCTGCTCGCCGAGGCCATCTATGGCGACCTGTTGCCCGGCGAGCGGGTCCGCCTGCACGCCACCTACGCGCGACTCATCGACGAGGCCACCGACACTCGTACGCCGCTGGGTTCAGCAGCTGAACTCGCCCATCACCGGATGCAGAGCCACGACGTCCCCGGCGCGCTCACCGCCTCGATGCGGGCTGCCGACGAGGCAGAGCAACTGCATGCGCCCGCCGAGGCATGGCAGCACCTCGAGCAGGCGCTGCAGCTGTGGGACGCCGTCGACGACGCCGAGCAGCGTGCCGGTCTCGACATCGTCCGGGTCGGGCTGCGCGCGGCCTCGATGGCGAGCCGGGCCGGCGAGAACGCCCGGGCCGCGTCGCTCGCGGACGCGGCGGCGCGCAGGCTCGACCCCGGGGCCGACCCTCAGTGGGCGGCCGCAGTCCACCACAAGCGGGCGCTGCACCTGCTCGGCGACGACCGCCCCGAGCAGGCGCTCGAGGCAGCGCTCGAGGCCCTGAAGCTAGCAGCGGAGGCTGGCGACGCACCGAGTGCGCCGTCGGCATGGTCGGCGGCAACGGCGGCCAGGTCGCTGGTCAGCCTCGACCGGGTGGACGAGGCCCGCGACTACGCCGAGCGGGCCCGCGCCGAGGCAGCCGAGATCGGGAGTGCGGGCGCCGAGGCCGACGCCCTGGTGACACTGGCAGTGATCGACAACTACCAGGGGATCGGCGACTCAGTCTCTGTGCTGCTCAGTCGCGCCCGCGACCTGGCCCAGGAGGCCGGCGATCTTCCGACCGAGATGCGAGTGTCGTACAACCTGGCTGCCGACCGTTACGACGCCGGCGACATCGAGGGCACGCTTCGTCTGGTCGACGCAGCAGTGGAGAGGTCGGTCGCGACCGGACTGTCGTGGAGTCCGTACGGTCTCGAGCTTCGCGCCCTGCAGGTCGTGGCCAGGTTCGTTTCCGGCGACTGGGACGGGAGCGCCGCCGCAGCGCGGCTGGCAGGCCGCCGGCCGCCCGACGCCATGGTCGCGCGCCTCTCGGCTGCCGGCCTCTACGTCGGGGCCGCCCGCGGCAGCGCGTCGGCACTGGCCACAGCCCGGCAGCTCGAGAGCTCCTGGCACCACGACCCGATGATCGCGATGGTGTCCGGGGGTTGCGGCTCCGAGCTGTTGCGCTGGCAAGAGGACGCAGGCGGTGCTCTCGACCACGCCGAGCGCACGCTCCACTATGTCGAGGACGCGTGGCCGCTGTTCCTCGGCGCGATCTGGCTGTCGGCGGTCGGGCTCGCCGCCGCCGGCGACCTCGCCGAGCACGCTCGGCTGGTCAAGGATGACGCCGCCCTCTCGGAGGCCGGCGAGGCCGGCAAACGACTGATCGAGCACGCGAGGACCAACGCGCGCGACGGCTCGCCCCGCGGCGGCACGCTCGGGCCGGAAGGACGAGCCTGGCTGTTGCGGGCCGAAGCCGAGTACACCCGGGTCGATGGCCACCCCGATCCCGACGCCTGGCGCCGTTGCGTCGACCAGTTCGGCTACGGGCACCGCTACGAGCAGGCCCAGTCACAGTGGCGCCTGGCCGAGGCACTGCTCGCGCTCGACCAGCGCGACGCTGCCGCGCCCGCGGCGCGAGCCGCGCATGAGACCGCGGTCGAACTCGGTGCCCGACCGCTGCAGGAGGCGGTCGAGTCCCTGGTGCGCCGAGCCCGGCTCGACGTCGGAATCGGCGCGGCGGTGGCTGCCGACACGGGCGGGCTCACCGCCCGCGAGCGGGAGGTCCTCGCTCTGCTCGCCGAGGGCCTCACAAACCGGCAGATCGGCCATCGGCTCTACATCGCCGACAAGACCGCGAGCGTCCACGTGTCGAACATCCTGGCCAAGCTCGGCGCGTCCGGCCGCACCCAGGCCGTCACCGTCGCTCACCGCCGCGGGCTCCTCGACACCTGACCGCAGCGCATTGTCCGCTGTCGGGGATGTGGGCAAGGCTCCACATCCCCTCCTCGACCTCCCGTCGCGCCAGAACGCTCAGAAGGTCCAGCCGAGTTCGGCGAGCACCGCAAGGTCGTGGTCGTCCAGCGTGGCGGGGTCGAGGCGGTCGAGAAGGTCGGGACGGCGTTCGGCGGTGCGACGAAGAGCCTCGTCACGGCGCCAGCGTCCGATGTTGGCGTGGTGGCCGGACAGCAGGATCTCGGGGACGTCGCGACCCCGCCACGAGGGGGGTTTGGTGTAGACGGGGTACTCGAGCAGACCGGCTGCGCCGTGCGACTCCTCGACCAGCGACTCGGGGTTCCCGACGACGCCGGGTAGTAGCCGCGTGACGGTCTCCAGGACGACGAGGACGGCCGCCTCTCCCCCGGTGAGCACGTAGTCGCCGACTGAGATCTCGTCGACCGGCATCCGGGTCGACGCGTCGTCGACCACTCGGGCGTCTATGCCCTCGTAGCGGCCGCATGCGAAGACCAACCACGGCTCACCGGCCAGCTCCTCGGCGACTCGCTGGTCGAACGGCCGGCCGGAGGGGGTCGGCATCAGCAGTCGCGGTGCGGTGTCCGGCGAAACGATCGCGTCGAGGGCGGCGCCCCACACGTCGGGACGCATCACCATGCCTGCCCCGCCACCGTACGGGGTGTCGTCCACACTGCGGTGGCGGTCGTTCGTCCAGTCGCGCAGGTCGTGCACGTGCAGGTCGAGCACACCGACCTTCCGCGCCCTGCCCACCAGCGACAGCTCGAGCGGACTCAGGTAGTCGGGGAATATGGTGATGACGTCGACCCTCACGGCGATCTCTCGTCGTCGAGCAGGCCGGCAGGTGGGTCCAGAACCACCCGGCCCTGCGTGAGGTCGACCTCGGGAACGATGTCGGCCACGAACGGCACGAGCGCCTCGTGGGCGTCCGGCCGCCGAACCACCAGCAGGTCCTGACCAGGCAGGT